>JABAOC010002091.1_pt2 | contig 39672 bp, 36 predicted proteins | sample 7062161 | NCBI WGS metagenome assembly JABAOC01 (sample SAMN14538625, study PRJNA623070) | marine sediment metagenome | biome: marine biome [ENVO:00000428]; feature: marine pelagic biome [ENVO:01000023]; material: deep marine sediment [ENVO:00002113] | place: India: Gulf of Khambhat ... | reverse complement strand
TATCCATTGGATCGAAGTTATCTCTAAATGAATAGCTAGTAGTTGCTGGAATTACACTGATTCCAATAAATAAAACAAATATAGCTATTACAATTCCTTTTTTATAAAGTAAATATTTTTTCATTTTTCCCCCTTTTCAAGTTTATAAATAGAAGGTATTGTATATAAATGCTACCTTCTGGAATGGATTCTTCTGGCTAAAAACAAAATTATTATTTTCTAACTTCGAAACCTTAGGTTCAACAACCCTCCATTTAACAGAATATCCTAGTCTATCAACTTTTTCATCTACTGATTCTATAGACTGTAAGTATTTATTAAATTAAGGAATTTCCTACAATTGAAATCATGGGAAAACATTCTGATAATCAAAAATAGATGATTTAACATCATGAAATTGACAAATAATCATAATATTTGAGTAACATTATAAATAAACGGGTCAACTACTGTGCTCTTAAACTTGCTACATAATCTTATATATGCAGGTAATAATGCATCCATAAGTTATATAAGAGCGATATAATTTTAGAATAATAAGTCGTAAGTATTTATAATTAAAAGGACGGTGTTCATGGATGGGATATGGTGAATTTAAAACTAAGGTTAAACTTGATCATATTCAAGATTTTGAAATGATGTTTGAACGGATGAAAATTGATCGTCCGAGAGAAGCAGCAACATATTATACTATCCTTATACTTGACAGCCCAAAGGAATTTTCTGAATTTTTAAGAGTTGCAGAGGATCTGGCAAATATTACTAGAAGACCACTTGAGACTGGTAGAGCTTCTCTTTTAAGAAACGGATTGATTGCCGAAGTGTTATTTTCCGCAAAATCTGAAGAAAATTTTGGCAGAGAAAGCTATCTTCCAGTTCATCCCAGAGTTATATGGGAAGATATAAAAGAAGATTTAAAAAAGGTAGTTGCAGAAGACACGTATAGTTCGTTACAAAGTCATTTAAATGAATATTGTAGATTCTATGATGAAAATTTTAAAACATATGGAATTAAAATTAAAAGAAGTGGAAACGTCACATTAAGATATAGTGGAAAATGGATATTATATAATATATTACACAACTGCTTAGAAAAAAGCAACCACCTCAAAATGCAAATTGGAGGAGAACGTCTTTTTGATGAGCCATTTATCAATTACTTCAAGAAATTTTTAGAATTGGATACAAAAGTTGAACTTATTATAGATTCTGAATCAAAAATAGATATTGCGAAAGAATTAAAGAAAAATTTTGCAGATAACCTTGATATACGTTACTTTTCCGAAAATACTTCGGGAACAATGCGAAATTATGTATTTGGTAAAGAGTTAGCAATTAATGGAATCAAGATCCTCCCAGAATCAAATGATGAACCATCATACGTAGGTACTGCTTATGTAAATTTAGAAGATATTGATTTATTAAATGCTAAATTTAAGAATATGTGGGAACTAGCAAAGCCATTAAAATTATAAAATAAATCCTTACCAAATTTTTACAAAATTCTTATATTTTAGATATAATAAGCAGCATTGTTTATAATCAAAATTAGCGTATTAAAGGATTAAATTGTAATTTAAAAAAAAGAAAAAATTAAAAAAAATAAAAAAGGAAAAAAATTCCTTTATTATTTTACTGGAATCTTAGGCATTATTTTTTCGATTTCTTCGCTCTTACCTGCATCCCAGATTGCTCTGATAGCTAGGAGTCCTGCAGCTGGTGCGGCAAATATTGCAATGTACTGTGTGATGTTCGTGAAATAAGGTCCAATTACACTCCATTGACCGAAAGTCCATGTACTAGATAGTGCACCGATTCCAACCAATGTTAATGCTGCTATCAAGAACGTAGGTACTCTTTCTTGCGTTATTGTTCCAAGAGCAAGGAATGATAGAACACCGACGACAAATCCGAGAATTCCTAGTATTCCTGCAACATATGATTCACTGTCTGTATACCAATTCGCACCAACAATTAGCCCGACTATTACTGATATTAAAATTCCTATTAGGAATAGCCAGCTTCCTATTGTTTTCAACACATTTTCCATTTTCTCTCCATCCTCCTATTGAATGTTGTGGAAAGTAAAAGCGTAGCTTGAATATTTAAATTTTTAGTGTAAATGAATACATAGGTATGTATGCAGATAATTAATTTTAAAATGTGAATTCTTTTGTGAAAATTGTTATATTGTCAAGCAGTACAGTTTACATTTTGCAAATTTAGTCAAATAATTTTATATACTATTATTGTCAATAATTAACACGGCATTGTGTATCAATGGGTTATTAAAGAGGAGAGAAAACTAATGCATAAAGTAGATGTGATGTATGATTTAGAGCTGGAGTATCTTTTTGATGATGGTGAGGATGGAAACAAGTTTAAATCTAACAAAAACAAAGGAAAACATGTTAAGATCTCTGATAAAATATTTGAACATATGTTAAGAGAAGGATTAATTAAAAAGATGGATAATGGATATGTATTCGTTGGAAAATATGAAGATACTTTCGAAATAAAAAAGAAAAAAATCTAGAATGGAAAAATTTTAAATTAGGGGATTTATCAATTATCTAGGCCCCTCTTTTTACATTTTAATAACTTCTAATTTTAATTACAGATATTTTTGTTATTATTAAATACAAAACATTTAAATCTTACTATACAGATTATATTTTATAAGATAATTAATCTGGTTGAAATGATGATTAGAGTTATCACTATTTGCGTTGTTAGTTTATTCATTATTACAACTTTTATTACACCAGTGGGATGTAGCGTAATAAATAATACAATATTCACAGAATCGATTAATATCGGTAGATTAAATTCCACTATACAACCTATTAATTTGCCATCTTATTTTAGCTGGCGCGATATCAATGGTGTTGATTTTACTACCGGGATTAGACATCAAACTCCGTTTCCAAGTTGTGAAACATTTGCAATTGTAGGTGCTGTTGAAACGATGGTTCAATATAAGGTTGGTTACCCTTTTGGATGTGATCTATCTGAAGCGCATCTATTTTTTTGGAGTGGTGGAACTATTAATTGGGGCTCATATCCTGAGAATGATACTAAATTTCTTCAGGAATACGGTGTCCCAGACGAAGCGTGTTGGCCATATCCTCGAGTCAAATACCAATATCCATTAAATACAACATGTCCAGATTGGCAAAATCGAACGGTTAAAATTACAAATTGGAGTTATCTGCCAGAAGACCCAATTGCAATTAAAACAGCATTAATTACAAATGGACCAGTTCCTACCTATTTTATTGTGTATAGAGATTTCCAATATCATGAGAAGGGAATTTATCAACATAAATGGGGTAGGTTTGTAGCTCCCCATTATGTTACCATTATAGGATACGATGATGAACTGGGTTGTTGGCTTTGCAAGAATAGCTGGGGAAAAGGTTGGGGAGAAAATGGTTGGTTTAGTGTAAAATATGGACAATGTGGAATTGAGAAAAAAGCATTTTATATCGAAGGAGTTTATGGAAAATTCCCTATCATATACGTGGATGATGATAATACCCAAGGACCATGGAACGGAACAAAAGAGTATCCCTATCTATATATTCAGGATGGAATTGATAACGCGTATGAAGGATATACAGTCTATGTATATAACGGAACGTATCATGAAAACGTTGTTATTAATAAGACTATTAATTTAGATGGTGAAGAAAAAAGTACAACTATCATTAACGGTAGTGGAAATGAACATGTTGTAGTTATTTCTGCTCAAGGAGTTAGAGTATCTGGATTTACAATACAAAATAGTGGAAAGGAACCTTTTGATGCTGGAATAAAAACACTTTCTCTGGATTCAAATGCTACGATTATAAATAACTTGATTCAAAATAATGATATAGGTTTATTTTTGAACTATGCCTATCCAAAATCTTGGAATATTGTTAAGTATAATATTATTGAAAACAATAGAGATGGGATGTATATACATTGGGCAAATAATAATCAAATTATTGGTAATGTTATTAAACAAAATACTAACGATGGTCTTGAGATGGAATGTTCTCAAAGTTCAGTTATAATGAAAAATGTAATTGAAAAGAACAACGCCAATGGACTTTATCTTAGATCTTCATCAAATAAAAATAAAATCAAAGAAAATAACATTATTCAAAATAACAATGTAGGAATAATGCTTGAAAATTCAAATAAAAATAAAATTATTAGAAATAATATTGTTAATAATAAAAAACATGCTAATTTTTATAATTCATTTTTTACTGTGTGGAACAGAAATTACTGGAATCTTCCTAGAATCTTACCAAAACCTATATTCGGAACAACAGGTATCAATAATTTAATACCTTGGATTAATTTCGATTTTAATCCTTCTATAAAACTCTATATAATCCCAGTTGATTAGTAAATTTGTTTTTTAAAATCTATAAATTAAATTCATTTAGGTAAATCGTATTTTTAGAGCAAATTTAAATAGGATGAAAAAAATGATGTCTAGCTTTAAATTCACAACAAAACATAACACCAATTGGTAAAAAAATGAATAATTCAAAAAGTGNNAAAGAACAAAAGAAGAATTGAATAATTTTATAAAAAAACTTGATCTGCAGGCTTTAGAAACAGCAGAAGAAAGATTACCACTTTATTTAGATGTAGGACTTAAGGATTCCGCTCTTGTTTTAGATGTTGGATGTGGTTCAGGATTTGTTACAAGAGATATTGCTCGCTTGACAAAAGGAACGGTAATTGCTATTGATGGTTCTCCTAGTTTAATAAATGTTTCAAAGAAGATACTCAAAGATTATGAAAATACAAAATTATGTATTGGGAATGGAGAACATTTACCGTTTAAAAAGAATTTATTTGATATAGTAACCTGTAATCTTCTCCTTATGTGGGCTGACGATCCGCAAAAAGTTGTTAATGAGATGGCATGTGTTACAAAACCCAAAGGCAAAGTTTTAGCTTCTTTGGAACCTGATTATGGTGGAAAAATTCATTGGCCCGAAAATCCAAAGGTTGATCCGTTATTTGCTGGAGAAGCAATTAGAAAAAAGGGAGGAGATCCTCATATTGGAAGAAAATTACGCGCACTTTTTATATCTGCTGGATTAGATACGAAAATTGGCATTGGGAATAATAGAATATGGTCTTGTGAAGAAGATAAACTATATTATTTACATTCAAGAGATTTTTACATTAAAGTATTAAGAGATGCAGGTCTATCTGAAGATGAAATCGATAAGTGGGAATACGATTATTTGAAATCACTTGATGATGGTGTCCAACTAAATTTTTTCCCACAATTTTATGCAATTGGGACAAAACCTAAGTCTTAATAATCAACTATAAATTTCCTGTTTGGTTTAAATGACTGCAGAAATAATAAATGGCAGGGAAATTGCAAAAGAAATCCGTAATGAAATATCTAAAGATGTTAAAAAATTAATATCAAAGTATAATACAATTCCATCAATAACAACAGTGAAAATTGGTAAAGACCCATCATCAGAATTGTACTTAAAATTAAGAGACAATGCATGTAAGGAAGTCGGGATTAAATCTAATCATTTAGAATTTGATGAAAAAATAACAGAAGATTCGATTATTAAGGAAATAACAAAGCTAAATAAGGATGGCTCCATCCATGGAATATTGATTCAATATCCAGTTCCTAAACATATACCTCAGGAAACGCTTATGGGTATTGTAAATCCAAAAAAAGATGTTGAAGGATTTAGTCCATATAATATGGGTAAGACTCTTTTAGGTGATGAATTTATAATTCCTTGTACACCACTTTCAGTACTAACAATATTAGAACATGAAAATGTGAATCTTAAAGGTAAAGATGTTGTCATTGTTAACCATAGTAATATTGTTGGAAAGCCATTAGCTGCTCTTCTTCTGAACAGAAATGCAACGGTAGCAGTATGCCATGTTTTTACAAATGAAATAAAAAAATATACCACTAAAGCAGACATTCTTATTTCTGCTACTGGAATACCAAAGTTAATAACTAAAGATCATGTAAAAGAAAATGCATTTGTAATTGATGTTGGAATTATAAAAACTGATCAAGGGATATGTGGAGATGTCGATTTTGGCGAAGTTAAAGAAAAAGTAGGTAAAATAACCCCTGTACCTGGTGGTGTAGGTCCAATAACCATAGCATGCTCACTAAAAAATATGATTAAAACATTTAAAAATTATTTAGAAGAAATATGAATAATTACTATAAATTTTCTCTATTATTTTTCATTTGTGGTATTACTTTATTCATAGTTGGTATAATCGAAGGAAATATTGAAGGTGGTATTTTCATTATTTTTCCATTTATAATTGGATCTGGTTTTTATGCATTATTTGGTATTATCTTTTTCTTCTTCTCTATTTTACTTTTTATGTTCGGATTGAATAGGAGTAACGCAGAATCAATTAATTTACAATTTGGAAAAAATAAGCAAGATATAAAGAGTAAAAAAAGTGTAAAAAGTGGGGGAGTAATTCTTATTGGTCCAATCCCTATAGTTTTTGGATCTAATTGGAGAATTGCAATTGTTATGATGGTTTTAGCTTTATTGTTAATTATCTTTGGTTTTTTTATTTTGAAAATTGTATAAAAAATTAAACTTCATACTTACTAAAGAAATAACTACCTATACCTAATGTAAAAATACATATTCCCAGGACAACAATAAAATTAGTGAGGGGATCTAAAACATTGTTAACACCAATTAAACTACCACGGATACCATCAACCATATAAAACATTGGATTAAAATACGATAAATTTTTTACTATATCGGGTAACTGTGGATTTGTTAAAATGGGGAAGAACGCTGATGACGTGAAAAGAAGGGGCATGATAATTAGATTGATTATTATTTGAAAACCTTGGAAGTTTTCAATTTTAGATGCTATGGCAAGACCAAAACCAACTGCAGTGAACGCTAAGAGAATCATGAACGCAATAGTTGCTAGCAATCCCATTGCTCCTGTTATTGGTATACCTAATCCAAATGCAATAATAAGAATAATAAAACCCTGAATAAGAGCTAAGGATGCTCCTCCTAATGTACGGCCAATTGTTATTGAAAATCTACTTATGGGTGCAACAAGAACTTCTTGTAAAAATCCAAATTGCCTATCCCATAATACTGAGATTCCAGTAAACATAGAAGAAAACAAGATTGCCATAGCAATAATACCCGGAGCAAGATATGCAAGATAATCATCCCCAAAAACACCTGGCATTACTGCTGATCGTAAACCTGAACCAAGAATTACAAGGAAAAATAATGGTTGAACGATCATAGCAACTATTCTACTTTTAGATCGAATAAAACGTTTCATTGCACGTAACCACATGATATAAATGGCTTGAAACTCCTCAATGTTCAAGTTTATGCCCTCCTGTTTCGAAATCTAGGAGGGAAATTTTCTCTACTGTTTTCTTTTTTATCTTGATCACGCATAGATCTTCCAGTATAATGTAGAAATACATCATCTAAAGTCGGTTTTCGAACACTTATTGATTTAATGCTTATGTTCATACTCCGTGCAATGTCAAATACAACAGGGATTTTTTCTTCTCCTTTTTTAACACCTAGTGTTAAATAAGAATCATGTTGTTTTATATTATTAATCCAAGATTCCTCGGCAAGTCTTTTATTCAATTTATCAAGCTCTAAACAAGAAAGAGTTATCACATCATTTCCTACAGCATTCTTTAGATTTTCAATAGTATCAATTACTAGGATTTTTCCATGATCGATAATCCCAACCCGATCACATAGATAATCTGCCTCCTCCATATAGTGGGTTGTTAAAAAAATTGTAGTCTTTTCTTCTTTGTTCATACTTTTAATATATTCCCAGATTGCTCTCCTCGTTTGTGCATCAAGGCCTAGTGTAGGTTCATCAAGAAATAAGACGGTAGGATAATGCATGAGACCTCGTGCTATCTCAAGTCTTCTTTTCATACCCCCGGAATAGTTTTTTACAAGCTCATCTTTTTTATCTACTAAGTCAATAAGTTTTAATACATCAGAAGAACGCTGTTTACGAGTATCTTTATCTAGACCATACATTCGTGCATGATAATCAAGGTTTTCCCTTCCAGTTAGTTCTGTATCAACTGCTGGATCTTGAAAAACGACTCCAATATTTTTTCTTACTTTATCTCTTCTTTTTATGATATCAAAGCCATAAAGTTCAGCTGATCCTTCTGTTGGATATAAAAGGGTGGTAAGCATTTTTATGGTGGTTGTTTTTCCTGCACCATTCGGACCAAGAAAGCCAAAAATTTCTTCTTTTTTTACCGAGAAAGTAATATGATCTACGGCGGTAAAACCATTAAATTTTTTTGTAAGATTGTTAGTTTTTATTATTTCCAATGCAAAGTCTCCAGTTGAAGTAGTTCCTGTTGGGAATAATAATCATCTTAATAATAATTATCCTTTTTGAACGATTGCAAAATAATTATCAGCAGAGATTTTAGAGTGTAATTTGACCAAATTTAATTTTTCAATTTTTAGATTAGATTGATTTATATCCCGTACAAATTCTCTTTTACTATACAGATGATAGAATCGAGGTACATTTAAATTGTGCTGTGTCCAATGTATGTTGATATCTCCAAATTCTTCCTTTTTCTTAAACAACTTTTTAAGAAAATAATATCTATATTTGTCTTGCCATCTTGACCATACACTAATAAGTGCTGTACCATCTTTTTTTAGGATTCTATAAATTTCTTGTAACAATTTAATGCGATTAATTCTTCCTTTTAAATTGTGCAATGAAGCAATACATAATATCGCATCAAAAGAATCATTTTTCAGAGGGATACTTGTCATATTTGCATGGATCAGAAATACATTTTTCAGTTTTTTTTCATTACATTTATTCTTTACAATATTTAGTAGATTTTGTGAAATATCAATTCCAATTACCTCTTTACAATGCTCTGCACATGGAAAAATGTGCCTACCATTACCACATCCAATATCTGCAATCGTATTAGATTTTGAGAGAACATTTAAAAAATTTATAACTTGAGGCCACGGTTTTTTTCTAGTAACATCGAAGCTTTCAGCTATTGTATCCCAGGTTTTTTCAGCAGTTTTTATATCATTATTGTACATTTATCTAACATTCATAAAGTAAAATATCTTTTATAAATAAAATGGTAGAAAATGAAACTGACAAATTTTAAAATAAAAGATAATAAAGATGAAAGTATAAGGGAAACTTAATATGTACTTGTTTAATACTCAAATCAAGATTTTAACTAAAAGATAAGGGAGTTAAAATGACTATTGTTTTAAATGGTACTGGCCTCACTATTGATAAACTAGTTAGTGTTGCAAGACATAATGAAAAGGTTGAGCTTCATTCTGATGCTTTAAAACGAATTAAAGCATGTAGAACCATGCTAGAAAATAAAATCAAAGCTCATGAAATAATGTATGGTGTGAACACTGGGGTAGGTGAACTTTCAGAGGTTGTATTAAACGATGATCAGCTTAACAATTTTCAGAAATATCTTATATATAATCATGCTGCTGGTATCGGTGACCCTGCTCCCATTGAGTATATACGTGGTGCGATGCTTAGTAGGATCAATGTTCATGCTATTGGTCGATCAGCTTGTCGTCCTGAAATAACACTTACACTCGTTGAAATGCTAAATAAGGGTGTAACTCCTTATGTGTGCCAGAAAGGTTCGGTAGGTGCATGCGGCGATCTAGCTCCAATGTCTCAGATTGCTTTGTTGATGATGGGCGAAGGTAAAGCTTATTATAAAGGCGATCTTCTTGAGGGAAAAAAGGCCATGGATAAAGCTGATATACCTATTCCTGGTATAAAAGTGAGAGACGGGTTGGCTGTCATAAATGGTTCTAATTTGCTCACAGCTATGAGTGCAATATTCCTTTATGATGCAAACAACTGGTTAAAACATGCTGAAATCGCTGCAGCAATGTCTTTAGAAGCATTAAAAGCTAACATGAAACCCTATACTCCAAAATTACATGAAGTACGTGGTTTTAAAGGCGCTGTAATAAGTTCTAAAGCAATTAGTAAACTAATTGAGGGGGGCGATCTACAGAAAGGGAAGATCAAATGTAAGGTACAAGATGCCTATTCAATGCGTTCTACACCACAGGTAATTGGTACTGCCTATGATGCACTGATGTACGCACGTTCACAGGTAGAAATTGAACTAAATGGTGTGGGAGATAATACTGTGTTCTTCCCCGAAGAAAATCTTCAGCTTTCAGGTGCTAATTTTCAAGGAACTCCTGTTTCTTTACCTATGGATATGGCAGGGGCTGCTATTACAATGGTGAGTGTCATGTCTGAAAGAAGAATGAACAGGCTGAATAATCCCGCATTAAGTGTTGGATTACCAGCATTCTTAACGAAAGGCGCGGGTATGTTCTCAGGGCTCATGTTAAGTCAATATACCGCTGATACTCTGATTGTCGAACAGCGTATTCTTTCAAACCCTGCTTCTATTCAATCGATTCCTGCAGCTGCTGATCAAGAGGATTTTGTTTCTATGGGTATGAATACCGCTATTAAGAATTTCCAAATACTTGACAATGCATATGGGATTTTAGGGATTGAATTTATTGCTGCTGCTCAAGCCCTGGATTTCCGTGACTATAAATTCGGTAAAGGTGTTTCAAAAGCAAAAGAAGTAATAAGAAGACATGTTAAATTTTTAGATGAAGATAGACCACTTTATCCTGATCATACCAAAATGAAAGAGGTTGTTAAATCTTGTGAAATACTTAATGAAGTAGAAAAAATTATTGGTAAACTGGTATAAAGCAATTTTTAATCCTATTTTATCATAGGAGCATGTAAATCTGATTTTTTAATAAGGTTTATAGATTCCTTATAACCTGCATCAGCATGTCTCACTATCCCTATTCCTGCATCTGTGGTAAAAACACGATTAATTCTTCCATCTGTTTCCTTTGTTCCGTCACAAACAACAACCATACCTGCATGTGTCGATAATCCAATACCAACGCCTCCTCCGTTATGAATCTGTACACTATCAGCACCTGCAGCACAATTTAACAACGCATTAAGTAATGGCCAATCTGCAATAGCATCACTTTTATCTTTCATACCTTCTGTCTCTCTGTAAGGAGAAGCTACACTACCACTGTCTAAATGATCCCTAGATATTGCTACTGGACCTATCTCTTTATTTTTAACCATCTTATTTATAGCCAATGCAAATTTTTCCCTATCACCATAACCTAGCCAACAAACCCGTGCAGGTAGTCCCTCCCAGGGAATATACTTTTCAGCTAGGTTGATCCAATTAACCAATATTTTATCATTAGGAAACATCTTTAGAATTAATTTATCAGTCTTTATAATATCATCAGGATTACCAGATAATGCTAACCAACGAAATGGGCCTCTCCCAACGCAAAACATAGGTCGAATATAAGCGAGTACAAAACCAGGATAATCAAACGCATTTTTAAGTCCCGCTTTTTTTGCCTGTCCCCGAAGGTTATTTCCATAATCAAAAACAACTGCTCCATTTCTTAGAAAATCTAGCATAGCATTACAGTGGTTTTTCATACTTATCATAGATTGTTTTATGTATTCATTTGGATTCTCTTTTCTTAATTTAAACGCATTTTTTAAGGTATCACCAAAGTAGCCCGCAGGAACATAACCATTTAATTCATCGTGTGCAGATGTTTGGTCTGTTACAACATCTGGTTTAAAACCTTTTTCAACAAGTTTGGGATGTGTATCAGCACAATTACCTAGTAAACCTATTGAAAGTGGTTTTTTTTCATATTTAGCTGACATCGCCATCTCAAGTGCTTCATCAATGTTTTTTACTTTTTTATCACAAAATCCTGCTTTTATTCTTCGATCAATTTTGTGTTCATTACATTCAACTGCAATGCAAATACCATGGTTCATTGTAACAGCTAGTGGTTGAGCACCTCCCATACCCCCCATACCACCCGTTAGTACAATTTTTCCACTCAAATTATTTTTAAAATGTTTATTTGCAAGTGCAGCAAAGGTCTCATATGTACCTTGGATAATACCCTGTGTTCCAATATAACACCAAGAACCAGCAGTCATCTGCCCATACATTATTAATCCAAGTTCCTCTAACTCATGGAATTCTTCCCAGTTATTCCAATGTGGTACTAAGTTTGAATTTGCTATAAGAACTCTTGGAGAATTTTCCCATGTTTTAAAAACTGCTACTGGTTTTCCTGATTGCACAATCATTGTTTGATCGTCTTTTAAATTCTTCAGAGTTTCTACAATTTTATCATAACAATCCCAGTTACGTGCAGCTTTACCAGTACCACCGTAGATAATTAATTCTTCAGGTATTTCAGCATTCTCAAGATTATTTTCAAGCATTCGTAGAATTGCTTCCTGTTTCCACCCTTTACATCTTAGTTTATTGCCTTTCTCAACAGAGATAATTCTCCCCATATAAATCGTTAGTACAATTAGAGATGATACTTAAAACTTTTTTATCAATTTACTAAAAAAGGAAGGATGGCTGGCCTCACTAGGAGGGGATGGGATGCACTCTAACAAAACAACAACTACCAGCCCAATTCCTTCCGCTTATAAATAGCAATAGCCCCTATATATGTTTTTCGCTTTAAATTAATGAAATACTAACTACATTGCTTCCTCTTAGAATGATTTTACCAAGTCTTCTCTTAGTTTCACCCTTAGTTTCTTCAACCTCATCTAAAACAAGATTCATATATTCATCAAATCCTAAAAGTTTCCCTTCTATGCTTCTATTATCTTTTAATAAAAGTAGTAATTTTTGATTTACTGATTTTTCTAGAGTGTCTAATGGTAATGCCATGGAAGGGGATAAGGGAGAATCCTTTTTAAATTATTCCCTTTTATTGGTAATCAAATCTGATTATTTAGGATATCCTCCAATTTGTAAACTTGGATCTCCAAAAAGAATCCATGTTTGTACAACTTGTGCATCAATCCATGGATCGTTTGCTACAGTATTATTCCAAGCTACTGGATAAGTATTGATATATTCGTTAATAGCTGCAATCCACGTATCCCCGATTACCTCAATGTTATTTTTTCCATACTGTTTGAAAAACATTACTTCAATTTCATTGAGGGCTCCTATAAAGGAATCCTTATCTTCTTTGGTAAATCCTAGAGCGGTACATCCAATTGTTGCAATAGAACCACCCCTATTTTTACTTGTTAATTTTGATCCCCAACATTCAAATGTAGCTTCCCCTCTATATCTTGGAACTTTATCAAAAATTTTAAAAATCGACACATCAAACTGACAGTTGTGACATCCACTTACAATACAGACGGGATACATATGATTATTTCTTAACTTATACATTTTATAAACATTTAGACCTGTGACAAATTTACCATCATCTGGTGGATGATTACCCCAAGTTTGAGGATTTCCATGCCCAACAAAATAAATAAATCCACAACCGTTATTTAACACTTTAATAACATCAGATTGTCCGCTCAACGTTTCATCAGAAGTATAGAGCCTAATTGGATTAAAGCCTGTCATATTTTCTAGTGCCAAATCTGCATAGTACTCACCTTCATAACCAGTCCAATTCGGATTATGAGATTCAAGATAGGTATCACCTGCAACAACAACCATATTCTTAAACCAAGCTTTATTATATGTAGTTGTCTCGTAGTCTATTATCTTTTTCACAATAATTTTAACATCACGTTTAGTTCTATAGGGTAGTCTTCCAACTGCAACATCTGGATATAAATCTATCTCGATATCTTCTGCTTCTTCTCTATGAAACCATTCTCCATACAAACCGTCTCCATCAGAATCCCAATTTGAAAATTTACCTTCAGAATCATAAATATCAGCGTAGTAAAGATCACTAATAATTTCTAATTCCCAATTATTTCCCATTTGAATATATCGTACAGGGACATACCATCGATTAAATTGTCCAATTTTTCCACCAACAAGAAGAACATATTCTATTCCCCATTCTTCAATTGACGTTTTTATAAAATATTTGATTTTCTCTGCTTCATCCCTCCCTTGCCAATACATTTGATCATAAAGTTCCGTTAGTGTAATAAGTTTTGTTGATACACCGACTTCACTTTTATGCACAACAAGGGGTTGCAAAGCTTTTTCAAATTTTTCTGGTGTAATAATAAGAAGTTTATATACTGAATTTGTTCCAATAACAGGATGTTGATACACATTTTTTGAAGTATTGAAAGTGTTCAAATCTATTGCTGTAGTAATTGGTATTTGTGTTAATCCAAAAAACATAATTATAGTTGAAAATACCAACAATTTTTTATGAGTATTATTTTTCATACTTATCCCCTGAATATAAATATATTATATAGTTAATAAATCTTTACCTATATCAGATTGATATCCTAGATAAAAAACATTTATTTTGGATAGCCACCAATTTGGAGACTTGGATCACCAAGAAGAGCCCATTGTTGTACTGTTTTTGCATCTATTGCATAATCCCAAGCTGCAGGTGTCTCCCAATTAATTGGATATTTATTTAGATAATCTGTTATCGTCTTACCCCATGTTTCACCAAGAATATGAGTGCCATTTGTCCCGTATTCATAAAAGAATGTAGGTTCGAGAAAATCGCCTGCACCACTAAATGATTCTTTGTCTTCCTTTGTCATTCCAAGTCCAGTGCAACCAATTGTTGCAATAGAACCACCGCCAATTTTTCTTGTTAGTTTCCATCCCCAACATTCCGCAATCCATGTAGAGTAATACCAGGGATCCTCTTTTAATTTTCCAAGGTGTACATCAAATTGATTATTATGACAACCACCCACAACACACACGGGAAGCATGTTTCTGTTTTTTAGCCAAGTCATACTTAAAACTGAAAGTCCTTCAATCCATATATCTTTTTCATTTGGAGGATGTGTACTCCAACTAAATGGATTGGCATGACCATCAAAATAGAGGAAACCACAGCCTTTATTTATTGTACGTATAACATCTTGTTTACCAGTAAATGAGGCATCTGATGTCCATAATTTTATTGGTTCAAAACCACTCATATTTTCTATTACTCTAAGAGTATTTTCCTCTCCTTCATTTCCAGTCCAATTTGGATTTATTGATTCAGGATAGGTGTCACCTGCCACTACAACAATTTTGTTAAACCATTCTTTATTATACGTTTTTGTTTCATAATTGATAATTTTTTTCACTGTTATTTTTACTTCAATTTTATTTCTACAGGCAAGTCTACCAACATAAACATCTGGGTATAAGTCAATATTACTATCCTCTGCCACATCACCAAACCATTCTCCATAAACTCCATTACCATTTGTATCCCAGCTAGAAAAGTTGCCATTTTTATCGTAAATGTCTGCAAAGTAAAGTTCAGAAATAAAACAAGGCTCATTATATCCTGAATTAACATCTGCATTGTAACAGTATCTTATTGGCATCAATCGAAAATCTCCCACTAATAGTACATATTTTATTCCCCATTCCTCAATAGCTGTTTTTATAAAATATTTGATTTTCTCTGCTTCATCCCTCCCTTGCTCACCTATTTGTTCATAAATATCAGTTAAGGTATTGAGTTTTGTTGAAATACCTACTTCATTTTTGTGGTTAACAAGCGGTTGTAGAACTTTTTCAAATTTATCAGGCGCAATAATAAGGAGGTTGTACATTACGTAGTCGTTATTAAATTTATATTTATTTGTTGTTATTGGTTCTCCATAAGAATCTGAGATAGGTATTATTATATGAGCAGTAATATTTGGTCCAATTAAAAAAGCACTAAATATGATTATAGTAACCAAGAATTTTTTATTCAATATTTTATTAAGCATAATTTTCCCCTACCTATATAGTATATCCTTTACTTTATAAATTTTGGGTTTCAATTCCTTATTAATTATCTAATAAAGTTTAATATATGAGTTATTCTATGACCCGACTCCAATGGTATCGACTTGTAGATTTTACTGTTATAGAAATAACAGAGATGCAGTTAATCATACTATTGATAAAGCTAATAAGATAACATTAGTCTTTTTTGATATGGATGGAGTCCTTACAGATACAATAAGTTCTTGGAAACACATTCATGATTATTTTGGAACGTCAAATGAGCGGTCCGTTGATGAATATTTAAAAGGGAACCTAACGGATTTAGAATTTATAAAAAAAGATGTTTCTTTATGGAAAATTAATGGGAAATTTACATACAAGGATACTATACGTGATATTTTATATAATATCCCTCTAATGAAAGGGGCGAAAAAATGCATCTCTTTTTTAATTGAACGTGGAATAAAGACAGCTATTGTGAGTGCAGGATTAGATATTTTAGCGAAAAAAGTTGCTAAGGAACTTTCTATTGACTATGTGTTTGCAAATGGTCTCAAGACTGATAAAAATGGTATGTTAACTGGTGATGGAATTTTGAATGTTAAACTAATATACAAAGACGAAGCAGTTCGTAATATATCAGAAGAACTTGAAATTCCATTAGAAAATTGTGCAGCAGTTGGCAATTCTTGTTTTGATATACCTATGCTTGAAACATGTGGTATTGGGATAGCATTTAATCCAAGTGATGATTGTATTAAAAAATACTCAGATTTCGTCGTAGAAGGAAAAGATTTAAACAATATTATTCCTGTTTTTAAATCATTGATTTAAATTTTAATTAGGATATCCACCAATTTTAAGAGAAGGATCTCCGATTAAAAGCCATTGCTCAACGTTTTTTGCAATAAGGGCTGCACCATCGGAGCTATTATCACTCCAATTAATTGAAAAATTTTGTAAAAATGAAGTTATTGTGTTTCCCCAAGTTTCACCCAATATATCAGTATTATTAAGTCCATATTCTCCAAAGAAATGCATATCAAGCCATTCGATTCCACCTTGTTTCGTACTAATATCAGGTGATTCATAGCTAAAACCTGTTGCACCAATAGTTGCAATACTACCACCGTTAGTTTTACGGGTTAGTGCCCAACTCAAACATCTAGGGATAGGAAAGCCATAAACCCATGGTGAGTTCCCAAGGCTCACATTAAACATACTATTAAAACACCCACTTCCTGAAATACACACTGGCAGTTTCTTTCCATTGAAAAGAAAAGGTAATTTACGTAATCTAAGACCATGAATCCACTTTTTACTATCGTTTGGAGGGTGAGTTGCCCAAGAGGCGGGATTTCCATGTCCCGATAGCCAAATAAATCCGCATCCCTTATTTATAGCTTTAATAACATCTCTACAATTCTTTAAACTTCCATCTGATGTCCAAAGTTTTACTGGATGAAAACCAGGCATCATATCAAGTCCCATTTGTGTGTATACTTCTCCATCATAATAATCGGTTTTTTCAGGATAGGTATCACCTGCTACGACTACCATGGTTTTAAACCAAGAATCTGAGCATTTACCAGTCTCATATTTGATAATCTTTTTTACTATACTTTTAACATCAACTATATTTCGGCAAGGAAGACGACCGACAAATACATCTGGATATAAATCAGGCTTATCAGTTGCAGCTTTATCTACTGGCCATTCTCCATATAAACCATTGTTATTTGTGTCCCAGCTGGAAAAATTGCCATTTTTATCGTAAATGTCTGCAAAATATAAGTCACTTAAAAATTTCCTTTCTTCGAATTGTCCATAATTACGATTGAGATAACTATATCTTACTGGTATCCACCATGTCTCAAGTGCTCGTTGATTTTTTCTACCGCCAAAGAGAAGAACATATTTAATTCCCCATTCTTCAATTGATTTTTTAATAAAATATTTAATTTTTTCAGCTTTGTCTCTTCCCATCCAAAACATTTGTTTGTAAGCGTCCTCGACATCAACTAGTATGGTTTTTACACCAAATTTATTTTTATGACAAACAAGAGGTTTGATATATCGTGAAAATTTCCTTGGAGCAATAATTAAAAGATCATATACTCCCTCTGAGATTTGAGTGTTTACATTAATTTTATTAATCATCATATTTTGTGTTATAGGATTATATTTATTTGATATTGCATTTGCTGAAAAGGTCGTTGAAAAGAGTATTATTATTAGAACTATTACAATTATTTTATTAAATTTCATAAACGACATAAACAATAATTATTTACTACAATATATAAATTTTGTTTTTAAATCGGAATAAAAAAATCTTTAAAACACTTATTACTACAAATAAATTGATTTTTATAATGAGTTTTATTCAGATAGATTATTATTATTTTGTAATACCTTTTCAATTCTATTTTTTAATTCTTCAATTTTAAAAGGTTTTTCAATATAATCAGCTGCTAAAAAACTTCCCGTTTTTACTGCAACATCATCAGTTCTTGCAGTTAGAAAAATAACAGGAATATTTTTCCATAAAGGATTCTCTTGTAAATTTTTAAAAGTTTCCCAACCAGACATTTTTGGCATCATGATATCCAACAATATTAGATCGGGAATTTCATTATTTTTTAGTAAATTAAGACATCGAATTCCATTGGATGCACATGTAACCTCATAATCGTTATCCATAAATTCCAGAGCTTTTTGTATCGAAAGAAGAAAATCTGGATTGTCATCTACAATCATTATTTTTTTCTTCATAATCCCTCTCTCCTTTTATTTCAAAAATAGTATGTATCTTACATTAATAAAGATATTGAATTATAGAATAAAAAATGAAAAAAATAAAGAGAGATATTTAATTATTCGAATTCTGTATATTTGACATGAATGTAATAACTTGGACCGATAATTGCATGTAATCGTACATAATAATGCGTTTCATTTGCAACTCCGATACCAGCAACATAAGTACCATTTCCTGTAGCTGTACTTTGAACTCCACCAATGAAGAATACCCAGAGCATGATCCCAATTAAAGCACCGGTTGCATTGGTTTTATTGAATTCACCAAATACTGCAGCAAATTGACCAAGACCAATATTCTGATAATAACCCGCAATCCACCCTATTGGATTAGTTGGAATACCAAGAATATTTATTCTCCATACACCTGTAAAATTTCCCTTTGCCCATGCTGGAGGGGCATATAATTTCTCAATATCTGAGGGATTTTTTAGATAAGATACACTTTTTTTAATATTTGATTTCAGTGTTGATAGTGCTAAGTTAGGTGTATTAATAGCGATTGTTGCTGGCATTGCTATTAACAAAAAACATATTCCAAAAGTTATTATTATTTTTTCCATATTTCACTTCCCTCTTTTTAGTTAATAGAGTATAAGTTAGAAAAATATATAAATATTGCCGTATAATGTATCGTCTATTGACGAAAATATGTATTATGACATTCATTATTTACTGTAATCAACAGGTTCTTCATTTTACATATCCTTTATAAAAATCTAATAATTAATTAAAATTACAAAAGGAGCTGAACCCTCGATATTTAGTGTTACTTCATTGTACGATTGTACATTAAATGCTACAGCTAAAAATTTATAATTATGACAGGTCAATGGTCCAATTTGTGCATTTCCAATAGTAGCTCTAGTTACTGATGCAACGTTAAAATACATGATGCTCATTATCAGTCCTTTCCAAGGTTTAGTTTTCAACTTTCCATTAATTTCTATACTTTTGAAAAATCTATGTGGTGGATTTATTGTTACGTTAAACGTTAACCACTCACTTTGTTGACCATATTCATCCTTTGCTGATACTTTAATATAATAATTTCCTGTCTCAGACCAATAATGGGTAAAAGATACTGTTTCACCAGATCCATATGGCCCTAGCCAATCACTAATATTTCCATCACCCCAATCAATTCTAATAAGAATCTCGTGTCCTTCTGGATGTACGAAAGTAATAAAAAAAGTATATTCCACTCCGACCCAGTAAACACCATTGGTTATATTAATTATGCTAGGTGTAGTTGACGTAGGTAAATTAATTGCTCCGTTTATTGGTATACTAAGAAACAATAGCATACAAACAAGGGTTCCAACTATTCTCTTATACATTTTTTATTTTCCCTTTCATCCTCTCATTGATAACATTACATATAAATTTTTATTACATTGAAAATATGCCTACCATTTTCTACTTTTCTCAATCCACGCATTATCGACCGCATCCCTTACTTCTATTGGTAAATCTCGCACCCCATCATGGTATGCACCATTTTCATCTTTCCACCAAATTCGTTTCTTTAAGGTTTCAGAAGTTATTTTATTTGTTATTTCAACCCATATTTCCGTTTTTATATTTTCGTTTTTCATTTCCTTTAGTAATCTGTTGATTTCGATATTATAATCAGACATATTTACCTCCCAATATGTATCATAGTGCTTATGATATATAAAGTCTACGTCACAGTTAAACAACTATATATGTTCCGCATTATAATTGATGAGAACAAATCGAATACCCCAGTTTGATTAAAAGAGAATTTCATTTTAAAAATTACCAATTAGTGGGGGATAATAATAAATGAGTGTTTTTTATGGGATATAACTCCCTACATTAATTATTTTTTTTCTTAAAATACGAAAACCAATTTCTAACAGAAGATCATGTTTTGTTATCCAAATATATCTATTTTTTTCCTTTAAACTTTCTTTAAAAATATTGCTTAATATTTTTTTCCATTGTTGCTCATAATGTTCTAGAGGAATGCCCTTCTTTAAGTAATTTGTAATGGCAATACCACATTCTCTTCCACCTATCATTGAAGGAACTATACCACTGCCATTACTTGGTAAAACCATTCCTGCAGCATCTCCAACTATTAGCACGTTATCACTCACAAACTTTGGTATTGGTCCTCCCGTTGGAATAAGTCCTCCACCATAAAAAAGAATATCTTTTGAAGTAACTCCTAGTTCTTTTAAAAAATTGTTGAGTATCATTTCAATTGGAATTTTATGTGTCAACACACTACCTATACCAATATTTGCAGTATCCCCTTTAGGAAATATCCATGCATATCCACCAGCAAAACGTTTCCCAAAATAGATACGTTTTTTATCAAAATCATAGTCTCCTCTTACAATTGAGAATATAGCTGAGGATAGAGGGCAAATATCATTAGGTGTTTTCAATCCATAGAATTTGGCAATTATTGATTGAGGACCATCTGCACCAACAATTATTTTACCTGTAACATTTCCATTTGATGTTATCACTGTATGGCGGTTCTTGATACCTTTCATGATAGTATTAAGTCGCAACTCTGCTCCATTTCTTAGAGCCAGTTGGGCAAGGTGTTGATCAAATAGATTACGGTGCAGTACAAGCCCAGGAGTATCAAATCTACAATAGGTTTGATAAGGTGAAATAATATCTGTATTTTTTATTTCCTGTGCAATTACATTTTTTGGAATCTTTAATAACTCCTCTACGTTATACTCATCAGGAATAATGCTTTCCCAAACTGAAGGTGCTGAGATCGACTCTCCACATTTAACGGGTATACCTACTTCTTTTTTTCTTTCTATTATAAGTACTTTTATATTGTTTTTTTCTTGTTTTATATATCGTGCTGTTGTGCTTCCTGCTGGACCTGCACCCACTATTATAACGTCGTAATCATATTCAGCCATGCCTTTTCCTCCCCACATATTCTCATACGAGTAATATTTAATAAATTTTCGTAACAGTTAAACAAATATANNAGGTTATTAGCTTATGGGAGGTAATAGCAGAATTAAAAATCGTTTAGTAGTTATTGTTATCATCTTATTTATATTGCTTATTTTAGAACCAGGTATCAACGCAAATCAAGTGATTACGGACTTAAAACAAATTAAGGTGAATTGCTCTTATGAAGATGAGATAGATCGTTGGGCTGTAATAATTGGAATATCCGATTATAAAGGGAGTAGTGCTGACTTACCCTGTCCAGCAAAAGAAGCTCAAGAATTATATGATATGTTAATAAGTAAAGATAGTAGATGGGATATGAACAATGTACGGCTCCTCCTTAATGGAGCTGCTGCTAAAAATAATATTCTATCTGCCTTGGATTGGCTTCGTGAAAATGCAGGAGAGAACGACATCATACTCTTTTCATATAATGGACATGGCTCATTTGTTAAAGATGATAACTGGGATGAATTAGATCGAAGGGATGAGACGATTGTAACATGGGAGCTTGATGATATAACTGATGATACACTAAGCAACAAATTTGATGAAATCAATACAAAAAACATCGAAGGGATGTTTCTTATTTTTGATTGTTGTTTTAGTGGAGGTATTATAGGTTGGAAAACTACAATAAATGAAAATCAAAGAAATACAATAAAGAGATTATCAAAATCAACTATATTTACAAATGAATTAGTAGCAGATATTAAAACGAAAAATAGAGTGGTGTTAGCCTCAACGATTCCACGTGGAATTGGATTAGAACTTAGGGGCCCAGACGGCTGGTTTTCATTCACACGAGGTATTATTACTGCAATTGAAAAAAAAAGGACAACTGCAGAGGGTATATCTCGATATGCGAAAAGGTGGTGGCTCACCAATCCCACCGTTATCGAGGTGCTTTTTAATCCACTCTTATGGTATGAATCGCTTTTATATTTCCTAGAAGAGGGTGTAATAATCATGCCATTCCCGATAGGGAAGGATCGTTACCCACAATTATTACCTAAGAGTAAAAAATTACCTATTATAGGATTTTGCAATATTAAATCACCTATCATATCAGATCCCTCACCAACAGATGGTGCCCAGTTTATCTCTATCAATCTATCTTATCTCAGCTTTCATCTTAAAGATTGGCAGGGTGATTTAATGGATTACACAGTTGAAACCTCCCCTGATATTGGTTCTGATAGTGCCACTAATGTTCCAGATGGGACATTTAATGTAGATATTAGTAATCTGGATATCGAAACAGAATATTTTTGGTATGTTAATGTTACTGATGGTACTAATTGGAAGCATAGAGTATTTACTTTTCAAACTGAACCGATAATGGTGTTTGATCCATTTGAAGGAGGATGGAAATATAGGAAGAAAATAACTATTGATCATACTCAAGTTGCTGGAGATCTTACTAACTTTCCAGTACTTGTAAGTACTATTGATTCTGATTTGCGTGATAAGGCACAAGATGATGGTGATGACATTTTGTTTATGAATACTAGTGGTGTTGCTACACGATTGTATCATGAGATTGAATACTTTGACGGTTCTTCTGGAGAACTTATTGCTTGGGTTAATGTTACTAATCTATCCAGTTCTGAGGATACTATTTTCTATATGTATTATGGTAATTCGAATTGTATCAATCAACAATATATAGCTGGAGCTTGGGACTCAGGTTTTGATGCTGTTTGGCATATGGATTATGACGATAGTATTCAAGATTCTACTGCAAACGACAACGATGGAACAAGGTTTGGTAGTGTAACAACTAAAAGTGGTAATATTGGCAAGTGTCAAGAATCATATCATGATGCTGCTGGTTCAAACTATATAGAATCAGATGATCCATTTTTTAACCAAGATGATACAAGTTTTACATGGAATTTCTGGATATACTTAAATAATTGTGATTATTATTATGGAACTCTAGGAACAAAAGATTGGCATAATATTGCTGGTGATGGGCAAAATAATTATAAAGGGTATAGCCAACTTAATTCTGGTAAAATAGTTTGGTATCTTGATGCTGGAGATGGTTCAGCTACATATATTTATACGAACAGTAGTGTTGTAGGTAGTTGGGCATTAATAACTTACCAGAGAAATGGAAATAGCGTTAAAATATATCATAACGGAATAGAACAGGAAGAAGGTCATACGACATGGACTAGATCTAGTTATACTGAGATGAGATTACTTATTTATCGTGGCGGAATCTATCCTGGGACATGGCAGAGATCTCTTGATGGAAAGATGGACGAGGTTCAATTTAGTAATGTTGCACGTTCTGAGGCTTGGATTCTAACCACTTATAATTCTCAAGGTGATTCTTCTAGTTTCTTGAGTTTTGGACCTGAAGAAACGTAATTTAAGTATTGGATTATCATAATATGAAAAACCTAAATACCATAACATCTATGAGAATATGAGGGAGAATGAAAAGACTGCGGTTCATCCTGTATTTTAAAAATTTGAGATCTCGTGCTAATAAGAAATTAAAAAATATATATTGGAATATAATTAGTAAATTTTATATTAATCGGGCTGAAATTATAGCAGACGATATTTTATCTTTTATTAATGATGGAGATTTAGTTCTTGATTTTGGGTGTGGACCAATGTTAATATCAAAAAATATTGCATCAAAAAAAGATATTTCATCAATAGGTATTGATATTGATAAATACCAAATTAATAAGGGAAATTTCATTATGTATGATGGAGGACCTTTACCGTTTCAAAAAAATAAGTTTGATGTTGCTCTTGCGATATTTGCTCTTCATCATACTGAAGATCCGGAATTTTATCTTAATGAATTAGCAAGAATTACAAAAGGAAGAATTATTATTTGTGAGGATACATATACTAACTTTATAGAAGAAATTTTTACAAAATCTCAATGTTATATTTCTAATTTTTTATCAGGTGAAATGGATATAAGAAAAAGGAATTTTAAATCTGTTGAAGAATGGAAAAAAATATTCCAAGATAATAATCTTAAATTACTTACATTTAGAAGATTTTATCCTTTATTCAATTTTCATTTACCAACAAAAAATATAATTATGGAATTAAAAAAATCGGAATTTTAAAAGTGGTATATATGAATAAAAAGATACTCATCAGCAGTATCATAGCAGTCACCATCTTGATTGGTGTATCATTCACCTCTGTGGTAGGTTATAGAAGGTTAACATCTGATGTGAAGGCATCACCACTGTTCAACATAAGAAGTAGCAGGGCAATAGATGAAGAAAGTAGGGATTTGAGTTGTGAGTATGTTGGGAAGGGAGAAAATAATACTATACCAATAACAACCCGGAATGCCAAAAATGCGTTAGTGCAAAAGGTTATAGATGAAATTTTTAAAATTGATGAAAATAAGTTCAATAGGTTTATTAGATTAGCTTTAAGCTATATGGAAAGAAACAACAAGATTCAAGGTATTGATAGTAATGAACTCTTTATTTTACCTAATCTTTTGAGTAAAAATATTGATGGTACAACAATTCAATATTTCGAGGATTTTAAAAAAACTGACCCTCCAACGGCAAAAGAAGACTGTCCCTTTCCAAGCCTAAACCCATGGATACCTAGATGTTTTCTTATTTTATCTTTACTCTTCGTTTGGTTTGCGGTGTTACCTATGATAACATTAGGGCTCTGTACTATGCTTCAACCCCCATGTTAAGCCGATTTAATTAAAAACAAATAAAGCAGTATATAAAAAACAGATTTTATGTTCAAATCCTATACATCATAGATTCTTCTGGCTAATAACAACAGTGGCAGGGATATTTATTTTTTAGCTCCTATAAGAGCTTTGCATTTAGGGCATATTAAAATAAATCTATGAGGTTTCTCAGCGGAACTGGAACCTACTCTTCCGAAAAAAGGACCTGGACCCATGCCAAGGCCAATGGTCATCTTATTTCTTTCAATAATAGGTTTTCCCTTATAATGACAAAAGTTACATTCAACTTCCTTATCGTCAAATTTTTTATGAAACAACATTTAGTAAGTATCAACACTTTTTTTGGTATTAATATTTTTGGAGGTTTTAGATTCTTCTGGCTAAAGGAAACAGTCGTAACGATACATTTTAATGCTTCTTGTTGTATTTTAGGATAAGATATTATGGTACTTGACAATTTAGGTGATTCTCTTAAAAGGACAATAAAAAAGATTGCAAATGCAGTTCATGTCGATGCAAAACTAGTTAAAGAGGTCGTAAGAGATATTCAAAGAGCTCTTTTACAAGCAGATGTAAATGTCAAACTCGTTGTAGGTTTATCAAAAAAAATTGAAAAGCGTGCTCTTGAAGAAAAACCTCCTGCTGGAATGAGTAACCGCGAACATGTAATACGAATTGTATATGATGAACTAGTAAACATTCTTGGTGAGCATAGGGAATTACCAATCAAAAAACAAATCATTATGATGGTTGGTTTATATGGTCAAGGAAAAACAACAAGTTGCGGAAAACTTGCAATATATTTCAAAAAGAAAGGTCTTAGACCTGTATTAATTGCGGGAGATGTTCATAGACCAGCTGCATATGAACAGTTAAAACAGATAGCCGACAAGGTAGAAGTTCCTTTTTATGGTAATAAAAAAGAAAATGATGCAGTTAAGGTCATAAAAGAAGGAATGAACAAGTTTAGAAGGACTAGTGATGTGATCATCGTTGATACTTCTGGTCGACACAAGCTTGAAGATGATCTTATTTCTGAAATGACCGAGATTTTTAAAGCTACAAAACCTGATGAAAAACTTCTTGTTATGGATGCAGCTATGGGACAAGAAGCAGGTCCTCAAGCTAAGGCTTTTAATGATGCTATCAGCATTACAGGTATAGTTCTGACAAAGTTAGATGGTACTGCAAAGGGGGGTGGTGCACTTAGTGCTGCAGCAGAAGTTGGGGCACCCATAGTTTTTGTTGGTACTGGAGAACATCCGGTTGATTTTGAAAAATTTGATCCGTCTGGTTTTATCTCAAGACTCCTTGGTATGGGGGATATTAAAACCTTACTAGAAAAGGCTGAGGAATCTCTAAAAGGAAAAGATGCTGAAAAGACTGCAAAACGACTTATGTCAGGAAAATTCAATCTTAATGATATGTATGATCAGATGGATATGTTATCTGGAATGGGACCTCTTTCAAAAGTAGCAGAGATGCTCCCTTTTGGTCAAACTGGTAAGTTAAAAAATGTTGATATGGATGAAACCCAAAACAAATTAAAAAGATTCAGAATCATCATGGATTCTATGACCGATGAAGAAAGAAAAAATCCTGATATCATACGATCTTCTCGTATAAAACGGATTGCACGAGGTTCAGGTGTTGAAAACAAGCATGTAAAAGAATTATTAAAATATTATAATATGACAAAACGAATGATGAAAGGTTTTTCCACTGACAGAAAGATGCGTAAAGGTTTAATGAGACAACTTCAGTTTGGAAAATAATTTTTGGAAGTATGTTATTTAAAAATTATGATCAAATAATCTCAAATGGTCAAACCCTAGAACTACAAAAAAAAAGGAAAGATATTCTTGATATTTTAACTGTTGCTTTAGAATCTGTTAATCCTTATAATGCAGTAAAACAGGTGTTTAAAAATGGTAATATTATCTTAAATGAAGCGTCATACAACATATCTGATTTTAAGAATATCTATGTTGTTGGTTTTGGGAAAGCAAGTTATGGTATGGCTCAAGCTGTGTGTGAATTTGTAAGCGTCACTAAGGGTGTCATTATTACAAATGATTCATCGGTTAAATCAATATCTGATAAAATTGATGTTGTGATTGGTGGCCATCCCATTCCTAATAAGGGAAGTATTCAGGGAGCTGATAAGGTAATCGAAGTTATAAACCAGTGTAGGAAAAAAGATCTACTATTAGTTCTTATATCTGGAGGGGGTTCAGCACTTTTATGTAAACCTCGAGTAAGTCTTGAAGATTTACAAGTAACTACAGATTTATTATTAAAATGTGGAGCCGATATCAATGAGATAAATACAATAAGAAAGCATTTATCCTACGTTAAAGGAGGGCAACTTGTGCAACTAACAAAAGGGACCATAATCTCGCTAATAATATCCGATATTGTTAATGATCCTATTGAATTTATATCATCTGGTCCTACATATCCTGATTCAACCACATTTTCTGATGCTAAGAAAATTTTAGATAAGTATCATTTATGGAATAGAATACCGATAAAAGTTAGCGCCATAATTGATGAAGGGATCGATGGAAAGATATTAGAAACATCTAAAAATGGTAATCCAATTTTTAATAATGTACATAATTTTGTTGTAGCAAATAATAGAATTGCATGTATTGCAGCAATAGATAAAGCAAAGAGCTTGGGTTATAAGACAAAACTTCTAACAACTTCATTAACGGGGGAAGCAAAGAATATTAGTGCTATGCTTTTAGATAAAGTAAAGGATCGTTATAAGTCTCATTCAATTTTTATATCTGGAGGAGAGCCTACTGTTACTATTGAAGGGAATGGTAAGGGGGGAAGAAATCAAGAACTAGTATTAGGAGGAGTTAAACTTATTGAGAATTCCGAGATAGTTTTAGCATCATTTGCAACAGATGGTATAGATGGTAAAAGTGATGCTGCTGGAGCAATAGCAGATGGATTTACGTTTTCTCGAGCGGTTAATAAAGGGCTTAATTCTAAAAAATATTTAGAAAAGAATAATTCCTATGAATTTTTTTCGAAACTAAAAGATTTATTAATAACAGGTCCTACGGGTACTAATATAATGGATATTCAGATAATTTTAATATAAATTTTTTTGGTATCCTCAATATGTTAAATTTCTTCCACTTGTTATAAGACAATTTTTATATTATAATAACGATATCTATAAATCAAAAAACTGCTCCAAAACCAATATATAAGGAAAAAAGATAAAATTATAGTAGAAAATTAAAAAATGTAGACCCTAAAGTATTTAAGCTGGTAAAATAAATATAGCATATAAAAAATTTATATAAGGAGATAAAACATGAATGCATATCACTTTATTAGAAAATTAGTCATTTTAGGAATTATCTTCTTAGTAACTATAGGATTAATATTTCCCAGCACTTCTGCAGAACCAGATGTAGATGGTGGTGATGGGGTCTGGTTGGATACTTTTACTAATGCAGAAAATGTAACGTTAAGAAATTGTGATTGGGATGATGATAGTGATTCAATTATATTAAATAGAACTAAAAGCAATGTTAAATTTGATTTTAGGGATAAAAGGTCACATAAAGCTTATAGTTATACGACTCGTACATTTTCAAACCTATGTCCTCCAAATTTTCATATTTTACTTGAACATGAACTAAAAGTCTATACTGATGAAATAAATAAAATTAAAAAAGAAGATAGAAATGCATATATAACTTCTTCAGAAACTAAAAAATTTAATATTCATCATTTCAGATTTGATATTGATATAAAACCAGAAAATATTAATGAGTTAGAAATAACTTGGGTTGGGAAAGGTCAGTACATATCCAAAATAAGGCTTTTTTTATGGAAATATGATAAGACTTTTCCAAATCTCGGAGTATGGGATGTGCTTGATGCGACAAAAAAAGATGATGATTGGGAGACTTTAGATGGTACAATTACTGGTGATGATATAATACAAGCATTAAAAAACAACAATATTCTAGATATCTGTGTTGTAGGTATTCGTGCTGATCGGGATGATACTATTAAATTATTTTCAGATTATGTAAAAGTACAATATGAAACACAAGTAGGTTATACTCTTAATGATGGATTTGCAGAAACTAATATTACAATAAATCCTAAAAAACTATCAAACGTTAAAAATTTTTATTGGGACATATTAACCTGGAGTGATTATGAAATTGGAAATACAACAGTAAAATATCAAATTATATATCAAAATAAAACTGGAGATTTTACACCGGTAGAGGATAAATATCTACCAGGTAATAAAAAAGGATTTACTAAACCACCAGTACATCTTAATACCATTCCTGCAAATATAGATAAATATTCAAAATTAAAAATTCGAGCTAATTTATCCACTGATAACTATAAAATAACTCCAAAGATTTATAGCTGGGCTATTACCTGGCAGACTAAACCTGGTAGATGGCAAGATTTATTTAACTTTAGTTATAGATTGGAAAAAAATAATATAAATATAAATAATGGTAGTATTAACATAGCTCCTTTCACTGGAGATTGGCCAATGTTTGGTCAAAATCCACAAAATACGAGAACTTCAATGGGAGAAGGTCCAGTAAAGTATCAAGATAATTGGTGGTGTCAACTTGGAGACGAAAATGCATCGATATCAAATTCTGTTATCATAGATGGAGCTATTTATATTACTTCTCACAATAAAATGAGATTCTATATAATCGATAATATTTCTTCTGTTCCTGTTGGTGGCTTTCATGAATTAAAACCGAAATATGTTTACAATAATACATATTTAGAGGAGAATTTAAATAAATCTTTGGTAAACTCACTAACTTTAACTGAAGAGTTTATCATTATAGCTACAGGAAAAACAAAAAGACAAGGAACTAACAATTATGTAATTGCACTTAATAGAAATGATAATAGTGAGGAGTGGAGATTCTCCTATCCTAATAACACAGAGGATGATCAAGAGCCCATATGTTATTTTTCCAATCCAGTGCTTTATCAAGATAAAGTATTTATTACTTCTTGGAGTGGTGATCCTGCTATTATACAATCCAACAATAATAATAAAGTAATTGCATTGGATTTATCATCTGGTGATCCTGTATGGGATGAACCATTTGATTTACCAGCAGGTAGTTTTTCTACACCCGCCGTTTACAATAATACTATTATTGTTGGTTGCAATAATAAATTTGGTAACAGTTTATTTGCTTTAAATACGGAAAATGGTTCAGTTATATGGAAAAAATCTGTTGGTGCCATTGGTAGATCATCCCCTGTAATTTATAAAGATAAAGTATTTATTGTAAGTGAGGTAAAAAAGTTTATTGGGTCAAATGTAAAAATAACATCATTACACATGAAAAATGGTAGTATCTTAGGTGAAAAAACGATTGGAAGAAGCTTTTTTTCATTACTTGGATTTTTAGATCGAACAAGAACATTAGCAGATTCAACTCCGTCAATTTATAAAGATACTATCTATGTAGCATCCCCAAATGGATACATACATGCACTTGATGCAAATGATATTAAAAAACAGGTATGGAAAACATCGGTCGAAAATTGGCATATAGGAGATCATCTCAAGAGTAAGTATCTATCAACCTCACCAGCATACGCTGATGGTATTGTCTATATCGGTACACCATCAGGTTACTTTTATGCGCTTGATGCTTCAAATGGACAGAAAAAATCAGGTTGGGATGATTTTAGAACCTTTAAACGAATTTATGTAGATGGAAATTGGGAAATAACTGATGATCATCCTTCAATAGTTTCCTCTCCCATAATTTCAAATGGGCTTGTCTTTTTTGGTGATGACAATGGGAAATTATATAGTTTAGGTAAATTTGAGAAACCTGAAAATAAAGAAATTTCTGGCAGTATTGTTTCGATTCCAATAAAAATACCTGATCAATATTGGTGGAACGAATTTCATACAAATTATGATAAATTAGTGAGCAAAAAAAACAGCATAAAATTTAGTATTTTAGATAAAGATAGAAATTTTATAAAGGAAATTACAAAAAAATCTGCTATAGTTGACAACGAATTTGATGAAAGAATAATAAGATTGTGTGCTGATCTCTATGCAAAAAATGTTTCCTTTAATCCAAAACTGCTTGACTGGAAAGTTACTTTTATAAAGGATAATAAACCTCCTATTATAGACATAGAAACCTTCAAACCAATAGGAGGATGGATAAATCGTACTACACCTGTTTGTAAGGTGACTGTAAGAGATGAAGGCTCTGGTTTATTACTAAGTTCAGCAGAATACACACTTTACTATTATGTAAACGATTCTACACTAAAAGAATATTCCGATAAACCTCAATATACAGGAGAAAATGGTGATGAATCATCGATATTGATTGTTAATATTTCAAATCTGAATTTCAGTAAAAACATTACAAAATTAGAAAATATTACTTTTTCGATTAAAGATTATGCTAATAATTTTGATACTGAAGTTTTCTCATTTAAGCAAGATTTTGATAAACCTTCGTCTGAAATTGTTGGTGATATTAAAGAAACATATAAATATTCTCCAATAGTAATAAGTGCAAATGCTTTTGATCCGGGGAGATTAAACAAAGATGCAAGTGGTATTAAGTTAGTAGAACTTAAATATCGATTCTCTCAAAATGGTGAGTTTTCAGGTGAATGGCAACACTTTGGTGATTCTGGTCCCAAAATACCTACTACAGTTTATAATGCCAGATGGGCATTTACCGATGAAAAGAGAGGTGGATGGTATCAACTTTGTTCAATTGCAATTGATGATCGAGGTAATAAAGAAGATCTACCAAAAGAAAATGATACAAGAATTGTAACCTTTATATTTGATCCAAATCCTCCAAATGATCCTCAATTTACTGTACCATCTTGGTTCAATACTACACCCGAATTATCGGCAGTTTTTAGTGATGATTTTATATTAGAATCAGTTGAGTATCGACCATACTTTGATACAGAATGGATACAGTTAAAATCTGGTATAAATGCTCAAAGTTATAAAGCAACATGGACCCTACTACCCAGATTTTGGGATCGAATGGAAGAAGGAGAGACCAACTATTTATATTTTAGACTTATTGATTCTCTAGGTAATAAAAAAGAAATTGCAAATATTAATAACGCATTTAAAATAACGAAAGATATATCAGAACCTATAGTTGACCTTGATATCCCCGATTTAGAAGCAGAATGGAGCTGGGATGATACATTTAACATTTCAGCATTTGCAGATGATATTAACGGGAGTGGGATAGAATTCGTTGAATTATATTACAGATTTTCTGAGGATAACGAAACTTGGAATAATTGGACTAGGTACGAGGATCCACTTACATCAACTCCTTTTGAATGGAAATTCCGTGCAGATGAAGGAAATGGATATTACGAGTTTTATATTAGAGCAGAGGATGAAGCAGGGAACATTGCAACATCACCGATATTTACTACTGGTGTTAACATATTCCCATTGATGTTTGTGATTTCAATGGTTATTCTTGTGATAGCATTATTACTTTTTACAACTATATTGTATATACTATGGAGAAAAAAGAAGCAATAAAATTATTTTATTCAATATATATTGCAGGTCTTAATGGGATCGCAAACCGTGTTTTATTGCCAGGATCATAAATATTTTTTTCAGTTGCATCTATGATTACAATTTCACAAGAAAAAACCTTTTTAAGATATTCCTTTGCATTTTTCAGATAATCTGATTCTTTTATAGGAATAAGGTATCGTTTTTTATCATTTTCATTTAGCTTCATAACTTCACCGGGTAGTTTACCTACATATTGGGATACTTCTTTTGCAATACTTTTCATCTTGGCATCTTTCATTGTTTCTTTAATTAAAATTCCGACATTAATCTTGTTTTTTTCAGACTGTTTAATTGCTTTTGTGAATATTTCTTTTTTCCAGATAGGTGATGTATAGATACATATCTTTTTTGGCTTTATCTTTGTAACTTTTAGGATTTCAGCGATATCATCGGTTACCTCTGAAATCAAATATTCTCCAACTTCCTCTTTTTCGGATATTTCTTTAGAATCAAAAATTGGATAAGATTCATTTGTAACAAGATTTTTATTATTTTTACTCCAAAGCTCTTCTGCTATATGGGGCGTTACGGGAGCCATAAGCTTTAACCAAATGCTTGTAAATCTCTCAAGTAATTTTTTATTACTGCCTCCTCTCTTGAGGTACCATTGAATGTTTTTCTGACATTCAAAAAAAATCTCATTGGTTGCAATTCTCAAATCATAATTTTCAAACGCATCAATGGTTTTTTTTATTGTCCGATGCAAGGTGCTTTTCATCCAGTTATCAAGATTTTCATCTGTTTTATCTTCAAGTTTAGCTATTTGCTCGATCATCTTGTAAATATTTGCGATTCTATTCTTATATTTTGTAACAGCTTCTTGATCCCATTCAATATCAACAAAAGGTGAGCCAACATGAGAATAATAAATACGCATTGCGTCAACACCATAGGTAATTGCAGCTTCATTTATGTGTTCTGCACCTCCTTTTGACTTGCTGATTTTTTCTCTACCTTGTTGAGTTACCCACCAATGGACAAATATGCCTCGTGGACGCTTTTCTTCTGGCATAATAGCTACATGATTCATTAAAAACACTGGGAAATGCACTGTTTTATGCTCTTTTCCACCGAGGTTTATATCAACTGGGTACCAATAATCAAAATCTTTCTTGATTTCGTCCCAAAGGGGAGACTTAGATTTTCCTTTTCCTAGAAATACATAATCAAAGAAGTTTTCAGTCATATCTTTGGGATCTAGTTTTTTTTCGTTAACATATTTTGAGATTATGTAATAAGCAGGATACAAAGTAGAATCAGATATCGGTTCGATAATCCAACCTTTTTTAAATGGAAACTCTGTTCCTAACCATGAGCCACGTCGGATACATGCACGATCATCATACCATTCTAATATACCCGGTAACTCATTTTTATAATCATCTGGAAAAATATTCATATTGCTTGCATGATCTTTTGAATTCTCGGTTAAGTTATTGTCACTGTATTTGATAAACCATTGATCTGGTATTTGTTTTATTACTACATTGCCTCCGCATCTGCAAATAACTTCCTCTGAAAACTCCCTCATAATAATTGCAAAATTTTTTGAAATAAGTTCATCCTTTACCGCATCTTTGATGTCAGATATTTTTATTCCTACGTATTCTCCACAATTTTCGTTTAGATATCCCGTATGAAATTCTTTTTTGTATACTTCTTCTGTTGCTAAATCAAGTTTTTCTGTTTCTGTTTGACTTTTTATTCCTAATTTATCGCAAACTTCTTTAGCTGGATTTGCTCCAAATCCTTTTACATCTATGATTGTAATTGGTTTTATATCTTCTTTGGATTCAACAAGTGCGATCCAATCATAGGGTGCATGCGCTGGAACAGACATCACGATTCCTGTAGCTACACCTGGATCAGCAAAAGGGCCAGATAATATTGGTATCTCTCTATTTATCATTGGTATTTCGCAGGTTTTTCCGATAAGCTCTTTACCATGTATTGTTTCATTGAGAAGTTTGACGTCATTTATCTGATAAACAAGTTTTTCATAAGCTTCTTTTGAAAGGATCCATGATTCATCCTTGATTTTTACTTTCAGATATTTGACATCTGGATTTACCCACATATTTGTGACACCAAATATCGTTTCAGGTCTAAGGGTTGCAGCAGGGAGAATTGTTCCATCATTCATTTTGAATTTTATGGTGGTGAATTCAAGGATCTCAGCCGTACCGCCTTTTAAGATATCTGTTTCTGATTTATCTACAGCAACGGGACCACATTTCGGACAAAATGGTGCAAAATGCGGTTTTTGAATGAGAAGATTTTTTTCTTTAAGTTTATAAAACTGCCACTTTATAAATTTTTTATAACCATCAGAAATTGTACTCATTATTCTAGAATAGTCTATTAAGAAACCAAATTTTTTCCAGTAATCTTCAACATATACATCTCCAAAGTATTTAACTACTTCACTTGGATCAGATAATTTGTTAATTTGTTCATCAGAAACTCCATATTCTTTCAAAGATTTCATAGTTGTAGAGTCTCTTCGTTCTACCTTTTTTGCAAAACCTGCGGAAGGGATTCCCGATGCATGAAATCCGGCAGGATACATGACATTGTAACCCATCATTCGTTTATACCGAGATATAATATCACAATAGGTAAAACCCCTCATATGTCCAACATGTAAATAACCAGAAACTCCTGGATAAGCAAAGTGTATGAAAAATTTCTTTTGTTTCTTTCTGGTCGATTCATATATTTTTGATTCCAACCAGATTTTTTGCCATTTGTTTTCGACATTTACATAGTCATAATTTGTTGTAACCATAGGTTTAATCTGGTGGGAAATGAGAAATGTTTTATATAATATTTCTTGTTGGGACTAAACACATCAATTTGGATAATTACACTTTATATAACAACCTTGTAGATCGAACATCTAAAATATGGTGGAGGATAGATTTCGTAACTATCCTCTACTCCTGTTTTTTTTATTGGAGAATGTCTTTAATTTGTTTCTAAAAAAATAATTTGGAGGGGATTTTTTGAAATGTTTAAACACAAAGGGTTGTTATTCTAAAGAAACGAGAAATGGATCTAATTTTTGTTCAGACGATTGTAGATTAATCTATGAAAACAGAAAAAAACCACCTAAAAGAACAAGACAAATTTATGACGATCCAGAAAGACAATTGATTCATGATATTTACATAAAATACTATGGTAAACAAGAAACACCAACTAATAACAGAGGTGTTAAGAAAGGTACAAAGAGAGGATCGTATGTAAAGAAACATACCAAAAAGAGAACTTTTATTTGTAAGGGTTGTGGTAGAACATTTACTCTGAAGTCCAAACGTAAGAAACAATTCCATTCTGAAACTTGTAGAAGAGGTTATTGGCGAAGGATGAAGAGACAAAAAGATGTAGAAGAAAAAATGAATAGAAAGTACTAGATTTTCTATGGTAATGTCTCGCTTAAGGATTAAATCCAACAGGAGAGATTTAGAGAATTTAAAACTAGATACGTGTCTTAGTCCAGGTTGCTTTTAATTATTCGAGACAACTCCTATAGAAATCTATTTTTAGTTAGAAGTATCTATTTAAATATCACATTCCCAAGTGTATAAACAAGCAAGACTCCAAAAATTACAAAAACCTCTATTTAAGATGGTTGCAAATACATAAAAAGGTAAAATAATAAGTCCAGTAATAATTTCAAATAATAACCAGAAGTAACAAAAGTTCATTTCCCAGGTGCAAATAACAGTACAAGGCACATCACTTGTATCATCATTATTGACAATAAATTTCTTTAAATCATCTATATCTCCATCAAGATTCCGAATATCATTAATTATTTTATTTTTACCTTTATCATGCAGTTTACTAATTCTATCTATACATTTGTGTAGATATACTAATCTATTATCACGAACCTGTAGAGGTAAAGTGATTTCTTCTCCCTTCCCAACATACTCACAACTCAACTCCTGATTATTTTCATCTATCGCCCTGCTTGTTCTGATATTGAACAGTGGTGATGCTTTCACACCTGATTCCACACTTCTATATCCAACGACAGATGTAAATGATACACCAATCAAGATGGCAATTGCTATGATACTGCCGATGAGAATCTTTTTATTCATATTCTTTCCCTCATAATTTATTTAAATTTCACTATTTTAGCAAATCCTTGATAATATGATGAATCATTAATATCTACTTTTATCCCAGTAAAACCTATGACTCCTCCAGGGAAGTATGATTTTGTCCCGCTTCCAACAATCCCAAAAATATCGAAATTAAAATCTCCCCAAATCGTACCATTTTTCGATCTAATACCGAGAATACCGATTGTAAAAATCCAGCCATAAGCAGGAGACCTGAAAACCTCACCAATTTCTAAATCTTCTACTATATAGCCAAATCCTATCTGATTTCCTAATGAAATGTTGCTTATATGGTTTAAATAGATAGAAGCAATATACGAAATTATAAATAAGAATGGAATTGTTATTCGAGCAAGCAACATTATTGTGATGTATAATAATGCTGAAAGTCGTGAATGAAAATAAGTCCAATTAGTTTTTCCAGAAATTAAACACATAAAATTTATTTTTGGAAATCCTGATTGTTTTTCATTTGTTTGAAAATTATTAAATGACCCGTCATTAATGAAATTAATAGGTTCATTTATAAAATTTTGAATCTGGGTAACACTTGCTGATTTTGGTAAAACCCTCCATCCATTCAAATTTTGTATTACCTCATAAAAGACAGCTATTATCTCGACCCTTGTTTTAGCCTTATTTAGTTTTCCCTTTATGGAATCTAAATATTGTTCTACTTCCTCTGCTTCATCCTTGGTTAATTGAGCTGTATGCTTCCCACCACCAAGTCCACATATCTCTGTGGTAATCTCAACCAGTTCATTATCCCTGCTTATATTTGCATTGATAGATGGTGCACACGCAAGTCCAAGGAAAAGGACGATTACTCCAACAACAAGTAGTTTCTTCATATCACACCTCTATGTCATAGGGTTCTTGGGCAGGATGCTCATCCACATTATACCATTCTTCATAAATAAAAATTATATTCCCATACTCATCAATATAATAACCTGTCCTCAATTCTCCTTCAATGTATTTCGGTTCCGTACTATTATGACCACTCCAGTAATTTTTATCCCAAATATGTTTTGTCTCAAATTTCCATTTTGCAGTAAAAGAAGCATGATCCTTAAAATTGTCCACGAAATTATTATATTTCAATTTATTCCTAAATGTTTCCCGTAAAAAAACTCCGTACTTATTTCCAATAAAATTATTATAAAAGAGTGTATTCCTCGAATATCCATTTATATGGATTCCGTATCTCTTATTGTTAGTGTGTTAGTGATTGTATTTTTAAAAACTCTGTTGTCTCCTCCGTTAATATTTATGCCGTTATATGGGCTACTTGAAATTTCATTTTTAAATATCCAATTATAATTTGATGAATATAATCTAATACCGTTCTCTGTAGGATTTTCAATCGAGTTTTTAAATATTAGATTACGGTTTGAATACCCCAGCTGAATACAATTTTTCACCTTACTAAAATGAATATTTATTATACTACAGAAATAGCAGCGTACAAGTATAACTGTCCAGCATTAGAAGGGATCCTAACACCAATTTTTCGTTTTAAATAATAGATTGCCTTCCCGTTAATAATATTGTTTTTAATGGTTTGGCCAATCCAATAATTGATATTATCTTCATAAAATATGATCCCCCCTGTTGAATTCACAAATGTATTATCTTGTATAATATTTTGTTCAGAATCATAGATGCTAATTTCAGCTGATGAATAGAATTTATTATTATTAATGAAGTTGTTAACAGTCTCATCAAATAATTGTATTTTTCCACCAATAAAAATATTTCCTGAGATTGAATAATTTGAACCCTCATCTATATAGGTAATTACATTTGTTAAATGATTATCAACCATACTATTGTTTAGGTTACGACGATTAAAATAATTAATACCTCCTATAAATTTATTTTTGGATATGACGTTATAGTCTGAAAGGTAACGTAACTCGATATTTCCACGTTTATTTTCCATAAAGATATTTTCACTAATTATGTTATAATCAGATTTAAAAATTAGAATAGCATTGGTTCTATGATTAGTAAAAATGTTATCACATATAGTATTATACTTCCTTTTATCCCAAATTAAAATTCCGCAGTCGTCCACCCAATTTCTTGTATTTTGAATAGTGAATCCGCTTACATTGATGTAATTTGCTTTGAAATTCATCACATAAGCTTTTTGCCGAGCATCAATTATTGTGCTATTTTTATCCTCACCAATGAGATTGATTGATTTTGTTATTTTAAAATTCTCGTAATATGTTCCATTAAAAACATAAACTGTATCTCCATTGTTTACTACATTAATAGCATTTTTAATCTTATCAAAATGTGTAACATTCCATCCAGGTGTTGATTCGTTGAAATCATCATCAACGTAGAATGTAGTATCACCAACTGTTGCAATAGTTGATTGTCTTTCCACATTAAATCCAGTAGATGAGGATATACTCATCCCTATGAACAGAAGGATGATGCTTATTGCAAGAATTCTTTTCATTCTTCCCCCATCAATTATAATGCA
>JABAOC010001960.1_pt2 | contig 39680 bp, 25 predicted proteins | sample 7062161 | NCBI WGS metagenome assembly JABAOC01 (sample SAMN14538625, study PRJNA623070) | marine sediment metagenome | biome: marine biome [ENVO:00000428]; feature: marine pelagic biome [ENVO:01000023]; material: deep marine sediment [ENVO:00002113] | place: India: Gulf of Khambhat ... | reverse complement strand
TTTAACCATAGCCTGACACCATCATCCACAGTCGCGCCAAATTTAACTTTGCCACTCACAGGACTTTTAATTTTGCCCGTCCACCTTACTGAAAAATTATCTACAGGAATTCCCTCAGGAGAACTGGATTTCCAATCATATTCAATCCTGGTTTCCTCTTTTGTGTACTTAGCGGTACCGGAAAGGTCAACATTATCGAAATACTCTGCTTTGATTCTGCCGACAAAATACTTTTCGTCGATGGCAGGATAGGCAAAATATTTCATCTCCACGCCTTTTTCATATCTCACATTAGCATTGGGCAAGAAGTTTTTAACGCCTTCGATCACTGTCACTTCATACCTGCCATAGCCGCCGTAATGTCCGACCATGAGCCAATCAGCCAACGGTCCTACCACAGCGACATTTTTCACATCTTTGCTAAATGGAAGCGTATTGTTTTCGTTCTTCAATAAAACCAGCGCCTTAAGAGCAATTTCCAGAGAAACCTTGCGGTGCTCCGGGTTGTTATTCAATTTTTCCGCTTCTGCTGGATCAGCATAAGGTTGTTCAAACAATCCACTTTCAAATTTTTGCCTTAAAATCCTTCTGACTGCATCATCAATTCGTTGCTGGGAAACCATTCCCCGTTCAAGTGCTTTTTTCAATGGTTCATGATAGAACCATTCTGGTGAGGATTTGTCGCAGCCAGCATTCATCAAAGCGGCGGCAAGTGCTTCAGGTGTATCATAGACGCCAACCTCTTCAAAAATGAATTGAGATGAACCGCCGTCTGTTGAGACAAATCCTTCAAGACCCCACTCGTTTTTCAGCACATCGGTTATCAGCCATTTATGCGTTGCGCAAGGAATACCATCGAGGGTGTTGTAAGCCATCATCACCGAAGACGCGCCGGCATCGATACAGGCTTTAAACGCAGGAAAATAATTTTCCCTCAATAATCTTTCAGAAAAATGCACCGGTCCTGTAAACTGCCCGTCGAGGCCCATGTTGGCGACAAAGTGCTTCACCATGGTGGATAATCCTGTGGTTTCCATAGGTCTTACGTATGCCGCACCCATAATGCCTGATACATAAGGGTCTTCACCGTACGTTTCATTTGTCCTGCCCCATCTTGGATCGCGGGTTAAATTTACAACTGGAGCAAGAACCTGGCGGATACCACGGCTTCTCATCTCTTTGGCCAGAATGGTCGACATACGCGAAACACATTCAGGATCAAAGGTTGCTGCCAATCCTATCGGCTGCGTAAAACTTGTTGAGCCATTGCCCATGTAGGCAAAGATACCTTCACCGGAGCGGGTTGCCGGAATGCCCAGGCGGGTATTTTCGATTTGAGATTTTTGTAAGCGGTTATATTCACGAGCCGCCTCTGCCGGCGAAAGATGCATGGTCATAAATCCAAACGTCCCCACCCCAACTTCGCCTTTTTGAACCAGATCGGTTCCCCCTTGAAATTGAGATAATTTTTCTTCCAGGGTCATGCGTTTTAATAAATCTTCAGCCCGCTCCTCAATGGAGTAGGCAGGATTTTTATAAATCGCATCTTCAGGGACAGGATCATCCTTTAAGCTTTGAGCACTTGTCAATGCAGATAAAGAGAACAAAAGCAAAAGAAAAAAACTTATATTTTTCATTATCGACCACCTAAATTATTTTAGATTTGAGAATAATATTTTATGTTCATCAAGTGTTATGACACGATCGTCATCATATAATCTCTTTACGTCCTCCCTTTTATTGACCCGCCAGATGAAATTTGCCCAATCCATAAACCAGACAAATTGGTTCATATCATCAAGTATTTCAGACGACGGCAGGATACCGCATTCTCCCAGAGCGATTAATTTATTCTGACCTAATTCCAGTAATTGATCGTGATGGGATTGTTTGTAATCGCCTTGGTAAATATCCGTTGCCAGAACGTCAACATAATCATGACCCGGATAATACAGTTCATAAGCATAAGCTTCATCATTTTCCCAATCGCGCGGTGCATTAGCATTCCACACCCAGATCAGGTTATTCAGCTTGTGAATATTGGTAAAATGATCAAACATCATTTTCCATAATTTTTTAATTCCATCTTCCCCTTTTTTATCGCACCACCAGAACCACGATCCATTCATCTCATGATAGGGGCGCCACAAGACCGGAATCTTATGATCCTGTAGAACTTTCAATCCCTCTGCAACCGAATCAATATCAGCCAGCCAGTTTTGATGAATTTTTGTTCCGAGAGTGATAAGATCCTGCCATTCTTTTTCATTCATCACATAGCGCACAGGATGGATAATATCTTTCGGAATACTGTCCACCGCTGCTCCCTGATGATACATCAGGGTAATGATAAATCCCTGTTTATATTTCCTAATTGCCTCTTGCAACATCTCATTACGATTTCTTTTGTCACCAAAATCACTGCCCCAAACCACATGGTGTTTACCGGTAATAGCAAACACCGAATCCATCGATCGATTTAGCTCCTTTGCATAATTATGCTGACCTGACAATATCTTTTCTCCCCTAAGGATGTAGAGATATGCCAGTAAATCCCTGACTTCCTCCGAGGCATATGGATTCACCGGTTTAAAGGGGAGTTCACTTTTTTCGAGTTGCAGCTTGTTAAGACAAAAACCGTCAGTAATAATGATCCTTTGGGAAGATAATCCGGATTTTTAATCGGGAACATTAAATCAGATTTTGTGATCCGCACAGCCATATACTTTTTGGCGGGCAACTCTACAGTGAAGTTACTGTTAAATTTGTTACCGATCGTGTCTCGTTTCATGTCCCAGGTATCAATGACCTCAACCTGATACCAAATATGTTGAGGAAGCTCGAAAGTCCACTCAGTTGGGGATCCTCATTAAAGTAATAAATATATTGCTCACCGTATTTACCTGCTGCATATTTGTTAATCGGATCCAATCCTGTTTCAGGCGTTTCTTCAAGAATTGTTTTAAAAAAAGCGATTCGATCCGGACTTTTTCCGTGTAATTTACCTCCCTTTGACCACCAAAGGATATCCCTGGGGTGTAAATAAGTTTCGCCGTGCCCAGCATAGCTGCCGTTGACCAAACTTTTCCAGAACATGGCGGTCATCTCCTGCGGGGTCAGGTTACCCCAGCCGAAGCGCACATCTCCTTCATAGCGGCACTCATCATAAATCAACGGCTTTTTATATTGCTCGCGCCAGGCTGCCGCTCGTTCAAAATCTGTGCTCTGAATACTGGCATGGGTGATCCAGGGCAGTGAATGGTCATAAAATATGGCGCCGTTGTGAATGGATCGTAAATGATGATAAGGATCTTTCTTGTATAAAATTTCAAAGATGCGATGCCAATCGGCTATGGACTTATTGTGCATAAAATCGAATTCATTGGCAGCCGACCACCAGACATGCCGATAGGCCGATAATCGCGCCAGAACATATTCCAGATAGAATTCATCAACCGTATCAGGCATCGCAGCGTACCCCCAGCGATCGTAAGGATGAAACAGGATGATATCTGCTTCGATGCCCAATTTCAATAGATCCTCCAGACGTTTTTCGAGATGATACCAAAAATCCGGATTGAAACGTGAATAATCATTATTGCCTAAACTGTCCCGTTCAAACGGATAATAAACCGGTTCATTTTCATTATAGGTATAATCTTTCGGGAAGATACACATCCGCAGCTTATTGAATGGTGAATTTCTTAGCGCTTCAATGGTCTTATTTTCTAACGAATCTCCCTGGTGGATCCAGGCATAACAGGTAGTCCCAATCTGCTTGTAAGGGGTTCCATCTGCATATCTGAAATGATAGGTATTATAAACCTCTACTAGACCGTGATTATTCCCAGAGGGTGATATGCAATTAAATGAGCCACTCTTACCATCCAATTGAGATATGTTACTTTTGGTCAAATAGGACCACTTTCCACATTTATCGGGCATAAAACGAATTTTATAGATGCCATTGCCGTCATAAAATCCAGTTATTTCTTTCTGCGTTCCCTTAATTGAAAAGGTTGCCTTGAGTTTAACCTCTTTAAAAGGATTTCCTACTTTTGGTCCTTCAAATTGTGCCTCAAAGACATCCCACATTTCAGTTTCATTCTCTGTTGCGTGGTCTATGGTACAGGAGAAAAGTAAAAATGTTAAAATTAATATAAGAAGTAATAAAAGCGAAGTCGTTATCCTCATAATGAAAGAATTCCTCCTATTTATGAAAATTGACATTTAAAATTCTTAAACAAGATCAATATCGATAATCCGCCAGTGGGTAATTGGCGTCAACTTAATAGTGGAATGTCATTCTGAGCGAACGCAGGGAGCGAAGAATCTCCTGATTTAATGAAAGCAAGTGCGTTTATGGAAGGGATTCTTTGTCTCTTCACTCCTCAGAATGACAATGTTTTCCAATATATTCGCTTAAGTTGACGCATATAGCCAGTCGGCGGATCGATATTGCTCATTATAAGCCTATAATTGATTGAACATAAACATTCGTGACTCATTTTTTTGCTGTGAATGCAAATTCACTTTTCTATTACAATGCACAAATCCCACGGATCGATTAAGATTTGATCATTGGTTTTGATTTTCTGCTTTGTGAATAAGTTTGTTCCATCATCGAAATAATAAATGACTTCCGCTGGCTCGGGTGAGTAGTTCAAAATGTAATGCATTTTTTTACCCGCCTTGTTGACCCCATTTCTGATGATAACAGGAAAAGAATATTTATAAGATGGATCATCCAAACCTGCTTTGGCAAGCATATTATTAATATTTTTTTTAATTATTTCAGGTGATGGAAGACTTCCAAAATAAGTGATCCCTCCTTTGCCAAATTCATTCTGAGTTATCGCCGCGTATTTTCCCCAATGCGGGTGATCATACCATGCCAGCACTTCCGCAGATTCAGGAATCAATAATTCTCCCCAGACAGACACATAATTTTCCTGTTGCGGAACATTGAATGGGTTATATTTTAGTTTCAATTTATCAAAATTCGTAAACTGTTGATAACTGAAACCACAGGCTTTTCGTAAAATAGCTGGCATTCTGTCGGTACGCACCTGGACATTTTCATTGCAAAATCCACTTTTAAAAAAGTAAAGCACAAACCCACCCTGTTCCACAAACGCATTCAACCTTTCCAATTCACGGTCAGGAGCCACGTATAACGGAGGTACGATGATTATTTTGTATTTAGACAGATTCGATACGTTGTGATCAACAAAGTCACATTCGATATTTGATTTATACAAAATTTCATACACCATTCGCAGGATGTCATTATAATCCATTTTGTAGGAAAAGGGAAACTCCCGCAATGCGGATAAGCTTTCATTGCTGAAATAGATGGCAACCTTATTATTTTTCTTCAAGCTAATGATGTCTTTTCCGTGCTGTTTAAATTCTGCGGCCATCTGTTTGGCCTCAAAGTATGTAGGATTCAGTTCCAGATCGTGCGAAAGCAGACCTTTCCAGTAGGTTTCTGCACTGTTATGGATCGAATGCCAATGCCAGTAAGCAACCATATTTGCTCCGGAGGCGAGGTGACTATAAGCTTGCAAACGTAGCTGACCAGGATATGGCAGTTTTTGAGTCGCTGAATTGAGGATACTCTGCGCCGATGTTTCAATCACAAAATAATTGTCCTGTTTCATGGAACGAGCGAGATCCCCTGCGAAGGCAATCGTTACCCCGTCAAGCTCATCCTGGGTTTTATGGTAGACATCAATTCCACAGATATCAATCGATTTACACGCCTCGAAGTGATCCACGTCAGGCTGAATGGCATAGCTTCCATTACGCCAGCTCAAATCGAAGTTGTGGGTAATAAATTGATCAGATCGTTTGTACTCATCAATGATATCAACCTGCCATGACAGAAAGTCGGTGACTAGATTTCTTTGAAATTTACTGAATTCATTATTGAGGCTCCCGTTAATAGAGCCCATGGTAGATGGCATATCCTCCCAGGCATTGACTGAGTTGCTCCAGTAGTGCAATCCAAAGGCTTTATTCATCTCTTCCGGTGTTTTAAACTTGGTCTTCAAGTATTGCAAAAACTGTTTCTGAACATTTTCACCCTCTGTTTGATAGTGTTTTGTTTCATTGTCCACTTGAAAGCCAATGACCGCAGGATGCCGATAGGTAAATTCGATCAATTTGCGGATGATCCGTTTTGCGTAATATCGATAGACCGGATGCGAAATATCCATATTCTGCCTGGAACCGTAAAGAACTTTTCCCCCTTTTCTTTCTGCTAAAATTTCAGGATGTTTTTTTGCCAGCCAGGTGGGAATCGCATACGTTGGTGTCCCGATGATTACTTTGATGCCATTTTGATGCATTACATCAAGAATCCTTCCAACGTTGTCAAAATTGAAAACACCATCCTGACGTTCATAATACCCCCAGGTTGATTCGCAGATACGAACCACATTGATGCCGCACTCTTTCATCATTTTGGCATCTTCTTCCAACCTTTCATAGGGCATATATTCATAATAATAAGCAACGCCGTAAAGGATTTCCTCCATGCCTGAAGGCATAAACTCCTGTCCGAACGTTGCCCGATTCATCAGAAGACTTATCAGGAGTGTGAGTTTTACAAATCTAATCATACTTATCAGTTTGTTTATGAGTGCTTCAATTATGTTGATCATAGCAATCCTTATAGTAAAATTATATTGAATCAAATGTTTTTGTTAGTCTATTAAAGACAACTTTAAGTTTTAATAAGAGAATCCCGGTAATGGGAGATTCAAACTTGCATCTTCTATGACCAGGATCCAATCATTCGAGCTTTCCAACAAATCCACCATAAGGCAAGATCGTAACCTCGATTGGAATTTCCTTGGCGACTTCGAGTGAAACCATCTTAAACTCTTTTGAACTATCGCCATCCGAGATCAGATGTCCTGCCCAGGTTCTATCTGATAAAAATGGGAGTGTAAAGCTGTAATTTTTTGTTTCCGAATTATTGAAAATGCCTGCAACATAGATTTCATCGTTTTTCCCCCTTGCCAATATGGTGAATTCACCGGGATAACCATTAACAAAATGAATCTCATCCCAGGCTACGGGTACTGTTTTCAAAAAATCCCGAACATATTTTGGCGTCGAACGATACCCGTCTATTCTCCCTGCCAGATGCTGAATACCGGTCTCAAAAATGACAGAGAGCGCCAATTCATGGGCATGTGTGGTCACACGTTGCTGAGATTCTTTATAATTTGTAAACGTGACTGGTGTATAATCCATTGGCCCGATCACATTTCTTGTGTAGGGATAGACATTATTAAACCAGGGGAATTCGATCGTTTTTTCGTAGGTGTATGCCTCGGCACCCTTCACACCCTCCATGGTCAAAAAGTTGGGATATGTTCTGCTCCACCCCCTTGGTATGGTGCAGCCATGGGTATTGACCACAATATTGTATTTGGCGGCATCCCTTACGATATCGAGGTAGAGTTTCATGATATTCTGTTTTTCGCTTTGAAAAAAATCAACCTTTACACCTTTCACACCCCATTGGCTGATCTTCTTAAACTCGGCTTTTCTGATTTCCGGGTCATATATACGATCCCGCGGACCGGCATCCATAATCCTGGTGTGCGGTCCGCCCGAATTGTACCACAGTAGAATCCCAACGTTTTTGGAATTGGCAAATTCAACTAGGTCTTTGATGCTCCCCCCTTTCATTTCATGCCAGCCTGCGTCTACCAAGGAATATTCCCAGCCCATTTCTGCGGCAAAATCGATGTAATCTTGCAATTTTTGGTAATCGAACGGACTTTCATGATCGCCCCACCAGTTCCAACTTGACCGTCCCGGCTTGATCCATGAAATATCATCAAGCCGATTCGGTTTGGCAAGATCATGTACGATATTGGATTCAACAATAACACTCAGGTCTCTGCTGACCAGGATAAATCTCCATGGCATAATCCAGGGCAGAGTTGAGGTCGGGTTGGTGTCTCCCATTCCATAGTTTTCCCAGTGCCAGGGGAATTCAATTCTATATTCCCCGTTTTCAGCCTCCGATTTGAGATGTGAACCGCAGTAGTTTTCATAAACACCTGACTCGGAAATCAGTACCCAGAATTCGTTAATCTGAAAAAGACCGGGAAATCCCCAGCCAGTTGTCATCGGACAGGAATCGCCGATTTTCAAACCATGAACGTATCCACGCTCATAAGCAGGGCTCCAGACACCAAGCGTATCGTAGGGTTGCAACCATGCTTTTCCCGGTTGTGGTAAATTAAAACTGGTAAATTCTTTCTCCACCGTATGCATTTCCGAACTTTCATCTGGAAAAATATAACGAAATGTAACTCCCTTGTCATAAGCTCTGAAAAGGATATCCAAAGGTTGTTCCTTTGTATTTCTGAAAGAAAGTGTGAATTGATTGGCATGGTTTCGATTGTGCTTGCGTTTGCCGGCAAGTAAGGTGTAGCTTTCGTCAATCGTTGTTATTTCAGACACATTAACCAAATCCAAATTTTTGAAAAAATCACCATCATTCCGTTTTAGGCCCAGGGAAGAAGCTTCAATAACCTGAATATTCCTTCCGTTACCTTCCAGATAAACCGAGTATGACCAGGAGCCGTATCCTGATTCATCATTTCTGGAAATGACAACCGATACCTGTTGATTCGGTGAAAGTAGCACAATCGGTTTATGCCGACTACAGCTTATGATTAAAACACTCAGAATGAGTAACTGCCAGAGATACTTCTTCCTGTTGCACATGTTTTGATTTCCTTCATTTTTATTAACCTTAAATATCTTCAAACCGCCAGGACGCAGGGTCGCAATGAAAAAAATGAATAAATTATAGCATACTGATTCCATCGCTCGAAGCGATGGAATCAGTATGAATTCTGACCTGTAACAAGTATATATTTATTATTTTAATTCTTTGCGCTTCATCGCCTCCAGCGTGAAAATTTATGAATAATTTAGCTTTTATGATATTCTGATATTATGCTCCCAGTAAACAAAGTTATTCCTGTTTTATTTTCCAGTAATTTCTCTAATTTTATTGAAAAAGGATTTTTTTCGCTCGGAGTTAATCCTCCAATCCACGGGAACGCTCTGGAAACCATCTTCGATTCCTTCTCCTTCTCTTCTGTAATCGAAAAATCCCCAGGAGGCATAAGATTTTATAGCCGAACCGAGATTATTGTTTTCTGCCTCAAAGTTATAATGATCGTCTTCATTAAACAAAATAGGTTTGGTTGTATACCCTTCCACCTGCCGGGTGCGTTCGACCATCTCTGTAATTCCGGACGGGTCGTTCACACCATTGCCATGTATTAGTAAAAAGTCAGCAGTCTTTACAACATTCGGTAAAGGTATAAATCCTCCTCCATAGCTGGTACTCACAAGAAGACAGTGACCATTCTTTTCTACCTTATGAACTCGTTCAATTAACTCATGAACTCTTTGTGGCTGAAGAATCTCATGATCGTAACGGACATTGCATTCATTGTTTATCTCGACCAATATATTTTTGTATCCCTTATCTAATATCCAATTCGTCATATTATCGACCGCCTTGATAATAGCCGCTTCATTTTCCAGATGCTGATCCTGTCCAAAATAGAAATAACCCAAAATTACCACCATGCCAAGCTCATCCGCCCGGTTCAATATGCGTTCCAGTCTATTTATGTATTTTGGTCGCAGGTTGCCCTTTTCGTCAAAGGTGGAATTTATCCATCCCCTGTTACCGTATCCCAGTGGACTTCCACCCTGCAGATTCAGTGTAAAGGCAAATAAACCGCGCGCATACCAGGCATCCATTGCAGCCACAAATTCATCCGTATTGCGATCCGGATCCCAGGCATCTGTATCAGGATATTTGAATCGGTCCCTCGTTTCTGGATTCAGATCATCGAAAATGCCCTGAACCATTCTCGAATTAAAAAGCAATCCCTCAATTTTATTGCCCTTCCATTCACGTCCTTTATAAGTAATCTCACCATTTATGTAAAATGCATCTCCCTTTATGGAAACAACTGTACTCCCGATTCTGGACTGGTGTTTGTTTGTTTCTGTTATGTCATTCGATTCTCTGCTGCAACCAGAGACGATTAAAGCAAATATGAATAAACAGCTCCATCTTCTCATTCTTTTCACCTTCCTATTTACGTTGTGTCGACTTCTTTATTTTATCTATCGCAACAATATCATCTTCTGACTCAAAACAGCGTCTTTCGCGTGCATCCTACACAGATATACACCGCTGGTTACCATTTCACGATTTTCATTCAAACCGTCCCAATTGATTTGATGTACACCGGCATTATTAAACCCATTTACCAACGTTCTTACGTGCTGCCCCATCATATTATAAATCTCGAAACGAATGTTTCCAGCAACCGGCATTTCAAAACGAATGATTGTTGTCGGATTGAATGGATTTGGATAATTAAGCATCAGACAAAATTCTTTTGGAATGTATTCATTTATTTTTTCTTTCGAGATTCCGGTTGGCAGTGATGTCATATATAATTCAACATTATCAATGTACACGTCATGGCTTGAAGTGCCAAGATTAAAGTTTAATCGAGACTGGGTATGGGTGGGCGAATCCATTGTAAAATTAAGAGAAAATGATTGCATTTGTTGTGTCAGGTTGACTGTATCATCCAGGAATGTGGTATAAGGGTCACCCTGCATCCCAACTTCGGCATCTAAGGTTCTATCAGAATCAGCCCTTGCATCAAATTTCATGTTGTAAGATGCGCCGTTTTCGATGGTCATGTCAAGTTGATTCCATTGTATATGCCATGTCTCAGTACCGCCATCAGTGATCGACACATGTAACTCCCCGTTTTCAACGGCAAAAGAAGCATTCGCCTCTGGAGCGACATAGGGCCTGGGATTCCAACCAGTTTTCCCATCTTCAAAGTCACCATTTTTAAGCATATTCGGGCTTTGAGATAATATTAAAATCTCGACCTTATCGCTTGCTGTGTTTCCATTTTCATCCCCGATTGTCAGAGTGATGGTATGCGTTCCGAGATTAAACTCAACTGTTGCTTTTTTGCCGGTTGCAATCAGCGAATCGTTTTCAGTCCATTCGTATTTGACAATTGAACTGCTTTGTGAATAGCTATCTGAACCATCTAAGGTAACAGCTTCTTTACCGTCTCCGTCAATGTCTGCAACTGACTGATCCGAACCGGCATCAGCTAAAATAACAACGTTGGCTTCGCCCAGCCAGAAGAAGGGTTTGCCGTCTGGTGTTTGTAAAAAACGGCTACTTTCAGAGACCAATATGGGTTGAGAAAATAGTAAATGTGACTGAATTAAGATGCTAATAATAATTATAATAGCTTTCATACTTTTCCTGCTTAATTTAAGATTCTGTACTTTTGCAAAAAAAGAATAGATTGTCATTTCTATCATGTCAGAGGCAGATTCGCCTGAGCGAAGCGGAGCGAGAAATCTGGTTAACGAATTGATATTATAAGAAATTCAGATTTCTCACTCCGTCCGCTCTGGTCTCATCTTTATCCATTTGCTTGTTACTGGACACAGGGAGTGACAATCCTCCATGCTTGTTAATTGAAATTGTTCCCCCTGTGTCCAGTAAAAGATATGGGATACGTTCAGGCCCTGTCGGATTCCGTTCGAGAGGTGTTTATACACTTCTCCTAAGCCATCCACTCTCGGCAACGCCGTTCCACCAAAGTTGAATCATTTAATACATCCAGCGCAATATTGGCATCTTCCACCATCTGGAAATCGTACATACCAACACAGACGAAATCAGCGCCATTTTCGAATGCATAGCGGAAGGCATCGGCTGGTTTTATGGCACCGGCCGCCAGGGTTTTAAAAGCAATCCAGGGCTGGGGCAATGTTTCCATATAAGCTATGGTCTCCTCTGGCTTGAAGCAGTATATGTTATCATGCCATTTCGGATGTCCGGCAGACCAGTAATTGTGGTGATGCAAGGTCTTCATCCAGAAATCGGGATCTAAAACCGGCAGCCACACAGGCTTTAATCGTCTCGATACGGTGAGCACCAATGCCGGCAATCACACCATTTTTACGCATCAGGTCAAAAGCTTTAGCAATGGCATCGGCGTTCCCATGCTTCATGTAATAATCGGCTGTTTCGCCCTGAATATAACAGGCACAGGCGCCATGATCAATCGCTATCTGAATCCGATCCAGAAACTCCTGGTAAGGCGCTGCGGTAGCTCCTTCAGCAGCATAATTCAAGCCCACACAATCAGAAATAAACTGAATTTTCCCGATTCCTCGATCCCAGTATTCATTAATGGTTTTTGCAATTACCGGATTGGTAAGCAGCGTATTGATACCACACTTTTCTGCCATTAGCAATGTCGCGAAAATTTTGTCCTTATGATGATAAGCCCGAACAAGCTGCGACACATAGATCAGGTCACGGGAATGCGCCCATCCGGATAACAGGTTCCCACCCAAAATCAAACGACTGAATTGTGTGTCTTTGATTGTGCCTTTGGGTATCTCTGCTTTTAAATCTTTCAAACTGCCAAAATCAAAAGCTTTGATTGATGCCCCGGTTACCGCATCGATCAGATACTTCTCTTCATAACTTTTTTTACGCATCGCGGTGAAGGCAAATGCGCCCACAAAGGGAATTGTTGCAATGCTTTTCAACCAGGCACGACGTCCCATATCCACAGGAGATAAATCCACAGATTCAGCGTTTTCGGAACTGGTTTGTTGCCCTCTGGATGTGCGTTTCATCTGAAGCCATTTGAACAAGCGATCCATTCCGATTTGCCTGCTGGTGGGAAAAATTGCCAGCATCACCAGCGCCAGCAATTCAATCAGCGTTTTATTAACGATGAGATAATGCCCCTCATTGGGCACACCATAATCGAGCCCGATAAAAGGCGGATAAGAGATATAAAACATTGCCAGCAGAAAGATACCGCTCCATAAAGCAATGCGGGTAAAAATGCCAAGCATCAACGCCAAACCAATCGCCATGAGCCCATAGATATTGATAAAGTCAGCAATCGCCAGCGCCCATGGTGTTGTGGCGATCCAGTTAAAGAATCCGGCAAACCACCAGCGCGCCATCGACAAATATTCCATGGCGGTCCAATTTGGAGTGAAAAGTTTCACAAGACCCTCATACATGAAATGCCAGCCAATGACAACCCGAAAAATGACTAAGGCCCATAACTGCAGATCCGAAAGTTTTGGTTGTGATTTTATCATAATATAGCTCCTATTTACTTTATTATTCTCGATTCATTTTTAATGTGCCAGACAAGCTCACTAAGAAGAATAAAAAAATTGTGCAAGTTTTTTTAGATTTTTATCTTAATATTATTTCCTGAAAAATGCTTTATGTGTAAAACACCTCCGTGATCCAGATTTTCCCATATCCAACTGTTATGATTAAGGAGTTTGTTCTGTTGGATGAGCTCTTGATTCACCCAAACAGATTTCGGTTTTTTTGCCAAACGAAAAGTCTCGGTTGAGGAAGAATCATAAGTTTGGTAATGAATTTCAGATTTTCCATAGGTGATGGATTGGATGACCGACGTTGATTTTAAAAGATGATTTTCATCTTGCGGTGCCCATTCTGGCACTGCGGCAATACCTTCCATAAAATGTCGAATATAATCGCCATAACCGTCCGACCACCATGCGCCAAACCAATTGGGACCGACTGAGACATACCCGTTTTCATGACACATATAGGTTGCCAGGTTGAAAAAGCGTTCAGCCTGTTCCTTGTACCATCTGTCCCCTGTACGTTCATACCATAACGCACACAGCGATGCATAGCGCGCGGTATGACTTCCCATGGATTCGTAACACCATGTCTGTTCTTTGATCGCGTCCATTCCATCTGTGGTAAAAACCGCGGCAACCCATTGAATGAGGACAGCAACGTTTTGGTCGATATTCGGATCAAAATGCGGGTTTTTGATGAGATAACGTGCGGTTTCTAGCGGTGTTATCTGCACCCTGTTTGTGCGGTCAGGATCGTTTGGAATATCTTCAAAATAGGCGTTCCAGATGAAGGTTTTCATGGGGCCATTGATGGAGTAGAGCCACTCCCATGCCAGATTACGTGCCTTCTGGAATGCTTCTATCTGCTCAGTAGCAAGACCGATGATGTTTTGAATTCTTAGCAACTCATCGAATAATCGAATGGGTTCAATAACATTCGAACAATATTCTGAGATCACTACATTGGTGCGAGCATTCACACGAAAGGGCCACGGGGATTTTTTAGTATCTGCTGGTGAAAAAGGAGCCGGTCCAGGACGGACATCACGAACATGTTTTGCCAATGCCTCGGCACAATGAATAGCCGCTGTTAAAAACCGTTTTTCAAGCGTAACCTGGTAAAATCTTAAATAAGCAATCCCCAATTCGCCGATTTTATCCGGTTCAATGCCATGCAGACCGTCGCCTCGCATCCCTTCATGTTCCCAACGGCTGGCGCCTTTGTATTCAGTCACAAATGGATCCGCACTGGCAAAGGGAACGTTTGACCAATGCCAGTCCGCAGGTGTGGTACCATGTTTCAAATGGTAATCCAACATGTTGCGGACGATCTCAATATATTTGTTATCGCCGGAATAGACCCGATAATTCAACACCAGACCCTGTACAAGTCCTGCCCAGACGCAGGCGGGATTATGCATCCAGTCCTCGGCGATGAATTTACCGTGTTCATTCTCGTGAAAGCAACACGTGATGAAATACATGGGTAGCTGCAGTGGTTCGTAGATCGGTGCATTTTTAATAAATTCAGACGCCAATTGCACAACTTTGACATAGCCCGCTCCGGGTGTGTTCGGTCGATACCAGGCTAATAAATTTCCCTCAGCATCTCGTTGTATTGCATGTCCCAAAATCGAATCAGCAGATGATTGCGGCACAATTTGTCCATTTAAAAGAAAAGGGTACAGAAACATACAGGTGGTCAAAATTAAAGATTTTTTCATCTCTACCTCAAAGAGATCTAAAAAATTACAATAATCAAGCATCAAATTACAAATAAAACTCAAGAACAGCTAAGACCTATTTCAATAAGACAAATTTCTTCGCATCCATTTTCGCTTTCTGCTGCAATTTGTAATAATAGATTCCGGTCGGTAAAAAAGTGGCATCCATTTCGATCTTATGATTGCCAGCAGGCAGTTCCCAATCGACCAGGGTTGCAACCAATTCACCCAGTGTATTATAGACTTCCAGTTTTGTGTAATCGTTCGTCGGTAATGTGAAAGCAATGGATGTAGTCGGGTTAAACGGATTTGGATAATTGTGATTCAGCTCAAAATGAAGCTTGTGCCCGGTTTTTTTGCGAACAGCAGTCGGTGCTTCGATAGTAACGAATACGTCCCCTTCTTCAGCAGGCCTGGATTCAAGCCCTTTGTCATCATACGCTTTCGCGGTGATAAGTCGTCTCCCCACCTGAATTTTATACCTGGAGACATCCCACTTGAACGCAAACTGGCTGGCTTTATCCGTGCTCTCACCGATAAAATGCCAATCGTAAAAGTATTCGACACGTCGGACATCCGAAGAAGCCGTTACTGATAAAACCACAATGGTATCTTTTTTGATGGACTGATTTTCAACTAAATTCAACGCCACTGTCGGTCGAGTATTCGGAGCATAAGCACCTGTGTACTCACCGCAAAGATAACCATATCCGAAAATAGCCATCACTTGTGTTTGATGAATGGTAAACTCGCTTCCAGCGATGCTGTTACGGTTCCAGAACCTTGCCTCAGCATCGGGAAACTCTGATATGCCCGGATAAGCGGTCGATCGGGAATAGTCCTCATCACCCACCCAATTCCAGCCTTCACCCATCATCCAGTCCCCGGTTCGATGCATTTCATAAATCACATAACCGGGCAAAATTGGATTGGTGTAGACCATACTATTATAATCGATCAAATACCAGGAATCCGGGTGAAACTGCTGTTGTTCTGGATTTTCACCCAGCCCACTAATTTTCACCATATCCAACTGATTACCGCCGAGACAATAATCACAGGTGGTGTAACAGGCATCGAGAAATTTTCGGTCGCCGGTAAATTCATAAGCCACTGCCGCAAGATAGATATGGGGAGTGCTGAATGTGCCAAGCATAAAAAGAATATCTTTGTCCTGACCGTAACGGAACCCTCTGTCGTTGGCTGTTTCCACGGTTTCAGAATTTGCTTGATCAACGATATCATCAATACACTGCTGTTTCAAATTCAAATCCAGGCCTGGGTGATCGTCCGGTATCATTCCGAACAACGTGGCTGCGTAGTGCCAGGGCTGGATATTGAACCAGAGCTTCGACTTCCAACTACTATCATTATTTTTGCAGGTTCTGAAATCATCCTGGTAAACTACTTCTCCCGTGTAGCGATAGAGGGCGGCTGCAGTTTCCATTCGTGCCCGGTTGACATTCGCATCCGAATCCTGATTTTGCCGATGCGCCCAGTCATAGGAATTTTTGGCTTCATTGATCCATGCTGGGCTGTCAGGATGAATACCCGCCTGAAATTTATCGAGACAAATTGCCAGATAGGCAGTGCAGGCAGCATAACGATAAGCCATCATCACAGAATCCCCGCCTTTTAATGCCAGGATGCGTGTATCTTCCCAGGACGGTTTACCCCCATCAGCACCAGCATCAACACCAACATACCCGGGCACACCACCATCTGTGTAACCCTGGGCAATGAGAGAATCTTTTGCCAGTCTGTAAAATTTGATCAGCCACATCGCTTCATCGAGGATGTCGGGCAGACCATTTTCGCCTTCATTGATCCACGAATCATTTTCCGACAGCTTATATTTTGGACTGACATCGCCATCGCCAAAATTTTGCGGCTTCAAATCGTAAAGTGCCAGTAGTGACATGGGCACACGGTAATGTGTGTCATACCCATCCCAGTCGCCGGCATCATGATACCAGCCCCACACGCCAACAACATCGCCTGCTGCTTCACTCGGATTAAATTCCCCTTCACCGATCAGGTTGGGAAAATATTTCATGGTTATGCCATCATCGGTTCGGTGATCACGGGGATAATTCAGATCGGGTTCAATCTCCTGGATTATACCCTGACGCTGGGTGAACATGGCACGAGAGGTGTAATAATAGGATTCTCGGTACACATCAACTCCAATCTCAAAGGGATACGAGCATCCCATTTTTTCGACAACCACGCGATATTCGCCTGGCACATTAAATGCAGAAAAATCACATTCCCACACATCGGCAAGCGTCATGTTCGGATGCTCAAAATCATCACGCAAAAAGTCCACATCCGATTTATCCCTCTGTTTGGCAATCGTCCCGGAAAACATCACCGAGTCATCCGATGTACGCACGATATGAAAATTGGTCTTGGCATAATCATCAAGATTCATTCCGCCATTCTCATGTTTCGAGCTGTTAAACGAGCCCATAAAATGAGAAATATAGGCATACTTCGGCGCATCTGGCACAAATCCAATTTGATTAACATGCACTGCTGGTGATCGCAGGGCTTTTTCGTCATAAATAAAAGTATAGTCATTCACATTAGAAGCCAAATCATTAAGCGTGACGGTGTACGTTTTTCCCCGCTGCATGGCAAAGGGCACCTCGATGTAAATCCAATGGTGCCGGATCACCTTTGGCTCGTTCGGATCGTACAGATTGTTAAAATCCACCCCTTTTGATTTTCGTCTGATGTTGACGGGTGTCTGAGGTTCGCTGTATTGTCCATCGTCCTGACTTGTTATGGTATAATTCGCCATATCAATCGCTTTGCTGACATTCAGGCTGGCGTAATAGATCTTATTACCGTTATATCGATCCTGATGAATGCCGAAATAATCGATATGTCCCTCGTCAAAATGAAGCACAAGGATTTTATCTGTCAGCGGCTGAATCCTGATTAAATCAGCGGATTGGAGTGAATTGGTGAGTGAAATCAGGAAGACCGCAGCTAAGAGCCATGTAATAAATAATTTATTTTTCATAACTCATCCTCATAAGGTGGAGTCCAGGGATAAAATCCTCCGTCGGTATGCATAATCCGGCGCGTGTATTTTTTCACATCTGGCAAAATATCCAGCCAGTATTGAAGCGCTTTTTCTGCCCGTTCAAAATGACCAATACGGGGTATGTTTTCAGCCACATAATAGACATCCTGTGGAAACGTAAAGCCCCAGATATTGCTGTTCAAGCCAGTCGAAATCATGGCTTTTTCTGGGATCAGTGGAAAGTGGGATACAGCATAGTACTTCATCCTCGACCAAATCTTTTGTGCCCGATCCTCCGGAAAATCAATCCAGGAGGTTTCCCAGATATTTTCCCATTCTTCGACATGTGTCCTTAAAAGCTGATCAAACGATTGATTAAATACTTCAAGACCGGGACAATCGTCCCTCAGAATCAGAAATTTTATGGTACTTTTTTCACTATTCAGTTTAATTTTGATACTGGTACCATCGATGAAAATCATGTTTTCCTCACCAGCGTCGATGACCCAGTGGGTGGTTGTGAGGTTCGTTTTTGAAGTAATGAATGCTTTACTTTGCTGAATCTTGAAAAACAAATTGACTGGCTGCACTGGCCAGTTAAACCGATTATTCTGACAGGAGGATGTTTCACACTGAATATTCAAAACCAGTGCTTTACCTGGCGAATCAACCTGCCGATCGATGTGCATAACGAAAAGGTTGGGTATGGTTTGATGGGCAAAGACAGTGATTTCAGTTTGACCGAAAAGATTGTATTGAGTTCTAAGCGTACCAGAAAATAAATCCAGTTCCTGTTTATAATCCCGGGCGATAAACATCTGATCAATACTTGATCCATCTGCAAACTCAGCCTGTATGACCGCCAGGGGAAACTGGATTTGTCGGGTGGTTTCATGCATTTCGTAATGACGGATATAGCCAAAAACTGTCCTTCCCTGCGGATAGTCATAGTTCGGCGTGCTTTGGAATCCAGTATGGTCAAAACAGCCGCCCACAATGCCATTGGAAACCAATAAGGGAACATAGGGATGTCCGGTCTGGAATTCAGTTGAATCATAAACGACATTGGCTTCCCGTACGATTTCAGCGACTGATTTTGAATAAGTAATCACAAAATCCTTCTGTTGATTGCATTCAGAAAAGATCAAAAATATGAAGAACAATGCAAAACTACAAAAGATAAATTTTGATTTTAATAATCGATGCATCAAATAGCCATTCCTTCTTTCTAAAATTTATATAGACTTCTGCAAAATTGAAATATAGCCGTCATTTCGAACGGAACGAAATGGAGTGAGAAATCTGTATATCTTATAATCTCAGTTCGTTAACCAGATTTCTCGCTTTGCTCGAAATGACAATTTTTCCTATTTTGCAGATCTCTAAAATTTATAGGGCATTTGCTTTTCTACTTCTTCATGCAGAAGGACTTTATTCATTTTCGCCCACTGTTCATATTTGGCAATCAGCGCTGCTAATTTTTCAGGTTCAATCCCAACCAGATTGTTGGTTCCACTGTAGCAATCATTCGATATATTGCCAGCCAATCCCGCTATCGCACACCAAAATTTCCTGTTAAGCGAATGTCTCTTGATGAAGATCCTATATATATCTTGAACTGACCCGGCTCCACTCGCCAATCTTTACTGCAAATATCAAAGAATGCCATGTCTTCATGTTTGATGGTGAAGCTCACGGTTTTAGTCTCACCCGATTTGAGTGAAATACGTTTGAATCCCTTCAATTCTTTCACTGGACGCGGGAAGGAGGCTTCCACATCGCCAAGATAAAGTTGAACGACTTCATCCCCTGCCACAGGGCCACTGTTCTTCACCGAGCAAGAAACTTCGATGCTTTCCCCAGCTTTGATTTTCTCAGTGGAAAGTTTGAGATTGGAATAATCAAAGGTGGTGTAGCTCAGTCCATGACCAAAGGCAAAGGCCGGCTCGATATTCTCTTTATCCAGATGCCGATAGCCAACGAACACGCCCTCAGCATAGACTTCGGTATCGTCTTCACCCGGGTAGTTGCCATAAGCCGGGCAGTCCTCCCCTTTTTTGAAAAAGGTCGTACTCAATTTGCCGGAAGGATTCACATTGCCAAGCAGTAGATCGGCTATGGCATTGCCACCTTCCTGACCGGGGAACCATGCCAGCATAATGCCAGGGGCATCATTTATCCATTCAGTCATGTTCACGCTGGCGCCACAGTTGAGGATCACGACGGTATTGGGATTCACAGCCACAATCTTTTTTAATAGATCCACCTGTCCTTCGGGCAAATCTAATGTTGTACGGTCAATGCCTTCGGTCTCGATTTGATGCGTGTTTCCGAGGAACACAAGTGCAACGTCCGATTCCTTAGCTGCATTCACAGCTTCAGTCAGAGGATTTTCCAGAACTCTTTCCCAACCCAAACACATACCCGCTTCACCGGTTTCTTCATAAAATTCAATTTTTATATTTACCGGCACACCGCGCTCAAGATCAAGAGTCACGGTCTTGTCTAACATGCCGTGTTTGCCCCAGTTATCGATCACACGTTTGCCATTCACATACAGCCGAGATCCATCGTCACTGGTGATGGCGAGAATGTATTTTCCACTTGCTTCTGGAACCAGTTGACCGGTCCAGCGAATGGAAAAGTATTCATCCGCCAGGTCTTTCGGACCAGAACGATACCAAAAGAAATCGATGATACTGTCAACCCGGGTATAAACGGGTTCGCCAGTAAAGGCTGCATTGTAGAAATATTCTCCCAAAAGTCCCTGTTCAGCGCCGCTGCCTTTCGGTGGTCTTAAAAATTTGGATGGAATGGGTTTGTAGACTTTATCCATATAAAGTCCCTGGGCAAAGCGGATTTCAAACTGATCAGCTCCGGACTTCAATCCCTGCAATGGACTCACGGCATGGGTAGGGGTTACAAAAGAACTGCCTCCGCCACCAGTGCGGCAAACCGATGCATTGGGCCCGATAACGGCAACCGTCTTATATTTTTTAGAATTTAAAGGCAAAATAGAATTTTCATTTTTAAGGAGCACAATACCCTGCTGGGCAATCTTCCGGGCAATCTCACGATGCGCCGGTGTATCGCAGGCGCCCTGATCCAGCTTGCCATCGAAAATGCCGGTAGCCATCATGGCACGCAACATGCAACGTACCTTGTCATCTATTTTGCTTACCTTCATGCGTCCGGTATTGATTTCTCGAATCACGTTTTCTTGGGTCATGTAACCAGCCGTTGGCATCTCGATATCCAGACCGGCATACATGGTGGGAACCAGGCTGTGCACCGCGCCCCAGTCCGACATCACAAATCCCTTGAATCCCCAGCGATTCTTGAGAATATCGTTCAACAGATAGACATTGGAACAGGCGTAATGCCCGTTAATGCGATTGTAAGAAGCCATCACTGCCCAGCAGCCCGCATCAATCGCCGCCTTATAAGCCGGAAAGTAAATCTCATGCAGCGTTCGCTCATCGACTTTGGCATCGATGCTGTGGCGTTCAAATTCTTGATTATTGCATACAAAATGCTTGACCGTGACAATCACCTGTTCGTCCTGAACGCCCCTGACACAGGCTTCAACAATGCGTGATGCCAGGTATGGATCTTCGCCAAAGGTCTCAAAATTCCGACCGGCAAAAGGGGTGCGATGAATATTGACACAGGGACCGAGAATCACATTGCGTCCTTTGGCTTTGGTCTCACGCCCCAATGCTCTGCCGTATTCATAAATCAAATCTGGATTCCAGGTGGCAGCCATACACACACTCGCCGGAAAAGTCACACTTTTGCCCCAGCGCACGCCAACCGGTCCATCGGTCATGCGCAGCGCAGGAATGCCCAATCGTTCATTGGGGCGACTGTCAAATCCAGTGGTATCGCCGCTGAGCATCAGGGCTTTTTCTTCCAGGGTCATTCGGGATAGCAAATCTTCTACCCGTTCTTCAATCTCGAGGCTGGTATTTTTATAACGTGGCTCATCCGCGAAAACTGAAATTATGTTTCCTAAAAGACATAGTATGAACAGTGTTTGAAATATTCTTCTCATTTATTTTCCTCCAAATTTAACCTGAAATTTTTGTGGAGTGCATCGCCTTTATTCGATGCACTTGAAATCCATAAAGGGATTTCACTCCCAATTATTGCTTAAACAGGCGAAGCACCACAACATCATGGGAGGGAACCGTTCCCTGAAAAGGTTTATCGGACATCCCGATGTTTTTATGCTTCCACAAATCCCGCACAGTAAAACTGCCATCAATGGGATAACTTTTCCAGCCAAAGTCGGGATCGGGCAGCCAGTCTTTTTTTAAAGGATAATTGACCTTCCATTCATCATCGCCGCGATTGAGGAAACAATAAGCAAATTCACCGTTCTGCAAAGGCTTTATCCAAACTTCACGATCACCATAATCCACAAATTTGAATGCAGAAATACCAAGAGGATCCTGATCCAGGGCAATCACTTCCTTGTTGGTAAGAATTTCAATAGTTTTCTTGTCCATACTTCGGATGTCATTGCCTGCCATCAGCGGTGCTGATAACATACACCACATTGAAAAATGAGCGCGGTTTTCGCTTTCTGTCAATCCGCTGTTGCCCACCTCCAGCATATCGGGATCGTTCCAGTGACCAGGGCCTGAATACTTGCGAATCGGCACCTGTTTATCGATGATCTGGACAACACCCATTCCGCCCCAGTTGTATTCGCAATCCCAACAATCCTGAATATCACCAGTGGTACGCCAGATATGGCCAATCTCCGCTGCCCAGAGCCAGGGCTGGTTCGATCCCCATTCGCATATTGAAAACACAATCGGCCTACCAACCTGGAACAGTGCGTCCCGCATTAGTTTATAAGAGGCTTCAGCATTCTGTGTGCCAGTATTACACCAGTCATATTTGAGGTAATCCACACCCCAGGCAGCGTAGGTTCGGGCATCCTGAAACTCATATCCCCGGCTGCCGGGCCTGCCCTGGCAGGTTTTGGTGCCTGCGTCTGAATAAAGACCGAATTTCAATCCTTTGCTGTGCACATAATCTGCCAGTGCTTTCATCCCGGACGGAAAGCGTTCGGGATCGGCAATGATGTTTCCCGCTTCATCACGAGCGATCTGCCAGCAGTCATCGATCACAAGATACTCATAGCCGGCATCTTTCAACCCGGTTGCGACCATGGCATCGGCAATTTGTTTGATCAAATCTTCGCTGACATCGCAACCGAACTTATTCCAGCTATTCCAGCCCATTGGCGGGGTTTGAGCAAGCTGATTAAATTTTTGAGCCTGAACGGTACAAAATAAAATTAGAGAGATGAAAACCTTTAACTTAATAATTCTCATTATATTTCTCCTATTTAAAATTTCATACTGATTCCATCGCTCAGAGCGACGGAATCAGTATGGCAATTTGCATTCATGCTGAAAAATTAAACCTAAACGAGTGTAAAGCGTTTTGGTCATGCACTAATTATAGCCATCTTCTATTAAGGCGATCATCCCCAGCAATGCACCCCAGTGATAGAAATGATCGCTGCGAGCACCAGGATTTCCGCCGGTTTCGGCATGATAATTTTCCCTGATGTAGCCTTTTTCTTGCCATTGTTTCATGAGCAGGGCATTGGATTTTTCTGCCAGGTCTCGGCGGGCTTTTGGCAGATCATAGTTACGCATGCCCCAGTAAACCAGAAAATTCATCGGCGCCCAGATGCTGCCCCGCCAGTAATCGCGTCCTATGTAGGCTGTGTCATTGCGGGCGATGGACGGCATCATCCATTCACCCCAGAATTCCTGCCGATTGTAAAAATGTTCGTTAATCATCCGCGTCGCCTGCTCCTGCGTGGCTGCCTTTCCAATCAGGGCATAAAAATTGGTCGGAGAGATGCGTCGACTCAACTCGCCAGTATCCAGTCGCTTATTCAAGAAAAGTCCAAAATCTTCATCCCACAGGGTTTGTAATTTTTTTCGATATTTTTCTGCCCGTGCTTTTAATTCCTCGACTTCAGTTGTTCGACCAAGAATATCAGCTATTTCCCTCAATGCCTCACAGTCGCCGATATACAATCCCATTAATCCCACATCAGTGATTTGCAGCAGATGCGTAGTCGTATCGAACGGCACCCCATCATACATGGGGCTGTTGTCCAATCCGGACTCATAAGCAGCCGCTTGAAACTCATTTTGCACCATTTCCCGCCTGTCGTTCAAGACTGGTTCAAACGGATTTGATCCCCAGCAAAGATAACCGTCGTGGCCTCGATTTTTTTCCCACCACTGATTCCATGCCAGCAATCGATCAAACACTTCTTCGAGAAACCATTCTTCTGGATACCTTTTATAAATTTCCAGCACCATCATTGACCCCACCGGCGGTTGGGAACGATCCCTGCTTTTCAAATGATGAGGTGCGGAAAAGTTTGGCACAAAACCCAGATCATCAATTTCCTGACACATCTGGATCGCTTCATTGAAGGCAAGCTCTTTACTGTTAACGGAATGCATGAATGCAGCAAAAAAATTATCCCAACAGAATAGCACATAGCCGCCGGGTTGACCATTTCCCCAGCCATAAGACCAGGGGCGTGACACGGGAGTCACCGCACGGTTTTTCTCAGGATCATAAACCACCAGCCAGTTTACTGCATTCTGGATGACATTCCAGGTTTCGCCAGGCTCACCATAATTAGATTTTTCTTGAATATATTTCTCTTCCTCTTGCCGAATCCATTGTTGTATATCAGAAAATTCTACATTCGCTCTAGTCGAATATGCGATTGGCTCTGTTAGATACTGTTTCAAATTACTTTTGTTTGGAGCAATCGGTCGAGCCGTGATACTCTTATCTGCAAGTTTCACCAAAATCCGGTCTTTCTGATAGATAATTTTTCCAGGTCTGTTGTAAAGCATTTCAGCCGTCAATTTTACATATCCCGGATTTTTGCAGGTATCAATGGGTGAGACAAGTATCGCCAATTCATCCCCCTTTGCAGCGCTTTGTACTCGCATTCCAAAACCCCGCCAGTGTATAATAAAATCCGTGAACGAACCATCTGGTGTATGGGCGAGGGTCCGCACATATTCCGCTCCTTTAACAGTATTTCCAGTGAAAGCGAATTTGAGGGAATCGCCTTTAAGCATATCGTGAATCTGAACGGTGAGCGCCAATCCTTCAGGCAACAGGACATGCGTGAATATGCTGCGATTATCCCAGGTATTCCAACCATCCAGGATTCGTCTATTCAGTTGATCGTAATTTGAAATCTTATCTGAACTACAGGAACTTAGTAGAATCGATCCGAAAGTGATTAGCAATAATATTAATCTCATAATACTCCCTTTTTAACCATTGATTTATTCTAAACCAAGCGCCTCCAAATAGAACTTTGACGGAATAACGTTCTCAAATTGACAATTGACGAGAAAATCATCCAATGCCTTTCTTGCCAATTTAATGTCTGGTCTGCCCTGAACCCGTTCGACATATCTGTTGAAGCATGCCTTTGAATAGTCGCTAATGAGTTCCCAGTTTTCAGGGGCAGGAATCTGAACGATGCAGTGGTCGTTATTTAATTTTTTGTATGACCAAAGCGTCCACGGGAGTTTATGCTTTTCACACCAGGTTCGGCATGTTTTTACAAATTCGGGATTTACTTCACCAAATTCACCCAGCCAGATGGGTACGTTGTGCCTTTCGCTGAATGCTTTGTAATATTCAAGCGAAGTATAGTCATGAGTAAAGTTGTAAAGATGAGTGACGTACACCAAATTCGGATCAAAAGGTTTTGTGAAGTAATCAAAATTTCGATTCCAGTAAACCCCACCAATAAAAAGAATATGATTCTTATCCACTTCCCGTATGGCTGAAGTCAACTTTTTGTAAAACGGTTCCAGCCTGGGATAAAGCTTCGTCGTATCACAATACTGATGAATCGGCTCGTTGATGAGATCATAGCCGATGATGGTCGGATTATCAGCATATCGTTGGGCGATACTTTTCCAGATATCGATCGTCTGCTGCTGGTAGACTTCGCCACCATCCTCAAAGAGCCAGGCATGGGTGTTACCGTCGTCACTGTGCCAACCGGCCTGGCCTCCAGGAGCTGCATGCATATCGAGAATAACCCATAATCCTTCTTCGCCACACCAATTTATGGCGCGATCCAGCAGCTCGAACCCGCGTGGCTGGTAGCTTCCCAGAAAGTACTCATTGGCGAATAGTCGGTAATCAAACGGCAGCCGGACATGGTTAAATCCCAATTTCTTGATGTAGCGAATATCTTCCTGGGTGATAAATTTATCCTGAAATTCTTTCCAGAATTTACGCGATACTTCCGGACCAACCAGATCAGCAAATAGATAGAAATATTCTTTTGGCGTCAAATCATTGGAGAGATTCCACCAATACCCCTCCGGCATCAGCCAGAAACCGAGGTTGACTCCTTTCAACTGCACAATTTCTCCCTTAGCATCCACGATTGCGCGCCCTTTGGTGGAAAGAAATCCCTGCGCTAACAGTGAATTACATATCAGCAAAATAACCAATAGATATTTTACATTTAATTTATTCATTTCGATACTCTCTTGTTATTAGTTCAAAACCTTACCCGTAATGCTTAGAGATGGAGTTGGCGGCACATTTTCTTTAGAAATGTAAATTAATACACTTTCGTGTGGCTCGAGACGGATATCCAGTTGCCCCAGATAACCCATAAGCTCACTCTGAAAAGGCAGCCAACGAAAACAAAATCCATTATCCATTCCGACTGCTTCTCGCAAAGAATAATTTTTGTTTAATGCTTGATCAGTCGGATTAACAAACAAAGCCGCTTTGCTGTTCAATTCAGGAAAATCCCTGACAGCAAGCATAATCGAGTCCTGGGTTCCCCAGAACGGCAGCCTTGCTGATTGGTGTGTATCGGATGGTTTCAGGAACCTCCATAACTGCAAAGCTTCATTATTCAGCGTGTGGAATCGACAGGATGTGGTCAATGTCCCACCGATAATGCCATCCCAGAATGCAATGGATTCCTTTTCCCGAGGCGTGAGAGAGATAGCATCATCTCTCAGATAAAGCACATCCGGATCGTTCTGCCATAGTACGTTATTAAAAAATTGTCCGGCATACATCTCACGGAACATGTTACCTGTGCTGACATCAGACCACGCTGGCCCCACATCGTTGCTGACTCTCATGCCGTCGACATACCCAACCATTGGTTGATAAGGTGCAATGCAGCCCAGCCAGTAGCTTACATCGCCAATTTCTTCCCGAATCATTTTCAACACATCATTAAAATATTGCACCGATGTTTTGCCTGGACTGTGTCGGATCACCTTTTTTGAATCACGTAATCCCCAATCCATAAAATCAGTTTTGTATGAAGTGATGCCCATCTCTCGAAATGTCTCGAAAACTTGACGAAGGTAAGCAAATGCCTCGGGATGGCTGGAATCCAGCACATAAACATCTTCCACCTCCTGATTCCACTCCAGAATTGGTTTCCCACTCAGGTCTTTTAACAACCAATCCTGATGATCCTTGAATATGAAACTATTAGAACTGACCATAAACGGAGCGATCCAAATTCCTGCTTCATACCCGTGATCTCTGATATTTTGAATGACTTTTTTTATACCGGAGGGATATTTATCATTTGTCCGAAGCCAGTCCCCGTACCAGCAATAGCCGTCATCAATTTGAATGGTCTGGATTTCAGGTTTTGGCTTCATCATTTCCATTTCACATAACATTTCGTTCAGGATTTGCTCTGAGAATTCTTTATTGAATTCATACCACGAACAAAAGTAATAACGCGGTGATTTATCCAGTTTAACACTATTAAACGCCGCTAATTTCTGAGTCTGTATCTGAAATGTGTTGTAAGGATCATCTCCGGTCTGAATATAAATTGTGGGTAATACCAGCCGTTTATCCGGCAATCTTATTTCTTCTGTACCAAAACCGGATTCAAAAAACACATGATCTGAATCTTTATGCCTGTCGATCAATCCAAAGCGATACTGACGATTATAGAGTGTGCAACGGTGCTGATAATTTTCGTGGTCCAAAGTTGATATGACCAGTGTCGCGTTATCCGCGGACATCAGACCGGTGAACAGGTAACTGTCATAGGACCATACATTTTCTTTAAGGTCTGCTGAAAATTTTAGTTTTTCAATTGGCTGAGGGATAGGAATAACGCCGCTGGGACCGGCAAAACCAAATCCTTGTCGGTAAAAACGGTTAGCCCCGGATACTATCGCTGATGCTAATGGATGAATGTAATCCGGCGCTGTTTCCCAGTCTTCGAGAATTGCGCTGATAGTAAATGATCCATTCCTCTTTTCTAAAGTTAATGAGAGTTTCCCCTTCGTTAATTTGTAATCAATTCGATCCCTTTTCCCTGTTACGTCAGCTTTAATATCACGTGGTCTTATCGTTTGACCATCGATTGAAGGAAAACAGTTTTTGAGAGCGAGCCCATGATATGCAAAGTCGAAAGCTCCTGTTTGGTGAATTGTCCAACCATCGATATCATTGCGCTCCTGGCATTTAACCGAATCTTGTTCAGCATTTCCCCATACTAAAATGAACAGAATGCAAACAGTAGATATTATCACTTTCATCATTCACCCAATTTAACATCAACTATATTTTTTGCTTTTAGCATATCAACCGGCAGAAGATTACCGCTTATCATTTCACCATTAAGCCGTAATTCTTTAACACCTTTTTGAACCGCCGCACTGTTATCCACTTTGATAATAATTTTCTTTCCCCTGAAAATCCGCTGCACTTCAAATTTTTTCCAATCCACCGGAATACAGGGATCAATTCTCAATCCATCATATTCCGGTCGGATTCCAAGTAGATACTGGCAGATCGCATGATAGGTCCAGGTCGCTGATCCACTCAGCCACGGAATCCGCGACGCGCCATGTTTCGGGCTATAATGCGTATGCGTTGACTGGGTTAAAACATAAGGTTCAGTTTCACGGATTTCCGCTTTAGTATTGTAGGCGGCTGGTAAATATGCTCGTAAGTACTGATAGGCAAGATTCCCGTTACCGCGCATGGCTTCTGCCATCACTGCCCAGCCCTGGGTATGCACAAAAATACCACCATTCTCTTTTAGCCCGGGGTTCATCAGTTGCGCCCGTACGATATTATAATCGGAATTGGTATAGGGTGGATCACAAATCCTGATGCCGTATTCTGTAACAAGACGTTCCTGTACCTTTTTCATTGCCGAATCATCCTGATACTCGGAAGCTGCACCACTGATAACAGCCCAGGTTTGTGGATTCAGAAAAATTTGTCCTTGATCGCTTTCATGTGATCCGAATTTCATACCGTCGATGCGGAAACCGCGCAAAAACCACTCACCGTCCCAGGCATATTTCTGGATATTCTCATCCAGTTCACTTAAAAGTTGTTGCGCCCAGCTTTTTTCCGACTGCTCATTCAGCAATTCCGCTACTTCGATGTACACACTTAACGCCATCCGTAACTGCATAGCGACAAATACTGATTCGCCATCCTGTCCAAACTTGAGGCAATCATTCCAATCCGCAGCCAGTCCACAGGGTAAGCCGTGCTTGCCGCTTCGGTTGACCGTAAATTCTATGGCTTTTTTCAAGTGTCCAAAGACCGTATCTTCGCCTGTGTCCGCATACGGGAGTACTTTTTTATAGAAGCCAATATTTCCTGTTTCTTTGACATAATTTGGGATGGCATTAAACAGCCATAAGCAGTCATCCGAACGGTAGGCATTTTCCGGCGGTGCTTTTTCTTTTCCAGGTTGGTGCGAGGTGGGTAGAACAAGCGGCATTGCACCACCTGTCGAGACTTGTCCGGTGATCATGAGCACCAGAGTTTCGCGAACTTCCTCGGGAATGAGCTGTGCCACGCCGACCAAATCCTGGACCGTGTCACGATAACCCAGCCCATCGCGGTCGATGCCGGAATATATTAAACTGACAGCCCGTGACCAGGTAAATGTTATCAAATTATTATAGGCACCCCACATATTGATTGTACTATTTAATTCCGGATCAGGCGTATTTGCTCTAAAGCCTTCCAGCTTTTTATGCCATTGTTCTTTAACTTTCTCAAGCTCTCGATCAGCAACAAAGATGTCTTTGTAAGCCTGAACCGCCTGTTTACCCTGTAGGTCGGCTTTCCCTATTCCGAGGATCACTAAAAATTCTTTGTCTTCGCCGGGTTTTAGTGCAAATTGTGTTTGCAGCGATCCGCAGGGATTGTCACCATAGCCAAATGAGTTTTTGCAAGTGCCTTTTTCCACAGTTTCCGGATTGGCATAAGTTCTGTAATCTCCCAGAAAGATTTCCCGGTCTGTGTCGTAACCAGTTACCACTGCACCGACCAGAGCCATGAAAGTATGGCGTCCCTGGTCTTTTTCACTAAAATTATCCGGCATTTCAGGAATATACACATTGGTGCCGTGGTCGATGATACCATCAATAACCTTCATTATCGTTGTATACTGAACATACTGGATATTCAACAGATCATCGATGGCATTCCAGTTGGACGCATATTCCACGTAGGTAAAGGCGCTTAATTTTCTTGGTTTCGGTCCCCAGTTTGATATTTTCACCTTCCAGATTTCATAATTTTGTCCCAGTGGAATAAAATAGGTTGTCGTGGATTTTATTCCCTCATATTCAGAGGTAATAATGGTATATCCTGCACCATGCCGGCATTCTGATTTAAATTTATCCAACGGCTTGCCCACCGGCTGCCAGGATGCCGACCAGAAATCTCCGCTCTCGTCATCTCTTAAATAAATATATCTTCCCGGCTGATCCATTGGTATAGAATTAAATCGAAACCGTAAAAATCGTCCCATACCGCCGGATTTGTAGAAGCTATAGCCGCCAGCATTATTGGTGATGATGGCGCCGTACTCTCGTGAGCCCAAATAATTGCTCCATGATTTCGGTGTTTTCGGATTGGTGATGACATATTCTTTATTCTGATCATCAAAATATCCAAACTGCATACTAATGCTTTCCTTTCAATTTTTCATTTATGAACTTGATGTGGGAATCCGGCACATTTTCGCCATCATATTTGAACAATTGCCATGTTTCAGTTAAGTGCATTGATTCCACTGGTTGCAAAGTGAGATATGGACCGTGAATTTCCATTTCAAGTAACGTTTCATCGGTAGAGACTTTTTTTATTAATTGAACACCGATGACCGGGCTTTCCGTACCGATCGTGGTTATCGATGTATCGGTTTTTTCGGCAATTTTGTAATCACCGTAGATCAAATAAGGATCCGGTGGCCAGATAACTTTGTTGTCTCTACGTTCTGAATTTATATCCAACTTAATCCACCATTCACTCTGCGGACTTAACCAAACGATATGACCATTGAACGCTTTAAAACCGCTAAATGCAGAAACTTCTGGACGTGCCAGCGGATCATTCCATTGAGTGGGATCTGATTTTAAAATATTTTTCATTCCAGGCTTCCTCAGCAGAACAATTCTTCCGCCTAGATCAGGAATGATACCGATCTCAATTTGAAAATTTTTCAATAAAATCAATTTTTCTCCGCCATTATTCTGTTTCTCATTGCAGTTGAACATGAAGCTTATGATAAGCAAAAAAAGATCTGTCTTTTCATACAATTTCCAGATGATAATTTGCTGTCATTTTTTAATCTACTCATTCAGATTAGATCATAAATACTTAGTTTTATTGCAAACTGGAATACAGTCCCTTTATGGATTGCATGATGCGGTGCATAAAGGCACCGCACTCCGTGTAGTATTAATTTCCACTCATTTTTTCAGCATCAGTTTTAGTACATTCTATCTAAGATTTTCCTTCAAAGCGCCGTTTAGCCTCTTCGAGAATAGCGATAGTTGCGGTTGCCCCAATACGAGTAACGCCCAACTCCCTGACCTTGAGTAGGTCATCGAGAGCCCGAACACCACCAGCAGCCTTCACCTGCACTTCGGGAGCGGAATATTTGCGCATTAATTTCAAATCATATTCTGTGGCGCCTCGATAAGAATATTTTCCATCGCTTCCTTTGACAAAACCGTAACCCGTTGAAGTCTTTACAAAAGCAACCTTTATCTCGCTACATATTTCACAAAGCTTAATTTTGAATTTATCTTCTGGCAGATAATCGTTCTCAAATATCACCTTTAATATCGCACCTCGTCTAACCGTTGCTGCATTAATCGCGGAGATTTCCTTCTCGATATAGTCCCAGTCTTCCCCCAGAACCTTGCCAATATTGACAACCATGTCGATTTCTTTAGCACCATCAGCGATCGCCTGTTCCGTCTCTTTCACCTTGACATCAATCGTACTGTTGCCATGAGGAAAACCAATAACCGATCCGACTACGACATGACTTCCTTTTAGCCATTCAACCGCATTCTTCACCGCATACGGCTTAATACATACCGAAGCTACATTATATTTTTTAGCCACTTCGCACTCACGTTTTAAAATGTCATCAGTCATCGTCGGGTGCAACAGGGAATGATCGATCATTTTAGCCAATTCTTTTACGGTAATCATATTTTGTCCCTCAAAAATTTTCAATTTTTTATAATTGTGATTTTTTGTGTTATGATCTGATGATTCATCTCTGTTGTTAAGAAATATATTCCGTCTGGAAGATGATTCAGCGTTAATTTGTTTGAAAAAAAAGCATAGTTTGTTAGTGGATTGACTTCAAGTACTTGCTGTCCAAGGATATTAAACACTCTGATTACAGCATTTTTGTTAAGGAGCTCGTTCAACTGATAATTCAAAATCCCATCGCTCGGGTTGGGGTAAATTTCAAAATTTGAAGGCGACGTCGTGCCATTTTCTTCAATGCCTGTCGGCTCGCCAACAAGCTGAATGGTTCCAAAGAAATCCGCATTCATCCAGTGATCATTGTAAGCCTCTTCTGGAACCCAGACAGAACCAATAAAATTGTCTCTTTGTTTAGGCTCTTCATTGGGGTCATCATTATCACAATAGGCAATAGAAAGTCCCATCAAATCGCCTGTTTTCAAAACGACTCTCGAAGTTGCTGGATTCCCCGCATCATAAGAGGTGTCATACACACACATAGAAAATTCCCAGGTAAATTTACTTTCCGACTGACGCAAAGCAAATTCTGGAAAATGATCAGCATAATTGGGAATGTAATAATTGGTCCAGCTTTGACCGGCGATATCACAGACAATCTTGTCACGAGTTACCTGACCATCAGGTAATAAATTTGCTGCGATGTGATAGGAAAAGGCATTTTCAGCGTTGGTGCCCCATTGCTGTCCGGTATTGCCGATGCCATCAAAAACATGCAGACCGCCAGATTTGTCATGGTCGATAAACACCTCGACAATATCATAATTTGGATAACCTCCGCCAACCGAAGGATTGCTGTCATACACATATCTATCCACAAAAACATCATCGACAACCTCTACAAGAAAATAGAGCACATTTGTTAATGGCGACCAAGCAATTTTGTAGCAACCGCTAAAATCGTCAGAATCCAGCGTTTGTCCATACTCAATCCAGACCTGGTCGATATATTGCCACTTGCAATCATTCCAGCAATTATCGTCGCCAATTCCATCGATTAATGGCAGTTCGACGAACTCTGTTACTTTTACGGTATCATCCTGAGCTGTAACTGAGGCAAGCAAATTTCCGGAAGGAAAAATAAAAAGTATCATCATTAATGTAAAAAAGATTATCCTCATAATTGACTCACTTTCAATAGATTTTTTATCCTACCCTGGACGAGCCAGAACTAAAAAGAAAAATTAGTTCACAAAAACTGAACGAACACAAAAACTTAAAGCAAAAGTTTTTTTGTGTCTTGTTCTGTTTTTGTGTCTAAAAAGTTTTTGCCTAACGTATAAGACTTTACAATTTAAGAAGTAACTAACAATTAATTGGTTCTCAAATTCAGCAAATGAGCCAAATTTTTAACGGTTAAGATACGTTGTTTCAGGTTTATCATCGGTCCTGAAAGGAACTGCGGGTAGCATTTCTGAATTGTACAGATTGCATACCGGATTATCGGCCCAGGCAAAGCGCACCGCAACAGGATTTTTAACTTTTTCAGACCAGACAATAACCTGATTACCATCAATCTTGGCATTGGCTCTGATAAAATTATAATCATCACCCGCAATGGCAAATCCCTTTACTCCCTCATCGCCTACGGCTACCAGTCCGTCCGCTGTATGCGTAAATGACACTGTAATTTTATCATCCTCAATCTTCATGGATTGGTACAGCGGTCCTGAGTATTCCAGATCAAAATCGTAGTAATTTGCTAGCGCCCATAAAGCCAACCGTTTGCCAACATCCTGCTTATTTTTTGGATGAATATCATCCGCTTCGCCGATGTCGATAATGGTTGCCAGTCCGACATTCGGATCATTCAGCGAAGTCAACAGTTGGGCTTCGCGTAATTCGGCCCAGGCGCTTTCCTGTGGATCTTCACTAACTTGCATGTAATTGGCAAGTTGAACGACACCGAACGGAAAATCGCCCTGTCTCCATAAAGTACGCCAGTCTTTTATCATGGCTGGAAGCAGGGTGCAGTATTGATAAGCTCTTCCGGCATTCGTCTCACCCTGGTACCAAATCCCCCCTTTGATGGCATAAGGCGCTAACGGATGAATCATTGCATTATACAACCCGGCAGGTGAATGGGAATGTCCTGGTCCACGCGGTTGCTGTGGAAGTCCTTTTCCTCCAGGCCCGCTGATTTTTGAAGGATCGAGAGCAGTTTCGATTTTGGATTTCCATATTCCTGCAAGCGGTATCAAATTTGAATCTGGTTCCGTATTCAGACAAAGCATCATAGCGGTAGCCGGTCCTCCAAATCCACCCTGACCAAAATGGTCAAAAATTCTCACAGCAATAGCTGCCTTACCCGCTTTTACCAGATGACCTGGAACGATATATTTTCGATGATGAATCCAGTGCTGGGGTGTATCCTTACCAGTTGAATCCACCTTTGTTCCGTTAAAATAGGTCACATCGAAATCATCGATGGCACCCAAAGTGAGTAAGAGTTCCCTGCCCTCCCATGCTATAGGAATCCGGACTTCTTTTCTGAACCAGACGGCGCCGTCAATTTGCATATCCTCAAGATTTTCCCAATAACCTGGAACGTTAACTGAATTCCAACTGTTATCATCAAACTCTTGATTTGCCCAACCTTTCAAAAATCCCTCATTACTTTTATCTTTGTGATAGATCGGCATTAGTGCTCCGCTCTCCTCGATTTTCTTCAATTGCTCTTTATATTCAGCCAATCTTTGAGGATAATTTTTAAGGTCTTCCTCATAGCGTTTGACAATCGGTGCCAGCATCGTGTCAGCAGAAAGCGTTTCATAACTCGTCCATGCCTCAGCCGGCGTACTGCCCCAAGAACTATGAATCATACCAATCGGGACATTGAGCTTCTGATGCAGATACCGTCCGAAAAAATAACCAACGGCTGAAAAATCACCCACGTTTTCCGGGCTACACACTTTCCACTCTCCCACACAATTATCTTTCGGCTTTTCAGACACTTCTTTCTGAACGGTAAACATGCGAATATTGGGCAAGTTAGCTTCGTTCATTTCGCGTTGAGCATCCTTTGAGTTGCGTACATTCCACTCCATATTGGATTGACCGGAACAAAGCCAGACCTCCCCAACGAGCACATTTTCAAAAACCGTCGTATCGGCGCCGCAAATTTTCATGGTGTGGGGACCACCAGCCTGCAATGGACTGAGTTTTACCTGCCACCTGTTATGTTCATCTGAAAGGGTGCCTTTTCTCTGCCCGTCAATTTCAATAATAACCACGCCTCCGGAATCGGCTTTTCCCCAAACGGGAAGCGGAACTCCCTGCTGCAAAACCATATTATTGCCGAATATAGCTGGAAGCGCTATATTTTCAGCCGGAGGACCTGGTACTTTGCACGACAAAACAATGGAAATACCAGTTAAAGATAAGAGGATTATCCGGAGCAAATTGTAATACCTAATTTTTTCCATTTCTTCTCCTGATTATTTTAATTTAAAATCCCAACCTGGACGAGCCTGAACCAAATAGCGGGACCGCTAATTTCGCGAATTGAACCAATTTCGCTAATTAATAATTTGCGTAATTTAAGTAATTAGCGAAATTCGCGGTCAGAGGTTTTTTATAGTAGCTCTTTAATAAATTGTTCGATTAAGAATTTCCAGTTGAACATCCCGGTCGAGATCAATAAAACGGGCGCTGAATCCACCGACCCTTACGATCAAATTCTGGAACTTTTCTGGATGGTCCATTGCTCGCAATAAATCGATATTGCGCATGACATTTATCATCAACTGCGTGCCGCCCAATTTGAAATATGCCCTTATTAATGCCTTTATTTTGTCAAAATGATTCTTAAATAAATCCGGTGTTAATTTTAAATTTTGAACATAACCCGCATGGATACAGTACTCCGGTTTTGTAATGGAGTTCAAATAAGAGGTAATACCGTTCTGGTCCATACCAGGCGTCGCAGCATTCCCGTTTGCCATTGAGGTGTATGCCATCCTTCCATCTGCTGAAGCGGCTGTTTTGCGTCCCAGAATCGTATTGGCTGAATTATTAATATTGACGGCCAGGTAGCTATGCAATCCGACCTTTTCTGCTATTGATTTTGTGGTTTCACAAACATGATGATGCACTTTCAGGTACATTTCATCTGCTGCTTCATCATTATTTCCATATTTGGCAACATTGAGCAGAAGATTTCGCTCTTTTTCAAATCCTTTAAAATTATTTTGAATCATATCCTTCAAGCGGCACGGTGATATATTTTTTTCTTCGAATACCAGTTTTTTAATTGCCAGCAGGCTGTCCGCAGTATTCGTGTTTCCATAAGTTTCCAGCATTCCCCCCAGGTACTGAATGCCGCCGTCCAACAACGGTTTGCCGACCTCAAGGCAGCGATCGTACAGCAGGCTCATAAATAAAAACGGCGCTTCTTCACCAGCAATAGCATATTCAAGGGCTTCTTGCTCAGCAAGATTTTCAATAAAGTATTCTACTTGTCTTTTATAAGCCTCAAAAAAATCATCAAATGAACGATAGTCTTCAAAGTCTCCTGTTTTGACTCCAGTTTGCCTTTGGGTCACAATGTCATGCCCATTAAAAATCGTGACCTCGAGGGCTTTCAACAGATTGATCACGCCACTGTGGGTTCCGAAACTCTTACCATCGATCACATATTCACCGCAGCCGAAAGGGACATACTGTTCCGCTCCTTTCAGAGGAATTTGAAAGGCTTTTTGTACAGCGTCGACATTAATATCGTCATTGTAAAGCATTAGAAAGGTATTTCCCAGGGCAATGCTTTCGAGAGCCATTTCCATCAACTGCGGATTCTGCCCTTCATAGAATCGTAGAGTCAGTTGGGGGAGAATATTTTTTACCTTCATGGTTGTTTCGATTGCCAGCATCGCAATACTGTCTGCACCAGCTTCATTTGCTCTGCCTCTGCCACCCACAATGACGCGGCCGTCGGTGGGCGTATTGCGTGCAATCATTAACCGCCACAGCGATTCAAAATAGGATTTCGCTTCGGATTCAGAAATAATGCCATTATCCAGATCGTTTTGCAGGAAATCACTGAGATAATTATCGATCCTGCCGTAATTGAGCGACCCGGAAAGTGTATTGTAAAGTAACACCAGTTGAATGGCTTCCCGAAGTGTTGCAGGTTTATGCTCCGAGATATTTTCCAGAACGGTAATGATTTCCTTTCCATGCAAAAGCCAAAAACGATGTTGATTCTGGATGTAAAAATGGATACGATTTATGTAGTGCTGGCAAACATCGTTGAACAAATCCAATATGCCTGAACAGGCATCATACAAAGCACTGGCACCATTTTTTTGCTGGAAAAAATCTATCTTGTCCCGGATCCCTTTTATTCCCAACTTCAACAAACTCTTATAATTGAGCATCGAGCCAGCCAGCCGATACAATGGAAAAGCAACTGCTGAATCTTCTGTCCAGCGATCACTCGGAAAAGCATTTTTCAGCTTCTCCGGATAAGCTGCCCTGATTTTGTAGGCCGTGTGTTCCGTCTCCCAAAACTTCACTAATTTATCAAGCGTAGCCTGATTTTCATGACTTAAATTTTCGTCTTGCCTGAGTTGAGTAATTTTGTCATAATTGATGTAATAACCCAGACCACCCACGGTGCCGTATTCCTGGGGAACAAAGCCAATAGCTGGTAGTTGATGCCTTCCCACGAACAGATCACCTTGCTGCGGATCCAGCAGTATTGCCGGGAACTGTTGCTTTAAACACGCCAATTCCCGTTTAAATTTGTCCGCATTACGGTATTGTTTGTAGCTATCCGTAAAGTGCTGCATGATTTTTATCTGTGTCTTTGCATCCACTAATCTATTCCGTGCACTTTCAATTTAACCGGTACCTAAAATCTGAAACAGGAGATCCAGATGTTTTGCTGCAAGTTGAACCGTCATTTGCGGTTCGGCGTCATCAATCAGGCAATCAAGGAAATGTTTGGTGTGTTCAAAATTATCATCTGTGTGTTCGCTCATATTTACTATTAACTTTTCGGTCTTTTCATTTCCCTGGTGATCGAATGTATAGAAGTCGACTTCTGATGAATCCCAGCTACAGAAGCCGAAACGAACACTTCCTTTAGTGCCATAAATGCGCGTTTCATTGGGTACCTCAGCGTGGACACCGCTGCCGCGTTCATAATAATAGGTCAAGCCCGTGTCGAATTCGAGATATGCAGCACCGTGCTCTTCAACGTCTGATTGAAATGCTGGATCGGAAAAACGCTTCAGACCATTGCGGGTAAAAGAATTGACAGATTTAATCTGCGGCACATCATTGAGCACACCGAGATGAAACGACAAATCATACACGCCCCAATCAATAAATGGCCCACCGCCAGAAAGTTTTTTCTGATGCGCCCAGGCGCCAACCGGATTGTATTCGATGAAGGTCCCCCGCATCAAGTGGTTATGATGAATATGGTAAACCTCGCCCAGTTTGCCCTCGTCAATCATCTGCTTGATGAAACGAAACTTTGGCTGCAGCCGGGCATGGCGACAGGAACATTCCAGCACCAGCAAATCCGGATGTCTTTCCACCTCAGCCACAAGTTCATCCAATTCCTGACGATTGGGAACCATGGGCTTTTCAAGCATCACATTTTTCCCCGCTGCTAATGCACTCTTTAACATTGCCAGATGAGTATGCGGCGGCGAGGCAATGACCACCGCATCCAGCGAATCATCTTTCAACATGTCACGATAATCCAATGTCCCATTGTCGATGTGATGTTTTTTCATTTTGGCTTGCAAAGTTTTTTCAGTCCGTGCTGCAATATAGGTGACATCAGCCCGCCCATCTTTACGAATATTTTCAATATGCACATCGCCAATCATTCCTGTACCGATCAGTCCGATGTTTAGTTTATTGCCCATAAATCCTTGCTCCAATTTGAGTATTGACTTGCGTTTTTTAAAATAGCATAAATTGTCATTGCGATCCGCCAGTCGGCAATTGGTGTCAACCTAAGCGAATACATAAGGAAACACAGTCATTCTGAGGAGCGAAGCGACGAAGAA
>JABAOC010000149.1_pt1 | contig 39724 bp, 35 predicted proteins | sample 7062161 | NCBI WGS metagenome assembly JABAOC01 (sample SAMN14538625, study PRJNA623070) | marine sediment metagenome | biome: marine biome [ENVO:00000428]; feature: marine pelagic biome [ENVO:01000023]; material: deep marine sediment [ENVO:00002113] | place: India: Gulf of Khambhat ... | reverse complement strand
AAATTTATCCGCTTGAAGATAATTACTGGTCTGAATTAGCACTTACCTGGAATAATCAACCCTGGAATAATACAGTAGCTGATGCGCCAATTGCGGCATTTACTGATACATTAGGTTTTGGGATAAGCACAGTTATTGGAAGTGATGACCCTCCAAAACAGATGTATTTTGATATAACCGACTATGTCAAAGCACAGCTTGATGCTGGTAATACAACTTTCAGTATAGTTTTAGCTGATTCTACATGCATCTTCGAAGGAACAAATCCAGAAGCAAAAGGAACTGATGTACGAATCTATTCAAAAGAATGTGTTGGTCATGCTGAAGCTATCAAAAGCCCGATTTCTAATTACATTCCCTGTTTGTTTGTGAAAGGGCCCGAAGGAACAGCCGTTGAAAAAAAGGAAACAACCATCCCCTCATCTTTTTCACTGTCACAAAATTACCCCAATCCATTTAATCCTGAAACTACAATTGCTTTTTCTTTAGCCAAAACCGAAAATGTAGATATCACAATTGTGGATGTAGTGGGAAGGAAAATAAGATCTTTATTGCATGAGGTCAGAACCGCTGGCGATTTTCAGGTTACATGGGACGGATTGAATGATTCAGGTAATCAAGTTGCTTCCGGAATCTATTTTACCAGACTAAGCACCAAAGGGCAATCAAAAATGATTAAGATGTTGCTGGTGCGCTAATAGAATTGAGTTTTCCAAATTATTCCAGAACTCGGGGAGCTATTAATGAACTAGCTCTCCGGTTCTTTTCTAACGATAAAATATTGAGTTAATCGAATGAAATATTATATTAAAATCAATCTGTTATTTTTGTTGATTTCATTAATCTTAGTCGTTTGTACAAAGACTGATGAAATAAATGAAAAAGTCTATGTTGCAAAAATTAATGATGAACCAATTACCATAGAGGAGTTCAACCGGTTCATAAATCAAAACAGAGCTGCCGTCTATAATCATTTTTCACAAAAGTTTTCAGTTCAGGATAGCAAAGATTTTTGGACCAGTGATTTTGGCAGTGAAAAACCTATTCAATATCTCAAAAAGAAATCCTTAAATGACTGTATTAATATAAAAATTCAACAGATGCTTGCCCGGGAAAAAGGGCTTGTTCAGGATATTAGTTATTCTGCTTTTTTAAATAACCTGAAACGGGAAAATGAAAAACGACAGTTAGCTGTTGAAACAAAAAAAGTGATTTATGGCCCGGTTGAGTTTACAGAGCAAACTTATTTTAATCACATTTTCAGTATTCTTATCATCAAATTGAAGAAAGTTTTAGCTGAAAATGAATTTGATCTAACTGAAGTGAAATTAAGAAACTTCTATGAAAAACACAAAGATGATTTGTATAAAAGACAGGATGAGTTGAAAATTGAAAAACTTTCATTTAAAGTTAATAATGCAGTGGAGAGAGAAAGTGCTAATGCCCGGTTTCAGGATATTAAAAAACGAGCGGTTAATGGTGAAAAATTAATACAGATAGCACAAAATTTAGGTGATCAAGTATCTTTTAATGTAATGAAATTTGATGATTCGACTGCACATATAGATGAACGGTTTAATTTTGAAATAAAAAATGCTGCGATGAAATTACAACCCGGAGAATTAACCAATGTGAGTGATGATGATAATGTTCACATCATTAAATGCATTGAACGAAAAAATGGCGGTTATATACCGTTTGAAAAAATCCGCCAAATTGTTGAAGCAAATTGTGTTGATGAAATGTATAATAACCTGATTGAAGAAAAAATTAGTAATGCGAAAATTGAAATTAATAAATCAGTTTCCAACTCGATAGAAGTTCAGTAGTAATATAAGGCAGTGTTGTGTTTCGTGATTAGCAAATTCAACATTTCTTGAAGGAGGTAAAATGAAAAATCTATCAAACAACACTTATCAATTAAAAATAAGCGTACTGCTATTTTTTGCTTTCATCGCTCTGAACGTATGCTACAGCGCTACCTATTACATTGATTCAATCAGTGGTGACGATAATAATAAAGGAACCACTCAGGAATCACCCTGGAGAACCTTGTCACAGGTTAATAAAACTGAATTCAAACCCGGAGATAAGATCCTTTTCAAAGCGAACGGAATCTGGAGTGGGCAGCTTTGGCCAAAAGGATCAGGCATAAAAGGGACCCCGATTCAGATAGATATGTATGGCTCCGGGAATAAACCCATTATTAACGGATGATCCGCTGTTTGTGGAGCCAGGCACAGGAAAAATCGGACTGACAACATTAGATGGTTATAAATTGAAAGATGGCTCGCCCTGTATCAATTCCGGGAAGAAAATTAATAATAATGGCGGAAGAGATTTTTGGGGAAATAAACTGTATAAAAGTGCTCCTGATAGAGGAGCACATGAAACGGATCGTTTTGTAAAAAATACTTCCTCAGCTTATGTTGTAGGCCATCCGGAATTACCGCGGGTATTAATAATAGGTAATTCAATTTCTATTGGGTATACACCATTCGTGTGCGAAGCACTTGAAGGAAAAATGAAAATACATCGTATCCCTGAAAATGGCAGTCATACATGGACTGGTCTTGAAAAGCTGGATGAATGGTTGGGCGACAAGCCCTGGGATGTCATTCACTTCAACTGGGGATTGCATGATCTCAAATATCTGAAAAGAAGAAAACCTGACCGCGCTTGTCCGACAGCTGAAAACAACTGGTGCAAAACTCATCTGGGCTTCCACGACTCCGGTACCAAATAGTTCAAAAGGACGAATGATGGGGGATGAGATACATTATAATAGGACTGCTGAGAAGATTATGGAACAGCATGGAGTTTTAATAAACGATTTACATTCATGGATTAAACCGCATCTGGCTCAGTACCAACGGCAACATAATGTGCACTTTACAGCCGAGGGGTATCAATTTTTGGGAAGTCGGGTTGCTGACAAAATTCGTGATATCCTCAAATAGTGTAAAATGATGAAAATCAAAAATCCGATATTGCCATCGTTTGGCGTATAACAAAGATATACCTTTTTTGTAGTTATAATAAAACTTAGTTTTTTTACAGATTATTTTTAAATCAGGAGTCATTCATGTCACACTCTATGAAACGTCGAAAATTTTTAAAAACGCTAGGCACTAGTTCATTAATAATGACTGTTCAGGGGTGTTCTTTATTGGGTGTCAAAAAGAACAAACCTAGTTTGCTTTTTATCTGGACTGATGAACAACGCGCCGATACCATGGCGGCTTACGGCAATACAAAGATTAAAACTCCCAATTTGAATAAACTTTGCCGCGAAAGCATTGTGTTTAAAAAGGCTTACGTTTCACAACCGGTTTGCACACCGTCCCGCTCGACCGTAATGACCGGATTATGGCCCCATACAACCGGATTAATATATAATAATATTCCTTTACCAGTGGATGTTCCATGTTTACCTGAAATGATAAATAATCCGGACTATCGGACAGCTTACATGGGCAAGTGGCATTTGGGAGATGAAATATTCCGCCAGCATGGCTTTGATGATTGGATATCTATTGAGGATAACTATATTACTCACTATCAGGAAGGTCGTGACCGAAACAAGAGGAGTGATTATCATCATTTTCTCGAAGCAAAGGGTTACAAGCCTGACCGTAAGAGTAATAATACATTCAGCCGGAGTTTTGCTGCCCGTCGTTCTCTGGAACATTGCAAACCCAGATTTTTAGAGGATAGGGCCTGTGAATTCTTACGTAAAAATCAAAATGATCCGTTTATATTATATGTTAATTTTCTCGAACCGCATATGCCCTTTTTCGGCCCATTTGATGATTTACACAATCCGGAAGAAATTGATTTACCGGCTAATTTCAGCGATCCTTTGGAAGAAAATGAACCGTTACATTACCGGATGAAACGGGAAAGGGATCTGCAAAAATACGGCAAGTCTGAAAAGGATTTTAGAAAGTTAATCGCAAAATACTGGGGGCTGGTCGCTCAGGTAGACAGGAGCGTCGGTAATATTTTAAAAACGCTTGATGAATTAAGATTGGCTGATAATACAATCGTTGTCTATACCAGCGATCATGGTGATATGATGGGCGCTCATCATATGGTAGAGAAAGGTGTCATGTATGAAGAAGCCGTCAGAATACCGTGGATTATGCGGGTCCCGCAATTAAAATTAAAGGGCCGAAAGATAGCCAATCCGGTAAGTCATATAGATATGGTGCCAACACTTTTAGAGCTTATGGGCAAACAACCTGATAAAAAACTTCCCGGACAAAGCCTGGTCCCGCTTATGAAAGGCGATAATGTAGATGAAGACCATGTTTTTATTGAGTGGCACTCACGAAAAAAAGAAGCCCTGACACCGTTAATACAGGCAAAACTTGAGAAATCGACACCAAATTATATTAAAGCGTCACCTGAAGAAATTCATAAAGCGACTCAGGAAAATCCCCGCGCCGTAATCAGTCCGGATGGGTGGAAATTATGTTTGAGTGATTTCGATAAATGCCAGTTATTCAACCTGAATGATGATCCGGGGGAGACAACGAATTTATATGATTCCGGAAAATATGATGATGTTATTGACAGATTAACCGAAAAGATATTGGACTGGCAGCAAAAGACCAAAGATATTATTAAGCTGGCGGTTTGAAACACAGGCTGATCAAAATGTTGTTCGTGAAAATTTCATAAAACAAATCCAAAAATATAAAATTGAGCAGTCAATTAAACGTTGAAGCGCCTGAACATACAACCGGAAAAAGTCTGCGCCCACTCATTTAAGGTTCAGCTGAACCATGGCGCACCTATATCGTTTCAGAAGTAAGCTCAAATACCGGAAGAATGGTTCGAACGGAACAATATAAATATATCGTTTACAACAAAGATCCGGTGGAACAACTTTTTGATATGCAGAATGATCCCGGTGAAACTGTGAACCTGGCTCCGGATTCTCAATATGCTTCGGTACTGACAGAGCATCTGAATTTGCTTAAAGAATGGGAAAGTAAGCTTGATGTTGCCCCTGATGTACCTCAAACTGACGCATGGTGGTAGGGAAGCAGTACAGGCATTAATAATGATCAAAAGGATACGGTTCCTGGAAAATTTGAGCTTTATCAAAATTACCCGAATCCGTTTAATCCATCTACCCAAATAAAATTTGAAATTGCAAATCCAGGCGTGGTGGATATAAAAATTTACAATCATAATGGCGCGTTAGTTGAAACATTGATCAACGAACGCAAGCCGGCTGGCACACATGTGATCGAGTGGAGGCCGCAAGGAATTGCTTCCGGTGGTAACTATATTTGTAGAATGAAAGTGAATGGTGACTTTTATACGCGCAGAATGATGTATTTAAAGTAATTGCTGTTTGATGATTGTTAACGAATTATAAATTCAATCCATCAAATCCCTAAGACCAATTCCCCATTTTATAAGTAGGGGTTTTAAAGCAATAAATGTTAATAATTCTGATTAAAAATAGAGGAATTAATAATGGCACAAAGAAGAAAACGAACCATCGTTGGTTCACCTCTCTCACCCACGATGTTAGCTGACTTGAAAAACATTCCTGATTTTCCACTACAAAATGATCAATTTCAGCCTGATAAAAATTGGGTAAGTACCTTTAGAGTATGGACCTGTCATGGTTATCGTGAAAGTGGGAACACCGATCAGGGAGTATTGAGAATTGAACGAAAAAACAACAAGACAGCAGACACTTTTACATTAAAAGTGGCACAAAAGATCATCAATGATATGGCACAGGTTAATATAATAAATGCTGATATCATCTGCAAAAACGATCAAATAGCATCGCCTTTGGAATGGAGTCTGTCAAGTCAATTTATTGATCCGGTTGGGAACATCAAGCCCGAATTGAGTGTCGATGAAAAAGTCTGGAACAAAGGAAAAAATATTGAAGTGAAAACTGCCGGCCATACCTATAACCGGAAGGGCAGTCAGAAACTCTCTGGCGACTGGTGCCTGTTTGAGGCGATGCAACGCTTTGAGTTTAATAAACGGCCACCAATAACGTTTGATCTGTACGAAGGTTTAAGCCTGCTCCGGGAAAACCATCAGTTATCATACCGGGGATTGTATGCCTGGAAACAAGATGAGAAGGAAATAACGCTGCACTGGTTTCAACAACTCGGACATGGTGTGCTTCCTTATGAATACTGGCTGGATGAAAATCATCGGCTAATAATGGCAGTCACATTAAGCCGTGCGTACATTTTGGATGAACAGGCTGAACAAAAAATCCAAAAGACATTAAAAGAAAATCAACGTTTATATCAAAGAAGGTTGAAAGATAATGAGGGAGGTAATTAATATGAATGATACAAAGAGTTCTGCAAATAGGATGGATCGCCGCAGTTTTTTAAAGAAAAGCGGTTGTGCCGCACTGTTCCTTAGCAGTTTTGCTTTGGGGAAAAACGTATTGCCTCCTTTGCAAAAATCAAATCCAAATATTTTATTAATTATTACCGACCAGCAGCATATAGATACAATTGCGGCAGGAGGTTGCCGTTATTTAAAAACTCCGGCAATGGATCAATTGAAAAATCGTGGCGTCAGTTTTAAGCAATCATTTAGTCCGAATCCGGTTTGCAGCCCGGCTCGCAGCGCTATTTTTACCGGCCGTACAACAACCGAAACGGGCGTTTGCGTAAACAATAAATCCATACAGTCTGATATTCCCAATATCGGACAATGGTTTTCACAAAAAACGAATTATGAAACAGTGTATGCAGGCAAATGGCATGTTCCGCGGACACATACATTTTTTATTCCCGGTTTCCGTGTGCTGCATACAGGTATCGGGGGTCAGGGTAATTTAGGAGATACCGCGACATCGCGAGCATGTGAGGCTTACTTAAGAAATAGAACCGCGTCAAAACCGTTTTTAATGGTAGCGTCTTTCATGCAGCCTCATGATATTTGTGAATGGCTCCGACTCAACACAGAAAATCCTGATCAGATCCGGTACCCTGAGTTGGCGGATGATTTGCCGCCGTTGCCGGATAATTTCGATTATGACAAGCATGAACCCGAGTATTTGAAAAAACTTCGAAAAGGCAGAGATCCTTTTAAAGGGAAATGGCAAAAACAGCAATGGCGATATTACCTGTGGAGCTATTACCGCCACATCGAAATGGTGGATGGTGAGATCGGGCGTGTGTTACAGGCCTTAAAAGAAACAGGTCAGGATAAGAACACGTTGATACTTCTGACATCGGATCACGGGGAAGGGCTGGCGCATCATCAGATGGTAAGAAAAAGTTCCCCTTATAACGAATCCATGAAAGTCCCGATGGTGGTCTCCTGGCCCGGTCATATTCGAGAAGGCAACGTCGATGATAAACACCTGGTCACTGGTCTGGATATTATGCCGACATTGTGCGAATTTGCGGGACTTACACCGCCTGAAAACATGCGCGGCAAAAGTATGAAACCGATATTTGAGGGGAAAACTGTTAAATGGCATAATTATATAGTGACAGAAGTTCCGGGAAATCGGGGACGAATGGTTCATACAGAACGGTACAAATATATCACCTATGTCGATGATTCCGTGGACATGTTGTTTGATATAAAAAGCGATCCCGGAGAAACGAAAAATCTGGCTGCAGATCCCAATTATGCATCGACTGTTAACGAACATCGGGAGCTGCTCAAAGCGTGGGAAAGTCAATTGGATTTAGCACCAGATATTCCGAATACACATGCGTGGTGGTATAATGCATAGTCCGGATTCAAACGGAATCCATGCCGGCATGTTTTCCAACTTACTATAACTTAATTATGAAAGTGTTCGAATAGATGAAATGCCAAATACTGTAAAAAGTATATTATTGATTATCATCGTTTTGTCTCTTTCCTGTGTTCCACCAACTGAAACATTTTATTATGTTGACTCAATTGCAGGCAGTGATGCCAATGAAGGCACTTCACCTGAGTATCCCTGGAAGTCACTAGAAAAAGTCAATACTATTACATTTACACCAGGCGATCATTTGTTGCTCAAATGCAATTGCATATGGACTGAGCAGTTATGGCCAAAGGGTTCAGGGAAAAGGGGAAAACCGATAGTTATTGACAACTACGGTACAGGTAATTTGCCCATTATTAATGGAAATGGTGAAGTTGCAAATACGGTTTATTTATTTAATCAGGAATATTGGGAGATCAACAATCTGGAAATCACAAATTATAAAGATGGTGATCAAGGTCTCAAGCCCGGTGTTTGGATCGTTGCAAAGGATGTTGGCACACTGCAGCATATTCATCTGAAAAATCTTTATGTGCATGATGTCAAAGGTTCCATGCAAACCCGGCATACCGGTGGTATCTGTTTTGAAGTGCTTGGCAGTAAAACAAACACAAATTTCGATGACTTTTTAATTGATGGTTGCCGGGTACTGAATTGTAATCGAAGCGGAATCGCAAATCAATCCACGTGGCGGCATCGGACAATGGATAACGATAGTTTGTGGTATCCGAGTACCAATGTTATTATCAGAAACAACTGGATTGAACGATCAGGTGGAAACGGGTTGGTTGTCCGCGTGTCCGATCATCCGTTAGTCGAACACAACGTGTTTAAAGAGAACAGCATTATAGGCACCGGGAATGCAGTATACCCGTTTAACTGCAACGATGCGCTGATTCAATACAATGAATCTTACCTGACAGTCTATAATCCAGGGGATGTGGATGCCGGAGGATTTGACAGCGATTGGAATTGCAAACGGTCGGTTTTTCAATACAATTACAGTCATGATAATGATTATGGATTTATGTTAATCTGCAACTGGGGCAAGTATGGTTTTAATGATGGGACCGTTGTCCGGTACAACATCAGCCAGAATGATAATGGTTTTATTTTCCGAACAGCAGGACCTGCTACCAATACAAAAATTTATAACAACACCATTTATATCAAGCCGGATATGCAAAATGCGAGAATGGATTCTGTCGATAATGGCATCCCCAAAATTTGTTATTTTAAAGACTGGGATGGTTATTCCGATGGGGTATACTTCTATAACAACATATTTTATAATTTGTCTAAAAGGACATACTATGATGTTGGAAAATCCACGAATAATGTGTTTGAATACAATGTGTTCTATGGAGAACATCCTGAAAGTGAACCGGATGATCCTTGTAAAATTACAGATGATCCCATGTTTGTGAATTCCGGCAGTGGGAGTATCGGTATAAATACATTGGACGGCTATAAGCTGAAAAATGGATCTCCCTGTCTGAATTCCGGGAAGATGATTTCTGATAATGGCGGGATGGATTATTGGGGAAATCCTGTGTATAATAGCTTGCCGGATCGGGGAGCACATGAGAAGCAATAGTCACAGATATTAAATAATGTACTATTTGATGAATTATTATATCAAACGGAATTGGGAATTACGACGGAAAATGTTCATGAATATCATTAATCAAAGAAACCGTAATCTTGTTAAGCTTTCATGTTCCATGCTGCTTGCAATTTTGTTTTTATTTTCAGGAAGTACATACGGAACATCATACTATATTGATTCCGCACAAGGTTATGACGGTAATAGTGGAACGTCCGAGACGAACGCCTGGAAATCACTCACCAAAGTAAATGAGACAACATTTTCTCCCGGTGATAAAATTTTATTTAAATGCAACGGAATATGGAGCGGACAACTGTATCCCAAAGGATCCGGTGAAGATGGCAGTCCGATAGTCATCGATAAATATGGTTTCGGCAATTTACCCATTATTAATGGTGGAGGAATAAAAAATGCTGTTTATCTTTACAACCAGGAATATTGGGAAATCAGAAATTTAGAAATAACAAATTACCAAGCAGGGAGCAACAGCTGGAAACGTGGCGTGCTTATTGGGGCAAAAGATTTTGGAGCCGTTCATCACATTCATCTGATAAATTTAGTGATCCATGATGTAAATGGAACCCTTGATACGAAGGACAACGGTGGTATCTTTCTTAATATCACCGGGAGCAGCAAAGAAACCTATTTTGATGGGATTTTGATCGAAGGATGTCATATTTATGATGTCGATCGAACCGGTATTTCAAACAAATCGGAATGGGATACGCGGACGCTCACCAGCAACACAAATTGGGTGGCAAGTTTGAATGTGGTGATCCGAAATAATCTGTTAGAGCGAATCGGTCAAAATGGACTCATTGTCAGAGTCGCAAAATCTCCGTTGATTGAATATAACATATTCAAAGAATGTTCAATTAAGGGCAGCGGGAATTCCAATTTCCCCTTCAATTGCGATGATGTGGTTATTCAATATAATGAAGCATACCTGACAAAGTACAATAACGGTGATAATGATTCCGGAGGCTTTGACAGCGACTACCGCTGTAAGAATACAATTATTCAATATAATTATAGTCATGATAATGATTATGGCGGTGTGCTTGTTTGCAACAATGGCAACAGTGCAACAGCATTCAATGATGGCACGATCGTTCGATATAATATTTTTAAAAATAACAGCCATCATAATTTTCGAATATCCGGTAAAACGACAAATACAACAATTTATAACAATGTAATTTATTTAGGTGAAGATATAACATCCACAAAAATTATCTGGCATAAAAGCTGGGGCGGATATCCGGATAATACGTCCTATTATAACAATATTTTTTACATCAAAAGTACGAGCAGTTCCTATGATTTTGGAAACAGTACGAATAATAAATTCGATTACAATGTCTTTTATGGCAATCACCCATCAGGTGAACCATATGATGCGCACAAACTGACAAGTGATCCCAGGTTGCTGAGTCCTTCCGCAGCAGGTGAAGGTATTGATAATGTGAATGGAATGAAATTACACTCCAGTTCGCCGTGCATTAATTCCGGAATGACCATCCCCAATAATGGCGGCAGAGATTACTGGGGAAATCCTGTGCCTTTGGATGGAACGACTGACAGAGGTGCTTACGAATACGGGGATGGTGTTGGCGTCGAAGATGATCATGAGTCATCTATAACACCCACGAAATTTCAAATTTTTCAAAACTATCCCAATCCGTTCAATCCGGTCACATCAATTCGCTTTTCTTTGTCACAAAAAAATTATGTACAAATTTCTGTGTTCAATTTACGTGGTGAGCAAATTAACGTGTTAATTGATCGTGAGATGCCGGCAGGAGTTCATCAGGTTTATTGGAACAGTGTAGACAAAAATGGCTTGAAGGCGCCATCCGGTATCTATCTCTGTCGTCTGCAATCACATGATGAAGTTAAAATGATTAAAATGGTTTTGGCAAAATAGTATCAAATGACTTCATGAGGCGATATGTAGATAAAATACAGGAGAAAAAGTAATGAAGAAAAAGGTTTTATTATCTATAATTTCTTCAGTGTTAATAACCATTATTGGATGCAGTAAAAAACAACAAAATGCCGACTATGTCTATGCTTTTGGTGAAGGAGGACAGATCAAGATGCTTTACGATCGCAGGCAGAGGCCTCAGTCGGTTTATCTCAACAACAAAGTCCATATTGTTTTTAATGCCGGAAGAAAAACCGGAGCATTGGCTAAGTCCCCCACCAAACCTATGGCGATCAGTTATGATCCCCTTACCAGGGAATTTTCTGAAATAGTAATTCGCGGGCCAGGATCAAAGGATCACCATTATGGACCCGTTATCTGGGCGGATGAAGAAAACTATTTGCATGTTCTTTTCGGCTGTCACAGAACACCGGGCACACACCTGATTTCCAAACAACCAGGAAGTATTGGAACCGGCCCTGACTCATGGGAAACAGGGGCGCAAATTGCTCCCAGAATATCCTACCCCACCGTTTTTCGCGTATACGACAACAAGGAACTGATTTATTATCGCACGCACGGCCACTCCAGTTCATGGACATATCGTGTTTCCGATGATAATGGAAAGATATGGGCTGGCCCTGCCAGGGATGTGACCGATATGGATATTAACGGCAGAACCGAATGGTCGTCATACCAGACAACATTACCTGGCAAACACGGTAAATTTCTCCATGTGGCTTTTATAAGCTATGATGATTGCAAGTCCAATGACCCGGGGAGGCTTTACAATCCGCGATACGGTCAACCGGTCGGAAATGGTTGGAAGTATAACCTTTACTACGTTAAAATTAATCTGCAAACATACGATGTAACCAATTGCGATGGTGAACGCATGAAAACACCCATTGATATTGATCATGCCGATGCCAAGTGCAGGATATGGGATACGAAATGGCGCGGAGCAGGCGTGCCTCCGACTATAGTCCTTGATGAAAATGGAGACCCTGCTTTTCTCCATGTGCTCTCAGCAGAAACGCTTGAGGATCACTGGTACTATTACGTTAGACGGACAAGCGGAAAATGGAAGCAGACGCCTATAGTCCGCTCCAACCATCAATGGAATAGCTGCCATTTAACCAGGGACGATAACGGGACATTGCACGCCTATCTGATCAGGGGTGACGGGTATCTTGATACAGGCAGTTACATGGATCAACATGGAGGTGGAACTATTGAAGAATGGATATCTTCCGATAAAGGGAACACATGGAAAAAAGAGCGCGACCTGACGCCCGACAAGTCCAGATACCCGGGTTGGAGATACAATAACATTCAACCGGTCAGAAGATCCGATGGAAGCATTGTTGATGGGATGCTCATCTTTTACGGCTGGGAGGATAAAGATGCTCCTGAAGCCAAAGCATTCCTGCTGCATGAGGATAATTTACACGATCCTTCGGGGTGATGAATAGTTGGAAGAGGTTCCCGGCATCATTCATCTTTCTATGCGCTGAATAATGGGAGCATTCGGTGTGCCCCGAAGTCTCTAAAGAACGAGGGGTAGTGCGTTTTTACTTTTTTAAATCAAAATCAGGATTCGAGTAGTCCCAACCCATGCTGCTTTTCAGGATTTTGTCGTTAAAACAATTTAGTAAAAATAAATGTGTAAATATTAAAACAACGAGGTGTATTCATGGAAAAACTTACACAGAGATTTAAATTCAGTCCAGCGATAATAATATTAATTGTCGTTTGTATTTTTATTCAATGCAGTTTAACCGATTCTCAAACAAAACTGGAAAAAATTAAAAAGCAGCTTATCAAGAAAGATAATATCTTTGCAGGTCGTTTTCCAGAATATACGGAAGACGGAAAATGGATATTTTCCGAAAGGCCTAATTGGTTTGCAGGATTTACCGGTGGTGAATTATGGTATATGTACGAAATGACAGGGGATGAGGCGCTAAAAACACGGGCAATTAAACATGCCGATCAGTTAATCCCCTATTCAACTCTTGATAACACTCATGATATGGGATTTATTTTTCTGCCAACATGTGTGAAAACTTATCAAATTACAAAAGACGAGAAATACCGCCAGGCTGCTATTCAAGCGGCTGAGATGCTTGCAAAACGATACAACAAGAAATGTAAATTTATCCGTGCCTGGGGTAAGCTCGGTACTCCGCAAAAAGCCGGATGGATGATCATCGATACTTTGATGAACCTTGAGCTATTATTCTGGGCAGCAGAAGAAACGGGGAATCAAAAATTCTACGACATTGCTTATTCGCATGCTGTAACCTGTGCAAAACAACACGTCCGATCCAATAGTTCTTCCTATCATGTAGTGGAATTTGATACGTTGACAGGTGCAGTTGTTGATAGAAGAACTAGACAGGGATATAGCAATGAATCTACTTGGGCCAGAGGTCAGGCCTGGGGTATATATGGATTTGCCAATATATATCAGCGCACTGGCGATGAGAATTTTTTAAACACTTCAATTGCCATGGCCGACTATTTTATTTCCTTTTTACCTGAAGACTATGTACCATACTGGGACCTTGACCTCTCAGGCAAAGATGTATTTCGAGATGCGTCTGCAGGAGCTATTGCTGCATCAGGGTTGTTTCTATTAGCCGATCAAATGAGAGAAAAAGAACTTAAGAGAAAATATATTGATTATGCACAAAAAATTACATATTCTTTAATAGAGAATTATCTTTTTACTAAAAGTAAACGCAATATAGAGGAAGGTATTTTAATACGTACAGTCTATCACAACCTCAAAAAATTCGGAATAAATGAATCATATCCAGCAGGTGATTATTATTTTATTGAAGCTGTAAAAAAATTATGGGAAAGAAATAAATTACTGGTTGAAAAATTATGATCCGATATAAAAGAACTATATTCATTTTAATCCTGATATTATATTGTTCTGTTCAGACTGCATACGCTGACGATTGGTATACTCAGGGGAAGTTCAAACCATCAGTGAGATATAAACTGACACTTAAGAATACGCTGGATTTTGATAGAACAAACTGTCCCATAATATTACCTCGTGAACAGATGCCAATCCAGGACCTTCATGAATTATGGGTTACGGTTGTTGATCCTTCTCTTCCACCGAGTCCCAAACCGTCAAAAGAAATCTTGGCAAAATTCGGAACGCATCAGCTACGGCAAGAAACCAATGGCCATGCTATCTTCCACCAGCTTGATGATCTGGATAAAGATGGAGTTTGGGATGAGCTCTTTTTCATGACCGATATTAAAGCACATGAAACAAAAAATATTTACGTTTACACCGGATATAATCAGCGGGGATGGAATAAGCATGGGACACATGCGGGTATCGGGAGTTACTGCCGGCACCTTGTTGCCTTTTGGGAGTCGGAACATGTTGGATGGAAATTATGGTATCCGACCGATTGTGATGTGTATGGAAAGCGAAAAAGTCAACTCATGGCACATCGGCTTTACATGGAAAATCTGGATGGGTACGGAGTGCCATTCGATTTGGGTTCTGATATTATGAGTGTTTCCAATTCATTTGGCGGCGGTGGTATCTGTTTGTTTGAACATCCGGAACATCCTGATTCTGTGTCCAGACCGCGCTATTCACTGGAAATGAAAAGGCAGGGTTACAGAAAATATTTTAATACCGGACAAATTCGGGATACGCGATATGCATTTGATGTTGTGGTCAATGGCCCTGTAAGAAGTATTATTAAAGCCAAAACAATGAACTGGAACACAGACGTTGGTTTCTATGAACTGGAGCAGGTTTATACGGCATATACGAATCAGAATTACTCTACATGTACGGTTAGGTTTAATAAATTCTTGCCTGAGAAATCCGGGACTATGTTTGGCTGCGGTATCAGGAAAAAACCCCGGGAAGATACATTTTACCAGGAAGGTGGGATTATTATTACTTCCGGATCCGAAGAAATCAGGAATCCGGATGATGTAGAAGGCCTTCAGAAATTAATAGTGGAATTTGTCGGTACTGCATTAATTGTGAAGGGTGAATATAAACCGGAATATCAGTTCGTGTCGTCATTCAAAGGGAACCATACTTTCAAAATTCCGTTGCGTGAAGATAATACTTATGAGTACCTTATTGCGGCTGCCTGGAGCGAGGGAGAAGTATTAAAAACAAGTGATGAATTTAAAGAATATATTCTGAAAACAGCACAGGAATATAATAATCCGATTATCGCTCAAATTAATAAAAAAGAAATAAAACCACAGTAAATATGGTTATTGGAACTATCTGTTTATTCAGACAAAATGATAGGAGAAATGATGAAATCGAAATTGTTTATCAGCAGCAAAGAAACAGAATGGGAAGAAGTGGCAACAGGTGTACGCCGGCAGATATTAGGATATGATTCCGAACTAATGATGGTACGTGTGGTTTTTGAAAAAGGTGCCGTGGGAGCCCTTCACAGCCATCTAAATCGTCAGGTTTCTTATGTTGAGTCAGGCTCATTTGAAATTACGATAAGTGGTGAGAAAAAGATTTTAACCAAAGGGGATAGTTTCTTTGTTCCACCAGGTGTCGAACATGAAGCAGTTGCATTGGAAAACGGATGTCTTGTCGATATTTTCAATCCGGTTAGAATTGATTTTTTACAATCAAGTTAGGAGTTGAAAATAAATTTGTCATGTCTAATATTCATTTTTTAACAGATTAATTAAGGAGAAGGGGTATGGAAACAAGATATTTAGCCGATCAAATTAGATATCATGGGATTCACAGTCTTAGCAGAAGGTAGTGTTTGGAATACCATGCCTGCCCATACACATGAACGCCGAACAGAAGTGTACATGTATTTTGATCTGGATGATGACGCTGTTCTATTCCATTTAATGGGCAAGCCAGAAGAAACACGACATATAGTTATGAGAAATCGGCAAGCGGTTCTTTCACCAAGCTGGTCAATTCATTCAGCTGCAGGTACAAAAAATTATTCATTTATTTGGGGAATGGGTGGTGAAAATCAGGAATTTGCTGATATGGATGGAATTGAGATGGGGCGAATGCGCTAATATATCTGATGACATTACATTTTATCCCAAATAATGCAGTTACAAAAAATACTCCCCCCTTGATCCTCGACATGACTGACAAATTGTCAGAGGAATTTGTATTTGGTAGCCTCCTTTGCTGTCAAAATCGTTGTTGATTGATCAGAATTAGCTCATATTTTTATGATCTTGCTTCAACCAGGTACTAAATTATATTCAACTGCATTGCAGTTGAATAGATTATGAGGAATGTTGGCAATATCTCGTAGCACCGATGTTATCTTGTCGCGAAACTTGCCTTGTTGAACACCCAAACGAAGCACCGAATATCGAGCCTCAGTACCCAATTGCGCAGGGACAATGAAGTACTTGATGCGCAGGGTCTTCAGTTGTTCGACCGCAGCGTTGGGATTAATGACATTGCGATTTAGATAATGGACGAGGTTATGAAACACCAAAGCTTTCATGAGCATCACTGCTTCGGTCGCCCAAAAATTGTCTACATTAAACGCGCCAAAGCCATAGCCCTCTTTTAAATCCTTCACTACGTTCTCATCATTGGCGCGGGGACGATATTCCCGCCATACATCCTCAGGCGATAACTGACTCTCATTGTAGGTCAGCAAGCTGAAACGATAATTCTTCAACTCTTCTAACTCTTTGAATAAACTCGGCTGTTTCCCACTGGCTTGGGGACGAGCAGCAATCTCCTGTCGTATCACTACGTACTGCAATGAACGCTTCCATTTGGGATCGAAATGTTTAAATTCAAAAATTGAATCTTCTCCAAAAACTTCCCCATCAATACACCCATCCCACCCCAGGCCGTAATCGGTTTGTCGGTAAAGTCAATCCGAACTTGATTCACACAAAGAACTTCTGCTAAATTGTCACAGTAACTAGCATTCACTTTTTTGTACTCCTTTTGAGTTAATTTGATGATCTTTCAACACAAATATGGCAGTAGAAGATAGATACCACTTTTTCATGTCATCTTCCTTCTTTCAAATTTCCAGAGCAGAATAAAAATTTGAGATACTTTGCTTATTTGATTAATATGAGTTTTTGGATATCCCCTTCGCCTTTTTGATCGATTACCATACTACACATGTAGATACCTGTGGAAACAGGACGACCAGCATTGTCTGTCCCATCCCAGGAAATAATATGCATACCAGCCTCTTTTTTTTCATCTATAAGCGTACGGATTAGTTGTCCGAGGACGTTGTAAATTTTCAGACTAACTCGATTAGACTCAAATAGTTTAAGGCGAATAACCGTTGTCGAATTAAACGGATTCGGATAAGCAGAATAAACTTTAAAAGTTCTAGGTATATTTTGTTTTTGAATGTTTCCATCGTGCCAGATATTCGTCGCTGATTCCTCATAACGAAAAATTCCATTGGTCGTGCCAGCATATAAAATTCTGGGATTACGTCGATCCTGAGCCAGACAGAGGATATCTTTTTCTTTTAAACCCTCTGAGATTTCAATATGGGTTGAGCAGTCATCTATGCTTTTGAATACACCAATATTTTTCACTGCCCAATACCAGACACCAGGGATATAAATATTTGGGATTAATGTCACCGCATTAACGGTCCAACAACGCCGCTCCCAACTCTTTCCATCATCAATGCTACGATAGATTCCCTCAGATCGGGTCCCGAATAAGAGAATGGCATAAATTTCTTTCGGATTGAATGGAGAAATTGCAATAGCCGTAGAAGGGTGATGGGGATCAGTCTGTGTCCAGCTTTTCCCGCCATTGATTGTGACGAAAACACCATTCGAAGTAGCCAGAAAAATCCGATAGGGATTTGTTTCATCCACTTCAATGCAATTGATACGAATAGCTGTTGTGTCACCAGGCGTTAAATCGTATTTGACCCAGCCCGTATCATCGCTGGCAAAAAATCCATCCTGATTATAAAATGGATTATATGCACCAGCAAAAGCGACCAGTGACGAATCATAAGGTACTTCCAAAGCAGATACAGCAATCTTCGGGAAATAAGTATTTTTCCACTCCGATGCGCCATTCTCACTGAAGAAAATTCTGCCCAACCGATCCTCTGGAATCATGGTGTATTCTTCGGTGCCCAACCACAGGACAGGCACGGTCCAATCGAGATAAGGATGCATCTCCGCTCGGATTTGGGTGACTTTCACAGTTGAGTTTTCACCGAATTTAATCTGTTTCCAATGCTTACCGCCACCCGCTGTTTGAAAAGCACCCATGTCAGTGCCAATAAATAAAGAATCAGTGTAAAAAGGATGGGGGGCGATAGAGTTGATGTGTAAATTGGGTAAATCTCCAGAAATGGAAACCCAGCTACCAGGTGAAGAAAATTCAGGAAAAGAGTAAAAAATAACTATCCACTCGGCTGTGTATGGATTACTTAAGCCCACTGAAAAATAGTGCAAATAAATAAGAACACCAAATTTATCACTAGAAAAATTGGAAACCGGAACATAAGTTTTGACTTGATTCCAGACCGTGTCCACACTAGTGGAGTCAATTCCATGGAAGAAATAATCCACAACATCAAAATATACTGGGTGGTCAATATAGTGACCTGGTTCTCCTGGGGGAACAATAAACTCCTCGGTAGGAAAGATATGGTTGCCAGAGCCAGCCCAAACGGTTTTAGCTTCATAGACTACGTTGCCGGTCTGACTACTGCGAATAGTCGTATTCCCAAAGTCCATTGCGGGGACGATTTTGACGTACAACTTTCCGTATACCTTTTCTCCATCTTGAGGTGAGGAAATTTGATAAGACTGGTTGAAACAGTAAATGTATTTCAGGCTATAACTTAAATAATCTAATCTGACGACGATAAACTGAACCTGAATCGCGTCATTAGATTGTCCGAAAGTTATCTGAGCCAATATGATAGAGGTAAGCAGGAATAAAAATAAGCGACGCATATTTCCTCCTTCAGAATTAAATAATCTTTTCAGTTAATAAGAATAATAAAAATCAGAATTGATAATTTCATATTTCACCTTTTTTGAATTGATGCCTTAGTCAAATTAAGTCTGCCTTATTTCAATAACACAATCTTATGCAGGCTCTGCCCAGTCCCTGCTTGTAACTGGTACAGATAAATACCACTGGATACCTTGTTACCTTGCTCGTCACAGGCATCCCATTTGATTTGATAACGACCAGCAGGTTTGTTTTCTGCAACTAATGACCGCACTTTTTGACTATTTAAGTTATAAATTTCTAGGATAACAAAACCAGGCTGAGAGATTTCATACTGAATTGTTGTCGATTCATTAAAAGGATTGGGATAGTTTTGATTTAATACGACTTTTTGAGGCATTTGATCACTCTTTTCCTTTTGCTTAACCTGCTGAGGTGAATAATGTTTTTTCAATCTCCGATACATAATTTTATAGGGTGGAGCATTGCCTTCTGTCCAAACCACATCCAAAGAATCCTCTTTAACATGCTTGTAGCAAACGCTGGGGAACATGCTGTTGACTTCATCGGCCTGGCTTACAGGAATGGGGTTGAGAAAAATTGGCTGCGCATTCCGAGTTTGCAGATAAAAAATCTCGTTATTCTCCATCCAAACTAAAGCGGTCGATTTTGCAATGGCATCATCCACACAGATGAACGGATCAGCAGGGATCTCAATTTTATAAGGAGTAAAGAACGTTAAATATCCTGCTGTAAACATAAAACTGTAAAATCGATCCCTTCGCAGATTCCCCCACACCACATGGACAAATTCACCTGAACCAACTGAAACAGCAGGATGAATGGCATCGGAGCACCGATTATCCGACAGCACGTATGCCGGCAAAGACAATGGTGGCTCCCATGTGATTATTGATTCAGATACCGCTCGATACATAATCATGGTTACAATTGAGCTATCCATGCTGGTGGAATCGTACCAAACTACATGCAGATTGCCTTCTCCACGATCCAGATTGTGAGCGATAGAGGGGAATTTGGATTGCTGTTCTGAAAGACTGATGTTAATCGGCTTGAAAAAACTTGATTCCAGTGAATCCAAAGAAATGGAGGTATAAAATATTTCTTGTATTTTTCGCCACGGTTTTAAATAAAAGTCCTGTTGCCAGGCAATATGGAGTCGGCAACGCCCCGCTTCAATAACAGGGAATTGAGTTTTTTCAGAATCGCATTGAATAATGTTTATTGGAGGTGTTTTCCAGCTTGTTCCCCAATCGTTACTATAAGTTAAAAAGATGTTGGAAGTATCAGCCGCTTGCCAGACCAAATAAAGACGGTTCAACTTATCAATAGCAATCGATGGAAAAGTCCCAGCAAATATCGTATCTGGCTGAGACCAGTTTTTGCCATCGATGCTATTAACAAAACATATAATAGGAATACTGTTAACAAAATCCTGGTAAACTAAATATCGAACATCATTATCATCCCGAACCATACGGCGACCGTTATTATATGCTGAGGCTAAAGGATGACTGGACAACGCTATTTGAACGGGAACATTTTCATTTTGTGCCCAAATTTTTACCCTAAATTGAAAGAGAAATAATATCGATAAAAAACATATCATCGCAGATATTACTCTTTGTGTATTCATCCTAGTTTTCCTTCATTTTTGAAGAACAAGTTTCTGGAATTTAATAACGTTCCCAACTTGTAATCGGCAGATATATAAATTGGAAGATAATTGTTTGCCTTTATCTTCTCTACCATCCCATAAGATTTGATGTTGTCCTGAAGATTGAAATGAGTTTACCAATGTTTTCACTTTTTGACCAAGTAAGTTATATATTTCTAAAGTAATAATGTTTGCCTGTGGAAGGTCGTATCGGATTACAGTTGAAGTGTTAAAGGGATTCGGATAATTGGGATAAAGATGAAATTTTTCAGGAACTTTGTCCTCTGGTGGGTCTGCTACCTTTGTTGGATACCAAACTCCATTCACCCAGGCGCTAGTTAGCGGATATTCAACAACCGCAAAACCGTATAAAATTCTTTTTACTGGGCCTACGCCTGGTGCAAACCATTCCATCCAATCATTATCAGCGCCTGCGAATTGAAACCAGAATCGATAACAATCGGTAAATGTTCCAGCTGGAACGATGACGGTATCGGATTTGCTCTGCAAATGAACTGTCCATTCAGACATTCCGTCAGGCGCTTTTACCTGCCACATCTCCCCTATCTCGGCTGAAAAATCCAACCAGATTTGTTCTGTAGCATTGTCCCTCAACAGAAGCTTATTGTCTGAAGTCATTCGCAGCAGACCGTTGGGGAAGTGACGAAATTGATCGAATTTAAAATAAAGGCTGTCACCGAATCTCACCGAGTCAATAATAGTTTCAGTGACTGAATTTGAAAAAGTCCACCAATTCTCCACTTGTAATGGAAAATATGACGCTAATGATGGCTCTTTGCACTGGTATCGCCAGACACCGTCACCCATTGAGGCAATATAGAGGACGCCTTGTTGATTTGGATCAGCAGCAATACTTGAAATGCCATTCTCTGGCCATTCTGCTGGCGGTGAAACTACCTGCCATGTCATACCTCCAGTGAAACTTTCATATAGGACAAAGGGAGAAGCAAACAAAGCCAGGTAATTAATATTGATTGCCCCACCAACCCAAATATGATTGGGATAAAAGGGATCAATCGCCAGGGCATATAAATGTGTCATTTTCTCTCGCAGGCCTGTGTACTGCCACGTTTGTCCACTGTCCCCGGTTTTGATCACTGATTCGTTGGTGGCAATATAAATTATATCTGGATTATTGGGATGAATGGCAATGTTATAGCCAATACTATCCGCTCGATCAAGTGTAAGAAACGTGGTTTCCCAGGTATCTCCTTTGTCTCTGGATTTTGCCACCCAGGCTTTGGAAGTTTCAGGCTTGCTCCCGACAACCCAGACAATTTGATTTATTTGATCAATACTCACATCCCAGGCTGATCCCAAGCCCATATCCAGAACATGTTCCCATTGGTTTGAAGTTAATCCTCTTCGATAGACTCCGCTGGAACCTCCAGCGAACGTCTCGCCTCATATTCGGGGATCGGGAAATCCATCGAATGCATGGATGACCGAAATCTGGCTGCGTTCAAGATTGCTGTCGGAAACCACCCATTGCGGATCATAAATTGACCAGCAATAGGTGAGTACAGAATCGTCCGACGACTTGTCAGGCTCAGTCCCGACTGTAATCCCCCAACCGATGGGCCCAATTTCATGAGGATAAATAGCACGAATATGAACACCTTTCAGCCCAAAATCCTGCCAGGTTGAATCCCTCGATTGCCGGACGAAAACGCCGTCACCATCGGTTCCAGCATATAATGCCCCACCATAGTAGGCGAGGGCAGTGACTGTCTTACCCTGCAAGCCAAAAGGTTCTAACTCTTGAGCAGCAACATTTGTGGTTAACAGAAGAACAATGATACTTAAAATATTTGCACTTTTCATCACTTTTTCTCACTAATGGATTAAAATTAATTTTATGGTCTCGATCCAATGAAAAACATCTAAAGATAAACGACAAAAATACAATCCACTCGGCATTTGCCTTCTATAAGGTATGATTACGATAGAGATCGATAGAAATGCTTCGACCATAGATTGGAACAAAATTGTACCATTCTAAATGTTGTTTTCTAAATTTTATAGATGCCTACCTCGTGGTGATGGCAATACTTTATATTCGGGTTTTGATTCAATAATGTGAATTATCAGATTTACCAATTCTACCAAACGTGGCGCAAATTCATTCCCCTCTGGCAGCGGGTAACGCCAGTATACGATTTTATCTAGATTCTCATCAGCAACTTGAAGGAACTGCCAACCTGGATCTGGATTAATCGAAACCATGATGCTGTCAGGACCAATTTGATAAATTATTGTGTCAGGAAAGTGGAAGAAATCCACAACGTAAAGCTTATTTCTGATAGTCTCCTGTTCTGCTTCAGTCAGCCAGAAATCGACAGTGATATATCCATCCTGCACCAGGTCTTTGGTGTAGGTCTGCTTGAAAGTGTTTAGTTCGTTGCCGAAGCCGTAGTAGAAATGAATTTTCAAATATTGAGAATCGGGCTCTGTTATTGTTTTTGAGCAACTGATCATAATCAGAGACCAGCTTAGCACCAGTAATAAAAATAGAAGATATTTCTTGGTATCCATAACTTCATTTCCTGTTTCTATGCAAATCTAATTTTTGGAGATAACATATAAGAACATAACAATACATTTGACACTGAAAACACAAAGGCAACACATAGTTCACTGAGAATTTTTTTCTTTGTGTACCCTATGGCCACATTTTAAACCAGCAATATACCCCATTCGTAAAATTGGCGAAGTTAGCGGGCTCAAAATTTAAATCCGAAATCCGAATTCTAAAATCCGAAATTATTTTTATTCTGGCTCCGTAACAAAGGCAAAATTATAAGCTTCTTTGAGATGTGTACCATGCAGATCATAAGCGCTGGTGCTTAAAGTAACAGTATATTTCGTATTCGATGCATAGAGATCTGATGGGATAAAAGTAATCACATCTTTTGGCTGATTATTATAATTTGTGTCATAACCTCGAATAAACGTTCCGTTCATCCCAGGAACAATGCTGAACGCATCTTTCACCGATGAGAGAATCATGTAGGTATTAAATCTGAAGCTGATTTTCGAATTTCGGGACACAAAAATTTCCCCGCTCTGCGGAGAAACGCTTTCGACTGCAACTGGCGCTGTTTCAAAAGAAAAATCGAATGGCTCGCCCAGCGCAATCCCATCCAGATCAAGAGCGGTTTCAGGCAAATGAATCTGGTACAACGCTTCACACACCAATGGACCGCCTGTATAGATTTTCAATTTATTTCCTGATGGCCAGAGGAAAATGACGTCAGATGGTGGCGTAATCGTGATTGAATTTTCTACTGATGCTTGATCCATGCGCCGTGGAAAAGTCATGTAAATCGAGCTGTTATCCAATGGATCGACGTAAATATCGCCATGCGCAGGCTGAGTCAGTATAGCGTTTTGAGTTGAAGCGGATTGCACGGTACTAAACTTAAATTGCAATGGAAATGCCAGCGGAATGCCAGCCGTGTCTTTGGCAGTGGTAGAAAGTATAATGGTATAGGTCGTATCGGTGTAACAATCCTTTTGTGCCATGCGATAGGTAAAAGCCTTTACTTTGCTATAAGTGGTAATGGTGGCACCTGGATTATCTCCTATTTTCATCCAACTATCTTCATCCCAGAAATACCTCGGAGTCGGTACATAAGCGAAGGCTCCCCAATAAAATACTCCTTCACTGGGCGGATCGGTCGAGAACGCCTGCTCCACACTCTCACGATCCATTGCCGTTGTAAAACTGATGGAGACCGAAAGTTGTGACCAGCGGCGATCAAACACCACTTCGGATTGATCTTCAGGATAGATGGATTCAACTAGATCAGGTATATTGGACAGGGTGATCTCTCCCACATAAGTTACACCACCAGAATGAACCATCACGTTCCTGATCCAATAGGTACCATGGTACGGTGCTTTAATGGAGAGATCATAATTGCCGACCTGCAAACTATCAAAACGAAACTGCCCATCCAGTGGACTGATAAAAGTTGAGTCTATGATAGTGGACTGTCGCACGATGACTTTAGCGTTGCTGTCCTTCTGAATCACCAATCCGACAATGGAACCCGTCGTGGAATTGGGATCACCGTCAGGATAAATGATCTTTTCGACTTCTTTGGTACAGGCGAGCTGTAAACAAAGAGTAATTATCAATAATGATAGATGCTTTTGCATGGTCAACTCCTTTAAAAATTCTTTTATCTTAAAACATGTAACTGAGTGAAATCAAATTCTTATTGAGCCAATATATCTACTTAATTCAACCAGATGATTATTTGTCATTGGACTGTGAATTCATTTGAAAAAAGCCACTCCGCCCATAAGGGTTCTTTCTGCCAATCAAATGGAAATTTCAACCGATAAATGCCGCAAGGCACGTGCAATTTAATCGTTTCTGAATAAGAGCAACCTCCTTTCAATTGGATGTCACCCATTACGAAAAGAGCAAGGCACGGCATTCCCCAACCACCAAGCTTTACCCAGGTTTTTTCACTTTTCTTTCTTTCAATTGCGAAAACAATTTGCTTGTTACAATGACCAAAAAAAGCCGTTGAACTCGTTTTACTAGTAATCCATATTGTAAGGACTTCATTGATTCCATAAATCGTCTTGTCTGTCCTGGCAATCAATTTTTCGTCCAATGCAGTCGGATTTTTTTCACAATTAACGAAGAACAAAACAGTTACTAACAGGAGTAACCATTTATGCCCATAATTATTATTCATTTCGTTACACTTTTTTTGATCTAATTTGTTGATCAAAATGGTTTCATTATACCCGGTTGTATCTTTTAAAAGTCTACAACAGCAATCATATTTGATAAGCCCAAATAATCTTTATAAAAATTGAGTTTTTATAATCCTATAGGATTAAAACACCAGCTTTTTCCAGGGCATTATATATCCGATGATCAGCACGAAGATCGGGATCATCATTAGAAGCGAAATATTCAGGATAAGCTCGATCTATTATTAGCGATTCTGGAGTCGTATTTCTTCCATCAAGATGTCGGCAGAGAAGTTTAATCACCGGATTTTGACAATCACTGGAATCCAAATCATCCATAAATTTCCCCCAATAAATCCGTTCCCCCTGTGCGACAACAACAAAAATTCGATGTATTAAATTGCCCCAGGTCTTCAATCGTTCATGAACTGGTTTTGGAAATTTGATGTGATGATTACTCCATTGATAACTCGTAATATCAACTACTGTTAAAAAAGGCTCTTTAATAAGCATCAATTCATTTAGCGATGGATCTGTTGGATCATTCCAATCTGGTGCGAAGTCTGCGATATATATGTCAAAATGTTGATTCGATTCAGAATTAAGAAGATTTTTTTGTTTGTGGCATTTGATGAATAACGTAAATGACAGGAACAAAATTAAGCTACTAAAAAAAATTTTATCTATTTTGATCATAAAATCAATCCTCCCTTGACAATCTTGATAGAAATGGCCTCCACTTCCAAAGTGGAGTTCATCTCTAATCTTACGGAAACAAATTAATCCCAATCCACCACTGAAACTCTCGCAAAGTCGTTCCTGCATAAGTATTGGTAAAATTAGGAACCACGAGCAGACGCACATTGAACAATTTCGATGGCGCAATAGTGATCCCGCCAAGCATTGTGGTTTGAATATCGGTTCGGGTTTCCCTGGGCTCAGTATAGCGTTCGCCGAAGTTGGTCTTTTTTGTGGTATCAGAATCAGTCTTTTGTTCTCGAAACTTAAAGATTGCCAGTGTCATGTCATCAATTTCCCAACTGGTCATCTTTCGATTTAAGCCCAAAAGCACTTCAATGGACTCTGATAGCTTCCAGGTAAAAATAATTGGGATCTGAAAATTCACTCTCTTAGCTTTGAAATCCCATAATAAATTTTTATCTTCTGTGATTTCATCAAAATATGTCCGTCCTGTAGGTTCATAATGTGAAATATAGTAACTTTGGCTGTGACGTTTTGAAAGAACATGCTCATCTGTATTGATCGTCTGATTCTGAATCTCGAGGTTCATTCCTACATAAATCCTCTTAGTCCCTTCGATCTGCCACTGCAGCGCTGTCATCAATCGGTGAATCATGTTAATCCGTTCGCCGGTTCCAGTCCTCACATCTTGCAAATCATAATCCCATCGACTGTGATAATAGCCGTCGCTCCACTGATTACGGTAATTGCTATAAGAAGAATCCATCAAATCCGAACTTAATAAGAGATCAGTTTGATGATGACTGTATAAATAATAGAAATTGAATGATTTCGATTGATCGAACCTGACATTCAGATTGAGTCCTCCATATACCGTCTTTCCGTCATGTGACCAATCCTGCAGAGTTGTCCCCTTCTTCCAATAATAACTCCAGTCGCTCCCGACATTAATTTGCCCTGACTTGTATAATGAAGAATCTTCCTGATTAAACGCCTGGTTGGCTTCTCCCCATAAATATCCGCTATGTACACCAAACCTAGTTCGATCAGACAGGTTGTAATTCAAGCCGCCCGAAAAATCCAAATGGTCGTAATCCTGCTTTCGCGTTCGAATATCATACATCACCGACGAATATTTATACCGAGATAAATTTTCCCAGAAGTTATTGGAGCCGAAGGAGCCATCTCTAATAAATAACGTGCGATTGGCTTTAAAGCCGACTTGTAGTTTCTTGTTCAGTTTATACCCCGTGTAGAAAGACAAAAAGTGTCCTGTCTGGCGCATGTCATCCGTCCCGCTATAACGATCTATGATGGGAATATCTAAGGATTCCCAGGTTCTATTTCCTGCGTAATCATATCCAATATTCGAGCGATAAATATCCAGCGGCACAGAATAATAACCTTCGTTCTGAAATATTGCCTGATAAGTTAAACCTACAAATAAGCCTTTAAACGCTGATTTAAACGGTCGTGATAATAAGGCACCAGAAAAGACCGGTTCCAGAGCCCTTCTGGTCTGAATATAATAAGTCGGGTAATAAATTCTGTCGTAGCTAAACGACTCACGGTAGTCAAGCATGGGCATCGGATAATAAAACTGATCTCTGTCTTCTTTAATGCGAGTATTTCTGAAATCAAGATAGAAGTATGTGTTTGTTGATGAATCTGAATAAATATTAGCAGGATTGATGACAAGATTTAATAACGGATCATCAATTAAACCAGGTGTCGTCGTGACAAAATTGCTTAATCCATAAGGATTTAAATAATTGGGCACAAAGAAGAAATCCATTCGCTCAAAGGATTTTTCGAGAACGATTTCGCCGTAGTATTGACTGAAGCCCAAATTTGAAAAATAAAATATAATGAGAAGAATTAGTATTAATTCAATATGATTTCTTTTTTTTATCATCGCTGATTCTCCTTCCACAGAGCGATGCCGTTCAAAATTATTTTTTCTCGGCTATAAAACTCCCGTAATTGATTACTCCTGGAAATCCAGTATAACTCCATCGCCCAATTAATTTTTGATCATTATAGGGACAGGTTAGAAAAACATTGTTGTCCACATATTGCGGATTTAAATTCAAATGGAGTTGATCATTTACAATATTGCCCACTATATTTCCAGAGCCAATTTGGGGACCAATCTTTTGAGGGTTGCCAATTTTATCCAGCTCCCATTCACCAGAAATATGGGTGCTATCCTCAAAAACGATTTTAATCCAGCCTGTGACGATTTTCACACCCGTCGAATCGAATCCAGTGTAAGCATAAGCGCCTGCTGGGATTTTCAAGCCGTTTATGGAATTGTCTTTGTCACAGAAATAAAATGAAAATGAAAGTGATATTGTGATTATCAGAATAAAAATAGATATTTTTTTCATGATTGCCTCCTATCCTAAAAATTATTTTCCCAAATTTTTATTTTGATATATATACGTATTCATAAACTGTTTTTTTACCGTTAAGATATGTTCGACTCTCTTTTATAGGTAACCTATCAGAATTATATTCATATACTGATTCATACTCTGGTGGTGGATATGACATAATAGCCAAATAGTAATAATATTTTTTAATATTATTTTTTTGAACTATATCCATTGGAAAGTTTAATGGATAAGGATTTTTATAATCGTCAAATTGCATACGTTGTTCTGATATTAAAAAATTATCTATATCTTCAAATTCTTTTCGTTCAATGGTATTATTATGTATATCATATTTATATTCAACATATCCTCGTTTCTCACCATTATAGAATGTTATACCTTTTTGAATTTGGTTTGACGAATTATACTGGTATTTCTCGTTCCATTGTTTTGCTGTTCTCGAATAGTAACTTGTATAGCTTATCAACAATCCATTTTCGTTGTATTCAAAAGTATCAACAAAACCATCGTGAATCCTTTTCTCCAATCTTCCATCGGAATTGTATTGATAAGTTTCGGAATTACTAAGACTGTCATTGTAATATTCATTCATCTGTATAAGTTTTGCATCCGCATCATAAGAAAATTCTTTATATAATCTGCCGTCAACTATTACTCTATTCAATAATAGTTTTCCTTCATTTATTGATGTAATAGAATCTGAAGTATCATTGCATGCAATTAATGAGAGTATAAATAAAAGAAAAAACACTTGATATTTTTTCATGATTAATTACCTCTGTATTTTTAATGCGTATAACTCTACTTGAACAGATTACTAAAATTCATGAGTAAATACGGATGATTTCGAGCGAAGCGAGAAATCTGTTTATTAAACCAAATAATCTTAAAATATTCAGATTCCTCACTCCTTCGCCAACTGGCGAATTTGTTCGGAATGACATAACTCAGTTTAATCTGACTAAATAGCACTAATCATTCGTTAGAAATTTTTTATAATTCTAAAATCGTAAATCTAAAATCAAGCAGGATCGACAATCTTACCAATAAACAAAATCGTCCCCGAATGATTTTCCCGTATGGCAAATATAAACGGTCGATCAACTCTCATCACAAAGCCTGTTGATGCTCCCCTGCTAACGACAACTGACGTGACGGCAGCAGCTTCAGTCCCTTCCTCATTGACTTCAACAAAACTTTTATGATTAACTTCACTGATAAACAAACCGCCCGGTTTAAACATACGGGTAAAATCGGCACCACTAGAAAATGCGACGTCCATTCCCAAAGCAATCAGGACATCATTCATTTTTAATTTGTATTCGAGTTTAAATCGAGGCAGAAATAGTGTTCCATTTTCCTTTTGAAAAAGATTGGCCCACTGGTTCCAATTATTTTGATCGAGTTCCATGATCAGCGAATCGATATTAACAGATGAATTTGGCAAGAGTACAACCATGCTGAAAAGCTCATCACCGTACGGTAAATCGATGGCTTGAAATTTGTCATTCGCAAGATATTGGAATTCGCCCGATTGTGCCATCATTTTGCATTCAATTTGGGTTTCATCAGGCAAAGTAAAAAGTGCATCAGATGTCTCTTTTTCATCAAACTGATATTTCCAGATGCCTTTAAAGTAAATGGCATTGATCAAGAACATCACATCTTCACGATTGATTCTTTCAACAATCTTATTAATTTTGCCGTTGGTATTTTCCTCAACCCAGGCGTTTATGATGTCCTTTGCGTTGGGATCACTGAAGTCCAAACCTGAGACCACTGTATTAAAATATTCTTTATTAAGATTTATAAATAATTCTTCAAACGTCATATCGTGGCGATGCCAGATAGAATTAGCGATCTGAAACTTAACTTTTGGATCGAGCCCCACTAATAATTCGATCAAGCTTTTGTAGGATTCATTGATTTGCTGTTCAGTTAAACCTGCCAATTCCAGAGTTGAAATCATGGCATCTCTGGTACTTCCATTGGCACCATTCAATGTCATCCCCAATGCCATTGAAACGCTCAATGGGGAAATAAAAACATTTTTATTATTTTCCTGTCTAATGATTTTTTTGAAAAGCTTAAAACCAAATCGGTTGTCAGAATCAACCAGACTTTTTTCAGCAGAAGTAAGCTCACGAACAACACTATCGCCTGGTAATGTCGGTTCCTTTGAACAATAATAAAATGAAAGTAATAGTGTCAATCCAAATGGAATGATGAGTAGTTTTCGCATATTTGTCTCCTGAGAATATTAATTCCGAAATCGAAAATCCAAAATCGTTTTAGGTTGGATCAACAATTTTACCGATGAACAATATCGTCCCCGAATGATGTTCTCGAATGGCAAAGATAAACGGTCGATTCAAATATATCACAAATCCTTCAATCCCACCGCCAGATGTTTTCTCACTAATAACCACAGAGGTTACTGCTGCAGCTTCCGTGCCTTCCTCGTTCACTTCGACAAAGGTTTTATGATTCACTTCATCGATAAATAAACCACCTGGCTTATACATTCGAGTAAAATCAGCATAGTCAGAAAAGGCGATCCCCATTCCCAGCGCCTTCAGAACATCATTCATTTTAATTTCGTATTCCAGCTTGAAACGTGGAAAGAAAATATTCCCTTCCTGATTTTCAAAATTACTGATCCAACTATTCCAGGTGTCTTGATCCATTGCCATGATCAAATCATCGATACTGACACCATATTGTGGCAGAATGATAATCATGCTATAAAGCCCATCTCCATAAGGCAGATCAACGGCTTGAAACTGATCATTAGCAAAATAAGGATATTCTTCCTTTTGCGCCATCATCTTGCACTGCTTTGTGGAATTATCTGGTAAATGAAAAATATCATCGAACGTGGCATTTTCATCGAATTGATATGTCCATGTTCCCTTAAAATAGATAGCATTAATTAAAAACATTACATTATTGGGATCGATCTCCTCAACAATTTCTTTGATTTTGCCATTGGTATTTTCATCAACCCAGGCATTGATAATATCCTTCGTGTTTGGATCGCTGAAATCCAATCCTGTAACCTCAGCATCGAAATACTGTTTGCATTGATTCATAAATAATTCTTCAAAAACACGATCGATCCGATACCAGATTGAATTGGCAATTTGAAATTTGACTTTTGGATCGAGCCCAACCAATAATTCAATCAGGCTTTGATATGATTCATTGATCTGTTGATCGGACAAGCCTGCCAATTCAAGTGTGTTGATCATCGCTTCCCGAGTGCTGGTATTGGCGCCATTTAACGTCATCCCCAGTGCCATCGAGACACTTAATGGAGAGATGAAAACATTGGTATCCCTTTGGGTTTTAACGATCTCTTGAAAAAGTTTCAATCCAAATCGATTATCGGAATCAACAATACTTTTTTCGAGTGATGTTAATTCACGAACGTTTTTATTGTTTGGTTCAATTGGGGTTTTAGAACAGCCAAACAGATAAGTTAAAATAAGAATGGTTGAAATAATGACAAATATTTTTCGCATAGTTACCTCCAGTTTTTCACCTTTCTACCACACGGATTTGGGAAGCACACGGATGCTTTTTTAATATTTTTCATCCGTGTGATTCTGCAATCAGTGTGGAAATTATTTTAAAATCGTAAATCCTAAGTTGGATCAACGATCTTCCCAATAAACAAAATCGTCCCTGAATGATTTTCCCGAATGGCAAAAATAAACGGTCGATCAACACGCATCGTGAATCCAGAGCCTACTGATGTTAACTTCATTCCTACTGATGTCACAGCAGCAGCTTCAGTCCCTTCTTCATTAACTTCGACAAAGGATTTGTGCTTAACTTTATCGATATAAATTCCACCATTTTTATACATGCTTGTGAAATCTGCCAGGTCTGGATTAAAAGCGATTTCCATTCCCAAGGATTTAAGCACATCGTTTAATTTAATTTCATATTCAAGTTTGAATTTGGGAAAATATAGATCACCCTCTATTTTGGAAAAATTGCTGATCCAGACATTCCAATTTTCAGCAGTGAGGATTTCGATAAGGGCATCAATATCACTTTGCTCGTTGGGTAAAATTATGGTCATGCTAAATAATTCATCTCCATAAGGAAGGTCGATGGCTTGAAAATCATCATTAACATAATACGAAAATTCACCCGATTGAACCATCATTCTGCATTGGACTTGAGAACCATCAGGCAAATTGAAAAAATCATCCTGAGTTTTGTTTTTATCAAATTCATAAGTCCAGGTGCCTTTAAAGTATATGGCATTGATGAGAAACATGACGGTTAACGGATCGATCTGGTCTACTATTTCTTTAATTTTTCCATTGCTGTTCTCTTCTACCCAAGCATTGATAATATTTTTTGCCTGTGGACTGCCGAAATCTAATCCAGAAACTTCGGCGTTAAAGTATTCCTTATTTACATCTAAGAATTCTTGTTCAAAAGTATAACCATTTCGATACCAAATCGAATTGGCAATTTGAAATTTAACTTTCGGATCGAGTCCAACCAATAGTTCGATCAGGCTTTTATAGGATTCGTTAATTTGCTGATCGGATAAGCCAATCAATTCCAGTGTGTTATGCATGGCTTGTTTTGTTTCTCCATTGGCGCCATTTAACGTCATGCCCAGCGCCATGGAAATGCTCAACGGTGAAATGAATACGTTTTTGTCTTTTTCGTTTTTAATAATCTCACGAAAGGTTTTGAGTCCAAATGAATTATCTGATTCGACCAGCGTTTTTTCAACTGATGTCAATTCTCGTACATCTCTATTGGCTGACGAAACAGGGTCTTTTGAACAGTGCCAGGAAATAATCCCGATTATTAGAATTAACATAAAGTTGATCATCTTTTTCATTGTTAATCACCTCCATTGGTTAAATAATAAATAACAATTTTCAAATTCATGCAAAATAATTATTTAGTCCGCTCTAAAAAGGATATTTTGTCATTCTGAATGAAGCGAAGCGGAGTGATGAATCTCCTGCTGAATCTAAAAAACTGGTGATGCTTCGCTCCGCTCAGCAGAACATCATGTTCGTTTATTTTTAGGGTGAAGTCATGATTTTAATACAATAAAACCATTTTCTTGACCTGTCTAAAATTTTCAGTTTCCAAACTATACAGATAAACTCCGCTGGAAACATTTTTACCAAGATCATCCTTTCCATCCCATTTTATTATATGAATACCAGCGGGTCTTTGTTCAACTATCAGTGTTCGTATTTTCTGTCCCAACATGTTGTAAACCTGTATCGTCAAGAAAGAACGCCTTGGCAATTCAAACCTGATAGCAGTTTCAGGATTAAATGGATTGGGATAGTTCTGCCCCAGGTTAATTGTTTTGGGAAGAACAGAACTTTTAGTATTCTCAACCTTTGTAAATTCTTTTTCAAATAAATTATCTGGTGAATATTGATCGTATTCAGGTTGTAGCTGGTTTACATCCATGAAACTTGATACCCATTCTGGCATTTCAGGCGGCTTGCCTCCTATCAACATCTGACGCCATTTTTCATCGGTCAATCGATTGGCAATGGGTTGGGTGAATTCATAATATGAAAATATAGCTCCCCTGGTCATACGGATATTTCCAGCTTCATTCACAATAACGAAAATTTCCAATGGGTAGCCCACGCCTTCCTCAAGGCACATATCATTGTTTGAGTCAGTGTGAACATCGGCAACAATTGCCATATCGTCCGCATCCATCTCCCATGGATTGTGCGGATCTTTCACAACAGAAACAAGTTCCTGCATAACTTTTCCGAAACAGTAGATATTCTCATATTCTTCATTCGTCAGTGGAATATTTTCCAGTTCTTTGATGGCAATCTTTTTTAAAAAGAGAAGCAACTCTTCAAATAAGTCCAGTTTTGTTTTGAATTCAGGCAAAAGTAATTCACGAGATTGAAGCCCGTCTTGGGTAAACTGTACCAGACTCGCTAATCGGGCATAAAGATGTGCATTTGGTTCGACATAGCTTTTCGGAGCTCCTGGTGCGATACCGCAGGGAGTCATACTTTGTTTTGCATATAGAATGGTATCATGTCTTAGCTCTGCCCAGGAAGCCAGAGCGGTCAAGAGTTCTTTATCCGTCCATGCCAGTGTCTGCATGAAAAACGGATAACCTGCTCCTTTCTCATAAAGAAGTGGCATTAAACAATAAAGCCAATTCCAGTAGAGATTCTGTGCCCATTCTTTCGGATCCATCGACAAAAATTCCAGCTTAAATTCAGCGATTTTATCGGTATAACCTAAAAAGGAAGTTTCTTGATAGACTGAATCCAGCAAAGTATAAGCCCGATCAGATCCCAGGATAGCCATGATGTCCAAACCTTTTGGTAAAAATCGGTACGAAACGTAAGGATCAATTAAATGAGCAAACATATAAGAATCAGGAATGAATCTTTGCCCCATGAAACGAAAACCTTTATAGGTTATAAAAGTTCCGTAAATCCAATTTGGAATTTTGGGTTGGGACAATTTTTGAGCTTCCGTCATAAACAAATTTAAAAGCGTTTCATTGGCTAAACTATCTGGCGAAAGATTTAAAAAATCATTTCCATAAATTTGCTCGCCAATAATCTGATAATCTCTAATATTGGGATCATCAGTCTTTCCGACAAAAAAGACAGTCGGCTCATAAATGTAATCCCACATATCTTTTAATGGACGGAGGTTAAAATTAAGCGTATAAATCATCTGAACAAACATCAAGGCTTGTAAGGTGTGTTGTCCCGCCAGATCATAAAATTTTTGGGGTTCCATCGTAAAAATCGTCCAGCCATACCACATCATGGTTTTAAAATAACTCTTGAGCGTGTCGTTTTTAGTGTAATGTCCCCTGGGCTGGAACTGGCTATAATCCAGTTTTGAAAAATCTCCGAATATAGGAGAAAAATGAAAGCCATCATGATTTGATATGAGAGATAATTCTGAATCGACTAAATCCTTAATGGAATCGGGTACAGAGACACTGTCTCCATTTAAAAGCTTTTTGGCAACATATAAATACGCCAGGTTTCGCTTTACCGCTTCTTTAGCTAATGGTGAATTGATCGGATTCAATCGAGATTCAATTTGTTGAATTAGCACTTCTGTCAAATCATTTAGTGTCGTTACGAATTTTTGAATCTCGAGTTGAGAGAGGAAATATCCAAAAAGAACATGGTAAATATGAAGGACAGCATCGCTCGTAACGAAAACTGGAGTACCATCCCAGGTGCAGATGTTATAGATATCGTAAAGTTGTTTATATCGGCTTTTTTTAACTGTAAAATTATTTTGCAGAAGTAAAGTTGAGTCAAAAGAATTGATCATCCATTCAAAGTTGGAGAAGTTGGAAACATTGCTGAAATCAGGTTCGACAGTAAAAGAAGGTACATTCGGATAATAACTGACAGCAATCGGATGATAAGTTCCAAATTTTGTTTGAACATCTTCGGTGATGGTTGCTATCATTTGGGATTGAGCGTTCTGTGAAAATACAATAACAAGAAAGATTGTTCCGATAAATAGGATTATTTTCTTCATTTTGATACCTCTTTTTAATTTTTCCCAATAGATAGATGAATCCAACGGATTTTAATCTTTTATCAATTGGATTCATTTATCCGTTGGGCATTTATATTTAAAATTTATCAAATTAATTATTCGATATGAGAAACAGATTTAAAAGGCACCATCATATTTAACCCAACATTCACCTCGCTATCCGCAATTCCCTTCGCCGAGCTCAAATATTTCACACCTGTATCCAATGAAAGCCATGAAGCAATAAAAAATCGCACCCCGACAATTGCCCGCCATGTTCGCCTAATTTGTACCTGTTTGTTTTTAATATTATAATCAATTAGCGGTATCGCCTGAATTTCGCCCATTAACTGCGTGTCTTTGTTAGCTGCGATTGATATATTTCCAAACGGGGCGATCAGGTTTTTTTGCATCTCAGGAATTTTTTCATAGATTTCATCGCCTGTATTCAGATCAAAAATCCATTGATACGCATTCCGAACTCGAACGTCTGTTAATGTAACACCACCATTCAAACTAAATAAGCCAAAATCCTTACCCATAATTCCATAAAGCGTGGTAAATCGATTCTCCATATTCATTCTCGATAGATTCGAGGATTCATAAGTTGCCCGCACTGCATCTTTCAGGCGTGAACTTTCATCAACGCTGGAACGCCATGGAGTTGAATGGAGTTGTAATGAAAAATCTGGAATAAACCAGTGATTCGAAAATCGTACGGGAACCAGGCTCATCTTGAATATTGAAGTGGGTAAATTTTTTTGTTGACCTGTTAGTTCATTCATGAAACTGGATCGGGTTAATTCCACTTCGGCAACACCGCCCAAACCAAAGGCTGCTCTGCCTAAAATCCCTGAATTTTCTTCGATGCCAAATGAGCTTCCCAGACTTATCATCACCTCCAATGATTTCAGCACCCTTCCAGTCGGCGTGCTAAAATTCTTGGTCGGCGCTGAAGCATATTTAATTCGGCTGAAAACTGAAGTTAATAATTTAGAGTTTTCATCTGCTAAAAGCTCCCCGAATAGAAATGGACTGATCACCAAAATTGATGTCATGAATAATAAAATTGGCTTTTTCATTGCAATTCCCTCCCTTTTGCATATTTATGTTATTCAAATTTTTAAAAATAGACTAAATCAACGATGTCATTTTTAGGTAATTCGATAATGTTTAAGCGCAATAAATATGCCAACACGTCTTCAAAATAGCTGGATTCTACCCTTTATTAGATTTGATATTCTCGGGAACTGTTATTTGCATAATTTTTCAACTGTTAGAAATAATTCTATGGAAAAATCTATGCGACATGAGCAATTTAATAATCTTTCAAATTGCTTTCGGTGCTCGGTATCATTATCAAAAATTTGATAGTCCTATCAAAAATTTGATAGGGATCAAAAGCGATATTCCAGGGAAATAGAAGCCAATGATTTCGCATAATAGCGACCAGGGACAGGAGATTCGTTATTGTACCACGACCAGCGGAACAGCAGGCTCATGTAGGAAGAAATGTCGGCAGAGAAGTCGACAATTAAAAAATTACTGATTTCTCGCTCAGAATCAAACTCAGTCACAATAATTTTATTCAGTGCTTCATCATATCGCTTGCGCTCCACCCCTCCGTAAAGACGTACGAAAAATGTTTTGCTTATCGGACTGATGAGCGATAAAGTCACACGATGCTCTTGAAAGGAAAATCCATAACTATTGGATGAATTTCTCTGGTACTGGTAAGTCAAAGAACTTAGCACCTTCTTTTGAAAAGAACCCTGAATTGAAAAATAAGTATTATCATCGTTTTGTCGATAGTTCAGATACCGAATGTCATTCAATTGGGAATCATGTGACAACGCATATCTCTGGAAATCAATGATACGATAGCCAGATTTTAGCTGCACAGAAAATGTTTGACTGATTTGCTTTAAAAGCGACAAATAAAAATGATGGGTGTCGAAATTGAATCGGTTATATTTTAAATAATTTAAACGTTCATTTTCATAGGCGGGAGTCAATTGAAATTTTAGCACATTAACAACGAAAAATAACTCTGAGCTTTTTAAATAATAATGCCAGTCATGCTGGTTAAAATATTTGAGTCGTCCCCACAAACGAATACCGAACCGCATACGAGGCAATAGCTGATATATAAACGCACCGCTCAGATCATGCGCTGTTTTATGTTCAGATGAAGTTTGAAAATAATATTGAAAGCCGCCGTGATATTGCAGATTGACAAAAAAAGTCTGGTTCGTATATTTTGTCTGGCTATTCCAGATCAATTTAAGCAGACCGTCAGAAGAGTGATTGGTTCGTGTTTCCTCAACATTGGTGTCATAATCCAGTCCGCACTGAAAGCGATTTTTGAAAAACCACTGACTCATCTCATTCTGTGCCAGCGCAAAATGGGAATCGGTAAAAAATAGTATGATTAAACAAAGAAGTTTTTCGTTCCGATAAATCACTCTCTGCCCGAATCCTTCCGCTTCTTCTCTGCTGCTTTGTAAAACTGATCGGCAACTGTAGCCAGGCTATCTGCTGAGCGACCCAACTTCAATTTGACCTGCTGTAAATTTCGGATGTAAGTCTCTAAATCTAAATTGGAAATGCCACTCAAATCCGTTTTTAAAAGAAGATNNTATTGAATACATTTTCGTTAGCCCCTTTGGGTTGACCTTGGGGCAAAAATTTCTCTGTCGGCTGATCCAATAAATAGGTATCTGCAATCAATTCATTCATTCGATTTCTGAGTTTCAACTCCTTTTGCAGATCTTCAACTCTTTTATCGGCTAATTTTAGCTGTTTCCGAATTTTATCCTCCTGATCCTTCACCAGATCTGCCTTCTGCTTCATTGTTTGATAAGAATCGGAAGTTTCGATCCGAATCGGTTTTGTCAATTGAATATTAACATCATTCGGTTCGATCTTCTTTAAATATTCATTGCGCTTGGTGTTCCATTGCGTTAATTGTCGAATTTGAGCTTGTTTTTGTTCAGGCGTCATTTTAATTTCTTTTTCTACATTCAAAACTCGACCTATTTGCTGATCATACCAGGAAACCAGCTCTTTCAGAACATTTTGGTGTTCTTCAACTAAAGGCTCAATCTTTCTATTAATTTCAGCAATATTTTGATCGATTTGCTGAGAAGATTTTAAAAGTTGCTCTAACCTACGTCGTTGAAAGATATTTAAATCTGGCTTAGTTTTAAGCTCTTGAATCAGTGCAGCAAGTGAATCACTCTGCTGAATGAATGTCATCTTAAAAATTTTCATCGCTTCAAGCTGATCTTCAAGTTGTCGTTCTTGTTGTTGAAGCATTTGAAAATCATCCTGTTGGGAGTAACTTAACTGACTAATAATCAA
>JABAOC010000811.1_pt1 | contig 39783 bp, 44 predicted proteins | sample 7062161 | NCBI WGS metagenome assembly JABAOC01 (sample SAMN14538625, study PRJNA623070) | marine sediment metagenome | biome: marine biome [ENVO:00000428]; feature: marine pelagic biome [ENVO:01000023]; material: deep marine sediment [ENVO:00002113] | place: India: Gulf of Khambhat ... | reverse complement strand
ACGATAAATTCGAATAAGCAAAATTCTTCTAGAACCACATAAATTGATGGAATGGGACACTCTGGGTCACAAACATAAGTGTTTACAGTAAACAAATTATTTTCTTCTAATAGAGATTTATTGATATATTTCATATTCTTGATTTTATCCATCAATATCTCACGATTATTCATAAACTCATCAAAGTATCCTATAATAGTATCTCTATCCATTTTCTTTATAAGATTTAAAGCACGATTAATTAAAAATCCATTAGGACTACGTTTTAGTATTGGAATATTGATATCTTCTCCCTTCCCAACATACGCACAACTCAAGTCCCCACTCTCTTCATCTATCGCCCTGCTACTTCTGATATTGAACAATGGTGATGCCTTCACATCAGATGCGACACTCCTGTATCCAACGACAGAGGTGAAAGATACCCCAATCAAGATGGCAATTACTATGATACTGCCGATGAGTATTTTTTTATTCATATTATTACCTCATGTTCTAATCATATTCTAAAACCAGTAACCAAATAAGACGTGAAAGCCCTCAGAGTAACGATTATTGCTATATGTATATTCCCCAATCTTCTTATTGGGGTTGACCGTACAAGAAAAACTGTATGTACCAAATTTTGGAAGTTCGTAATCATCTACTATACTGAGAGTTGCAGATTCACCAGGATAAAGACCTAAACCAACCCCATGAAGAGTTGTTTCGGAAAACACTATTGAGAGAGGCAATATGCCAAATAACTTGTATCTAACAGTAGTATGTGTCTCTATTATATTCTTTTCAGTTTTAGCATCACCTATATTCTTTATCGTGCAATCAAATATTTGGTCACCTATCATACTTCCAAACCTGATAAAAATATCCTCAATAATTAAGTCAGGTAAACCATTATTAATTATATTCTGAATTTCAATATCCTCAGCAGTATCTGTATTTAACTCAGACATTACAATAGTAGAAGGTAATAATAGTATTACAACTGCTATGATACTGCTAATGAGTATCTTTTTGTTCATATTCTTTCCCCATAATCTTATTAAATTATTCAAGAATTATTTTTTCAATATCTCCCCAATTCCATCCTAATTTATTTGATATAATTTTCCAAAATAAACACCAATATTCTATTGTTAATATTAACCACATACATCTACAAAATAAAATTGGATGATATATTTCAATTATTGGTCCTCCATGCCAATATGATATGTCAAATGAAATATCAGCAAGTATGCGACAGCGTTCTAAACGAAATTCGGCTATAATTATAGCAAGAGCATAAAGAAGTGGATGCCTTATCCAATCATTCTTTCTTATATCTGTTACATCCTTGAAATCTAATTGTTCAATCAAATCATTAAATTCTTTATCTACGATTGTTTTCTGCTGGATTGCTGGAAAAGATGGCATTAAAAGAAGTAAGGTTAAAACCAGAATGCTACCAATTAGGATTTTCTTCTTTATTCTCTTTTCCCCATATTCTCATAGATGTTCTGATATTTAGGTTTTTCATCAATAATTATATCCCTTTGCCTGAGTATATAAGCTATATCCTATGAATTTACATCCAGGTACTTGATATCCATCTTTGTACGAAACCCAAATACCAAGAAAACCGACCATGAACATTGAAATACTTCGATTATCATGGATTTCCCAATGACCTTTAAGACCAGTCGTACTCAAGTTTGCTGGTGGAAAATTTCCAAAGGCATCATCCAACATGGCAAAGACAACAGGAGCAATTTTTATGGGAATTAAATAATGCAATGGCCAACCTTCAAATAAAACCATATATACTACTCCAATCATGAGGGCAAGCATAAAAAATGGCCCAAATTCAAAAGGTGGGTCACCAACGGGATACCAAGGAAAGATTTTAAAAAAGGTATCGAGAGCAAATAATATTCCAAGTAATGCTGTATAGATTAATGCCCCCCCATATTCAATCACATATGTAAGAGGTCTATAGAAATAACTATCTGCTGCATCTCCACGTACAAAGCACAATATGTTTTGCTTCCATTCTGAGTCATTATTATTAATAAACATTGTTTCTAATTGTGATTCATGCTGAGAAAACTCTTTTTGCCCAATAGTCCCATCAATCAGTTCTATTACATCTTCCACATCCATTGATGTAGGGGTTAGCTCTAAACTAGCCAATGTATTTGCAAGTGCAAAATAATCATCATTATCAATTAGATTAATTAGCGTGTCTGCATACTCTACTGGTACTTCTTCTTCTAATTCTTTGACCCCTTGCAGTGTATAATAACGTATGGTTAAAGTGGTGGTTTCTTCCTGAGTGTTCAAAAGATGTGGTGTTAGATTTGCCAGTGTATCTATATTTGCATTGATAGATGGTGCAACTGCAAGTCCAAGGAAAAGAACTATTACTCCAACTGCAAGTAGTTTCTTCATATCACACCTCTATGTCATAGGGTTCTGATACTGGATGCCAATCGAATTGAAAGAATCGAATCACTCCGTATTGACCAAATATAAATTTAGGAAAACTTCTTGGTCTATTCCAGTAGTTACCATCCCATTTAACCGATGAACGAATATTTCTTATTGATTCATATTTAAGTCCAAAATCAAATAACTCATATAAACGATAACTGAAACCTGCATTTATGCGATTACCCATAAAGTTATTCTTGATTATCTTATAATTGAAACAATTAAAAGCACTAATACCGTAGAAATTATCTGAAATATTATTTAGAGAGATTACGTCATTAATAGAAAAACCAGCAGTTCCTAAACCAAACAAATTATCTATAATGGTATTTCTATATATACTATAGTTATTGGAATACCCAAAGACTATACCACAATCGAAGTTTTTTATTATATTTCTGGATATATTATTGTTTTTTCCCTCAAATATCCATATACCCCACCAAGATGTGGTAGTGTTACCAGTCATGATGTTACCTGAAATAGTAGTAAATTCAGAGTAATTGATATTAATTCCATAATCATCATTGGCATTGATAATGTTCCCAGATATAACATTGAAGTTCGATTGAATATATATTATCTTGCTGATAAACGGACAATTACCATGATTAAGAATAGTAAAACCAGATAAAATTACATTATCGGAAGATATATTAATAACGATTTCACTATCATTCCCATTAATAATTGTAGTATCTTTGTCCTCTCCTTTTAAAGTAATAGATTTATTAACATCCAAATTCTCATAAAAAGGACCTGAATCGTCAAACACAAATACGGTGTCCCCATCTGATGCATCATTTATCGCATCCTGTATCCTTGTATAATTATTAGGTCCAAAACCACCTACATAGAGTGTTTTACCATTACGTGGTGTAGTAGACTGCTTTTCCACATTAACTCCAGTAGATGACGATATGCTCATCCCGATGAACAGAAGGATAATACCTATTGCAAGGATTCTTTTCATTCTTCCCCCATCAATTATAATGCAGAACTGATATATTTGTTTAACTGTTGGTACTTATTTTAATATGAAAATTATTTATATAAATTAGAATATTAGAATTAAGCGTGAAACGATTTCAAATAAAAATATTTTCAATATTACTAATTGCTATTATAATAACTTCAACTTCAAATGTTTTTTCAAAAGAGTTAATTTTAAAATCAGCTCAAACACCATCATCACAGATATATAAAGAAATAAATCAACAAATCGATCTAATAATTCGATTACTTATGCGAATTAGTAGAGTTCCATCGATTTCTGCATGTATCATCAGAAATAACACAATGATTTGGTCACAAGGATATGGGTTTTATAATCTTGAACATAAAAAATCTGCTACCAGTAACACTCTATACAATATTGCATCCATATCAAAGACAGTTACTGCAACAGCTTTAATGCAACTATATGAACAACATCTTTTTGATCTTGATGATGACATTAACAAATATCTACCATTCTCGGTAAACCATCCAAAATATCCTGATAAAAATATAACCTTTAGAATGCTTCTTTCTCATCAATCTGGATTTGCGGAGGACCCTGAAGAATTTTATATCTATTTTCCACCAGATAAATGTCCTATACCTTTATACCCATGGATAGAAACTTATCTAAGTCCAGAGGGAAACAATTATACTTCAAAAATATGGTCGGATGATGCTCCTGGAGAAACCTTTCATTATGCAAATATAGGATTTGCACTTATAGGATATCTTGTGGAAACAATAACAGGAAAACAATTCTATCAATACTGTCAAGATAACATTTTCACTCCCTTAAAAATGTATAATACGAGTTATCTCCTTTCTTCCGTAAATCGATCAAACCTTGCGATTCCCTACCGTTTCTTTATCTATAAATATATACCTTACGGTCACTATTGCTATATTGGTTATCCATGCGGTAGCATACATACATCGGTTACTGAGCTATCACATTTCATTATCGCCCATATGAACCAAGGTGTTTATGATGGATATCAATTGCTCAATGCCACAACAATTCAACTTATGCATACCATACAATATCCAAAAAGCGATTATGGTCTTGGATGGGTGATATGGGATAATAGAAAAAATGAACATTTCTATGGACATCCAGGTGGAGACTTTGGTGTTGCAACAAGTGTAGTTGTGAGAACGTCAGATAATACATCGATAATGTATTTTACCAATGGTGAACCCTCAAGATTCATACAAGTAAGAGCTTGGGCATTTTTTGAAAAGATTCTTTTTTCCCTTTCTCAATATCACAAATAACATCAACCACTATCTCCAATTTTCCATTTCCTGCTCTCTCGCCACAGTCTAGTCCATAGTTTTATACCCTAACGCATTTCACGAAGGGTATATGTCCCGTCAGACATTGAAATTCGATTTTCCTGTATTGGAATAGAGAAAAAACGGTAAGTTTGTGATTTGCCCTAATGAAATATTATTTTTAACCAAACATTTAAATCTGATTATTATTTTATTACATCTGGATACAAATATGACCAAAATATTATTGATACTAGTAATTGGAGGATTTGTTTTAGGTGGATTTGGAGGAATTGTCACATCATATTCAGAAAATAGTTGTTTGATTAATGGAAATAAGTGTAATAATCCTAATGGTTATGCACTTATTGCGGACTTTACGATCAGTCGGGTTATTGAGGTTGATATTAATGGTTCTATTATCTGGGAATACGATGAGATGGACACTCCAATTGATGTAGAGAGGTTGGATAATGGCAATACACTTATAACGGAAAGTTATGGTTTAGAACGGATTATTGAGGTAGATAGGGAGGGTAATGTGATTTGGGAGTATAGAAGGGAGGTTTCTCCTTTTCATCCAGCTGATTCGGAAAGATTAGAAAATGGTAATACACTTATTACGTATGGTAGACTCAATCAAAGGTCAATTATTGAAGTAGATATTAATGGTTTTATTGTCTGGGAATATAATTGTACTGGGTTATTTTATTCTGGAGATTTAGAGAGATTAGAAAATGGTAATACACTTATGATAGTGCATCTAACCGAGGATGATGCACGTGTTATTGAAGTTAATAAAGAAGGTGATAAAGTCTGGGAATATGTTGGGATGAATATTCCTAATGATGCAGAGAGATTGGATAACGGCAATACTCTTATTTCAACTAATATTGGAGAAGTATTTGAGGTTCTTTATGATGGTACAGTCGTTTGGGATTTTAAGGGAGCAAATGAACCTATTGATATTGAAAGATTAGATAACGGTAACACTCTCCTCACTGATAATGGAGAAAAACGTGTAATTGAAATCGATAGTGATGGGAATGTTGTTTGGGAATATGATACATTAGATAATCCTACTGATGCAGAAATAATTTCTTATAAACCTTTAAATGAAAGACCAGTAGTTGAAATTATGAATCCCAAAGAGGGATATTTCCATTTATCAGGAAAACCAATTATACCTACATTTTTTAATTTTATTTCAGATACTCTATCTTTCGGTGGATTTAGACTTTATCCTATAATAATCAATGCAACCGATGATATAGATACTAGTGAGAATCTAACTGTTCATGTTTATTTAAATGGAAAATACCAGGGAAATGCAATTTATTGCTGTGATTGGAGATTACATGAATGGTTTTGGAAAGGGTGGGCACTTGGTACCCATAATTTAACAATCACAGCAGAGGATTCTTATGGTGCAATTGGTAGTGCTGAAATGGATATCTGGAATTTTTGCTTCTTGCCTTAATTAATAAATCTATATCACAAATACCCTCAACCACCTTCTCCAATTTTCCATTTCTTGCTCTCTCACAACACACTAGTGCATAGTTTTGCACCATAACACCTTTCACGAAGGTTATATGTCCCGTCAGAATTTGAAATGTGATTTTCCTATATTGGAATAGAGAAAAAACGGTAAGTTTGTAATTGTAGGTTTAAACTGACAAATAAATGAATCCGTAAAATAATTTATTTTGTACAATTTTATCGTAGTAATTCTTTAATATCATATCTGAAATTCAATGAAAAGGTTGATAATACTATGAGATATGATATTCATCGATTCGATATCGATATGGATAAAGATCAGGAAAAATTAAAGCAGTTTTTAAATAATCTGAAAGGGGAAGTCGTTGCAATAATTCCTAACGTAAAACCAACCTTTCGACCAATGGGAGCCACAGCAAAAATAGATTTCTTATTTATTATTGAAAAATTACATTAATTAAAAAATACCCCATCCATTCATTTTCATAGAAGAGTTCGAAGAAGTGACAATAACGAGATAAAAACCTCTCTTTTCTTTTTCTCATTTAAAGACCATAAATCAACCCAACCACCCTCTCCAATTTTCCATTTAAAGCTCTGTAACCACAGTCCAGTCCATAGTTTTATATCCTAACGCTTCTCACGAATGGTATATGTCCAGTCAGAATTTGAAAAGTGATTTTCCTGCATTGGAATAGAGGAAAAACGATAAGTTTGTGATTTGATACTTAACAACAGGATAGGATTTATATAATAAAACAGTGTTTAGAATCCATATGGGAGGATAAATTATGAGAAAATACCTTGTATTAGGAGTTATCATCATATTTGTTGGAGCGAGTATCGTACCAATTATAAATGCAGATGTTAAAATTGATAAAAAAGATATTATAAAAACAGCGGGAGATGATTACTGGCAACATAAAAATGTTACACAATACAATATTACCAATTCATACAGGTTACTTACCCCTGAACGGGGTCGCTGTGGTACAGCATATAGTTATGGAAATTTCTCAATCGTACCTACTAGGGATGAGGAGAAAGATCCTTGGCTTGTCTGGATAAATGATGAAAACGAGACATACGGGGCTCATAGATTTAAAGATATTCCCTATAGTGGCCATGCAGGATTTTCTATTCAAATTGATTCAGAGGGATACATTTGGGCTACTCCTGGAGGTTATGCTGATGAAGTACCTTTTGACCTATACAAATCCAATATTCCATTGTCGACAGCAGATTCTACTGGGTATACCTTAATGCTAGATAATTATGCAACAAAAATTGGAGCATGTGGTCAAACGGTTATCGTTCTTGATGATAAAGTGAATTTATTTTTTAGAAATTGGTGGAATGATGATCCACGTACAGGAATTCAACAACTGCAATATGCAATTGATGATTTCACAACTCCTTTAATTAATAGAGAAATTGCCAAGGGAGAATTAATCTCTGGTAGTCCGATAGTCCCCTGTTATACTTGGGGTCGGATTGATCCCAGATATGGTATAGGTTTTTTTACAATGTGTTGGAAACGGAGTAAGGATGATATTTGGGGGAGTTATCCATTTATTGGTCTATTGGATAAAGGAAGTACCCTTGTTACAGGGGATAATTTCACTTATAGTCTTCCATTTCATTATGCAGGGATGGCAGATATTCCTCTTGATAATATTAAACACGGTGTGAGAGCTGCTAGCTCAGGGGTTCAAATGGGTATTTCTCCTGATGCCACTTATTATATGTTGAATCAACAATATATTGAACCTGATACCATATTTGATTATTTCCTTTTTATGAATGATGGATCAGAATGGTATGAATCATGGAGAGCACCATTACCCATATTGGCTCATAATGCTGCCTCGGTTATATCAACTAAGGATTACATTGTTTTGATATATGGAGGATATAGTGATCGGGATAACAAAATCTTTGTAACAGTCAGCAGCGATAATGGAGTTACTTGGTCTCATGAAACTATGATTATTGAGGAGGAGGATATAATCTCAGGTATTACTATCGCGCAGCCAATTAATATATCTGATAATATTGTTCGGTTCTTTTATGCAAAAGCTAAGTCTCTCCATCCGGCTATAGATAAATACTGTTTTGTAAAATTTAATGCATCGAAGTTTACTGCTATTAATCATGCTCCTGAAACTCCTGAAATTAATGGTGAAACATATGGGAAGGTGAGAATAAAATATGAGTACATTGTAGTATCAACAGATCCAGAAGACGATCCCATCATGTTCTTAGTAGATTGGGGTGACAATAATACGGATTGGACTGAATATAGTGACTCAGGTGATAAAATATCATTAAAACACAAATGGAGTGGAAAAGGGGAATACACGATTAAAGTAAAAGCGATAGACTTATATGGTGCAGAGAGTGATTGGGGTAAACTTGAGGTTACTATGCCGAAGAGCAAGAATGTGTATCTGGGGCGGTTAGATAGATTCCCAAATGCATTTCTGATACTACATAGATTATTAGATACTCTGAAGGCAAATATTGGGTCCTCGTGTCTCGGTTAAGCACTCATTTCTACAGATAGAGATATTAGAATTTAAAAGCAGATGCGTGTCTTAGCCTAGGTTGGTTTTAATTAACCGAGACATACATCTGTTACAAAGATTAATATATTATAACGTATATGGGAATAATGAAAGGGGGAATCTAATGATTAAAAATAAAATGCTTATAAAAGGAATTGCATTAATTGTAATAGCCTTGTTTTTCTGTGTGAGTTTTGCACCAACTATTGGTGGAATCAATAACGAGAGTGAATTACCAGACAGAAATACTCTGCAATCACCATTAGATTTAGTAAATAATCATCCTCCATTACCCCCACTTATGTGGACTGAAAATTTTTCAACTTTATATGTTTTAATTATTGATCCTGAGGGAGATGATATTTGGGCATTTGTTGAATGGGGGAGATGGAATTGTAACTGGTTGGTTAGGACCATACAATAGTAGTTATGAACTAATGTTAAAACATTCTTGGAAGAAAAAGGAAACATACATTATTAGAGCAAAAACAAAAGATGAAAAGGGTGCTATAAGCAATTGGGGAACTCTAGAAGTCACCATGCCAAAGAACAAACCCTTCAATTTCAACTTTAATCCATTAAAGAGCTTGTTTAATCGTTCCCCTAATATTTTTCCAGTATTACGACAACTATTAAGATAATATATTGGTAGAAGTTACCTTTTTTAATAAATTATACTATAATATTACTTAAGAGGGATCGTTTACTTTTAGAATAGTGTCTTTTCGTTCTTCTTTCCCCTCACCCCTTTTACGTTATTATAGTACTGTAATACCATAATTCCATAAACTGTAATCCCTACTGTGATTATGCTACTGTTTAACGTATTATCATTACTCTATTACGACTCGTGGTTTGACATATACCTGACTAGACTTGAAAACAAAATGCAAATCATTCGGAAATTTCCAAACAAAAACAAATAGTTTTTAAATATTGTATAATTAAGTAATAAACAGATATGGTAAAAGTAACTCTTGATCGAGAGACCTTCAAAGCTCTTGCTTCAGATACACGACTTAATATTTTACGAACTCTTGATGGAAAAAAACTAGGTTTAAACGATATTAGTAAAGCTACAAACTTGAATAAAGCAACACTCCATGAACACTTGACTAAATTAAATCAGGCAGGATTGGTGAAAAAGAAAGAACGGGAAGGTCATAAATGGGTTTATTACAAACTTACATGGAAAGGAGAGAGTTTACTTCATCCAGAAAACACTAAAATTGTTGTTTTGTTTGCTATAACTTTTCTTGCTCTGTGGGCAGGAATTGTTCAGATGATTTGGTATGTTAAAGGAACGGTAGTAAATGTAGGACAAAATATTCTCTATTCAGGCGAAGCTGAAGGGGATGCTATTAAAAGTGAAATAAATGAATCAGCTTTCCCAGCAGTTGATAGTATTCCAGAAAATTCACGTTTATTTATCGACAGCGGTGATGGAGGTGTAAATCTTTTATATCAAAATCCAATATTTCTCTACATTGCTTTTATTTGTTTTATTATTTTCACAATAGTACTTTGTGTTGCTGTATGGAGAATGTGGAAAAATAAAACACCAAAGCTTTAATAAAAAAACATCATTTTTTTGACAATGTCTCTTTTGGTTTCTCATTTTCAATATTGATTTCAAAAAAATCCAATAATGTTTTTTGCATCAACCATCACCCAAATATTGTTATGTATAAGTCTATTATATTATTTACTATTGTTATTTTTTTGGTTTTTTTATTATCAATTATACACGTCCGGTCTAATATTATATTAAAATTAATATAAAAATATTAACAAATTGACATTTTTTCACAAAAATTATATATAGTATTAATGACAAATAATAACATGATTTAAAATAATAATTTTAAATTTTTGAAGGTGAAACAGAATGAAACATGAAAAAATGACAAACACAAATGTACTAAAAATGGTGGGGGTCCGGTAAATAATGCCTGCTATGGCCATCGTCATTTTTGGTTTTGTAGCAGGAATGTTTGTTATGACTATTGTAAATTTATATAAACACGTATTAAAAGTGATGAATAAAGAACTTTAGTATATATACGTTAAGCTACAATAAATCCATCTTAGAAAAAAAACATTAATTTAATTTATAGATTTTATTCGTAAGGGGCAGCTTCTTTTAGAAGGTCTACATGTGAAATAATCATCCGTCGGCAACAATACCTATCAAGACCCAAATCATCTAATATTTTTTCAGGTGTTTCTTTAGGTTTTTCACCTGTATCTAAAACTTTTTTATATTCCACATATCTTTTTTTATATTCATCATATAATGGAGCAATGACTTTTCCACAAGTGAAGCATCTTACAGGAATTATCACATAATCACCTATATTATAATATCGTATACTGCGATTATATCACCAAATATTGTTATGAAATGCCCATCTTAGTTATTATATATAAACTTAACCCATATTTCGGACAACTGTTAGCACGGATTAATGAATTTTCATTAGTTCATTAATCGTATTAATTCATAATTTTCTAATATTTTTCCCTTTGTATCATAATATCCTATGATAAAATTTAGTTGAAAAATTGCCATAGCGCTCTCATCAAAACATTTAATCACTTCTTCTGTGGAAATTTTATTATTCCCAACAAATTTTTTGGTTATACTATCTATATTTCCGTGAGCAAGATCATTACGAAATTGTATCCATTTATGTATTTTTTCAATAGATTGTATATATTCTCTATTCCGCTTATCATCATTGGAACGAATGACAATAACCACAGGATCTTCTGTATATTTTAAATAAGGAATATTACGCCATTTTTCATATAATGAAAGTTGATAAAATTTATATTCTTGATTTTCCAGATTATTCATAATATATTTATTTCCATTTTCATAAAAATAAGATTCTTCCGATTCCACCCAGTGAATTTTTTTATCTTCCGAATTTATAAACGAAACAATATTAGCTTTATGTATATCATAATTTTCATATTCTTCTTCTAACCAATGCATTGCTGAGTTAATTCTATATTCCAGAGTAAAAACATTGAAAACAATTGCAATCATATTTTTCTTAATTACCTTTCCATAATTATTTTTTACACAATCTAATTCTTTGTCTGTATTTTCCGCTCTAATTTTATTATTATAATTTTTATTAACCTTTATTGCTTCTCGAGTTACCTCAAGAGCATTTGAGTGATAAGTAAACCAAGCCTTTATTTCTTTTATATTTCTTCCAGCTACCGCGCGCATTTTACCTCCTCCAAATCTATAATTTCAACTTTAAATTCCCTTTGCTTTTGTAACTTGGATTGTTAAAACACCATTAATCTTATCAACTCTACCTGTTAAACGATAACGTCCAGTTAATTGAGTTGAATAATTATAGGCGATTGAATGTCCACTCTCATCCATTATGAAAAAAATAACATTATTACAAGTTCCTTCAACCGTAACTTCTTTCCCAATATAGTCATTCGGATTTGCAGTTATATCTCCAATATTTGTTAATCCTACACCAACTTCCTCGCATCCGCTCAATCCAACACAGATGAGCAGAACAACTATTCCGAGCATTATGATTTGCTTTTTCATTTCCTATACCTCTCCCAAATTGAAAAATTTACATTATTTATTATGATGCTGAAATATCAAATTCTATTTGCTCTACATTTTCAAAGTAACTTGAAAAACATAAGTATATAATCTTAAAGTCATCAGTCTTTGTATCTTGTAAATTTAATATATAATCAGATTTTGAATCTAAATAAGTGTGATTTATGTCATAGAAATCTACTTTTACAGTAATGTTATTCAACATTCTTCCAGCAGTATTCTTTATTGTGCCAGTTATCTTGTAATATCCATTCTTCGCTTTTTCAGAATGGATAAAGCCATCCCCTATTTTTTCTGGTTTAAAACCCATATCTGCACCAAATGTTTCAATTTTATAATTAACAAGTTCTACTTCAGCTGTATCTCCAGTTGTGCCACCATTATTTGTTGTTTCCTCACACCCACTCAATCCAACACAGATGAGCAGAATAACTATTCCGAGCATTATGATTTGCTTTTTCATTTTCTACGCCTCCCCTAAGTTACAAATTCGTAACTTTTCTTTATATAAAAATCTTTAGAACTTATGAATCGTGATAAAGGGTTATAAAAAAAGGGAAAGCGTTGGTTTGGAATCTTTCGGGGATTTCTCAAAGACCCCAAACCAAAATATAGGTTGATTTACATAGATATAAAAGTTTCTCAACTCAACTTTATTTTTTCCTCCTCCAAATCTATAATTTTTATATTCTTCTTACTACTAAACTATTTTATCATTTGTTAATTCAAACTTTGTAAAAAGGATTCCGTCCGAATATATTGTTTACAATAATAAAATTGAATGAATCAGTATTATCGGACTGTTTAGTATCATTTACATCAATTGTTGCTTTTGCTGTACAAATGTTAAAAACACTTCTAACACCATAGCACTCATAAAAAACATAGTGTGTTGAACCACTATTGGCTGAACCTCCACCATCAATCCACGTTTCGTTATGGTCTCCTCCTATATTTTTCCCGAATATTGTAGTTATATTAAACGTAACATTACAATTATCTGCAAAGCCCGGTCCTTCATTCCAAATACTTACTTCAAAAACGACCCAAACAAATTCTAAATAAATATGAGGTAATATAATCCTATTCGCCCTTAAGGTGAGAATATTATTAAAATCTTGATTCCCTGACGATATCGGAAATGATACTAATATCAAAAGAAAAAGAATGCCAACTATCAGACCTTTCTTTAATATTTTATTTTTCAAATATCTTTTCCCCCTATACTATTATAATAAATAATATGTTATTTAAATCTATGTAACAGTTAAACAACTATATCAGTTCTGCATTATAATATATTGGGGGAAAATGAAAAGACTATATGCAATAGGAATTATTCTTTTGTTCATAAGTTTGGCAATTGCTGATGAACCACGGATTGAAAATATTACGATTTCACCTGAAAAACCCACTCCACTATCAGAAATAACAATTACTGCTGAAATCAACGGTGAGAATATAGAAGAAGTATGTATGAGAGTTGAAGAGGGTAATGATATGTATTGTTATCCATATCCACTTAATGTAAGTTTGGTAAATATCCATACTAATATCTATAAAGGTAATGCAACTTTAATACACTGGGATGCAACGCGTATTTTATGTTGGCCTGTTATCAAATGTAATGGCACTTGGTATGAGCTTTTTGAAGAATATTATTTTCATGACCTTTACCCTGAATTAAACATTAGTGTTCCTGAAAAAGGGTATTTTTATCTTTTTGGAAAACAAATAGGTAAGACATTCCTTGGAAATACTATTCTTGTTGGAAAAACAACAATAATTATTGATGTCGGCTCTTATTTTAAATATGATATTGAAAATATTGAGTTTTATATTAATGATAAACTGAAAGGGAATATAAACGAGGAACCTTTTGAATGGAAGTGGAAAACATTTTCAATTGGAAAATGCGATATTGAAATTAGAGCATATGTTAGTGAAACAAATTACTCATTCGTTAAGACTCAAGTTATTGCTTTCATCTTATAGTTAATGTTTACAATTTAAATATTAGAGTATTTATAGTAAAATGGGGGAAGAATGAAAAGAATCCTTGCAATAGGCATTATCCTTCTATTCATAGGGATGAGTATATCCTCAACTACTGGCTTTAATCTTGAAAAGCAATCTACTACACCACTTAATGGTAAAACACTCTATGTCGGTGGTTCAGGTCCAGGGAATTACACAAGGATACAGGATGCAATAGACAATGCGAGTGATGGGGATACGGTGTTTGTGTATAATGGGACGTATTATGAGGATGTAGTTGTAAATAAATCAATAAGTTTGATTGGAGAAGATAAAAATACAACAGTAATCATTTACGAATATGAGTGGTTTGTTGTTAGTATTACTGCAGATTATGTTAATATCAGTGGTTTTAAAATACAATATAGTTATGAGGGAGACGGAATATCCGTTTATTCCAATAATAACAATATTTCAAACAATATCATTTCTTACCATTTAGATGGTATATATCTAAAGAATTCAAACCACAATATAATAATGAATAACGAATTCTCCAGTAATTGGAATTGTATATATCTTATTTCATCAGAAGGAAATCTTATTATTAACAATACTTTAATGAATAATAGCCATGGATTAATCCTTAGAAAATCTTATAATAACACACTCATAGAAAACAAATTATATTATGATGCTATGTGCACAACTTTTTTAATTCAATATTCAAATAATAATGTAATCAAAAATAATACCATTCTAAGGGGTCAAAGTATATGGTTATGGGGTTCAAATAATAATACCATCAGTGGAAACACTGTTGAACAATGTAGATATGGTATATATCTTATGAATGGTTCAAATGATAATACAATATTTAGCAATTGCCTAATCTCTAATTTCTATTATGGTATAAAATGTGGAGGGGATAATAAAATTTATCACAACAATTTTATAAATAATACACAGAATGCAAATGATAGTGGTAACAACACATGGGATGATGGTTATCCCTCTGGTGGAAATTTCTGGGATGATTACAACGGAACAGATGAAGATGGAGATGGTATAGGTGACACACCATATCCTATTCCTGGCGGTGATAATGAAGATAGGTATCCATTGATGAAACCTTATGGAAACTGGAGTTTTTATCCTGTTGCTAAATTCAACTGGACACCATCATTTCCAGAACCAAATGAGACCATCCATTTCAATGCATCAGAGAGCATTGATTATGATGGGAATATAATTCTGTATGAATGGGATTGGGACAATGATGGAGTATTTGATGAAAATCATACAAATTATACGGCAACACATTCGTGGTCTGAATATGGATTTTATCCAGTTACATTAAGAGTTACTGATAATGAAAATTTAACGGATAATAAAACAAAAACAGTAAGAGTTGGAAATCAACTACCTTATGAACCAAGTAATCCTATTCCACCTAATGGTTCAACTAACTGGAGTGGTGGTGGTTTATGTTGGACTGGAGGGGATCCTGATGGCGATGAAGTAATCTATGATGTCTATTTTGGAAACAGTAGCCCTCCACCAATAATAATTATTAATCAAACCTCTAACTGTTCATCACTACCAATGTTAGATTTCAATACAACCTATTACTGGAAAATTGTTGCCCGGGATGAATTCGGTGCGACAACTGAAGGACCTATATGGAGTTTTACAACCAGAGGAAATAATCCACCGGATACACCAATAATTGAAGGACCAACATCTGTAAGACCTGGAACATATAATTATACATTCTATTCAACAGACCCTGAAGGTGACATTGTCTTTTACTGGATTAATAAGAATGATGGAATCGTAGAATGGATTGGACCGTATGAATCAGGGGAAGAAATAACAATACCTATAACCTGGCACAAGAAGGGAACTTATACAATTAGAATTAAAGCAAAAGACATCTTCGGTAATGAAAGTAAGTGGGGCATTCTGGAAGTAACTGTTCCAAAGAATCGTTATATGTTCTTCTTACAGTGGTTAGATAGGTTTCCATTATTGTATCAATTTATAATACGAATTATGGAAAGATGGGGTAAATGAAGAAACTACTCGTAGTTGCTGTAATCGTCCTATTCATAGGGATGAGCATATCGTCATCTACTGGGTTTGATGTTAGAGAGCAATCCAGTATTACAACATCTAATGGTAAAACACTCTATGTCGGTGGGAGTGGTCCTGGGAATTATACGAAGATACAGGATGCTATTGATAATGCATCTGATGGGGATACGGTGTTTGTGTATAATGGGACGTATCATGAGATGTGAGAGTGGATAAATCGATTCAATTAATCGGTGAAGATAGAGATATAACCATTATCGATGCTGGAGGAACACACAGTCCTATTTCTCTTGAAAAATCTGGAAATACAGTTAGTGGTTTTACTTTGAAAAATAGTGGGAATGAATGGTATAATGATGCGGGAATTAGTATCAATAATTGGGTTCATGATTCTAATAATAATATTATCATAGGGAATAAAATATTAGATAACCGTGATGGTATTTATTTGTCTGGTTCAAATGATAATATTATATCAGATAATATAATCCTTGCTAACAGACATATAGGTATGTGGTTTCGAACATCAAATCATCATAATCAAGTGATTAATAACACATTTATTAATCTGCATAATCCTGCTTTGGCTTTATTTAGTTGTTCTTATAATAAATTTATTAATAACACTTTTTTTAATATATCAGATTTTGGTATCGCAATTCTCGAATCTCGATATAATGAGATTTCTTGGAACGAATTCAATCAAACTAAAACAGCAATAAGGCTAGGGCCACTAACAACTCGCCATGAAGTTTATAAAAATAACATAGTGAATAATACAAATGGGATTTTGGTTGATGTTTCTGATAATGTTAATATAAGAACTTCGAACACTTACCATACCATAAAAGATAACAATTTTATTGAAAATGATGTTAGTATTCAACTTATATTGGGTGAAAAAAACCGTATTGAAAAGAATAATTTCATTAAAAATAATCAACATCCTTATTTTGTTGTACCAACTCGTTTTAAATGGTTTTTTTTCGCTTTGATTTTACAAAACAACTATTGGAATGGGAATTACTGGGATGATTTAGGAAATTCTTCGAAAAAGACTATCGCAGGAGAAATTTGGTTATTAAGACCAGCATGGGATTTTTTTAATTCAGAAATATATTATGTTTTTTTTAAATCCTTTGAAACATATGATTTTGATAGATTTCCAGTATCTGAACCATATCCTTTAGAGGTGTGATATTTGAAGAAATTACTTGTTGTTGGAGTAATCGTTCTTTTCCTTGGACTTGCAGTTGCACCATCTATCAATGCTAATATTAATAGAAAACAACCTAAAGCAGTTTTAAATGCTACAGATCAAGACATTGTAGAGATTGTTGTTACTGAATATAAACCAGATGGGACTATAGAAAAATCCACTTTAAAGATGCCATATATAAAGGTAAAAGAATTAAGGAAGGAATTAAAAGATGTTAAAGACGAAGAAGAGAGATTATCAATTTACAAAAAATATAACCTAATATCACAAAATGTAACCTGTGAAAAACTAAGAGCAGATATGGATGAAAGAGCAAGAAGACTGGGATTATCAAAAAATAAAATAGAGAATGCCTTAAGTCGTGATGAAACAAATATCCCTAATTTTCTGAAATATTTAAAATCTGTTAAAAACTATATGTGTTTGGTAAGTGGGATTGTGGCTATAGGTATACGCCTCTATTTTGGAGTGTCGTGGTTTACATCCTTTATTAATGGTGTAATGTTTTATTATCTGAATTTTCCTTCATTGTTTATCCCAAGTGCTGATGTAATTAATACAGGCTTAGTATTAGGTGGTAGATTTGAAACAAGAAATGGGACTTTACCAAATAATGGTGAAGATTTTTTTGATATTATGTTTTATCTAATAGTAGGTTTTGTTGGATTCGTTATCTCTTTGTATCTTATACCAATTCGTAGAATAATTTTTGGTTGGGAAGATTTTTTTGGATTTGCTGCATTTGCATATGCAATAGGGGTACGATCTGTTGACCCACGCCCCTAATTAAAAAGGAAGGTAATTGATATGAATAACAAGATACTCATCGGCAGTATCATAGCAGTCGCCATCTTGATTGGTGTATCATTCACTTCTGTCGTTGGATACAGAAGTGGAGCATCTGATGTGAAAGCATCACCATTGTTCAATATCAGAACAAGTAGGGCGATAGATGATAAGAGTGAGGAGTTGAGTTGTGAGTATGTTGGGAAAGGAGAAGATATAGATTTATATTTTCCAGAAAGGATTGTTACAAAACTCAGAATTGGAAGTTTAATTAAGAGACTAAATTTAATGAATGAGAAAGAGATTGAAAGTTTGGTAAATTATCTTAGAAAACAAATAGATAATAAAAACATGTTATATAAAAATAATTTGTTTGGAGAAATTAGGAAAATTAACGAATTAAAATCTCCATTAAATTTTACATTAGATGATTCATTTACTTGTCAAATTTTTCCTCCAGCGTGTTTTCTAATGTGGATTCTTGAATGTATAGTTGCCATTGGTAGTACAGCATTTATAGTATTTGGATTAGTTACAATACCATTATTTTTTATTATTGCCAGTATTCTGGGATCGATAGCTGGGTTTCTATATTTCTTTCTTACAGCTGTTTGGGATGATTGTGAATTTTCTTTTGGGGCGTTTACTGCTTGTGTCTGCGATTGAACTGATTAGTGTATTTTAAGAACCAATTATATATAGATTCTTCTGGCTAAAAACAACAATGGCAGGGATTATAGTATGTTTTATGTCATTTTCAATAACAAAAGTTATAACTAATAAATAGCATGAGTATTAGAAATAAAATTAAGATATTCTTTAGGAAGATAATTAGGATGACAGATGAAGAGAGCAAAGAAGAGGTAAAGGTAATTAAAAAAGTAAGAGCTATGAATATCCAAGAGAAGAGATGGATAGAAGGAGAATTTGAAAAAGGAAATGCTCTACGATTTTATAGGTCATCAGGCACTGCTGTCCTTACTAACGTAAAAACTAAAGATTTTGAAGATTTATATTATGTTCCTAGAGATATGATTCCAGAAATAGTAGAGAATCCCAAAATTTTAGAGTCTGCCATAAGTGAAAAGAAGGAGAAAAAGAAAGGGAATTAGAAAAAACTATGGTATCCAACTATCATGATAAAGTTAGAGATTACATCTATGATTATGGAAAAACTATTAAAAAAGTAAAACAAGTCTATAAGGAAAAACAGCAACCCATACCAATAGCATATCCATATTCTCATACAAGGAAATCTGGTATCACAATATATTATGAACCAGATGTACATTATATTTTAAGTGGTAAAAGATATGTGATTTTTGAAACAGTAAAATCACAACAGATATACAAAACAATATCAGATTTTGTTAGGTCATATTTATGTGAACGTAGAATTCATTCTATATTCTTTATAACTAAAGATAAGAGAAAAATAATACAAATTATGAATACATTAGATATTGTTTATGCAAAATTAAAGCAAATAGTTAAAGAAAAAGAACACGAAAAGATTTATCATAATGCTATATTTATTCCAGAATCTATATTGGGTTCAAAAAATGATGTATATTCTATTCTTGATAAAGAAGTAAAAAATAAAATTTAAAAATTCTAATTTACTTTGTCCTTGTTTAAATAGGTTCTGATGTGTGTTTTTTGTATGGAGAAAACCCCAATTAGAAATGTTTTCCAATCAGGAAATTGGAAAGGTTTATAAGGGGGAAGAGGAAGTTAGAATTACTCAACTATAAATTTATTAAAAAACTAAATAAACTTATTTACCACAAATTTTTCAAACTCATTAAGGATTCTACTTCATTTTAAATTTAATGATTTATAAACACAAGAGTTGGCTTGAATGAAAAAAACGATGATTCAAAAAATATTTGAAAATCATTCTAATAATAAAGCCACTGTTGGAGAAATTATTAATGTAAGGATTGATGTTAGAATTGCTCGGGATTTTGGAGGAGCAAAAGTTATAAAAAATTTAGAAGAAAACAATCTTAGGATAAATAATCCAAAAAAGACGTTTTTTACCTTTGATTGTAATCCTGGTGGATGCGATCAAAAATATGCAAATAACCAACACATTTGTAGATTATTTGCGAGAAAAAATAAAATAAAAGTATTTGATATCAATAGAGGTATTGGTACCCATCTTGCTTTTGAATCGGGTTTAATTTTACCTGGAAAAACGCTTGTATCAACAGATTCTCATGCAAATATAATGGGAGCAATTGGTGCTTTTGGACAAGGTATGGGAGATATTGATATTGCGAGTGTATTTGCACATGGAAAAATATGGTTTAAAATCCCACCAACAATAAAGATTATTCTAAAAGATACTCCTTCAAAAATAGCATCTGCAAAGGATATCGCTTTGAAAATGATAAAAAATTTAGGAGCTGATGGGCTTCTAGGTTATGCAGCAGAAATCTATGGAGATCATGTTAATTCTTTATCTCTTGATGAAAGAATAACAATATCATCTATGGCAACTGAAATGGGAGGGATAATAATTCTTTTTCCACCAAATGATAAAATAATAGAATATTACAGAATGAATTTTACAGAAGAAGTAAAACCTGTTTTTGCAGATAAGGATGCAGATTATGATAAAACAATAGAGATTGATATTGATGGGCTTGAACCACAAATTACTCGTCCTGGACATCCAGAGGATGTTGTGGATGTTAAAGATGTGTACAACACAAAAGTAGATTCTGGCTTTGTAGGATCATGTACTAATGGTCGTTTTGAAGACATGTTAGTTGTTGCAAAGATATTAAAAAAAAGGAAAATCGCTCCAGGTCGAATTCTCAAGATTGTTCCTGCAACAGATATGGTATGGCGAAGGTGTCTTGATGAGGGACTTATATCGATATTTAAAGAATCAGGTGCACTTGTTGGATCTGCAGGATGTGCAGGTTGCGCAAATGGACAGATTGGTCAAACAGGTATGGAAGAGATAGCAGTATCTTCTGGAAACAGAAACTTTGTAGGCAAACAAGGAAAGGGAGAAATATACCTTGCATCTCCTGCAACGGTTGCTGCATCACTTGTAGCTGGTTTTATAACAACATCTTATAAGATTCCAAAAAAATCCGCATCCATAAAATTACCACAAATTAATAAACAAACGGGTAGAAAAAAGAAAAAAAGAATAAAATCACCCTTAAAAGCAAAAGGAAGGGCATGGGTAATCAAAAAAGACAATATCGATACTGATATGATTTACCATAATCGATATCTATCAATTACTAATATTGATGAGATGGGAAAGTATGCTTTTGATAATTTAAAAGGATATGAAAATTTTTCAAAAGACGTTAAGAAAGGTGATATAATATTCGTTGGTAAAAATTTTGGGTGTGGTAGTTCGAGACAACAAGCAGTAGACTGTTTTAAATCTTTAGGAATCGGCGTAATAGTCGCAGAATCATTTGGTTCAATATACGAAAGAAATGCAATTAATAGTGGACTGGCAATATTAACAGCTAAAGATATCACAACAAAAATTAATAATAATGATGTTGTATCAATTAACTTTATTTCTGGAGAAATTTTAAATAAAACTCAAGGAAAAAAATATCAGACCACACCATTTTTCAACATTCAGCGTGATATCTATACACGAGGCGGCATGTTAGAGACGTGATGAAATATGGACATGACATTTGCAGAAAAGATACTTGCAAAATATTCTAATCAAAAAGAAGTTGAAACTTCTCAAATTGTAACTGTAAAACCAGATCATCTTTTAACCCATGATAATACTGCACCTCTAATACAGAAGATACAACCTGAGTTGCAGAAATATGGGATATACAATAAAACATTGCCAATTATTGTTCTTGATCATGTTATTCCAGCCGTTTCTGAGAAAACAGCAACAAATCATAAAATTATTCGGGAATTTGTAGAAAAATACAAAATAAAACATTTTTTTGATATCGGCAACGGAGTATGTCACCAAATAGTAACAGAAAAAGGATTGGCACTTCCTGGAAAATTAATCCTAGGAAGTGATTCACATACCTGTTCATATGGTGCTATTGGAGCGTTTTCAACAGGAATTGATAGAACTGAAGCAGCAGCATTATTACTGACTGGTGAAACTTGGTTAAAGGTACCAAATAGTATAAAAATAACAATTGAAGGGAAATTATTACCTAATGTAACTGCAAAGGATGTAATTCTCCATATAATTGGAGATATTTCAGCATCTGGAGCCAATTATTGTTCTGTAGAATATCATGGAGATATCAAACAATTTTCAGTAGATGAAAGATTTACAATTGCAAATATGGGAGTTGAAATGGGTGCAAAGAATGCATTTTTTTTAGTTGATAATATAACAACAAAATATCTGGACTCGATTGGTGTTATAAAGTCACAATTTACAGCAATTAACCCTGATAAAAATGCTTTATATTCTAAAGAGTTAAAATACAATCTTTCTGATATAATTCCTGTTGTTGCAATACCGCATAGTGTTGATAATGTAAAAAAAGTAACTGACGTTGAAGGATTGAAAATACATCAATGCTTAATCGGTACATGTACCAATGGTAGATTATCAGATTTAAGGATTGCAGCCAAAATATTAAAAGGTAAAAAAATCCATCCGAATGTTAGATTATTAATACTTCCTTCCTCTAGAAAAGTGTATTTTGAGGCATTACAAGAGGGTATAATTAGCACACTTGTTAAATCGGGAGGGATTATACTCCCACCAGGTTGTGGTCCTTGTCTTGGCGCTCATCAAGGTGTGCTTGCACCAAAAGAACGATGTTTAAGTACTGCAAATCGGAATTTTAGAGGTAGAATGGGATGTAAGGACACAGAAATATACCTTGCGAGTCCGTCTACGGTAGCAATTTCAGCTTTATATGGTAAAATTACAAATCCCATGAAAAGGTGAACTAAATGAAAATCTGGAAATATGGTGATAATATCAACACAGATATGCTTTTTCCTGGAAAATATGTCTATACTTGTAATACCCCTAATGAAATCAAACCTCATCTTCTTGAAGATCTTGACCCTAGTTTTGCAAAAAATGTTCAAGAGGGGGACATCATACTTGCAGGGAAGAACTTTGGATGCGGTAGTTCTAGAGAACAACCAGTTTTAGGATTAAAATCAGTTGGAATTGCTGTTGTCATTGCCGAGAGTTTTGCTCGGATTTTCTACCGTTCATCCATCAATCAAGGACTTATGTTGATTGAATGCCCTGAAGCAGTAAAAGCATATTCAAAAGGGGATAAAATATCCCTTGATCTTAAAAATGGAAAAATCATTATTAATGGAAAATCCTTTTTGTTTCCCAAACTTCCAAAAGAAATATTAGCAATACGTGATGCTGGAGGGATTTTACCATACACAAGAAAAAAATTTAAAATAAATGATTAATTTTATTATTCGTACACTTCTAATGTCTCGAAGAATTCAGTTCTAAAATAATATCCATGTTCAGTTTTTTCAATTAAACCTTTTTCTATGCATAAATCAAATAAATCATCATAAGTATCTTTTTCTTGATTATGTTCTTTTATTTTCTTTTTCATATGACCATCTCTCCTTTTATCTATTGATATTGTCATATATTATCGTGTTATTCTTTCTCAATAATATTATTTATATTTGACGTGTAAAAAAGTCAAAATGAAAAAATTACCAATTTTCAAAAACTAATGATTTTTACATTATAAAAAATATAGTTATTAACATTTAATAAATAAGATTGCAAAATTACATTTTGTAACAGAAGTTTCAATAAATCTATTATGTTAGATAAAATTTAAATATGGCTTTTTTGATATCATAATTTGAAAGGATTTGGAAGGGGGTTCTTTTTCAAATTCATTCTTATTATCTCCCTTTACCCCTTCCTAATTAATTTTTTATAAATTACTCCTGCAAAATCAATACAATAACATCTGAACTTATATACTCTTATTTAATTTACAGTGCTAATATGAGATGGTTTAAGAGATGGAAGAAATCCAAAAAAAAATCTAAAAAAGAATTTAAATGTCCAAGATGTGGTAATATATTACAAAAAGTAGAGAATGACAGGACCAAATTCTATTGTCCAAGTTGCAAAGTTCATCACCAACGAAAAAAGATATAAAAATAGTATCCAGTGGTTATGAGAGAAACAAGCCAACCATTAACTATCTATTGTTATTACCAATTGGAACTTATGAATTCCTTTTTTAATGTTTAAATTACATACTGCAATTTTTATTTTTAACCAGAATGATCGATTGATTATGTTTAATTATAAATATGGATTATTAACTAGTGGTTTTTCAAAATTTATTATCTTCTTATTCTAACAATTTTTCCATTATTTATTCTTAACAACTCTTTTGTTTTTATTTTTAAGAGCGATTTTTCTGAACCCCCGCTTGTATACACAATATTTTTTTCCATAACTCTTGGATCGATTAAAAATATCGCATTATAACCAAATGAGGGAGTTCCACCACACGGATACCCTGTTTTATCTAAGATTTCATCTGGGGTTGCAATTCTTGGTCGCTCTATATTTAATGCTTTTCCAATCCTTTTTGTACTTACACTATCTTCCCCTTTTACAATCGCAACAATCAAATGACCCTTTGAATCAATCAAACAGATATTTTTAACACAATCATCAGGATTTGCATTAACAGCTTTTGCCGCTTCTTCAACAGTATGGCATGATTGATTGAATCTGAGATGATCACCCTTTATTCTATTTTCTTCTAAAAATTTCTTTAATTTCTCTTCGTTTTTATCCATAAATAAAACATTTAATCACATTTTAAAAAATTGTCGATATGTTTGTATTTAATTTATTGAAGAATCTCTTATTCGGAATCAAATCCAGTTACAAAAGTTAAACCAATGTTCCATATGGTGTACAATCAAAAGCGAGTTACATTAAAAACAAACATGGAACTACACGGATTCTTATTATTCATATTAATTTACCCTAAAGCATGGACACAGCTCGCAATTTGTATACCATGATTCAAAATAAATCAACCAACTTTCAATCCAAACAACAAAAACCACCATACTTCTTGAGAAGCATCATCCATTTCCTGTACTTTTACATTAATAATATAGTTTCCAAAACCTATCCATAGACAGGGTACTTCTACGATTTCTCCTGGGGAAATAGACCATAAAATTGTTCGAATGTATTTTGGATTATTTGGTATACCACCAACAATACGTGACTTATAAAAATCTACGGGTAAACTTCTCGCACTAGCATTAATACTTTTAATTGTGGTGATTATTTTTAGATCTTCAAACGAGATGTCCAGTATTTCAACACTACCGTTGTTTGTATTGATATTTGACTTTACATCAACTGCTGATGTTGTTGATATTAAAATTAACATCAGGACTGCTAGTAAGTTATATAGTAGTAATTTATTTTTCATTTTCTTTCCCTGTATCTTTCAATGATACTCTAGTATTTAGTTTTTATCTTTAGATTTCCGCATATAAGTTTATTTTTGTACACAACTATACAAAATTTAATATAATAGATGCACATTGGAATATATATAGGGGGGGTAAACTATGATAAGGAAAGGTATGGCCCTTGGAATAATGATAATATTTCTAACTACTTCAGGGTCTATATCTATTACAAAACCGATAACTAATTCTAACACTCTAGATTTAGACGATAGTTTAAATTTTCATACTGTTCTTGGTGAGTTTGGAACGTATACAACATGTATTTATTGTAAATATGCACATGAGGCATTGATATATTTATTCTTCAATCGCGGTGATGATTATCCGTTTTATTATGTAACTCATGTTTATGATAAAAACATCCATGCTTATAAACGAGTTAAGGAAGAATTAGGTTTAACTGCCGCTCCCACAGTGTTTTGGGACGGTGGTTGGAGAAAAGATATAGGTTCCCCCAACAACGCTACAGATGTAGCTAATTATAAAAAGAGTATTAACAAATGTAAAAATAGAACGGTCGCTGATATAGACTTATCAGTTGATGGATATTGGCTTGGAGCTGTTAATAATGAACCAGAAGATAATGCAACTAAAATACCTATCAATCAAACTTTAAAGTGGACAAATACAAAGATGATTGTTAATGTTACCATAACTAATAATGAAGCATCCCTGTATAATGGCCATCTTCATGTGTATGTATGTGATAATCAATCTTCAATGGGGTGGTATGATACAGCTGATAGATTGTATACTATGGCATTTTTAGATTATGCATTAAATCATAATATTAACCTAAAGGGTAAAAGTACATGGAATAGTTCGATTCATTGGGATGGAATAGATCATACCAATGGCACAAAAAAGTATGTATATGAAAATGTAACTGAAGATAATACTTGGGTGATTGCATCAATTTTTAATCGGGATAACAATAATTATACAGATGAAACTGCAGGGTATCGATTAAATGAGGGTACCGATCCAAAAACCTTTACCGTTTATTTTGGTAACACAACTCCTCCACCATTAGTTATCGGAAATACTACTAAGATGACATTTACTAATTTCACACTTGAGTGGAATACAACGTATTATTGGAGAGTTGATGTATGGAATAAAAAAGGTGAAAAAACGAAGGGTAAAATTTGGAGTTTCACAACCCGTGATAATCATCCACCCAATACACCAAGTAATCCTATTCCATCCAATAACTCTAAAAATGTTAGTATTTGTGGTGATTTTAGTTGGACTGGTGGTGATCCTGATGGTGATAATGTAATATATGACATTTACTTAAGTGAATGTTCAGGGGATCTAATTTTAATTGCCATAAATGTAACTACCCCATGGTATCAAGAAACCCAGTTACTTGAATTTGATACATGTTATAAATGGATGATTGTTGCATGGGATGAATTTGGGTATAAATCAGTAAGTCCGATTTGGTATTTTAGAACAGAAAAAAACCTTCCTCCATATCCACCTGGTGATCCTCATCCTAAGGATGGTGAATATCTAGTACCCATTAATGTTACCTTATGCTGGAAAGGAGGTGATCCTAATCTATGTGATATTGTCACGCATGATGTGTTTTTTGGTACCAACTCACCTCCACCAAAAGTTAATAGTACAAATAAAACCTGTTATAATGTAACTGGATTGGAGTTATTTAAAGAATATTATTGGCAGATTATCGCATGGGATAGTGGGGGACTGTCATCTAAAGGACCAGTATGGACTTTTACAACAGGTGATAATAGTCCTCCGGGTGCACCAAAAATCGAGGGGCCAGGACCAAAAATAAAAATGTTGCACATGCCAAAACCAAAACCAGGGACTTATAATTTTACCTTTTGTGCAATAGATCCTGATGGCGATGATGTTTTTTACTTTATAGACTGGTACTATGGTACTTATGAAGATTGGTTCGGTCCATATCCTTCTGGAGAAAAAGTAACACGCAATCATACATATATCAAAAAGGGAACTTTTACAATCAGTGCAAAAGCTAAAGATATATGGGATCAAGAGGGTCCATGGGGATACTTACATATAACTATACAGCAAAGTAGGAATTCAATCAAGCTATTATTTTTACAATGGTTAAACAATTTTCCATTATTACAAAAATTATTGAATTATATTTGTAATATCATGGAATTTTCGTAAAAATTCCATTGATAATATTCTTTACTTCTCTAAAAAATTTGTATAAAATTTAAGATTAAAGGGATGGGGAAGTGTGGAGGTGGTGAGGAGAGATGGGAAAAAGGGATGACTCCCCCATCCAGATTAATATTATTTTAATTACTATATATATTTTATTATAAAAATAATAATTAGAGTGATATCAATTTATACTAGGTGTATTTACTATGAATCACCAGAAAAAATAATTAATAACTAGAAGGGAAGAGGGGGATAAAATATGAAGAATAATTAATATGAAAATATGAGTCTTTCCCTTTCTAGTTGATGTTTAATATTTCTATTGGTTTAAGTAAGTTTTTTGCAGTTGAATATGCAGATATATGTGCATTTTCAGTATGAAAAAGAATTAGAGAGTTGATTTATTTATCAAAAGAATATTTAACAATTTTTTGATTAATATTAAAAAAATAATTTTAAAAAAAGATAGAGAAGAAAATTATTTTCTTCTTCTTAAAATTATAAGTATTAAGCTTAATGCTGTTATAACTGAAAATACTTCAAAACCGGGTGTTCCATTCGTTGTGTCTCCTGAACCACCATTTCCATTAGTTTGGTTGTCTTCTCCGTCATCGTCTGTATCATCTCCATTACCATCCTCGGGTGCAAATTCAGGATCCCATGTATAGTCACCAACCCAATCAAACCATGAATCTTTTACATATTGTTCTGCTCCATAATCCTCAAAGATCCAGGCAGTTCCATAAAGTTCAACAGCTGTTGTAATCATCTCCTACCTTTTCTAAAGTTGCACTAATGGTATCTCCATTAACTGTTACATCACTAATAGAAATTGGTGGTGAATAGCTACCTGTTAGAGATGTTCCCATTGCACTACCGCCTACAGGTTCTCCGACAATATCTACATAGGATAACATATACCACGCATCAGTTGTATTAAAAAACATAATGTAAGCTGCTTTTTCATATTGCGAACGTGTGAATGCCCCTCCAGGCCACAAACTCATTGAAAGTGTAATCTGATCTCCACTCACTTCAGCTTTTATTTCTTTAATATCGATATTTGGTTGATCATCGATGGTCTGCTTTTCCCAGTAAGGATATACAAAGTGCCATACATCCCCTTGAGCATCAGTTTCTGTTTCTGCAGTTGCTATTATAGATGATAAAAACAGCACAATTATACCTATAATTAATAAATTACTTTTCCAAAGTTTCATAATAACTACCTCCAGAATGTGGAAAACATCATTCCTTTTTAAATATATTGAAAAAATTAACATTATATTTATTTAATAACAACGAAGAATATATTACATAATTTTATATAGGATAAGATCATTTGAAACACATCGGGAGGTTATAAAAATGAAGAAAGTAGTAGGTATTATTATTTGTATGTTATTTATAGGTAGTGTTTTATCTGTTTCTGGAAGTGAATTAATTGAAAAAATTTGTGAACCAACACTAAATGGAAATACTCTTTATGTAGGAGGGAGTGGTCCAGGGAACTATTCCACAATTCAAGAGGCAGTTGATGATGCAGAAGATGGTGATATCGTTTTTGTTTTCAGTGAGTCGTCTCCATATAATGAAAGTGTTACGGTTGCAAAACCAATAACAATACGTGGAGAAAACAAATTAACCACAATAATTGATAGATCGCATGAAAAAGGTGATGCATTCTTTTTATATTCAAACAATGTGACTATTACTGGATTTACTATTCAAAACACTGGAACGGGTATCTATATCGCTGGTCCTGGATATGATGCTAGTTATAACATTATTACAGATAACATAATATTAAACACTGCTTGTGGAATCCAGATATTTTATGGTAGTCCATCGAAACCTGGATTTTCTAATTTAGGTTATAATACGATTAGTAATAATACAATTATCAATACTACTTTTTGTGGAATTAGATCTGTTAGAGGTCGAAATACTAATATTATTGGAAATAGTATTTCGGAGAACCATGGATATAGCAAAAGGGGATATGGAATAGAAGTATCTGGAGCTTTCAATAATATATCTTTAAATAACGTTTTCGATAATGATTTTGATGGAATTATTGTAGGTGAATCGTATAAAACTACAATTTATCGAAATAATATAGAAAATAATGGTCGTTATGGATTAACACTTTTCGATACATCCTTTGATAAAGTCATTCAAAACAATTTTATTGATAATCATAGAAATGCATTTTTTGGTCAAGCAATTTTATTTATTATTGAGACACATAGAGGAAATTATCCAATTCTACCAAATAGTTGGGATTCTAATTATTGGGGAAAGCCTAGATCCATACCCTATATAATTCCAGGACTTGTTGGTTTACATTTATTCCTACCATCGATAATATATGATTCTTTAGGGATTCTACCTTTTAATTTCTTCCGTTTGGATATACATCCTGCACAAGAACCATATGATATAGTTGGATGATATGAAGCCATTAAGAGGAAATTATATCAACTAAATATCAGTTACAAATTACAATAATCAGTATTTTCTAATAAGTTATCAAGTTGAGGTGGGAAGATGGAAGAAAAAGATATTCCCAGTAAAAAATGCCAAAAGTGTGATAAAGAAATCGGTGGAAAGGCGTATTATTTTGTAAGATTAGATTGTATATTTGATGGAGATACAGTTTCCGCGTGCGATACAGTTGTTCTATGTTTTAATTGTCATAATAATCTTAAATCTTGGTTAAATCTTTAAATTATCGGCAATTAACGTAAATATTAACGGCATTATTTAAATATCTCTTAAATAAATCTTTATTCGTAGGGTAGAAGGAAGGAAATGGTTGGATCATTTTCATCTTTTCACTCATCTAATATTCCTTCCTTCTCGATTTAATTGAAATAATTATATTTATTTTACAATTTTCGCTATGTATAATTTCTTTTCAAAAAAATAGGATTTATAAAGTGTTTGTGGTTTTATGAATTGAAGATTTGGTGAGACAGAGATGAACTATGAGGACGAAGACGAAGAAAATAGAGTTGAAGATGAGAAGAAAATTGACATCTTGGCAAAAGATCTAGAAGAAAAATTTAATGACTCCCAAGAAGATGAAATAATAGAGGAAAAAGAGGAGAGAAAAAGGATGTATATGGATACAATAAGAGTTCCAACAACAATAGCAGGTTTTATTACACTTGGTACTGGGATCGCAGTGCTAACCAGGGCAATATGGATGACTTCAATTTTTGGAGATATAACTTGGTATGTAATTCTATGCGTTGGAATATTATTAATTATTATTGGAGTATTTGCTGTTTCTCGTTCGTAATCAGTATTCATCACATTGTCTTTTGTGAAATAAATTAATTAATAGATTGAATTATATTAAATAATAGTTCTAGGTGTGATATTTTCCCATTAAAGTTTTATACNNCATTAACGTTTTATACTAATACACGATTGCTTTTAGTGACAACTTTCTTAGGAGAAAAGGAGAATGGTAAAGAAGATAATGGTTGTTGATGACGATCTAGGTTGTCTCGAGTCTGTTAAGCAAGCTTTAGAGATGCTAGATGATGAGTACAAGGTTGTGTTAGCTTCTAGTGGATTTGAATGTCTTGAATTATTAAATAATAATGAGATTCCTGATCTCATATTATTAGATATTATGATGCCCACAATGAGCGGATGGGAGACTTTAAAAAATATACAACAAAACTTAGAATGGAAAGATATACCTATTGTATTTCTTACTGCACGAACTGATGATATTGCCCAAAAGACTGGTAATTTCTTAGCAGAAGATTATATTACTAAACCTTTTAACATTGAAGATTTACATAAAAGTATTGATAGAATCCTAAAAAAGACTGGTCGTTTTCAAAAAGAAGATATAAGAAAAAGAATAGATAAAGTGTTAGCAGATAGTAATCAATCGAAAGAATAGTTCAATATCATCTTAATCCTAATTATTCATTTTCGAAATATCATGTATAATGTGGGTAAATCCAATTATTCGACCTTCTCTATCTCTTAATACATTAACCGTTAAATTGACATCAATTGGTTCAGCATTCACTTTATTAATTTTTGTTTCTATACTCTGTTTTACATTATCATCTTGTAAGAATTCTTTCTGGATTTTATCCCATTCATCTGATAGATAAACCATCTTTATGTGTTTCATATTAAGTTCATTTTGGCCCATATTTAGAAGTTCTTCAGTAAGTTTATTCCATGATATAATATGCCCATTTTCATCGGTTAGAATAATTGCAAAGGTCGAATTTTCGAAAACAGCTTTATAGTGTTCTTCAAGTTTCATTAAATCCATTTCTGCCTTCTTTTGCTGAGTAATATCCCTAGAAATACCCATGGTACCGATTATATTACCCTCATCGTTATATCGAGGTACTTTTGTAACAAGAACCCAACTTTCAGATCCATCCTGGCGCGTAAGTTTCTCTAGTTTATTGATAATCGGTTGTCCAGACTGCATTATATTGTTATCATCTTCAAAAATCTGTCTTGCTTGTTCCTCAGGTAAAAAATCGTAATCTGTTTTTTGTACCATCTCTTCAGGGGTTACATTAGAATGCTGAGCCTTTGCCTTATTTACTAGAATAAATCTATTTTTTTCATCCTTAAAATAAACAGAATCTGGAATAGTATCCAACAGTGTTTTAAGTAATTCATGTTCACGATTTTTTTGTTGGTCTTTTTCACTTCTTTCAGTTATATCCCGTATAATTAAAATAAAATTATCAACTTCTTTATCCTTTTTTACAAGAAAAAAAGAGCTTACTTCTACATCTAGCAACTTTTCCTGCATTGCTTTTATTTGGGTCGTATAATTGTTTGCCGTTTTATCTGAAAGTAATTGTTCAAATTGTTTAACAACAATTGGACGTGATTTTGACGTAATAAATTCTGTTGAAAAGAGATTCTTACCGATTATATTATCCTTTGTTAAATCGAGCATTTCACATAGTTTAGTATTTACATCAAGTATGTCACCTCGAGCATCCAAAACCAATATTCCATCAGTTGAATACTCAAAAAGTCCATGATATTTCTTTTCGCTCTCCTTTAATCTATTTTCTGCCACTCTTCGTTCTGTGATATCCCAAAAAAGTGCAAACATAACCGGTTTATTATCCATTTTAAAAAGAGAGATGCTAATTTCAACAGGAATATAACTACCATCTTTGCATACACTTTCTGTTTCAATGTTAAAACCCCCTCGTGCAGCAATTTCTTCCTTAAATTGAGACCAATCGTTATCTAACGATAATATATCTTTTAGTGATAAATGTAAAAATTCGTTTAAGTGATATCCAAAAAGCTCACTTGCTTTATGATTTGCTTCTAAAATTTGCCCTTCGAGTGTTGTTAAAAAAGCTGCTGCATTAACCTGTTCAAATAATGTTTTGTATCTTACTTCAATCGTCTTAGAATCAATCTTTGGTTCTACATGAAAAACTTGTTCACTAGACTCCTCTGCCATAAATCATCACATATAGACATCCCATCTAGTTAGTACTTAAAAATAAATACATTTTTGATATTTAAACCTGTGTTTTATCAAATAATTAGTTTAGTATATATCTTTAATTTAGAATTATTAAAAAGATTAATTAATGATTATAATTCTTTAAATTATAGTGATTGAAATCTTTCCTATGTTGAAAAAACGATGGACAATATTTATACAAGATTGTTATATTTTAGGTATTTCTTAAAATAAAAAAGATGATTTTATATGAAATGAGATTGGTCGATAAATGGTAGTTAATAGTATTTGTAATATAGAAATCAATAAAAATCATCGTAAACACTGGTTAAAATTGGCATGTAAGATTATTTCACTCTATTTAACAAAAAGAAATGAGCAAGAAATAATAGTAGAAAAAAGTTATAATTCAATTTCTCCTAATTATGATTATTTTTGGTCAAACCATATGAATAAGTTTTCACAGGAATTGATTAATAGAATAGATTTTCCAGATAAAGGTGTGAGTATTGATTTGATGTGTGGAACGGGGTTTGTAGCAGGACTGATTGCAGAGAAAATTAAGGGGAAAATTATCGGTGTCGATATCTCTGATGGAATGTTAAATGTTGCAAAGAAAAATTATGGTGATCAATGTAATTTTATTCGGAGTGATGTTATAAAATATCTAGAAAGTCAACCCTCTGAAAGTGTTGATGTTGTTGTCAGTACGTGGGGACTTGGTTTTACAAAACCATTTAAAATGATTAAAGAAATTACTCGAATTTTAAAACCCTCTGGTCAAGTTGGTATAATTGATAATAGTTTATTAACAATATATGAGGTTGTATTTTCTGGTATTTCAACTGTTGCTGAATACCCTTCTGCAGTAACTAATAAGATGAATGTACGATGGCTTCCTTCAAAAGGATCTTTAACAAGAAGAATGAAATTATCTGGTCTAAAGATAATAAATTCGTGGAAAGGTAACAAAACATATTATGCAAAAAATGGTGAGGATGCGATAAATTTTTTAATTAACACAGGAACCGCTGCTGGTTATCAATATTGTATCGATAGAAAATATTCAGATGTAATAAAAAAACGTTTTAGGATAATAATTAAAAAATCATATGGAACTAAGAAGGGAATACCAATAACTCATCGTTATATTGCAGCAATTGCTAAAAAACCTAATTAATCATTTATGTATTTGTTGATTTTCTTAGTACATTTGTATATTTTTGGATATGGATATTTATTATCTAGTTGTGGGATCATTTTTTTGCTATCACAAGGTGATAACGGAAATGAATCTGAATCAATTTTATTACAAATCTCCCTCATAAGACAATCAGCTCTTGGTCTAGGAAAGTAAGGTTTCATATCTTCCCAAATATCCTTTAAAGGTTTCTCTTGAATATTACCAAAACTTAAAGGGGTAAAATCACATGGACATACTTCACCAGTTGCATCAATAAATAATGTCTGGTATCCAGTATTACAACCCATAAAACCCTCTGATTCATATTCAGCAAGGGTTGTCACAATTGGACCCGATCTAATTTTATGAAGTTTTTTTTGTATATCTTTTAAAAGATTGAGTTCATCGATTTTTAATTGTTCATTTGAGCTTCCACACCAACTACCAGTGGCAATTGGAAAAATTAATCTGAGTTCTCCAACTTTTAAATCATCTGCTAAATCGTAGATTCTTTCAAGTTCTCCATTGGTTAATTTTTCTCTAGTCGCTATTGTATTTATCGCTGTATAAATGCCTGTTTGATTACATATCTTTAATGCATTTATCCCCAATTGTAATGAACCTTTTTTCCCCCTTACTCTATCCTGTATTTTAGGATTTGTTGAATCTATACCTATAATCATTGATCCTAAATTGGAATTGTAAAATTTTTCAGCTCTTTTTTTATTAAAATTAAAGCCTGTTGAATAAATAATTGTCGTTAACTCAGGTGATGATGCTGAAACGATTTCTTCAAGATCCTTACGAATCATTGGTTCACCACCAGTAAACCCTAGTATAGCTGTTCCAAGTTCTTTTATCTCGGTGATCAATTTAAGGATTTGATTTTTTGGGAGATCTCCTTGTTTTCTTTTACCATAACTGCAATGTGGACATTTATATGGACATATTGCGGTAATTGCAAAATTTATTGTATGCGGAAGTCGTTTTTGATTTTTTATAGTATCAACGATTCGATCAAATGATATAGAAGGATAAGGTGGAAATGCTGAATTTATTCTAATTTGTTCATTAAACCAATGGGGTTTTTCTTTTCGAAACTTACTGATTGAAAAAATTTTAAATCCTATTGGAGTATTTTTTATATAAGGTGCTAGTTCTTTTATTATTGTTATTCTATCTACTTTTTTCAGATATCACACCTTCATCAAGATTCTATGTTTATTGAATATTAATGTAGGTATTATTTATAATTTTTAATACGAAATATCTTTATATGAGATTTTTTTACTAACAGTATAGAAAATATGAATGTTTTATTAATCCATCCTGGATCTGGTGGAATAGAATTTGCCGAAAATTTTCAAGTTCCAATAAATCCATATTTGCCTCCCTTAGGAATTTTATATCTTGGTAGTATATTGGAGGAGAATGATCATAAAGTAAATGTTATTGATTTAAATGCTGAAAAATTTTCAAAAGATGACTGTAAAAAGGTTCTCAATAATTTCGATGCAGTAGGTATGACTACCTATTGTCATTCCTTTGAACAAGATAATTCACTCAAGATATCGAAAATGATTAAAGATATTGATCCAAGTATCCCTTTAATTCTTGGAGGGCCACATGGTAGTCTTTTACCGAAGCAATCTTTAATAGATTATAATGCAGATATTTGTGTAAGAGGGAGGGGTGAAACAGTTATTTATCCAATTATCGAAGCACTAAATGGCAATGGTAAAATGGCTTCTATTCCGAATATCTATTATCGTGAAGGAAATAAGATTGCTCATACAAAGTTTAAGGCAATCAAGGTGAATTACGATGATTTACATTATCCAGCTCGACATCTTGTTGATAAATATGATTATGGATATTTGAATGGTAAAAAATTAGCAAAAGGTCGTTTAACATCTATTATTACGTCAAGAGGTTGTGTAAACAGATGTAATTTTTGTAATATACATGCATATATACCAAATTGTACTTATCGATCTGTTGAAAAGATCAAAAAAGAAATTGAGGATATATACAATAAAGGTTATGAAACTCTTACTTTTGTTGATGATAATTTTATGATTAAGAAAAAAACCGTTAATGAAATTATGGATTTTATTATAAAAAATGACTTTAATTTTCGAATTTGGATTTTTGGTGCGCGAATTGATGCTGCAGAAAGATCCTTGTTTGAAAAAATGCGCCACGCTGGAACGGATATAATCAATTTTGGAATCGAATCAGGAAGTCAAAAGGTGCTAAATTTTTACAATAAAAGATTAACTATTTCACAAATAAAATATGCAATTAACCTTTCTAAAGAAATGGGTTTCTTAACAACTGGCACGTTTATGATAGGTGCTCCTATTGAAACAAAAGAAGATATTAATAAAACTATAAAATTCTCAAACCAACTCCCTTTAGATGCTGCAATATTTTTTGCATTTCATTATACCTATAAATCTAAGTTATGGCAGGATGCATTAAATAATGGAAAAATTAAATCAAATGATTTTAGACTCATTCCTGATAAAAGCAAAGGTCTTGGAAATTTTTCACCTAATGAGCTTTTTAAATTAACAAGAAAAGCAAGTTTTATATTTTTTCTAAATCCACAAAGATGGATAAGAATGATGAAAAGTGTTTTAATAAATAATGATACTCGATTAATAGGTCAGGGTTATCAAATTATCAGAAAAGTAATCATACAATAACTTTTATAAACTCCTCTATAAAAGTTGTTTCTTATTTCTGTTTAATATTCTAAGTTTAATCATATTCATGTATTCTTTGTCATCATATTCAACATTAAAAAATTGTTTTAGTAACCACATATTTGTTTTGGTATGGTTAGTGATCTTACTAATTATAACATTTGATTCATTTTGAGCTAGTACCATATAAGGAAGTATTTGATCTATTGCAAAATTATCAAGAGTGGCTCCATTTTTTATGTCATTTATAATATGAGTTAATACTTGTTCTCCAATTTTTTCAGCTGTTATTCCTCTCTCTCCTAAAAAGGTCGATCCTAAAACTGTTTCATTAGATTTAGACCATAAGGTTATACCAGTTCCTGGAGAAAATGAGGTTGTTTTATCCATTTCTATATAACATCTGATATTATTTTTTACTGCTTCTTTTATAGCTGCATGTTTCATTCGTTTACCAATATGTTCTGGTAGATTTGCAATATGAACTATCCCATCAATTTTATTGAAAATTTGCTTTTTGTCTAATGTTAAATTTTTTAATTTTTTAATCGGATGGATTCTTAACTCTGCTTCTCCACCACCTTTAGGATAGTAACCTCGTTTTATAAGATGAGCATCAGTTTTTACACCCATAAGTTCAATCAATGGTAAAAAAACATGTGCAAAATAATCCCACGTCGGAGCCCATTTTACATCTGTACCTCCCCTTACTTTAATAGTTATAGGTTTTTTGGTGTTTAAAGAGCTTAAAATACAAGCTTGAAAAACTAATGTTATACTTCCTGCTGTACCAATATCGAATTTATATTCTCCAGGTTGAATCTCCCCAGGCATAAATATTACTTTTGAAGATCCAATTGATAAACCTTCTACCGCGCCTTTACAAATTGATTTAATGCAAGAAATTGCAGTAAGATGTTGTGCTCTTAAACCTGGATTTGGACGATTCGCACGAATATTTTTAATTTCCACAGGCTTTTGTGTAATTGCAGAAAGAGCAGTAGCATATCGTAATATCTGGCCTCCCCCTTCACCGTATGAACCATCAATTTGTAACAAATCCTCACCTACTTTAGGTTATCATAAAGCATTTTAAGAGCTGCATTACAAGTTCTTTCTTTATTTTGTAATCTATCTCCTGAAAATAAAAATTTTTTAACATAAACATTGTTTGAATCAGCAATTCCTATGTAAACAAGTCCAATCGGTTTTTCTTTAGTCCCACCAGTCGGTCCAGCTATACCGGTTGTTGAAATCCCAATATCCACGTTTGATTTCTCTTTTATTCCAATTGCCATAGCTTTCGCGGTTTGTTTACTGACAGCACCATATTCAACAAGTCCTTTTTCCGAAACATCTAATAATTCTTGCTTAGCTTGATTACTATAAGAGATGATACCCCTATCAAAATATTTTGAACTACCTGATATATTGGTCAAAGAATGAGCTATTAAACCTCCTGTACAAGATTCAGCAGTGGCAATGGATAAGTTGAGAGTCTTTAATCTGTCAGAGACTTTATTAAGAAGTTGTATATTTATCACGGATTTTTACCTCCTCTAATCTATCAAAATACAATCAAAAAACAAATATTTATATATATCTAAATTTTCATTATTTATATATCTTTTTAATTGAATGGTTAATGATTAAAATGGTTATTTTTTCATGCTTTTTTTAAAATGTTCTAGTTCCAACAATATATGTTTGGAACATGCAGTAAAAAGATGATTAGACATAGAAAATTTTGAATTTCTTTTAAAATCACTGAAATAAAATAAAATAATTTCTACACTAGAATCTTTTAATTTATTTAATATAGGTACAAAATCAGTATCACAAATCACTAGGACTATTGTGTCAACAATCATAGCAACTTCTGTTAAATCCATTGTGAGTAATGTATCAACACCTTTTTGTTGAAATCCATCATCTGTCTTCTGGCATCTTCCTTGTCTAATAAAAAAATTTGGAATACTACTCATTTTATTAACAAATTTATCATGTTTAGATTTTCTTTCTCTTGATCAGTAGGATTTGGGCTTTGATATGGAGGGGCGGTATAATAAAATACTCCCTTACACCATAACCCTTGAGATTTGGCAATTGTAAAAGCAAATTGATTCAAATCAATTTTTAGATATTTTCCTTTTCTTTTTCATACTCTTTCTGCCTCCCTCAAGAATTAAACTAAGATAGGGTTTATAAATATATTGTAAAAGGGGTC
>JABAOC010002846.1_pt7 | contig 39805 bp, 36 predicted proteins | sample 7062161 | NCBI WGS metagenome assembly JABAOC01 (sample SAMN14538625, study PRJNA623070) | marine sediment metagenome | biome: marine biome [ENVO:00000428]; feature: marine pelagic biome [ENVO:01000023]; material: deep marine sediment [ENVO:00002113] | place: India: Gulf of Khambhat ... | reverse complement strand
TCGGGTAGTAGAACGCCTCGAGAAGGCGGCGTAAGATATCGTCGTCAACGAGTAGGTTCTCTGACAGGTTATGCTCCTCGAAAAGCTCGCCGTTGTATTGCGGCTCGAGTTTCCGGAATTTATCGACGACGTATTGGTACAGCGGTTTCTCCTTCTCGCGGCGCCATCGGTTGAGGGCGTCGAGGAGGAGCTCCGTCGGCTCGATCTCGCGGTCCTCGATGACCCGCATAAAAATAATCCGGTCGATAATTCGCTGAACCGCTTCATTGATTTCGTACTCGTCTAGCTGCTTATTCCGCCAGGNNGCCAGTTCCTTGCGCCATTCCGTAAGGCGCTCGAAAAAATTGCGGTCTAGGGCTTCCTTTTCCCGCGTACGTCGGGCCTTCGGCAACAACTCCTTAAGCGCGCCCGCGACTACGGCTTGCCGCGAGAACATCCCCTCAAGTTCGTCCCACCGTTCGACGTAGTCTACACATTCGAGGTGGAATTTCTTGATCGCCCCGCGCACCGGGTTCTCGAATATGGGCTCAAGGCCCGCGTCGTAAAGGCGGAACCCGCCGAAATTGGTAAGTACGCCCAACGGCGCCGGCAGGTTATAGCCATATAACTTGGTTTGGAATATGAAATGGGCGTCGTCGAGTTTCTTCCGGAAATCCTTAGTCTCGACGACGAATTGCGGTTTGCCGTCAAGTTGGAAGCAATAATCCGCCGACTTTATACTATCTCGAAGGTGGACGCGCTTCTCAACTACTACCTCGCGCGGGTCGCGTACGTTCCAACCCAACGCCTCGAAGAAAGGTTCAATATACGTCCGCTGGAGTTGCGCCTCGTCGAAGCTGTCAGGGACGCGCCCTCCCTTTAGCCGCTCGAAGTCGCCGACCAGTTTCTTAATACTGTCCGGTGCCGCCATAATCCCTCCTCGCGCGGGGATTATAATATATCCCCCTGACAGGGGTTGTCAACGTAAAAAGAAAATTTGGGGCGACCCTTGCCCTCGGCCGCAAAACCGGCTATAATGACCGCGCTCCGGGCCCCGCGCCCGGGGGCCCCTGGGAAATTTTAACCGGAGGAGGTTTCGGTATGGTTAACTACGAGGAAGAGAACGGCGCGGCCCTCGCCAAGTTCGCCCACGTCTGCACCATCATAATCACCGCCGCGGCCATCGTCGCCGTCGTCGTCGGCATAATGATATACGCCAAGCTCGGCCCCGTCGCCGCGGGCATCGCCGAGCTCCGCGCCAAGGCGGAGGCAAACGCCGAGGCGCTGGCCAAGACGAGCGAGTTCGCGCAGGCCGCGGCCCCGGACTACAACCTGGCCGTCGGCTTCTTCGCGCCCGAGGCCGAGAAAGAGCCGCCGCTCGCCGACAGCAACGTCGTCAAGGCGGGCAAGGTAACGAACGTCCAGTTCCGCGTCTACAACGTCGCGCCGGCCGCCGAGAAGCAACCGGAGGAGGAACCGGCCGCAGGCGAGGAGGGCGAGGAGGCCGAGGAGGAAAAGGCCGCGCCGACGCCGGCCCACGCCCCCAGGCGCGCGGAGGGCGTGTCGGTAACGGTGGCTTTCCCGGCCGACGTTGACGTCGCCGCGGTCGCGGCGCCGGGCGCCACGTTGCATAGGTTCCCGCGCGCCGGCGGTACCCTCGTGGCTATGGACTGGAGCGCCGCGAGGCCGCTGCACCCGGACACGTACTTCGCCTTCCGGGCGAGAGTAAAGGCCAAAGAGAAGGGCGATTACGAGCTGGCGGTGGTCGCGGACGCGAACAATCCGTTCGCCGCGGCGCCGTCGTTCACGGGCAAGCTGCGGCTCGTCGCGAACTGAGCGCGTCTCGGGCGGACGACTTCTCGCAATAAAAAAGGGGCCTCGCGGCCCCTTCCTTGCGGCGTATGCACCCGCTAGTGGTACAGCGCCTTGACGCGCCCCAGGCTCGTGGGCACCACGGCCACCGTCACGTTATTCACGACGACGCGCAGCATCAAGTTCCGGTAACCGCCCGCTCCCAAAAGGGGACTCCAACTCCCGCGGGAATAACTCCACGAGTGCCCGATGAACGTCGGGTTCGCGTCTAGCGCGTACGGGTCGCAGTTGGGGTAGTTGTAAAATAACTCTACCGCGGCGACGAAGGCGTTGTTCGCGGCCGGGAGCGTCCAACGGACCGGGCAATTGACCCATCCGTAACCGGCCCTCGCCGGCTTTACGTACTCGGGGCCCCATATAAGCGACCCCGGCCGGCCGCCCGTAAAGGCGAAGATGCCGACGCGGAACCCGTCCCACTTCGCGTTGGGCCAGGCGGGCGTCGAGTATAACCTTACCCGGGTAATCGCCCGGAAGTCCGAGATCATAGTTATGTCGAAGTCGTTGCCTACCCAATAATCACGGCCCTGCATGGAACTCACGAAATAGGACCGCGTCCCGTTATCGTACTTAAGCTCCACCGCCACGTCGGCGTCGTCCGCAACCGCGGCGTCCGCGCCCCACGCGCCGGCCGCGAGCAGCGCCGCCAACCCTAGCCAAAGTGATAATTTACGCATACGTTAACCTCCCGCGTTTCTCGTTCGCGTTAACCCTCACGGCTAGGAAAGCCGGAGGTATCTACCTCCTACAATATACCATAAAAAATAAAATATTACCAATTAGTAAACGTTGAAATTATATTTTACAGAACCGCGCGCCGAGACGCCGTACAGCCTCGGCCTTGCGGCCAACGATTTCTCCCCCCGCTAGCGGTACAACAGCTTAACGCGGCCCACGCTCGTCAGCGTTAAGGCAACCGTCCCGTTGTCGACGACGACGCGTATCGTGACGTTGCGGTAGAGATCGTAGGGGGGAGGAAATTCCACCCTGCTCCATCGACGCTGGTAGTACTGCCACGAGTGGCGCGTAAGTACGGTATTGTTATCGACCGCGAAGGGGTCCGCGTCGAGACGGTTATAGAATCGCTCCTCGGCGGCTGCGAAAGCGTCCGTGGGACAGGTCCAACCGATGTTTATCTCGACCCAAACATGGCCGTGGAGGCCGCTCGGCTTGACGAAGTAACCCCGAGCCGATGTAGGCCACAACCTCGAGCCAGGGGCGTTCCCGCGGAAATCGAAAAAGGCCACGCGGAAACCATCCCACCCGCGATTGGGCCAATCGCCGCGGGCATAAAACCTCAACCTCCTTATCGCGCGGTAGCTTGAGAGAGTGGAGTTATCGAAATCGTCACCGACCCAGGAACCCGCGCCCGTAAACCAAACCCAGGTCCAACGCCGGGTCCCACTGTCCCGCTTCAGCTCCATCGTTGCGTCGCGTGCGGGGCCACCTGCCTGAAAAACAAAAGGCGCGCCGTCAACGACTACGTCCGCCGACCACGCGCCGAGGGCGCCGCCAATAGCCAACGCCATCAACGTCACGAACATTCTCATCGCTTTCCCTCTTTAAAACTTCTGACAAGACCCGCCGGCAAAATTGCCGCGAAATCCCGCGTTCGTATCGGGCTTTTCCTGAGATTCGTATTGAAATTCATAATATTACTTCGCGGGCGCCAAACCCTGATCTACGTTCGCTTTTCCGTTCGTCGCTGCATCAGCCCTTTTCCCTTTACTTCGCCTCATTAATTTAATAAAATTCGTTAATTATGAAGCCTGCTAAAACGGCGCCGGACCTCCATTTAGGCGTTGAGGAAGAGTTCGCGCTTCTATACGCCGACGGCTCGCTCGCCAACGAAGTCGAGGCGCTCCTCGGGCACGTGCCCGAGCGCTACAAGCCCGAGCGCATAAAGCAAGACCTCCACTACTGCATGGTCGAGGTAACGACGCCGATATGCGACTCGCCCGCCGAGGTCAAGCGCTCGCTGGCCGAGCTTCGCCGGGTCGTGGGCGGGGCCGCCGCGGCCTTGAACCTCCGCGTCATCTCGAGCGGCGTCCACCCCACCGCGCCCATGGAGGCGGGCCGCCTGGTCGAGACGCCGCGCTTCCGCCGCCTCATCGATGGCGGCGCACTCCGCGGCGACGGCGTCCACTTCGGCCTCCACCTTCACGTCTCGCTCGACGGCCCCGAGGCCCGGGTGGGCGTCGTCAACCGTCTCCGCTGGCACCTCCCGGACCTCGTCGCCCTCGCGGTGAACGCCCCCTTCTTCCGGGGCGAATACCACGGCGTCAAATCGGTCCGCCTCGAGTATTACGAGCCGGTCCCTACCGTCGGGCCGCCGCCTGTGCTCGAAAAGTTCGACGACTGGGCCGGCGTCTTGAAATCTTTCGAAAAACACGGCGTCGAGGGCGAGCGCGACCATTACGGCGACATACGCCATCGCTACAGCCTGCCGACGGTAGAAGTGCGCGTAATGGACACGCAACAGTCCGTAACCGATACGTTGGCCGCGGCCTCCTACGTCTGGGCCCTCATCCGGCACTACGTAACCACGCTGGACGACGAGTTCCTCCCGCCGATGACGGAGGCCGAGTTGCGCGCGAACCGCGAGGGCGCCTGGCGCCGCGGCCTCGACGGCACCTTCCGCCTCTACGGCGACACCCTAAGCCGGCCCGAGTACGTGGGCCACTCGCTGCACCACCTCCTCGAGCGCAATACCCCCGAAGCTCCCTACCTCGAGGGGCTCGCCGCGCGCGTGGCCGCCGGCTCTACCGGCGCGGACCGCCAACTAACTTTCCTGGGGAGCGACCGCGTCGACGGCCGTGCCTTGCTCGCTGAACTCGAGCGTAGATTCGCCGAAGGTATCTAATCGGCCTTGACGAAAGGCATGGGGGCTTTATTTTACTTTCGGACTCCACAACCACCTGCCCTACGTCCTCGGCCGCGGCGGCTGGCCCCACGGGACCGATTGGATTTACGAGGCGAAGGACCGGCCGTTCGCCGACTTGAAGGCCGGTTGGTTCCCGCCCCTTTAACGCAGCACCCTTACCCGTCCCACACGACCTTCCGTGCGTAAAAGGGTTATCAAACTCACGCTCGAATACGACGGGACCGGCTACGCCGGTTGGCAAATTCAGCCCGGCGTGGCGACGGTGCAGGGCGCGCTCGAGGAGGCGCTGGAGAAAATCTTAAAGGAGCCGACGCGCGTGCACGGCGCGGGGCGTACCGACGCCGGCGTGCACGCCGCGGGGCAAGTGGCCCACTTCGAAACGGCGGGCACCGTGACCGCCGAGGAGTTCGAGCGCGCGCTGAACGCGTTGCTTCCGGCCGACGTACGCGTCGTCGCCGCGGAAGAGGCGCCGCCCGGTTTCCACGCCCGTTACGCCGCGCGGAGCCGCACGTACCGCTACGCCGTGACCTTCGCCGACTCCGTATTCACGCGCCGCCACGCCCACTACGTCGCCGGGCCGCTGGACGTGGAGCCGATGCGCGAAACCGCCGCGGCCCTCGTCGGTAAACACGACTTCGCCGCCTTCGGCAACCTCTCCGAGGACTACGATACGACGGCCCGCGACGTGACCGAACTCAGGCTCGAGGAGACGCTCGGCGGCCTGGAGTTCTACGTGACCGCGAACGCCTTCCTCTACAAAATGGTACGGAACGTCGTCGCGGCGCTGCTCGCCGTTGGGCGGGGCGAGCTTACGTCCGCGGACGTGAAGCGCGTCTTGGAAGATAAGGACCGCGCCGCGCTGGGGCCGCCGGCGCCGCCGCGGGGCCTTACGCTGATGCGCGTAACCTACTCACGCATTTAATTTGACTTGGCAGGGGGGATATGATAAATATTAAACGTCCGGCGCCCGGGTGGCGGAATTTGGTAGACGCGCATGGTTGAGGGCCATGTGGGAGTAATCCTGTGCGGGTTCGAGTCCCGCTCCGGGCAAACGAAGAGCGGCCCATCGGGCCGCGAACCTTTTTGGGGGGGAAATCAATCTCTGCCCGCGGGAGGCATGGCCGACTCGGCCCTACCGGTCGCGACGAGGCGAATAATATTCATGTTGAGCAGGCCAAAGATAACGCGGCAAACTTCGAAGCAACTCAGGCCGGCCTCTTCCGCGACCGCGGCGACGTCGCGCCGGCCGTCCAGGAGGCTAAGCACGCGCCACTCCTGCGCCGTAAGCTTGATCGCGTCGCCAGACGCGCGGTTGGGATTGGTACCGTATACCTCGTGGTAGGAACGGATAGTGTCTTTTATCTGGCTCCACTCCTCGATCCGCCGCGCCCCCTCCAAAATTATATGTTCTACGCTCATCGATACGAGTATGTCCTCGTCGTCCAAATCCAGTTCCCGGAAGAACCTGAAGCGCCCCGCCCGCTCTCCTATGGCCGCGTAAATGGATTCCTTTATCTGGTGCTTGATCTTCTCCTCTAATATCATGCGGTCGACCGCACCCATCGCAACCAGAATCGTCCCCAAGCGAATGGGGTTCCCCTCGGCCCGCATCTTCTTCTGCGCCCGGAGCGCAAGTCCCAGCTGCTCTTCGGTTATCTCCCCGTCCTGCAGGAGTATCGTGCCTAGTTGTTCGCGCAGGTTCGAGGGCGTCGCGAACACCGCCTTGCCTTCTTTATAATAAACCCATATAGTCTCGCGCTCGCCTTCCACCGCCAGCGTCCCGGTTTTCCGGCCCTGGCCGATGATCTGCATTACCTCCGCCAACGAAAAATCTTTGATGTCGCCCTCGAAGGACATAGCGCAAGTCTATGTAACACTTTCTTCTAATAGTATAGCAGAAAATTAGACTCGCGACACGTGCTCGCGACAGGCGAAGCAATAAAAAAGGCCGTTGATTCGCCGCGTGCTTACCCGGCTCTGGCTCCCCTGCGCCGGCGGCCCCGACTCTTGAGCCAGGCGTTAATATCTTCAGGTAATGAACATACTACGCCGCCAACGCGCACTACGGGCAAACCTTCCCTTTCTCTTCTCTTGGCGGTAGCTACCGAACACTTCAGGAAGTCCGCGATCCGCGTCCAACCCATTAAAACCTTGTGCCTACGAGCTTTACGTTTTGCCTCCATGCAGCACACCCCCGTTTATCGAGACACCTTAAGTGAATACTATTATATGACCGCTTATTAATTCTAACAAATTCTACCCCCGGCGGCAACCTAAATAATTACGGGAGCCCGCTTTTATGTAATTTGTATCGCGGCCTAAGCCGCCGCGGACCCGCGAGCCTTCCGCGCCGCCTGCGCGAGTAACGCCTCCCCTCTGGCCAGCAATCGCGCCCCCGGCCCCAAATCAACTACCCGCTGCCCCTCGCGCTCGCGGGCAAAGACGAGGTACGCCCGCGCCACGGCTCGAGCCGTCGCGCGCGCCAACAGCGCCGCGTACGCCGCCATCTGGTCGCGGTATTCTCGCTCCGCCCGTCCCCCCGCCGACGCCGGCTCGTCCGTCTTGTAATCTACGATTACGAGGCCGTCGCCCGTTTCGAAAAGGAGGTCCACCTTTCCGCTGACGACGGCGTCACCCACCGCGACGGCCAAGGGCATCTCGCGGTAGAACGCCGCGCCAACCGCCTCCCGCACCGGCGCCGCCGCCAGGCAATCGCGCGACCAGGCCGCCACGGCGGCCGCGTCCTCGTCGCCTAAACCCTCGCGAGCGCAAGCGGCCGCGGCCAGCTCCTCCAACCCGGCCCCCGTCGCCACGTCCACCTCCTCCATCACCGCGTGCAACGCCGACCCCAGCTTCAGGGCAGAGGGGCGCGCCGGCAGCGCCACGTCTAATTCCAGCGGTGATTTCTCCTCGTCGAGCCGCGCTAACGCCGTAACCGTAATTACAGCCTCGGGCACGCCGGCCCGCTCGAGCTCTTCTGATAGCTTATCTTTCCACTCATCGTAGCCGGGCCGGAGGTCGGGAAAGCCGGCCTCCCCGGGCCCGCGGCTCGGAATCCGGCGCCGTTCTTCCTCCGGGTTTATTACGATAGTCTCGAGCGCGCACGACGCGCCGTCGAGGGAGGCGAGCGTCTCCGCGAGCGAACCGTCGCCCGCCGACGCCATCCGTGGCAGTATCAACAGGTCGCGCGCCCGCGTAACCGCGACGTAATCGAGGCGCTGCTCTTCCGCCTCACCGAAGCCCGCCTCTTTGTCCGCGGCCGCTTCGTAGCCAGGCGTCAACAGTTGCGTCCCGGCGCGCTCGCGCCCCACGCGAACGTGGACGAGGCCAGTCGCCCGGTCGACGAATACGGCGTCACCCTTACCCCGCCGCTCGCGCCGCGCCCAATCGGCGAACACGACGGCGTTGAACTCCAACCCCTTAGCGGCGTGTATCGTCATTATGCGGACGAAGTCGTCGCCCGCGTCGAGCGCCAACGACTCGTGCTCCGCTTCCTCGCGGCCCTCCATCTCGGCGAGCCATCGCGCGAACGCGCGTAAGCCTACCCCGCCCGTCGCGACGAACCTGCGGGCCAACGCCAAGACCTTGCGAACGTTCGCCACGGCGCGCGGGCCGTCCCCCCAGAACGCCGCCTTGTTTAAAAGGCGGGTCCGCGCGACCAGCTCGGCCAACGTCGCCGCGGGCGGCCTGTCGCCGCGGCCTTCGTGTAAGCGCGCGAGCAGCGCGAACGCGTCGCCCAGACCGGCCGGCGCGCCGGGGGGGACTGGGGCGCGGTAGTCGAAGGCCCCGCCCGCCAATTTGGACCGGAGCAATTCGTCCGCGTGGAACGAGAACAACGGCGACGTCAACGTCGCGACGAGCGCCAACTCGTCCGCGGGATTGTCGAGGGCCCGCCCCGCGGCGGCCACGGCCTTGACCTCGGGGCGCGCGTAAAAGGCCTGGCCGCCGAGCGTGTAGAACGGCACGCCCCACCGTTCCAAAGCCGCCTCCCAAACGCCCACGTTACGCCGCGTCCGCAGAAGCAAAGCGAAATCGCGGTACGCGATAGGCCGTACGGTACCTTCCTCTTTGTCGTAAACGTTGAACTCGCCGACATCGACCCCGCGCCCTATTAACGCGGCTACCGCTTCGGCCGCCTCGTACTCGCCCTCGAAGGCGCCGCCCGGCCCTTCCAACACCTTTGCCGCCGGCGCACCTCCTTGCCTGCGCGACGTATCGGACGACGGCCTGAGCTCGCCGTACGCGGGCTGATACGGCGGCTCGCCCTCGCCGAAGACAGCCCAGAAAACGCTGTTTACGAACGACACGAGCTTCGGTGCCGCGCGGAAGCTGCCGGTAAGGCGGAGTACCTCGCCGCCGTTGGCCTCGATCACCCGCCGCGCGGCGTCGTAAACCTCGATGTCGGCGCGCCGGAACCGATAGATGGACTGTTTGGGGTCGCCGACGACGAAGAGCTTCCCCGGCACGAGCGCGACGTCGCGCCAGTCGGTCGCGATCGCGCCGTCCTCGGCTAGGTAGAATATAAACTCCACCTGAAGCGGGTCCGTATCCTGAAACTCGTCTAACAGGATATGGCGGTAACGTCGTTGGAAATATTCGCGGGCGCCGTTCTCCTTTCGCGCGAGCAGGCGCGCCGCCCTGAGCAGGAGGTCGTGGAAATCCAACAGGCCAGCTTCCTCCTTGCGGCGCTCGAAGGCCGCGGCGGCGCCGCCGAGCCACGAGACCAGAGGCGGCAACGCCGTCCGCCGGAGGACGTCGCAAACCCGCGCCAAGGTCGCGGACACCGGCTTCAAATAGAGCTCGTTCAATTCGTCCTTCAGCTCGCGCGGGTGCCAATTATTTTTATTTCCGCCCAACTTCACCGTCGCCGAACAAACCTCGTCGAGGTCGCCGCGCTCGAGCGCCGGCAGCAGGTACTCGAGCGCCGCGAACGCGCGGTAACACGCGTCGCCCGGGTCCTTACATCGTTCACGCACGTCGTCGAAACGCGACAGCGCCGCGCGGACCGCGGCGCGGAGCTCGTCGAGGCCGACGACCCCGACCTCGTACGCGTTTAAGCGGACGATGTCGCGGTCGCGCACTATTTTGGACACGACCTTACCCAGGAAATCGACGCGCGGCGTACCGAAGTGGCCCCATAACGACGCCCAAGGCGCAGCCGCGTCCGGATGGTCGGCCTCGGCCCCAAGCCACTCCTCCCACACCTGCTCAAACAAAAGCGCTGCGGCCACCTCGTCGACGGCCTCGAAGGCCGGGTCCACGCCGGCCTCCACCGGGAGCTCCCTCAACAGCGAAGCCGCGAAGGAATGTATGGTGGAAACCTGGGCCTGGTCGAAGCGCTCGAGCGCGCGCGCCGCCTGTTCGTCGAGGGGGTTGTCCTCGAGCCAACCCTCGAGGCCGGCGCGGAGCCTCGCCGAAAGCTCCGCCGCGGCCTTCTCCGTGAACGTTATCGCTACGAGCCAGGCCGGGTCGTAGCCCGGCGTCAGCAGCGCCTGGAGCGCGCGGTCGCACAAAAGGCGCGTCTTCCCCGTGCCGGCGCTCGCCTCCACGAAGAAGGTCCGGCCGAGGTCGCGTGCCGCCCTACGGGCCTCGCCGTCGAAGAGCTCTTGCACCATCGCCTTCGCCTATTTTATTTTCCTTAACTCGCGCAACCGCGAAACCTCCGGAGCCGCCCACTTCGCTTCCGGTAAGTAACTACGCCCCGCGTCGCAGGCAATCCTAAAATCGCAATAACGACAAACGTCCTCGCCGCCGGCGACGAATATCCCGTCGCGTGCCAGCGCCAGCACCCCGCCCACCAGGCGCCGGACCGCCACGGCGTCCAAGCCCCTCTTCTCGCTCACGACGTATTTGTATTTCTCGCCGTCCTCGAGCGGGAAGCAGTAGCCGGCAAGGGACGAGCCGACCTCGGCGCCGAAAAGCTCGCAGTAGGCCATCAGGTACAGCGGCAGTTGGAGCTGGCGCCCGCCGGCGAGGTGCCCCACGTATCGGTCGCGCCGGCCGGCCTTATAATCCAAAATCCTGACGACGCCGCCCCGGACGTCCACGCGGTCGACTCGGCCGTGAATCTCGGCCGCCGGCCCGCCGTCTCCTTCGCCCGCGACATCGCCGAATTTTAACAAGAACGGCCTCTCCGTCGAATGGGCGTCGTCGCTCTCCGCCGGCCGCCGGCCGAAGCGGAGTTCGAAAAACGCGGGTCGCCAACCCTCGGCGTCGCTCGCGTCCTCGCGTACGAAGGCCGCCAGCTTGCACGATAGGAGCCGGCGTTCCATCTCGAAGGCCAACGGCCGCGGGAGTTCCCCCTCCTCCTTGAGCGCCGCCAGTGCCGCCTCCGTACGCCGCGCGACTTCCGCCTCGAGCCGTTCGCCGTCCGGGCCGCGCGCCACGCGCTCGCGGTAAACGTCGCGTAGGACGTCGTGGACCGCCTTCCCCAACACGATGGGCGACGGGGCCAGCTTCTCCCGGGGTTCTTCCCAACTCCTCAGCCCCAAAATTCTCTCGTAAAAAAACTTGCGCGGGCAGGCCGCCAATGACTCCAGGTCCGACGTACCTACGGGCACGACCTTCCCGCCGAACCGCCTCGCGAGAAAATCTTTCCCCGCGCCGGAAACGACTAAACCGTCGAAAGGCGTAAGGCCCGCGGCCCGCGCGGACGCGGCCGCGTCCCGGGCTGCGGCGCACCTCGCATCTAAGGCCGCCAGGTACGCCCCTACGCAGCTGTCACCCGCGTCCCGCGCGCGGCCCGCCCAATATTCGCCGTCGTCGAGAGCTTCCTCCGGTGACGGCGCCGCCGTCGCGCCGACGCGTCGAAACCACCCGTAAGCGGAGGCGGCGCGGTCGAAATCCTCCGCGCCGAACTTCGCGCCCGCGAGCACCCCCGCCACCTTGAGAAGGTAATAAGAGGGGAGCCGGTCCCGGCCCGCGGCGTCCCGGCGGTGATACGAGATACATAAGAACTCGCGCGCGGCGCCGAGGGCGAGGTGGAAGATGAGAGGCTCTTCCACGACGCGCGCCGAGCGGACGTCGAAGCGCCATCGGCCGTCGGCGCGGTCGTTGAGCTCCGCCCTCTCGCCGTCCAACAACACCGGGTCCTGCGAGGGGCGAATCGGGTAAACGCCCTCGGCGGCGCCCGTAATAAAGACAGCGCGGAAGGCAAGGTTCCGAGCTTTATCCAATTTTATCAGGCTAATGCCGCTGCGCTCAAACCTGCCCGCCGGCATCGTCTCCTCGCGCAACCGCTGGGTTAAGTTTTCGACGAAAACCCTAAACGGGACCGGCTTCGCGACGACGTCGTCGTACGCGGCGACGCCCCGCACAAGCGAGAGGACCGCTTCCCTCTCCTCGGAGGGTTCGAAATATTTCGCTACGACCTCCGCGAGTACGACCGCGAAATCGGCCCACCGCCCCTCGCCCGGGAACCGCTCGAGGTCCGCGAAAAGCACGTCCGAAAAAGCCGCCAGTCGGCGCACGTCCGCGGCGGCATGGCGACGCGGCCCCTCCGCCGTCGCGCGTTTGCACGCCGCGGCGTAACGCTCGAGCCGCTCGGCCCATTCCTCCCGGCCGTACACGATGCCCGCGGCCGCGGACACGTCGTCCGAAGCCGCCGCCTCGAGGCCGGCCGCCGGCCCGGAAATCTCGCCCGACGCTAGCGGCGCCGCCGCAGCGAAATCCACGAACTCGCCGCGAGCAAACGGGCGCGGCCCCGCCTTCGCGTGCCACGCTAGCTCGAGCAGGCGCCGCGTCGCTTCCCCCGCGCGCGTGGCCGCGAGCGGCCTGCCCTCCGCCACGTAGTAAGGGCTGTCACCCTCGCCCCTCCCGAGAACGCGTTCGAATACTTCCGTCAGCGCCGCGAGCATCTCCTCGCCGCGGTACAGGACCGCCATCTCGGCGAAACGGACGCCGTGCTCCCGGCTTAGCCTGAGCACCTCGCGGGCGACTTCACGCGCCTCGCCCTCTTCGTCGGCCGCCGAAATTACCCTAACGCCCTCGGCCGGGACCGCTTCGTCCCGTCGGTCGAACCAATGCCGGCATAACTCGCCGCGGGCGCCGACATCGGCCGCGGCAGCGGCCTCGACGCGGACCCCCGTCGCCTCGAGCCAGCGGACGGTGCCGCGGGCGAAGCGGAACTGCGGCCCTTCGCCGAAGGGCATATAGAATTTCAAACGAACGTGCTCGCTGAGAGCTCGCAACAGGCGCCGTTGGATTTCGTTAAAATCGTAAAAACCGAACGCTAACAACTCAGCGGTCCCGAACGCGTCGGCGAAAGTCGCGGCGCGCGCCGCCGCCCCGGCAAAAACGTCGTACTCGTCCCGGTAACGGCTGCCGTCGCGCCCCAGGAGCCTTCGATACTCGTCGTAAATCTTTCCGAAGAGGGTCAACTTATCCCCCAAGTTGAGGTCGACGTGCCACGAGCCGAGGCCGGCCTGGCGGACGTCCTCAGCCGCGGCCCAAAGGGTCTCGGCTAAGCCGGCCCTATCCTTCACGGGCCCGAAGTAGGAGGCCGCCTCCATTCGGGCGGCGAGGGCGGCGAAGATCACGCGTTCGCCGCCGGCGGGCAAAGCGCGGGCCGGGCCCGCGAGGCGCCGGGCGAGGTCCACGAACGTCAGGAAGCGTACGTTGGCGTAGCCGCCGGCCTCGCGCGCGAGTCGGCGCGAGAGCTGGAGGGCTACTAAATTCGAGCGCACGAGAACGACCACGGGCGCGAGCGGCCGGCCGACCTGGGCGCCCCGCACGTCGTCGAGCAAGCGCGCAGAAAGGGCCGCCTCGGACGCCGAAACGTTGAGTACGTGTCCTGCGGACAAAGTTTTTTCCCTTCCTGATTACATTACTACAACGGCGGAAAATGGCAAGGGATATTTACCGCGGCCCGCCGTACGGCAAAGTATAAACCAAAATGTATTTGACACGTTCTTATAAATCTGATAAATTTTACTGGAGTGTCATAGGAGGACTACTATGCTCAAAAAAGTCTCGACTATCGCCACGGTTGCCGTCCTCGGCGCGACCTTGTGTTACGGGGCCCCCTTCAAGGTCGGCGAAAAGCTGGTGTTCTCCGTGTCCTGGTCCGACATCGTAAAGGCCGGCACAGCGACATTGTCCGTCCCGGGCGTCAAGGTCTTCAACGGCCGTAAAGTCTACCACATCATATCCACCGCCTCCTCTGCACCCCAGCTCTCGGCCATCTTCTACACCCGCGACCGTATCGACACCTACCTCGACACCCAAAACTACACCATTTGGAAATCGGAGAAGCACCTCGTCGAGGGCGAATATAAAAACGACGAAGTGATATACTACAACCCCCCCCAACGCACGTCGACGCGCGGCGTCGCGACCATGCGCACCCTTCCTAACCCCCGCGACGCGCTGGGCGGCTTCTACTACGTCCGGACGCTCAATTTGGCCGTCGGTGGCCAAGTTAGGGTAAACTACGCTGACGGTAAAGTCACCAAACCCATCGTCGTAAAGGTCTTACGCAAGGAACAAGTAACGGTTCCCGCTGGGACCTTCGATACCATCGTCATCGAACCCGTCCTCAAGGAAACGGAGGGTATCTTTAAGCAAGAGGGCCGCATTTGGATATGGGTCACGGACGACGAGAAGAAGATGCCTGTCATCCTGAAGTCGAAGATCGTCATCGGCAATATTGAGGTCAAACTCGAGTCTTACACGTTGGGGTCGTAAACTCGTAACCGGCCATGACCGCGGACGAACTGGACGTCGCCAACGTTAAAACCTATCCGTTCGACGAGCGCGTTAGCGTCGTCAGGCTCGAGGACTTTCGACGGCCGACGGAAGACCCGGCGGCCGCGGTTCCACTCCTGTCGTCGCTACCCGACATCCTGGGCGCGCGCAACCTCCTCAAGCTGGCCCGGGCGATGGTGCGGGCGTCGCGGGAAGGGCGGGGCGTAATATTCGCGCTGGGAGGCCACGTTGCCAAGACGGGCGCGGGCCTGCACCTCATCCCCCTATTGCGCGAGGGCCTGGTTACGCACTTAGCCGTCAACGGCGCGTTCCTCATCCACGACTACGAGCTGGGGCGGTTCGGCGCCACGTCGGAGGACGTGGGCGCGGCGTTGCCGGAAGGCCGCTTTGGCCTAGCCGAGGAGACCGGCGCGGAGCTAAACGAGGTCGTAAGAGAGGCGGCGACGCGCGGCGAGGCCCCCGGCACGCTCGCCGGGGCCGCGGTCGCCGAGCGGGGCGCGTACGTAGACGCGAGCGTACTGGCCGGGGCCTATCAGGCGGGCGTCGGCGTAACGCTTCACGTCTCGCTGGGCGCCGACGTAATTCACCAGCACGCGGCGACGGACGGACGCGCCTGGGGGGAAGTAGGCCTAGTCGACTTCCGGCGGTTGGCGCTCGCCCTCAAATCGTTGGACGGCGGCGGCGTCTTCGCGAACGTGGGCTCCGCGGTGCTCTTGCCCGAGGTCTTCGTCAAAGCCCTCAACCTCGTCCGGCACCTGAAGCCGCCGGTCGAAAATTTCACCGCCGCCAACCTGGACATGATACAACACTACCGGCCCCTACAGAACGTGCTCGCCCGGCCTACGGCTACGGGGGGCGAGGCGCTAGCCGTAACCGGCCACCACGAGATAATCATACCTCTGCTTTCGGCGGCGGCGCGGGCGTTTGCTGCGGGAAAAGCCTGAGTTCGCTCCCGACCCCGAATTATTAAAAATCGATTCGATGTTACACGTACTCATAACCAAAAACCATTTTCTCAGGTGCCACGAGGCGGCGCTCTACGGCGTGCGGCCGTCGTCGGTAAATCAACTCGCGCAGGTGCGCGACGGCGACGCGGCGTACCTCTACCAACGGGTCGCGGGGGCGCTGTACGGCCCCTACTGCTGCCGGGGGCCGGTGCGGTACCTGGGGCCGACGGTGCCGGCGCCGGTGTGGGAAGCCGCGGCGCCCGGCTCGGCGCGGGAGAAGTTCCGGTTCGTGGTGCGGCTCGAGGCCGCGGGGGAGGTCTGCCGCTTCTCGATATCGCAATTCTACGAGGCGGCGCAGGAGGCGGCCGTCGAGCTCGTCCCCGCGGACTTCGTAAAACGCAGCGTCTATACCTTCCTACCCGGGGACGGCGTGCGCTTCGCCGACGCACTCGCGCGCGTGCCGCGACAGGTAGCGATGCCCTTCCTGCCGCAACCGCGGCCCTACCCCGTCAAAGGATGCGTACCGTTATGTGGTAAACACCTGGGATTTATATTAAAATACGAACGGCTCGACGAATCGCTGCTCGAGTTCGTCCTCGCGCGAGAGGAGACGGCGCTCGCGCGCGAGATGCAAGCCCGGCCGGCCTTCAACCAGTTGCGCATAGACGACCGGGGCAACCGTATCGACTTGGTTTACGCGTCCCGCGAGGCCCTATTCATAATCGAGCTCAAGCGGGGGTGCCGCGACGCCGAGGCGCGGCGGGACATAATTCGCTACGAGATATGGGCACGGGGGCGGCGGGAACGTTTAGCCGCCGCCCTCGGCCTCGGCGAAGTACGGCCGACGGTCGCGCCGGTGCTGGTCGCCGCGGGCGGCCCGCACCGACCGGCGGATTGCCGAATATACGACTGGCAGCTGTTAAAAAACCCGGTACGCCTCGCGTTCACGCGCGTCCAATAAGGCGGGCGACGACACAACGTGACGTTAATCGAGAAGGTTCACGGGCAATTCCGTGAGGCCGCGGAGCTGGCTACGCGGGCGCTCCCCGTTATCGACAGGTACCTCGTCCAGCTCGCCCAAGAGACGGCCTCCCGTGTTGTCGTCGGCGGCAAGGTCTTGCTTATGGGCAACGGCGGCTCCGCGGCGGACGCCCAGCACATCGCAAGCGAGTTCGTGGTTAAACTGAATTACGAACGCGCGGCCCTGCCGGCGATTGCGCTCACGACGGACCCGTCGGTCGTAACCGCCGCAGCCAACGACTACGGTTACGCCGAGATATTCGCCCGCCAGATCCAGGCCCTGTGCAACGTAAGCGACCTCGTCGTGGCGCTCTCGACGAGCGGAGAATCACCCAACATCGTACGGGCGCTCGAGACGGCGAGGGAACGCCGCATCGCAACCGCGGCCTTTCTCGGCGGCGACGGCGGCGAGGCCGCGCGGCACGCCGACATCGCCATAATCATCCCCTCCGACGACCCGCAACGCATTCAGGAACTGCACGCCATTATGGGACACGTCTGGGTCTCGCTCGTGGAAGAGCTCGTATTCCGGGAAAGCCGCTGAGTAACCGATGGCCGAAACGAAGGACCTGCTCAAGCTGCTCGAGCGCGCCTCGTCGGCGCGCGTGCTGATAGTGGGCGACGCCATCCTCGACCACTACGTCTTCGGCGACGCCGCTCGCCTGTCGCCCGAGGCGCCAGTCCCCGTCGTAAGGGTAGAACGGGACGTGCTGCGGCCGGGCGGCGCCGCCAACACCGCGGTCAACGTTCGGGCCCTGGGCGCCCCGGCGGAACTCGTAGCCGTGGCCGGCGACGACGAGAACGGCCGCGCCCTCGCCCGGCTGCTCGAGAAAGAGGGAGTCGGCGGCGACGGCTTGGTCGTCTCTACCGAACGGCCAACGACGTGGAAGGGCCGCGTCATAGCGCGGCATCAACAGCTCGTCCGCCTGGACCGCGAGGTGGACGGCGACATAAACGCCGAACTGGAAGACGAGCTATTGGGACACTTCGACGAAGGGCTCGCGCGCGCCGACGGCGTCATCCTCTCCGACTACGGCAAGGGTACGGTCACGGCGCGCGTCGCCGCAGAGGTAATCTTGCGGGCCGGCAAGGCTGGCAAGGTCGTGTGCGTCGACCCGAAGGAGGACCATTTTTCTTTATATAAAAACGTAACCTCCGTAACGCCCAACCACCACGAGGCCGCCGCGGCGACGGGCATCCGCGAGGCCGACGACCCGACGCTCGAGCGCACGGGCGCCGCCCTGCTCGACGCCCTCCGGTCCGATTCCGTGCTCATAACGTGGGGCGAGCGCGGCATGGTCCTGTTTTCCGCGGACGGCGCGACGGATCGCATCCCGACGCGGGCGCGGGAGGTCTTCGACGTCGCGGGCGCGGGCGACACGGTCGTCGCGACGTTCGCCGCAGCGCTAGCCGCGGGGGGGAGCCACCTCGCCGCGGCCCAGCTCGCCAACTTCGCCGCCTCCGTCGTCGTTGCCAAGGTAGGCACCGCCACCGCCTCGCCGGAAGAAATAAAAGAAGCCGTGGAGAGATATTACGAGGCGAACGCGTCGTGACCCACACGTCCAACTTCGCCGACCGCCTGGTCGAACGCATACTCAGGACCAAGAGCCGCGTATGCGTCGGCTGCGACCCGGACCCGGCGCTCTTCCCTCCCGAACTCGCGGAAGTGGAGGACGCGGTCGCGGCGACGGCCGCGTTCGGCTTCGAGTTGATGTCGGCGGTGGGCGACGTGGCAGCGGCCGTCAAGTTCCAGGCCGCGTTCTACGAGCGCTTCGGCCCGGCGGGGCTCGAGGTCCTGGCTCGGCACCTCGCCGCGGCGCGGGAGGCCGGCCTGATCGCGATCCTGGATTGTAAGCGAGGGGACGTGGGCCACACGATGCGGGCGTACTGCGAGGCGTACATAACGCCCGGCGCGCCGCTCGAGACGGACGCGGTCACGCTCGCACCTTACATCGGCGCCGACGGCCTCGCGCCCTTCAGCGTTTGCGCGGGCGAACACGGCAAGGGCTACTTCGTCGTTGTGAAGAGCTCCAATCCATCGACGGCCGACGTGCAAGACGTCCTGATGGAGGACGGGCGGCCCGTACACCACCGCGTCGCGGAGATGACGGCGGCGGTCGGGCGGCACCTCGTCGGCCAGAGCGGGTACTCGGCCGCGGGCGCCGTCGTCGGCGCGACCTACCCCGACGCCATAACGCGGCTGCGCGAGCTTATGCCGCAGCAGTTCTTCCTGATGCCGGGAGTGGGGGCGCAGGGCGGCGACGTTTCGCTCCTGGGGCGGGCTTTTGACACGCGGGGGCTCGGCGGCCTCGTCGCCTCAAGCCGGGGCGTGGCCTTCGCCTGGCGGGAGCGCGAAGGCGTGGATTGGCGGGAGGCGGCGCGGGAGGCGGCGCACGAACTCCGCCTCGCCGTCAACGCGATATTGCCCCTTTGGTGATAGAGAAGCTCCTGGGCGAGATATGCCACCAGCTACCGGCCCGCTCGCTCGCCGTAGCGGGCGTTACTATGCCGGTATGCGCGCGTTGCGCGGGGATCTACTTGGGCATCTTGCTGGCGTGTGCGTTTTACGCCGTACCCGGCAGGTACCGCGTATTTATGAGTTACCCCAGCCGCGGCGCGGCGGCGCTGGCGGCCGTCGCGGTTCTCCCGTGCGTCGCGGACTACGCGCTGGCGCGAATAGGAAGCCCGCTTGCCGTCGGCAACGGCGCCCGCTTCGTTATATCGCTCTTCGCCGGGTGGGGAGCGTGGGTCCTGCTGGCCGGGCTCGCGACGGGTCTGCGCTGGGGCTTCGTAGAAGAAAGGCGGCTGGGCTTCGGCGAGCTCGTCGGCTCGCTCGCGGCCCTGCTTGTGCCGGGCCTCCTCATTGCGACGCCGTACGCGCTGGCCGGGCGTATCCTCGCCGGCGGCATACTCGCCGGCGCGATTGCGACCTACGGCCTACTCAATTACCTCCCCCTCGCGCTACTCCTGCCCAAGCGGCGCTTCGGCCTGATTATCAGGGCAATAATAATGATAGGCCTGATATGGCTCGCCGTCGTAGAGATCAAGTGGGGGTACGTAACTTACGAAGCGCTCGAGAACGTTTTTACGTAAAGTTCGGTCTATAGCCGGGTAAAGGGAATCGAGGCCGCCCATCTTTTATTCGCCCCAGGCTCCGGCTTTGTTATAAAAAAGGTACCGTTCGCCCGCGCCTTATATTAAACGTCGCCGTCTGAGGATAAAATCATGAAGGGCAAACGCGTCGTCGTCTGTACGATATACGGCGCCGCCGCAGGTATCGTATGTTGGTTGGGCTCCTATTATGCCGGCGAGGTCCCCATGGAGTTCAACGTCGGCGTAATCCTGGCGATCGTATTAAACCGCGCGTTCATCGGCTTCGCAATAGGCATCTCGGCGTGGCGCGTACATTGGGCCCTCCACGGCGTCGTCATCGGCTTGCTCGGGTCATTGCCGGTATCCGTCTACCCCTTGTTTACGCCGGACGGTTTCCTCGGCTTTCTGATGTACGAGCTCTTCGGCGGCTTTTGGGGTTTCTTTATCGACTTGGGCGCGTTGGCGGCGGGCGCCCGGAAGGCGTGAACCACGTACCACGCAAACGGTACGAAGGAGAGAACGGAAAACGCCCCCGCGGGGCGACACCTTTAAACAACTCCTAACAGGAGGGCACGACTATGACGGGAAAACGGGTACTCGCATGCACTCTCTTCGGTATCATCGCCGGCATCTTGGATTTGCTTCTGATGCGGTACGTGGCCAGGGCCCCGGTTGACTTCATCACGGTCATTATCCTGGGTTTTATATTAAACCGGGCATTCATCGGCTTCACGTTGGGGATATCGGGCTGGCGGACGAACTGGGCCTTCCACGGCGTCGTCATCGGCCTCCTGGGGTCGCTGCCGCTGTCGGTATTCGCGTTCGGGGACCGCGAAGGCTTAACCGGCTTCCTGCTCATAGAACTCTTCGGCGGCATGTGGGGATTACTTATCGAGCTCGGCGCGCTGGCGGTGCGCGCCAGGAAGGTTTAGAGCCACATCCCACGCGTGGGGTACGAAGGAGAGAATGAGAACCGCCCCGCGGGGCGACACCTTTTAAATAATTTCTAACAGGAGGGCGCGACTATGACGGGAAAACGGGTACTCGCGTGCACGCTATTCGGCATCATCGCCGGCATCTTGTGTTGGCTCGGGATGCAGTACGGGGGCAAGGCGCCCCCCGAGGCGCGTACGATACCGTTTATGTTGGTTACTATATCGAATCGCGCATTCATCGGCTTCACGTTGGGCATCTCGGGGTGGCGGACGAACTGGGCTTTCCACGGCGTCGTCATCGGCCTCCTGGGGTCGCTGCCGCTGTCGGCATTCGCGCTCGGCGGTTCGAACGGCCTTACGGGCTTCCTGCTCTTCGAGCTCGCCGGCGGCATTTGGGGATTTCTTATCGAGCTCGGCGCGCTGGCCGTCGGCGCCAAGAAGAGGGGCTGAACCGCTGCGAATCGATCGCAAAAAAGCGGCAGGGCGTGCCCTGCCGCTACTTTATTAACAGCGCTTGATTTCCTAACTTTCCTCTTTCTGTCTTTGCGACGCCTCGACGACCTTCTTCGCAACGTCGGGGGGCGCCTCCTCGTAGTGGGAGAGGCGCACCGTGAACGAGCCCTTGCCGGCCGTCATGGAGCGCAGGTCCGAGGAGAAGCGGAAGATCTCGGCCTGCGGCACGAGCGCCTTTACCTCCTGGAATATGCCCGCCGGTTCCATCCCCATGACGCGGCCGCGCTTGCCGCTCAGGTCGCCGGTAACCGCCCCCATGTAATCCGGCGGGACACGCACCGTGACCTCCATTATAGGCTCGAGTATTGTAGGCGACGCGTCGCCGAAGGCCTTCTTGAAGCCGAGCGACCCCGCTATTTTAAACGCTAAATCCGACGAGTCCACGGTGTGGAACGAGCCGTCGTAGAGCGTAACGCGAAGGTCGACGACCGGATACCCGGCGAGGACGCCGCCCGCCATCGCCTCCACAACGCCTTTCTCCACCGACGGTACGAATTTCGAGGGAATAGCGCCGCCGAAGATCTTGTTGACGAACTCGAAGCCGGCGCCCCGCTCGAGCGGCTCGAGCTCGAGCCACACGTCGCCGAATTGGCCGCGGCCGCCCGTCTGCTTCTTGTAGCGCCCTTGCGCCTTGGCGCCCTTGCGGACCGTCTCACGGTAGGCGACGCGCGGGACCTTGGCGTCGACCGCGACGCCGAAGCGCGACCCCAACTTGGAGAACATCACTTGGAGGTGCTGCTCGCCCATCCCGGAGGCGACGAGCTCCTTGGTCTCGGTATTGCGTTCGACGTGGAACGTCGGGTCCTCCTCCGTCAACTTGCCCAGCGAGGAGGTAAGCTTATCCTCGTCGCCTTTAGAGCGGGGCGATATCGCGTACGGCATCACGGGCTCGGGGAGTACGAGCTCCGCGTATTGGACGGGATCGCCCGGCGCGGTGATGGTGTCGCCTGTCCGTAAAGGCTCGGCCTTCACGACGGCGCCAAGCTCACCCGCGGCGAGCTCCGAAACCGGCTTCTGGGTCTTGCCGTTGATTTCGACTAGCGTAGTGACCTTGAATTTGACGTCGGCGTTGACGTCCCGGACTTGCTCGTCGGCCTTAATTTTCCCGGAATATATCCGGACGTACGAGAGCTTGCCCGCGAAGGGGTCGTTGACGGTCTTGAATACGAAGCCGCTCAACGGCGCGGCCGCGGCCGCGGGCCGCTCGAGCTCCTTGGTGCCGCCGGGCTCCACGCCGACGCGCGCGGGAACGTCCGCGGGCGAGGGGAAACATTTCAGCACCGCCTCCAGTAAGGCCGCGCCGCCTACGCCGTCGTACGCGTCCGCGCAGAAAACCGGGACCACTTTCCCGTTCGCGATTCCCCGCAAAAGCCCGCGGGCAACGTCGTCGTCGGAGAGGCCGCCCGCGTCGAAATATTTCTCCATCAGCTCGTCTTCCTGCTCAGCCGCGGCTTCGACCAACGCGTTGTTCAATGATGCGAACTTATCGGCGAGGTCTGCCGGGACTTCGGCCTCGGTCGGTTCCCCCGTAAGGCCCCCTTCCCACAGGACCGCGACGCCGCGCGCCACGTCCAGGTAACCCTTGAACGCCGCCTCGGCGCCGACGGGATAAGTCATCACGACGAAGTTGACGCCCGCGAAAGCGTCGCGCAGTTGTCGCAAAGCGCCGCCGAAGTCCGCGCGCTCGCGGTCCATTTTGTTTACCACCGCCGCCCGGGCGACGCGGTTCGCCTCGGCCTCGCGCCACCCCCGCTCCGTGCCCACCTCCACGCCCGCGACCGCGTTGACCACGACGAGCGCCACGTCCGCGACGCGAATCCCCGCGATGAGGTCGAAGATGAAGTCCGCCGAACCCGGGACGTCCAACAAATTGATCCGATAGCCTTTATAGTCCGCGGCCAAAAGTGCCGCGCTCACGGAGAAACCCCGCTTGATTTCCTCTTCGTCGAAATCGGCCGCGGTGTTCCCCTCCTCTACGCGACCGCGCCTCTTAAGCGCCCCCGCTCGGAAAAGCAAATCCTCCGCCAACGCGGTCTTGCCCGCGTCGCCGTGCCCCACCAGCGCCACGTTGCGAATCTTTTCTATTTCGACTTTAGCCATCTAACGTTTCCTCCTAAAAAATCCGTCGCCCGCGCGATTCCCGCGACAAAAAACCGGCGCTGCTCGCCGCGGTCCTCACGGCCGGGTGCCGCACGTCTTAAAGCGGAATTTTAGAAGCCGCTCTCTCTTCGGGGGAGGTTGCGCGCCCTCTCGCGGCGTAGGCCGCGGCTACGAACGCCGCGAACAGCGGGTGGGGCGCTAAAGGCCGAGACTTTAGCTCGGGGTGGAATTGGACCGCGACGCTCCAAGGGTGGTCCGGCACCTCGACGACTTCCGCCAGCGAACCGTCCGGCGAGTTACCCGTGACCTCGAGGCCCGCCTCGGCCAAGACTTCGCGGTATTCGTTGTTCAGTTCGTAGCGGTGGCGGTGCCGTTCGTTGACCTCCAACGTCCCATATGCCCGGGCCGCGTGCGAGCCCTCCGCCAGCACGCACGGATAGGCGCCGAGGCGCATGGTCCCCCCCTTCCGCGTAACCTTCTTCTGCTCGTCCATCAAACAGATAACCGGGTGCGGACACTCGACGTCGAACTCTATAGAATAAGCGTCCTTCAGCCCCGCGGCCCGCGCAACTTCCACCACGAGAACCTGAAGGCCGAGGCAGATGCCGAAATAGGGGATGCCGTTCTCGCGCGCGTATCGCGCCGCCGCTATCTTGCCCTCGATGCCGCGCTCGCCGAAGCCGCCCGGTACGAGAATCCCGCCGACGTCGCGGAAGTGCTTCGCGGGCTCGACGTCCCCTTCCAGGTCCGCCGATTCCACCCAAACTATGTTCACGCGGACGTTGGCGGCGATGCCCCCGTGCGTGAGGGCCTCGATTATGCTCTTGTACGAATCCCGTAGGCCCGTATATTTACCCACGACCGCGACGCTCACCTCGCCCGAGGGCCTTTGCATCCTCCCGAGCATAGCTTCCCACGCGCTCAGGTCCCCCTCGCCGGCCTCGAGCCCCAACCGCTCGAGCAACAGGCGGTCGAGGTTCTGCTTACGGAATCTGACCGGAATGTCGTAAATGTTGTCGGTGTCGGCGGCCTCGACGACGGCCTCCGGCGCGACGTTCGTGAAAAGCGCGATCTTGGCTCGAGCCGAGGCGTCGAGAGGCCGGTCGGTCCGACATACGAGGACGTCGGGTTGAATACCGATGGCGCGCAATTCGCGGACCGAATGTTGCGTCGGCTTCGTCTTGAGTTCGGCCGCGCCCCTGATGTAAGGGACGAGCGTTAAATGAATAAAGGCGCAACGGCTTCGACCCACCTCGAGCGCGAACTGACGGATGGCCTCCAGGAAGGGGAGCCCCTCGATGTCGCCCACGGTCCCGCCGATCTCCACGATTACGACGTCTGCGCCCGAGGCATCGGCGAGCTTGTGGACGCGAGACTTTATCTCGTCCGTGATGTGGGGAATGACCTGGACCGTCCCCCCCAAATAGTCGCCGCGCCGTTCCTTCTCGATGACGGCGCTATAAACCATACCTGTGGTAGCGTTCGACAACTTCGACGTCGGCCGGTCCGTAAAGCGCTCGTAGTGCCCCAGGTCGAGGTCCGCTTCCGCGCCGTCGTCGGTTACGTAAACCTCGCCGTGTTGGTAAGGGCTCATCGTCCCCGGGTCGACGTTGATGTAGGGGTCGAATTTGAGCATCGCGACGTCGAGGTCGTGGGCGATCATAAGCCGCCCGAGCGACGCGGAGGCAATACCCTTCCCCAGCGACGAGACGACGCCGCCGGTTACGAATATATATCGCGTCTTTCTTTCTTCCTTCGAAGGCACGACAAAAATTAACCTAACCTCCAAAATATAACAAAAACCCGGACGCCCTGTCAAACCAAATCCCGGCGGCCGACGCTTTTTTCAATTGATAATGGCCGCGGAAAGGATAAAATATTCCCGAACCCGAGACGGCGAAATAGTAGATGATCAAAAACCTTATCTGTGTCGCTACCCTCTCCGCCTCGACGTCCCCGACCCTCCCGGCCTGGTCGCCCCCAGAGCACATATCGCCCGCCGAGGGCAATTGGCGCACCTGCTACAACTTCGCGACTGCGCTCGTCGCCGACGACGAAAAAAACCTCCACGCCGTGTTCTTCGAAGAGGGCGGCGCCAGCGCCTACTGGCGCCGCTACAACCGCTTCGGCCGCCGTTGGGAGGCGCCATACCGGCTCGACGAATCGGGAGGACGGGACGCCGCCATAACCGTCGACGCGACCGACCAGCTCCACGTCTTCTTCAAGGCGGGCAACGCCCTTTGCCACCGCGGCGGCGACGGCATGGGAAATTGGGGCCCACGCGAATACCTGGCTGTGTCCGGATGGCACTTAGGCCACCCGTCGCCGTTACCTCTACCCGACGGCGACGTCGCACTCGCGATGGTTGGGGAGAGGACGTCCGGCGGGCCAGCATATATCTGGTTTACCGTCTGGCGACACGACGGCCGGGGGTTCGAGCCGCCGGCCCGCGTTTCGGACACTAAAGGCCACTACGGCAGCTGGATGCCGACGATGGCCTATTTCCAGAAAAAAATCCGCGTCGTCTGGCGCGACGACAGTTCGGGAGAGTGCGAGCTCTACGAGCGCACGCGCGAAGGTTCGAGCTGGACCCCCACGCGCCGCCTTACGTACGACCCCGCCAAGACCTTCCACCCGCGCTTGGCCGCCGAGGGCGGCGTGCTTCGCCTATTCTTCATGGACCGCCGGCTCGGGCGGCCCGCAATCTGGGAGATGGTAGACGCAGGCGGCGGTTGGGGCCCCGAACACGTCCTCTACGACGGCGGCGGTATAGCCTACCACCCGAACGTGGCGTCGGCCCCCGACGGCCGGCTGCTGCTGTTCTGGGAGGACAACCGCGAGACGCCGGCCGAAGAGGTCTTTTATGGGACGCTATTCGGGAAAGCGTGGAGCGCCGCGGCCCGCGTATCGCAGTCGCCGCGGACGCATTCGGCCTGTCCGTCGGCCGCCGTCACGAACGACGGCGAAATCGCGGTCATATATACCGAGGGCCAAAAGGATGTTTGCGTCCAAAGGCTTCCGCTGAGCGAAGCGCCGGCGGGGGGCGTAAACTTCCGGGCCCGGGCCACGCCAGCCGGCGTGAAGCTATCGTGGGACGGCGAAAACGTCGACCGGTTCGGGCGTTTTAACCTATATCGCGCCCGTCTGCCCGGCGAAGATTGGTGGCGGCTAAACGCCGACGCCATCGTCGGGCGGCCGCCCTTTACGTACTACGACGAGCCGCGTTCGCCCGGACACTACGCGTACAAACTCGAGGGGCAAACGGGTACAGGCCAAGCGATGACCTGCGGGGCCGTACGCGTGACCGTTGGCGAGGGGAGGCCTTTCATCGCCGGTTTAAGCGTCTCGCCCAACCCGTGCCGGGAGAGCTGCAGCCTCGCGTGGCGGCAGGAAGGCCCGGCTGCCGCAACCGTCGCCGCTTACGACATAGCGGGCCGGCGCGTCGCCGCGAGCGGGATAGAGGCGGCCGCGGGCGCCAACACGTTCGAGCTCGACGCGAGCCGCTTGGCGCCCGGCTGTTACGTCGCGGCCGTGAATGCCGGCGGAGAGGAATCGCACACGTCGTTCGTGGTGACGCGTTGACCTTGAAAGGCCGCGCGTATTTTTGTAAAATTATGAATAATATGCTAAAGTTTTTCTTTTTACCGGCGCTCGCCGCGGCCGCGTTTACCTCCGCAGCGACGCCGAGCCAGAAACGTGCCGGCGTCACCGTAGGCGCCTACTACCGCGCATCGATTCCGGCGGCGGGCGAGGACGCCCGCGCCTCGTGGGCGGGAGGCGCCGCCCGCCTAAGGTACGAGTGGTCCGAAACCTTTGCGATCACCGCGGCCTTCAGCTACGACCGCCACGAATTCGGCAAGTTTACTCTGCCGAAGCATTTTACCGTACCGATGGAGCGGCAAATATTGTCTTTCCGCGGCGGCGTCATTTACAACATACCCCTTCGCTTCACATACCCGTACGCGGGCGGCGGCGCGGTCCTCGCGCGCGAGAGGACCTACTACCAGTATGGCTACGTCGGGCCGAAGGTACTCTACCACCCGGGGTTGTACGGCGAGGCGGGAACGTACGTGCCGTTAATAGGGCCGTTAGTCGTGGACGCCGGGCCGGATTTGGTGGTCTTGTTCGGCAAGCGCGCGGCCGCGTACAATTGGCATACTAAGGGATACGAGTACGACGGTGGCGCAGCGCTTTATTTCGGAATTAAAGCGGGGCTCGCCATATTCTTTTAACTCCAAAAAAGAGCCGTTGCAGGGTCGACTTAGAATTTTTGCTTATCAAAATCCCTTCGGCGAGTCGCCTGAACAAGGTTTATGCCTCAGGAAGAAAGTAAACTAGTAATACTCGAGGTCCTGTCAGACGACGAGAGCGCCGCGAAAGAGCTGGCGGAAAAGGCGGGCATTTCTGTCGCGGAACTCGTACTGCTCGCGTTACGCTACTGCTTGCGCGCCAAGGGCGGCGGGCCTTTCCGGGAGCTACTCGCCGAAGGGGGCGTCCCGCCGCGGCGCGGCCCTGACCTAGTCGAAGTCGAAACGGATACCCCGAAAAAGGACCCGGCTTAGCGGCCGGGTTTTTCGCTCGGGGCGCCGCAATTGACCGCGGCGGCGACGCGTGGTAAAATGGCTAACGCTTCCGGGCAACTCTACCGTTGAATTTTTTTAAGAGATACCGCTTTTGGGCGGCCGTGCTTGTCGTCCTCGCCGTAGGCCACAAGCTCTACGGCTTCGGTCGGCCGCTGTTGGGGCACCACGCGTGGCGCCAGGCCGACACTGCGGCCATCGCGCGCAACTTCCACGACGGCGACATGAACTTCTTCTACCCGGCCGTCGACTGGGGCGGCCCGGGCCCCAACTACTGCGAGACCGAGTTCCCGGTCTACTCGTATGCGGCCGCGGCCCTCTACCGCACCCTCGGCGTACGCGAGTGGCTCGGCCGCTTGCTCTCGCTCGCGGCCTACTTTCTCCAATTATTTTTAATTTACAAAATAGGCCGGCGATTAATAGGGCCGGCCGCGGCGCTGGCGGCGACCTTCCTCTTCGCCGTCTCGCCCGTCGCCGGTTTTATGGGCCGGGCGTTCATGCCCGAGAGCTGGGTCCTCGCCGTCTCGCTCGCCTCGGCGTACTTCTTCTTACGCTGGCTCGACGATGGCCGCGCGAGCGACTTCTTCGACGCCGCGGCCCTCCTGGCCGTCGCGGGCGCGCTCAAGCTCACCGCGTTCCACCTGTTGATATGGTTCGCCGCGCTGGCGCTGCGCTACCGGCGGCTTGAGCTGCGTTCGCCAGCGCCCTGGCTCGTCCTCGCCGGCGCGTTTATACCCGCCGCGGCCTGGTACTGGCACGCGCACCAAATTTATTTAAGGACGGGGCTTACGTTCGGTATCTGGGTCGCCGGCGACAAATGGGCCACGCTGTCGACGTTACTGTCGGGCGATTTCTACCGTAAGATGCTCGTCGAGAACCTGGCCGCGAACGTCCTGACGTGGCCCGGGCTACTGTTCGCGCTCGCGGGGGTCGCGCTGCTCGTCGCGAGGCGGACCGACTTCCGCTATAAAATATTGACGTGGCTCGGCGCCGCAGTTATATACCTGCTCGTGCTGGCGCGCGGCGCATATTATCACGATTATTATTCGCTGCCGCTCGTCGCGCCCGCCGCGCTCGCGGGAGGCTACGCGGCCGCGGAAGCCTTAAAATTATTACGCCGGAACGTACCGGGAAAAGTCGTTGCGGCCTTAACAGCGCTACTTCTGGCCGCGGCGGTCCCCTCCTTCACGGGCAAGTTCCGCCGGTTCGCGCGCGTGAGCGACGCGCCCGTACGGGCGGGGGCTTATCTTAATTCTATAGATAAGACGGCCGCGCCCATAATCACGTTCAACGACGGCGGGCCGCAGTGGCTCTACTATTGCGGCCGCAAGGGGTGGGTATTATCACCGAAGGGGCCGCTGGCGGAGGACGCCGCGATATTCGCGAGCTTCATAAAGAAGTACGAGGCCGGGGGCGCCCGGTACCTTGTGGTCGACATGCGCTACCACGGCGTGATGAGCAACGACGTCCAAAGGTACTTGGACGAGGCGCTCGAGCGGCTGACGATGGCCGAGGGCTTCGCCGTGTGGCGCCTCGAGCCTTGACCCCCTGGCCGCCTACGAGCCTGGGCCGCGTCAAGTCGATGTTCCGCTAATAACGGAAAAAACCTTCACGTTACGAACGCCCCTCTCACTCAAGAGGGGCGTTTTCTCACCGCCGACGCGGGGCCGATTTCGCTTGCAACAATATCGATCTTATGTTTTTATAAAGTAAATAAAAACGGACGGCTTTGATTATTCTTAAGGAGGTAGTATCGTGAAGAAATACGTGTTTTTAACGCTGGCGCTGGTCCTCGCCGCGTCCGGTGCCGTGGCTACCGGCGTGCACATAGTAGGCGGCACGCCCAACAGCGCCAATACTTATCCTTTCTACGGCGGTTTTTCCGCGTTCAGGTGGCAGACGATGTGGTTCCAGACCGAGTTAAGAGAAGCGGGCCCGGTAATCAAGATCGAATGGCAAATGCGGTCCGCTTCGGGCGGCCAAGGCGGCACTTACAGAAATTGCGACATACTGCTCTGCATCACTAGCCTTTGGGCCGTGACGTCGACCTTCGCCAACAACTACGCCGGCAACACTCCCGTCAACGTATTCAAAGGGACCTACGTCCTGCCTGCGAGTTCCGCTAACCAGTGGGTGACTATCGTCGAACCCAAGAACTTCACGTACAACAACACGGGTAACCTACTCATAGAGGTTTCTTGGCAAGGGGCTACCGCCGGCACAAACTTTTTCAAATACCGCTCGACCAGCACGCCACCTTCGCCGGGCCGCGTATGGAATACGAAGTCGAAGACCGCGACCACCGGCACGGTCAGCGCTCGATACCACCAATACGGCCGCATCACCATCGGCTACGTGGGCGTCGAGGCCACGAGCCTCGGCCGCGTCAAGTCGCTGTTCCGCTAGCAACCGGAACACGCCAAAATCTGAGAACGCCCCTCTCGCTCGAGAGGGGCTTTCTTTCGGCTCCTATTTTAAACGAAAAAACAAACGATATATACGCCCCCGGCCGGTTGCTGGTACGGGTTTAGGTTGTATTATTTAATTTTATATCTTAACCTAAGCGAGGAAAGCAGGGAGAACCGTCTCGCCCATCCGAAGGTTCACTGTAAGGAGTTATTACGATGAAGAAGTTCGCGTTATTAACGCCCGCGCTCGTACTCGCCGCGGCGGCCGCCGCGACGGCGGCCGTGCACATAGTCGGCGGCGGGACCCCTAACAGCAACAACACCTATCCTTTCTGGGGCAATTACCCGGCGTTCAGGTGGCAGACGATGTGGTTCCAGAGCGAGCTGGGCGAGGCCGGCCCGGTAACGAAGGTCGAATGGCAGATCTGGTCCAACAGCGCGGGCGGCTTGGGCGGTACGTTCCCTAACTGCAAGGTCCTGCTGTGCCACACGGGCATTAAGGCCATCACCGCGAACTTCAAAAACAACTACGGCGGCAACACGCCCGTCACCGTATTCAGCGGCACGTACGTCCTCCCGCCCAGCTCCGCCAACCAGTGGATGACGGTCGTCGCGCCGACGAACTTCACGTTCAACAACCGCGACAACCTCCTGATAGAGGTCTCGTGGACCGGCGGCAGCGGCGGCATCAACCCGTTCAAGTGCCGCAACAGCGGCCCGCCGCCCTTCCCGGGCCGGGTTTACAACTCCTCCTCGGCCACCGCGGAAACCGGGAACGTCAGCGCTAATATGCACCGATACGGCCGCATCACCATCGGCCCCTCGGGCGTCGCGCCGACGAGCCTGGGCCGCGTCAAGGCCCTCTACAAATAATTACCGAATTTTCTCGACCACGAAACGCCCCTCAAGCGAGGGGCGTTTTTGCATTACTTATTTTCGGCCCCCGTAGCTCCCCCGCGGATTTTAGTTGCACTATCATAAATTCTATGCTCTAATACAACGCAAAATACGTTTAGAATCGTTCCGTTAATTCTAAGGAGGTCGCATCGTGAAGAAATACGTGCTGTTAACGCTGGCGCTGGCCCTCGCCGGGTCAACGGTCGCGGTCGCCGGCGTCCACGAAGTCGGCGGCAGCAGGACCACGAACAACACGATACCCTTCTGGGGAATATATGCGCAGATGCGGTGGCAGATCATCTGGAAACAATCGGAGATCAACGAACCGGGCGCGGTTACCAAGATCGAGTGGCAGAAATGGACGAATTCAGGAAAGGCTGCTACTTTTAATAATTGCAAAATACTACTGTGCCACACGTCGCTCTCCACGATCACAAGCAACTACGCGAATAACTACTCGGGTAAAACGCCCGTCGTGGTATTCAGCGGCACCTTTAAACTCCCCCCTTTGGCCCCGAACCAGTGGTGGACGGTGGTCGACCCGACCAACTTCACCTTTAACAATAAGGATAACCTACTCATAGAAGTGGTTTGGGTAGGCGCTTCGGGCTCAGCAAACGCCATGTGGCAATCGTTGTCGGGGCAATCGGGCTGGGTATTTAGCATCGAACCCAACCCCACCACGGGCAAAGTCATTGCCAACCGCGGCCAAATCGCCCGCATCACCATCGGCCCCTCGGGCGTCGCGCCCACGAGCCTGGGCCGCGTCAAGTCGATGTTCCGCTAGCAGGCGAAAAACCGCACACCCTAAGAACGCCCCTCGCGAGAGGGGCGTCTTTCCTTTAGTTCGGCCAACCCAAGGTTTTAAAGATTATCTAAAAAAATGAGTCTCGCCATCCCGGACGCGTTACTCCTTAAATAGTATACCCCCCGCCTAACATTTTATATCAGCTCGCACAAGGTATCCGGACCTGGGCGATAAAAATAAGGGACTTTTTCGCTCATATATGTTATAATAATTAGAATGATAATAATCCCTCTCACCCCGTATCCATAAGGAGGACCAAATGAAGAACGTGAAACTCTTAATGGTAGCGTCGTTGTGCTTAACAGCCGCGGCGGCTACCGTATGGGGCGACGAAGTACGAATCATCGGCAACCGGTCGTCAAGCAACGTCAGCCCATGGTGGGGCAGTAGCTTCAACGCGATGCGCTTCATGGTTCTGTGGACGAAAGCCGACCTCGGCTTCGTCCGGGGCGGCTACATCAACAAGATCGAGTGGGAGCGCTCGAGTACCGCCAGAGGTACGTTTAACAACGTCCGTATTTACTTCTGCCATTCGACCAGAACGGCACTCGACAGGACTTTCAACAACAACTACTCGGGCACGCCGGTTCAAGTCCTTAACGCCAGTAGCCTAACCGTTACCGGCACCACCGGGCAATGGTGGAATACGGGTATAACGCCGAACGAATTCAGTTACGACAATACCCGCAACTTGTTGATGGAGATCCGGTGGCGGGGCGACAGCGGTACCGCGTGCGCCTGCTACCGCGCCGACGGCACGCAGAAGCGCATGTGGGCCAACAGCGATACCGCTACTACCGGGAGCATCTTCAACCAACTCCAACGCTTACGTATGACCATCGCCAACGCCACGGGCGTTGCGCCCACGTCCCTGGGCCGCGTCAAGGCCCTCTACGAATAATAACCGAATTTTCTCTACCACGAAACGCCCCTCGAGCGAGGGGCGTTTTTCACCGTGGATGCGCGGCCGATTTCGTTTGCAATAATCTCGATTTTATGTTTGTATAAAGTAAATCAAAACGAACGGCGTCGGTTATTTTTAAGGAGGTAGTATCGTGAAGAGATGTGTGTTTTTAACGTTGACGTTTTTGATCGCGGCGTCTAACGCGGCGGCCACCGGCGTGCACATCGTCGGCGGCGGTACGCCCAACAGCAACAACACCTACCCTTTCTGGGGTATTTACCCCGCGTTCAGGTGGCAGACGATGTGGTTCCAGAGCGAGTTGGGCGAGGCCGGGCCGGTAATCAAAATCGAGTGGCAGACTTGGAACAACACCAACGGCGGCTCGTATAGCAACTGCGATATACTCCTCTGCCACACTAACGTCAAGGCCTTGACGTCTACCTTCGCCACAAACTACGGCGGCAATACCCCCGTCAACGTATTCAAAGGCACGTACACTCTGTCCGGATACCCCGTAAACACGTGGGTCACCATCGTCGAACCCAAGAATTTCAACTACAACAACAAAGACAACCTCCTCATGGAAGTCTCGTGGCAAGGCGGCTCCGGCCGTACGAACTCGATGAAGGTCCGCAACAGCGGCTCGCCGCCCTTCCCGGGCCGCATATGGAACACGTCGTCGAAGACCGCGACTACCGGTTCCGTTCAGGCCAGTTACCACCACTACGGCCGCATCACCATCGGTTACGTCGGCGTCGCCGCTACGAGCCTGGGCCGGGTCAAGTCGTTGTTCCGCTAATGACGCGAAAAAGTGCCAACGTACGAACGCCCCTCGAGCGAGGGGCGTTTTTCCTTCAACAACTTGGGCAAAATAAAAACCCCGCCGCGGGGGCCGGGGTTTTTGCAAAACTGGGCTAAAGCTATTGGTACAGGGCCTTCACGCGGCCTAAACTGGTGGGCTCACAAGCGACGTAGGCACCGAAGTTCAGGCGGGTGTAGTACGCGCGGCCGTCGCCGCGGCCCGTCGGCGCGTTCGGGTTGTTAACCGCCCAAATCCGGCGGTAACCCGACAACGGGTTGTTCGTGAAGATGGGTACGCTCACGCCGTTGTCGCCTTCCCAACGGATCTCGATGAGGAGGTGCCGTACGTTATCGTACGTGAAACGACGCGTCATTTTAAGGCCGAACCAGCCTCGGGCCCCCGGGATGGCAAAAGCGGCCCATTTAGCCACCTGGACCGGCGTTCCGTAGTAGTTAACGCCGAAAGTCGTGGAGAGGGACGCACGGTCGGTGTGGCAAAGGTGAACGACGTAGTTATTGTACCGGCCGTTGGCGCCGTGTATGTTGTAGAATTCCACCTCGTTGATGGCGCCGCCGTACCTTATACGCGACTGCTCGATGCTGGTCTGGAACCGCATTCCGCTGTAATATTCGCCCCAGAACGGACAGAGGTTAGAGGCGTGCGCGGAATAGCAGACAATCTGCTTGCCGGTCGCCAGCGCCGACGCTACGACCCCCAGCGTCAAGGCTACGACCAAAATACATATTCCCAATCGTCTCATTAGCTATTCCTCCTTTTGGTTAATCGGCTCAATAAAACTCTGCCCTGAACTCTTACCGTCCCAATCCCGTTTAATATAATATTACATTAAGCGTATCGTCAAGTCTTTTTAAGCGGTAACCCTCCCCGCTCGAGCCGATAACGGCCCGTTTTCTTCAAACCAAGCCTTGGACGAAAAAGAAGCGGCCTCGCCGGGCCGCCTTCTTTGTTTATACAAATCCGGGCTCTACATCCCGTACTTGTCTATAATCTCTTTCTTGCCCAGGCCCAGGATGCCGTATTTCTCGCCGATCTTCTTGAAGGCCGCGATCGCCTTGTCGATGTGCTCTTTCTCGTGGGCCGCGGAGAGCTGGACGCGGATGCGCGCCTGCCCCTTCGGCACCACCGGGAAGAAGAAGCCGATGACGTAGATGCCCTCCTCGTAGAGGTCGCGGGCGACGTCCTGCGCGAGCTGGGCGTTGTAGAGCATGATGGGGACGATGGGGTGGACGCCCGGGCGGATGTCGAAGCCGGCCGCGGTCATCTGCTCGCGGAAATACAGCGTGTTCTGCTCGAGCTTATCGCGGCGCTCGGTCGTCTCGGAGATTATGTCCATCACCTTGAGCGAGGCGGTGACGACGACGGGGGCGACGGTGTTGGAGAAAAGGTAGGGCCGCGCGCGCTGGCGGCATAGCTCGACGAGCTCGGCGCGGCCGCTGATGCAGCCGCCGGACGCGCCGCCCAACGCCTTGCCCATCGTCGTGGTTATAACGTCGACGCGGCCCACGACGCCGCAGTGCTCGTGCGTGCCGCGGCCGGTCTTGCCCATAAAGCCCGAGGCGTGTGAGTCGTCCACGAGCACCATCGCGTCGTACTTGTCGGCCAGCTCGCAGATCTCGTCCAGCGGCGCAATGTCGCCGTCCATGGAGAAGACGCCGTCCGTGGCGACCATGCGGAACCGCTTGTCGGCGAACTGCTGGAGCTTCTTCTCCAGGTGCTTCATGTCCATATGTTTGTAGGAATCGTATTGCGCGTCGCAGAGCTTGATGCCGTCGATGACTGAGGCGTGGACCAGCCGGTCGGCGATGACGACGTCCTCCGGCCCGAGCGTGACCTCGAAGACGGCGGCGTTGGCGTCCATACAGGAAGCGAATAAAAGCGTGTCCTCCGTACCTAAGAACGCGGTCAATTTGCGCTCGAGCTCGCGGTGGGCGTCCTGCGTCCCGCATATGAAGCGGACCGACGACATGCCGTAGCCCTTGGCCTTCAAGCCGTCGTGGGCGGCTTTCACGACGTCCGGGTGGCTGGAGAGGCCGAGGTAGTTGTTGGCGCACATGTTGATGACCTTCTTGACCGGCGCGCCCTCCGGGAACTCCACCTCGATGTCCGCGCCCTGGGGCGTTACGATGTAGCGTTCTTCTTTGAATAGGCCGTCGTTGCGAATCCCGACCAGCTCGTTTTGGTAGAACTCGCGGGCGGCGGTTCCGTAAACCATTTTATCCTCCTAACTCCGAAATCCCCGGCGCCTACTCGTTACGCGTCCGCGTACTCGCGGACCAGCGCGGCTATCGCGTTCACCGTATCGAAAGCTTCCGCCGTCGCCCTCTCGTCCGGGATCTTGATGCTGTATTCCGTCTCGAGGAAGAGCTTGAGCGAGACCATCGAGAACGAGTCGACGAGGCCGCCCGAGATGAGGGGGGTGTCGTCCTTGACCTCTATGTCTTCCCCTTCCTCAACGTACTCGTCGACGACGTATTCGCGGATCTTATCTTTGAGTTCGTCGGCCATACGCTTCTCCTTTAGCATAAATTACTATCAATCGTCTTCCAACGTAGACGTATCGCCTATCTCCTCGCCCGTCTCGCGGGCCTTGAGCAGGCGCCGCATTATCTTGCCGCTGCGCGTCTTGGGCATCGAGGCCATAAACTCGATCTCCCGCGGCATCGCGATGGGCGAAAGCTTCCTCCGCACGAAGTTTATGATGTTCAACTTCATCCTGTCGTTCGCCTCGTAGCCCGGTTTGAGCGCGATGAAGGCCTTGACGACCTCCAGGTTCACCGGGTCCGGCTTTCCCACCGCCGCCGACTCCGCGACCGCCGGGTGCTCGAGCAACGCGGATTCGACCTCGAACGGCCCGACGAGGTGCCCCCCCGTGTTGATGACGTCGTCGTCGCGCCCCACGAACCAGTAGTAGCCATCGTCGTCGACGGTAGCGCGGTCGCCGCAGATATACCAGCCGTTGACGAACTTACTCTTATAGACCTCCGGGTTCTTCCAGTACTGCCGGAACATCGCCGGCCACCCGGGCCGGAGCGCGATAAGGCCCACGGTCCCGGCCTTCACCGGCTCGAAGGTCTTGGTGTCGAGCACCGCGGCCTCCATCGCCGGGAACGGCTTGCCCATCGACCCGGGCTTTATCCTCATCCCCGGGTAGTTCGAGATGACGATGCAGCCCGTCTCGGTCTGCCAAAAGCTGTCGTGGAAGGGGAGGCCGTAAACCTCCTCCGACCAGATGACGGCCTCCGGGTTGAGCGGCTCGCCGACGCTGACGAGGTGCCGTAGCGAGCTGAGGTCGTAGCGCTTGACGACGTCGGCGCCCTCTTTCATAAGAAGCCTTATCGCCGTGGGCGCGGAATACCACACCGTCACCTTATACTTCTCGATGGCGGCGTACCACCGCTCGGGCATGAAGCCGAGCTCGAGGACGAGCTGCGTCGCGCCCAGCGCCCACGGCCCAATTATGCCGTAGGACGTCCCCGTCACCCAGCCGGGGTCGGCGGTGCACCAGTATACGTCATCGCCGCGGATGTCGAGGACCCACTTGGCGGTTATGTACTGCGCGATGAGGGAGCCGTGGACGTGGAGCGCGCCTTTGGGGGCCCCCGTGGTCCCGGAGGTATAGTGCAGGACCGACGGCGTCTCCTCGTCCGCCGGATAAACGTCGAACTCCTTCACCGGCGCCGCGGCGTAAACGTCGAAGTAGGTCTCGCCCTCGCGCGGCTCCGCGTCGCCGGCGTCGACGACGACGACGTGCTTTAAGGCCGGGAGCTTATCGCGGATGCGGCGGGCGCGGCCGGCCAACTTTTTCATCGTAAGTATGGCTGTCGTCTCGGCGTTCTCGAGGCGGGTGAAGAGGGAGTCCTCGCGGAAGGCCGAGAAGAGCGGCTGGGCAATCGCGCCGGCTTTGAGTATCCCCACGAACGAGAAGTAAAGGTCGGGTATCTTGTCCATGAATATGCAAACGCGCTCGCCGGGCTCGATGCCCAACTCGCGCAGGAGCCTAGCGTAGGCGTTGCTGTATAACCGCACCTCGTCGAAGGTATATCTCTCCGTGGCGTCGCCGGCGGCGTTCTCCCAGATGAGGGCGACTTTGTCGGCCAGGCCGCGTTCGCAGTTGCGCTCGGCTAGGAAGTAGGCGATGTTCTTGGTCGGCGCGTCGTCGTAGGCCAGCTCCTCGCGGGCTTGGCCCCAGTCGAAATCGTTGCGTCGTTCGTCGTAAGAGCCGATGTTGCTCATAGGCGTAGCGTGCTCCTTGAGCCATGGGGTTTTTTCGAAATGCGGCGATGCCATTCGCGGGGCGTTTCGGACGGACGCGTATTTTACAACGGCCGCGGCGCGAGGTCAAGAGCGATTTTGTAAACGGGACGGCAACGGTGGAATCTTCAATCCGGTAATTTCCACTCCAAGTTCTCGTTGAAAAATGGGAATTGGGATGTTATAAAGTTCGCGAGGAGGATCAGACCGATCAAACTTAAAAAGGGGTATCGTTATGAAAAAAGTCATGACCTTAACGACGACCGTAGTCGCGGCCGCGGCGCTGGCAGGCACCGCGTACGCATCCGGCAAAGTCGTCGTCGTAGGGGCGCGCGCCGCGGCTAACGTCGCCCCCTGGCGCGGCGCCTCGGGTAACGCCATGAGGTTCCAGTGCCTGTGGTTCCAACGCGACATCAACTACGCCGGTTACGTCAACGCCGTCGAATTCGAGAAATCCAACTCGGCCAGCGGGAGATTTCTCGGCGTCCTCGTATTGCTGTGCCACACGAAGAAAGTCGCGCTCGAGGCTACGTTTAACAACAATTACACCGGTTATACGCCCGTCGAAGTCCTACACATGCGGAGCTTCGGCTTGAACGGAACGGGTTGGTACGACCTCCGTATCAACCCCGATACCTTCAAATACAATAATAGCGATAACTTGCTGATGGAGATCCGGTGGAGCGGCGACGAAGGCCACGACGTGCCGTGCTGGCGCTCGAGCCAGCCCTACAGCCGCTGCTACGCGTACGACTACAACGCCTCCCAAGGGACCGTCTACAACAACGGCCAGCGCGTCCGGCTGACCATCGGGACGATGGCCGGCCTCGAGCCTACGAGCCTGGGCCGCGTCCGGGCCCTATTTCGCTAGCGCCGCTCTGCCACGCCCGAAAACGTCCCTCGGAGGCCGGGCGTTATTACTAACAAACGCCCTCGCGCCTCGGCCTAACCCGTATTTATTAATGTTACAGAATATATAGCTGTTGTGATACTCCTCTCTTCGTGTTAATAGGAACAACGACAAAATCTTCGGGACTACATTAACTGGAGGCCGTAGCGTGAAAAAGGTAGTATTTGCGATAACGGCGCTTGCGTTTACAACTACTTTAGGACCCAAAGTAACACACGCCGCGGCCGGAGATTCCGGGAAGGTAGTCGAAGTCGAGACTCGGTCCGACCCCAATCGCGTTCCGTGGAGAGGCGGCCTCGGCGACGGTATAAGGTTCCAGTGCCTTTGGCTCCAGAGTGCCATAAACTACGCCGGTTACGTCAACATGATCGAGTTCTATTACTATTCCGGCAGCTTTCCTGCGTCCTTCAACAACTGTAAGATCCTCTTATGCCACTCAACGAAAACCGTACTCGAGGCTACTTTTGCCAATAACTACACCGGCAATACGCCGGCCGAAGTTTTCAGCGGAACCCAAACCCTCAGCGGGTCCGGTTGGATAGACACCCATATCAAGCCGAACGTGTTTAATTACAATAACAGAGACAATTTGTTAATGGAGGTCGTCTGGAACGGCGATAACGGCCGCGACGTCTTCTGCTACCGGGCCAGCGGCGCGTCCCGCCGTTGCTACTCGTACACCTCTACCGCTACCAGGGGAATCGTTTACACGATGGAGGCGCAGTACATCCGCCTGACGCTCGGGACCATGCCGGCCGTCTACGTGACGAGCTTAGGGCGCGTCAAGACCCTCTTAAGGTGATAAACGCAACCCTACGCCTCAAAACGCCCCTCGCATGAGGGGCGTTTAACTTTGGCGGCGACCGGAGGCCGGCGGGAATATTACCCTTGCCTTCGCCACGAAGGCGTAGTATATTTGCGGCCCGAATAACGCGACGCAATACTCTTTAAACTCCCCCGAGAGAGGTCGTTTGCCATGGCGAAAGCCCCCGTCAAAAAGATCCTCGTCACCGGCTCGGTGGGCCAGATCGGCTCGGAGCTGGCGCTGGCGCTGCGCGAGCGCTACGGCGCCGACAACGTCGTCGCCACCGGCCGCAAGACCAAGCCCTCCAAACAGCTGGAGGAGTCCGGCCCCTTCGAGTTCATCGACGTCGCCAAGCGCGAGACGCTCGATTGGGT
>JABAOC010012974.1_pt3 | contig 39819 bp, 45 predicted proteins | sample 7062161 | NCBI WGS metagenome assembly JABAOC01 (sample SAMN14538625, study PRJNA623070) | marine sediment metagenome | biome: marine biome [ENVO:00000428]; feature: marine pelagic biome [ENVO:01000023]; material: deep marine sediment [ENVO:00002113] | place: India: Gulf of Khambhat ... | reverse complement strand
ACGCTCAAGGACAACGGTTTTCTCCAAAGATTAAGGAGACTCCAGAAGTGCCCCATATTGATTAAAATGGGAATTATAGCTAAGATGAAGTGGGATTAAAGATGGGGGTTTATAACAGTGCCTGTTAGTATTACCGATATTAAGGGAGTCTCCGTTGGTCATGCATCTGATTTTGAGGCGCTCACGGGAGTGACAGTTGTACTCGCTCCCCCTGGCATGACAGGCGGAGTTGATGTTGGCGGATTCGCCACCAGCACAAGACAGATCGATGCACTGAGCCCCTCTCATATTGTGCCAAAGGTTCATGCGACCTGCATTGCAGGTGGGAGCGCCTACGGGCTCGATGCCACCTCAGGCGTAATGAGTTACCTTGAAGAGAGGGGCTGTGGATTTGATGTCGGGGTCGCCCGGATTCCCATTGTACCGACTGCCGCACTCTTTGATCTCAGGGTGGGTTCTGCAAAGAGAAGGCCTGACAAGGCTATGGGCTATCTGGCATGTCAGCAGGCATCCGATGGTGAGGCTGCTGAAGGCTCTATCGGGGCAGGAACTGGGGCAACAGTAGGCAAGTTTTATGGTATCGATCGGGCAATGAAAGGCGGGGTAGGTTTAGCAGCGCATGCACAGGATGGCGGCTTCATAGTAGCGGCACTAGCAGTGGTAAATGCCTTTGGTGACGTACGAGACCCCGTCACCGGAAGAATCTTGGCTGGCGCCAGGAAGGATAAAGGGAGTCGGGAATTCGCAGATACAGCGGAACAGATGAGAAGAGGTGTTCAACGGCCTGTATCGGCCTTCCAGAGCACGACAGTTGGTATAATTGTTACCAATGCAAAACTGGATAAACAAGATGCCTCGACTGTGGCAAAGATGGCCAGTCTTGCTACGGCAAAATGCCTTAGCCCGGGACACACGCTCTATGATGGTGATATCGTCTTTGTGTTGGCGTCTGGTGAGATTGAGGTCGATTACCATACGGTAGGCCTGATGGCTGGGGAGATCCTCGTAGAGGCGATAATCAGGGGAGTTACGGAGGCGCAAGAAGTAAGGGGAATACCGTCATTTCGTAGCCTGAGATAGGAATCGGGACGAGGCCCTGGCTTTATCTCACCCATTCGCTTACCTTGCTGGATTTCTCCTTTGATCGCTCTATAATAGCTTCAACGTCCAACGTATAGAGCCTTCTATCCTCCATAACAACCTGCCCATCAATAATCGAATGCTTCACATCATGGCCTCTAGCAGAATAGACGAGGTGGGAAAAGGGATTATACATGGGAATAAGATGAGGCTTATGAAGGTCAATCACTATCAGATCGGCCCTCTTCCCTGTCTCTAATGATCCAGTTACCTTCTCAAGCCCAAGGGCCCTGGCACCGTTTATAGTTGCCATCCTTACGAGGGTTCGGGCATCCAGTACGGCAGGGTCGAGCTTATTTGCCTTATGGATTTTTGCCGCCATGTCCATCTCACCAAAGAGATCAAGGTTATTGTTGGAGGCACATCCATCAGTACCCAGACCGACCGTTATGCCCCTTCCCATCATCTCAGGAACAGGGGCTATGCCTGAGGCGAGCTTCATATTGCTCTCCGGGTTATGGATGACGCTTACCTTATGTTCTGCGAGGAGCTCTATGTCTGATTCACTGACATGGACGCAGTGATCCAGGATGAGATGAGGCCCCAACAGACCAAGATCCTTCAGGTGCACAGCGGGTCCTTTTCCATATCTCTTTTCTATCTCCTCCAATTCCTCCCTGGTCTCAGCCATATGGAGGATAAGAGGGACGCCTTTTCTGAGGGCCAAATCATTCGCCTTGACTAAGAGTTCCACCCCGCAGGTGAACAAAGAATGTGGTTCTACTGCTATATTTATAAGGGGATCCTTTTTCCATCTTTCAATCAATTCCTCTGTATAGATGAATCCTTCCTCGACTGCTCCATAGTTTGGAGAGCGGAAATCGTAGAGGACCTCTCCAACCAGGCACCTCATACCGGTCTCCTTCGCGGCCTTAGCTACCTCCTCCTCAAAGAGATACATGTCGCAGAATGTTGTTGTCCCGGACATTATCATCTCCGCACAGGCCAGAAGGGTTCCAGTCCTCACAAAATCGGCATCCATCTTGCCCTCTGCGGGAAAGATGTAGTTATTCAACCAATCCATAAGGGGGAGATCATCTGCTAGGCCCCTAAAGAGGGTCATAGCTGCATGGGTGTGGCCATTTATGAGGCCGGGAAGTATGAGGCCACCTTCGGCATCAAGCTCCCTTTGTGCACTTATAGACCCCTTTTCATCGTTCCCCACACACTGTATCGTATTCCCTGATATGGCTATGAGGCCGTCTTGTATAATCGTATCCTGGTCATCCATGGTGAGAATAGTCCCGTTGTAAACCAAGATATCTGCCCTGGTCATCTTTCCAAATCCTCGATGATTCTCGTGAGTAATCTGGCCAGGGACGGGGATGCGTTTCTGGCGGTGGCAATCACCTGTTCAATTGAGGTCCCTGCCATACGATCGGGGATATTGATATTCGTGATAGCCACGATTGCCAATACCTTTAATCCTGAGTGAACAGCTACAATAACCTCGTTAACAGTTGACATCCCCACTGCATCAGCACCTATGGTTCTCAAGAATCTCGTCTCAGCAGGTGTTTCAAGGCTTGGTCCGGTTATTCCCACATACACGCCCTGATTCAGATTAATCCCCTCTTCTATTGCCTTCTGCTTGGCAAAGTCTATAAGATCCTTATCATAGGCAGATGTCATATCGGGAAACCTCGGTCCGAATTCCTCCAGATTCCTCCCAATAAGGGGCTTGCCACCGGTCAGATTTATGTGATCTGTGAGGAGCATCAATTCTCCTGGTGCAAATTCAGGATTTAACCCACCTGCAGCACTGCAGACAACTAGGTACTTCACTCCTAGGGTCGCCATAACCCTCACTGGAAAGGTAATCTCAGTAGCGGTATATCCCTCGTAGATATGCAGTCTTCCCTGCATGGAAAGGATTGGTTTTCCCGCTATAGTGCCAGAGACGAGAATACCAGCATGGCCAGCAACTGTCGATTCCGGAAAGTGAGGTATTTGCTCATATGGAATACTTCCATCGACCTCCATCGTATGGGTCACGTCTGCAAGCCCTGTACCCGTAATCATCCCTATGAGGGGTTCCCTCGTTATCCTCTGCCTGATAAAAGAGGCCGCCTCGGTTATGTCCTGATACATCCTGCCTCTCCCAGTAAGTCCGTAAAGTAATTAGATTAGATACATGCTAAAGTCAATATAGTTTGCCTATTTTGCCCTTGACCCACCCGCAATAGCTCTCTAGTATGCTCACAGCGAGGAGATAGGTTTTTTCAAGGCAGGTTCATATTGTGGCCATAAAAATGCGTTCTATGATCGATGACCTTCTGGTTCCCGCCTCCCTTCCAGATAAAACAGAACGGGTATCCCTTATTCAGACCCATATCTCTCTTGTTTTCCTTGCAGATGAATTCGTCTACAAGATAAAAAAACCGGTCAATCTTGGATTCCTAGACTTCTCAACCTTGAGAAAGAGACTCTATTACTGTCATCAAGAGGTCATACTGAACAGGCGACTATCAAGGGATACCTATATGGGCGTGCTGCCAATATTCTACGACGGTGGATTGTACAGGATGGGAATAGGGGAGGGGAGGGTTGCTGAATACGCAGTCAAGATGAAAAGGCTCCCCGATGAAATGCTCATGAAATCGGTATTTCTCCGAGGAGAACTGAAAGGTGAGCACCTTAAGAGGATTGTGAGAGTGCTTGCGAGATTTCATCTAAGCGCCCGAAATTCCTCAGATATTGATAAGTTCGGTGACCCACAAATGTTCAGGGTAAATACAGATGAGAATTTTGCCCAGACCGAGCAATATATTGGAACGACAATTCAACGAAAGGACTTCGACGCTCTCAAGAGATGGACAGCAGATTTTTACCGCTCAGGCAGGGAGGCTTTCCTCAGGAGGATAAAGACCAAGAAGATCAGGGACTGCCACGGTGACCTCCACATGGAACATATCTGCCTCACGGAAGCTCTCCCGATATTCGATTGTATTGAATTCAATAAGAGATTCAGATATACTGACGGTGTGTGTGACATCGCCTTTCTGGTGATGGATTTGGAATACCACGGAGGAAATGCCCATTCTAAGATACTCTGGGATCTCTACAAGGAAATGGCAGGGGAAGAGGTCGATGTAGATTCCCTGCTTACCTTTTACAAGGTTTATCGAGCCTTTGTGAGGGGAAAGGTAAGCAGTTTCCAGCTGGATGATGAAAATATAGAAGCGGAAAAAAAGGAGGAAGCTATAGGGACGGCACGGAGGTACTTCAGCCTCGCTAGGTCTTATATAGGGTGAGCTAATTGTGAGAGAACCATTTGTAGATTTCATCAAAAGGGAAATGGTGCCTGAGACGGTACTGATCGCGTGCGGGCTCCCAGCTTCGTACAAAACCGAAACCACAGAGGTTATAGCTGAGCTGAAAGGTTATACCATATTGAGAACGGACCTAATCAGGCTTGAAGCGCTAAAAGGCGAGGATATTTTTGACGAGAAGGTTGCATCCGATATGAAAAAGAGGCAGCTTGTTTATGATAAGATGTTCTCCCGTGCGGATGAGCTCGCAGGCAAAGGCCAAGGGATCATTCTGGATGCCACCTTTATCACCCAGGCCCTCAGGAGGAGGGCCGCCGAGATAGCTGCAAGACATGACAAGGTCTTTGTTATCGAACAAACACAGTGCCCCCAGGCGGTTTCTCTCAGAAGGATATCCGAGAGAACCAGAGAGAACTATGAATCAAATGCCCTGACCAAGCAGGCCTATCTAAATAACAAGGAGAGATTCGAGCCAGTTGACCTAGAGGACCTAAAGAAGCTATATCCCTCTCTAAACATCGTGCACCTCCTGGTTGATACGACCTCCGATTTGGTTGATGAATGGTTTGTAATCGGCGAGGTAACAGGGTAACTATTGCCCTGACAATCATGATGGGTTCCTGAGAAAGGGGAAATAATAACGGGATGAAGTCAGGAAAGACACCGAAATCAGTGGGGATAATCTTCAAGCCCAATTTCGAGCCTGCAAAGAGGGAGTGTCAGCGCCTAAGTGATTGGTTCACGGAAAGAGGAATAACCCCATATACGGAAGAGATGGTATCCAGGTCCTACATAAGTCAATGCCTTGAGGAGGAAACACGTATACCGGATACAGTCGACTTGGTTGTGGTGTTGGGTGGAGATGGAACATTGCTGGGGGCAGCGCGGAAGGTTGGTCGATATGGCCTCCCTATCTTGGGTGTTAATATTGGAGGCCTTGGTTTTTTGACGGAGACCCCGTTAAAGAGGCTCTATAAGCACATGGAGAGGCTTATCGCCGGAGAGATAGAGGTTGAAACCAGGCTCATGTTGGAGGCCAGCGTCTTGAGAGATGATGAGGAGAAATGCCGCCTTGCAGTCTTAAATGATGCGGTTATTAACAAAGGCGCGTTGGCCAGGATTATTGACCTGAGGGTGTCCATCGATGGTCGTTTTCTGACCACTTTTAGGGCAGATGGGCTCATAGTATCCTCTCCCACAGGCTCAACAGGCTATAACCTTTCTGCTGGAGGGCCCATACTCTATCCAAATCTAGAGGCATTGATATTGACGCCAATATGCCCCTTTACTTTGACGCAGAGGCCTATTATCTTGCCGGATACCTCAGTCATAGAGATGGCGATGGGAGAAGATAGCGAGGAGGTAACCCTTACCTTTGATGGCCAGGTTGGCTTCGATCTTATGGATAATGACAGGGTTATTGTCTCCAAGTCAGAGAAAAACCTGCAACTGATTAAATCCCCCGATCAAGACTATTTTGATATCTTAAGGACAAAACTGAAATGGGGTGAATCTTCTTTCAACAGGGCAGACCAGTAAGTACACCTTGTCTGTAGATACGAAGGAGATATGTTGGTTACAATGGATCATAGAGTCCTATGACGGGATGGCCTCTATGAGAACAATCGATCCGGCAAATGGCGAGATTGAGATCTCTATAGCCCCAGGGTGCGATGAGGAAATCCTCCCACTTATCAAATACCTAAAAGAAGAGGGGAGTATTCATGTCAAGGCAGAGGGGCCTTATCGATAGGAGCCCCAAGTTGAAGTAAAGATTGACAAAGATCACCTCTCTCATGGCGAGCACCCCTATGGTGCCTCTTCTATGAAGACAGGAGACGTTAAGAAGATCATCATAAAGGACTTGACAGAGCAGGGTAGATAAGTTGGCCCGATCATTTCACATTACAACCTTTGGCTGTCAGATGAATGAGCGTGATTCCGACTCAATCAGCCAGATCCTTGTCGATAAAGGCTATAGGCAGACGGAGAGCATTGACGATGCTGACATCGTCTTGATCAATACCTGCGCAGTCAGACAAAAGGCCGAAGAGAAGGCATTGACCCATATTGGTCGATTGTCTCGTGTAAAGAGGAACAGACCGGATTTGATTGCCGGCGTCATTGGATGTGTAGCCCAAGAAAGAGGGATAGCCCTCTTCAAGCGCTTCCCCTATCTTGATTTAGTCTTGGGCCCACGGAATATCTATCACCTAGGTAAGTTCCTCTCTCAAATCGAGGAAGGAAGGCGGAGGATTTCCTGTCTCGATCTGGCTAGTGACCCTACCTCTGTCCCCAAGTGCAATGGCTATGTGAAGGGCAGGGTTAAGAGTTTCTTAAAGATTATGGAGGGCTGTGATAATTTTTGTACCTATTGCATCGTTCCCTTTGTTCGAGGGAGGGAGGTAAGCCTGCCTGCGGAGAGGATTATCGATGAAGCCAAATACTTAGTGAGCCAAGGTGTAAAGGAGATTACCCTTGTAGGACAGAATGTAAACTCCTATAACACAAAAAACAAGGCGCTACCCACGTTTCCCGGCCTCCTCAGAAGTCTGGATAGTATAGCAGGCCTAAAGAGGCTCCGCTTTACAACTTCCCACCCCAAGGATTTATCCGATGAGCTCATAGATCTTTTTGCCGAACTAAAAAGCCTTTGTCCACACATTCACTTGCCGGTGCAGTCAGGCTCGAATAAGGTACTGAGGCTTATGAACAGGGGATACACAAGGGATGACTATACTGATTTGATAAAACGCCTCAGGAAAACAAGGCCTGATATAGCAATCACGAGCGATATGATGGTTGGTTTTCCAGGTGAAACGGAAAGGGATTTTGAGGATAGTTTAGGGTTGATAGAGGAGATAGAATTTGATAGCCTCTTCTCGTTCAAATATTCTGAAAGACCGGGAATTATGGCCCTACAGTTGCCGGGAAAGATCAAGGAGAAAGAGAAACAGACACGTCTGTCTATCTTGCAAGACCGGCAAAGGGGAATAACCCTATCGAAAAATAGGTCGCTTGAAGGGACACTTCAAGAAATCCTGGTTGAAGGCCCTGCCAGAAGAGGGGATAGTCAGCTGACCGGAAGGACCTTAGGCAATAAGGTGGTCAATTTTGCCTCGAGGACTGATCTTAAAGGGAGGCTGATGAGGGTAAGGATTGTTCAGGGTCTTCAGAACTCATTGCGTGGTGAGTTACTTGATAGGCAAGATTAGGACATCTGCTAAGTTACCCTAAGATGGGACAAGAATACGATTACAAGAAGGAAAATCTCCTGATCGTTGACGATGAGATGGTGGTAGGCAGAGGCCTAAGGGATCTGCTGCTGAATTTGGGGTTTAACGCTGACTTCATCGGCAATGGAAAACATGCATTAGAGCAACTGAGAGATGAAAAATATACCTTCTTGATCACCGATATAGGTATGCCGGAACTTGATGGCATTGAACTTATAAAGACGGTGAGGAGACAAGCCCCTCACATAAATATAATCGCCATGACTGATGATAAAGACTGTCCCTTCATAGATGTCATAGATGCCGGAGCAGATGATTTTATTAGCAAGCCTTTTGAGATTGGTGAAATGGAGGCCAAGATCAAGAGGATCTTGATAGAAAGAAAGACGAGAGATGAACTGGCCAGGTTATCAATAACCGATAATCTCACTGGTCTCTTTAATCAACGGCATTTTTACAACAGACTGAAGGAAGAGATTGGCAGGACAAAGCGGCTGAAGCATCCATTATCCTTAATCCTCTTAGACCTGGATAATTTCAAGGAGTTCAATGATCGACATGGCCATCTTACTGGTGATAGGATGCTCGAGAGGTGTGGAAAGATCATTCGTTCACACGTCAGGGCGAATGTGGATATAGCCTTCAGATACGGAGGTGACGAATTCGCCGTTATTCTCATTGAGGCGGGCCACAGAATTGCTCGAAACATAGCCGCACGGCTGAAACGAGGATTTGAGGAACACGGGGGTGGTGTGACAGCAAGTATGGGCCTTGCAACCTATTCAAGGGAAATGAGCGAAAAGGACTTCGTTGAATTAGCTGATAGAAACCTTTTGTCTATAAAGAGAAACAAGGGGATCCGGTGAAAATTGGGAGGCCATATGTCTGATAAGATATATTATGTAAACAAGTCCTCAATTTCGCACATCATCAGTCTCCAACCCTATTAAAGTCTGGGGGTCCTTCAGTTTCATGAGCAGCGTTGTAAAAAAAAGAAAGAAGAAAATAACGAAACACAAATATCGAAAGCTCCTCAAATCTATGAGGCACAAAAAGAAGAGATAACGATTACCCCCTCTATTTATACCATCCCTCACCGGTCTTCTTACCGAGTTTACCTGCCCTCACCATTGTCTTCAACAGGTTTGGCGCCACCCATTTATTCTCCTTGTTCAGTTCGTTATAAAGGTATTCACTCACGAGGTATGCTATATCAATACCCGTCAGATCCATCAGTTCAAAGGGGCCCATGGGGTAATTAAGGCCATTTTTTACCGCCTTATCCACATCCTCAATAGAGGCAATGCCCTGCTCAACGATCCTGATAGCCTCAAGAAAATGGGGAATCATTATCCTGTTGACTATAAAACCAGGTGAATCCTTTTTCACCTCTACAGTTACCTTACCCATTTTCTGAGCCAATTCGCTAGCAGTCTTTATCGTTTCGTCGCTCGTCGAATATCCCCTGATAAGCTCCACCAGCCTCATCAGAGGAGCAGGATTGAAAAAATGCATCCCACACACCTTATCAGGTCGCTTGGTGCTCGCTCCTATCTCCGTAATAGACATCGACGACGTGTTCGTAGTCAGCACAACCTCAGGCCTGCACAGCTCATCCAATTCCTTAAAGACCCTCTTCTTGAGACCTAAATCCTCACTAACGGCTTCTACGAGGAAGTCAACATCCCTGAGGTCACCCATATTTATTGTACCTGTAATACGGCCTATGATAGCATCCTTCTCCTTGGTATCGATCTTCCCCTTTTCAACACTCTTGGCAAGGAATGCGCCTATCTTTTTCATGCCTCCGTCTACAAATCTCGTCTCAATATCACTCATCACAACATGACAGCCGATCTGCGCTGCTAGCTGAGCAATACCACTGCCCATGATTCCAGCCCCGACAACACCTATTTTTTGGATCTCCATAGTGCCTCCTTCCCTCATATTTTGATACGAATATAAGTTAAAATGTCACTTTAACTATACTGCTTAACCCACTACATTATCATTCTGCTCCCGTGAGCGCTTATAAGGAAAAAGCTACCCCCTTGCAACCTGGGCCAACCAAGAGTGCCCTTGTAGCATAACCCATTCAAAAAGCAGATCTGTCTCTAGCATATTTAAAGGTAGATAACAAGCTGTTTGAGTCAATTCAATTGGCCATGATCTTCCTCACCCGGTTATCAAGGTACCTCGACAGGGTAGCGGGGTTCCGTGGAGACCATCCCAGAGATTGTCTCCACACGTCATCGCCTTCCATACACAGGTAGATACCCAGATCCTTATACCAATTTCTTAACTTTTCCGATAAGTTAGCGTACATTTCTACTCTTATAGGTTTAAAATATCGATATTTTCCATCTAAACCCATGACGAATTCACCGTCAAAGATATGTGTTCCTACAAATCGTCTGCTAATTGCCCACTTAAGGGCTGGCATATATCTGAATGAACCCAAGCTTATCCAAATAACAGAGTGTGGGTCGATGTATCTCTCTAAAAGCCTGACGGCCACTTCATATTCCTGTTCCCAACCTGGATAATGAATCAGGGGATCAAGATGAAAGGCCAGCACAAACCCAGCTTTTTGGCACTCCTGTGCGGCAAGGACCCGGGCCTTAAGCGTGGCTGTCTTGTGCTCTTCATTGGCAATGATTCGTGGGGTATTTAAAGACCATGCAATAACTATCCCTTTCCTGTGGCTATTAGCAAGGAGACCGTTGATAAAGGTCGTCTTTGTCTTTAGCTCCAGTACACAGTTGGTCCTCTGGGAAAAGAAAGGGAGCAAGAAATCAGTCCACCCTGTAAGATAATCGAGGGAGAGGCTGTCTGTAAACTCTCCAGTCCCAATCCTGAATATGCTATAAGGGGAGCTATCAATAATGTTAGCGATGGCATCAAGGTTATCCTTTAGGTTGCTGAAGATTCGTAGGGATGGTTGATTGATATATGACTGAAGAAAGCAGTAACTGCACTCCATTGGACAATTCGTACCCACATGTAAGATCCGGTAACCGCAGCAGATATATCCCCTTGTACCCGGGCATGCCTTAAGAAATTCGCCATTAAAGTGGATAATCCTGAGCGATTCCTTGTCCATCCCTTCAATGCCTTCCCCATGGGCCGGTTCATCTGGTTGGACGTTCTCTCTTGGGATATTCGGCAATCTCCCAATTATCTCTTTGGCAAGGGAATCCTTTTCAGCCCCCTTTTCAACCAAGATGCGCCCAATTTTGAATTGCTTCATGCGTGCTCTACACCTCTCCAGAAGTCGGTGACCTTCTCCAGACCAGGCAAACGAGATAACTCCGCTAACCTCTCTTTAAGCTCCTCCCCTTTTGTGAAGACTATTTCAAGCTTATAGTCGAGGCCCTCAAAGGAAGCTGGGGGCGTTATCCTGACCCCTGAGGGAAGGGAAAGATGGGAAAGGCCTTTTCTAAAGAGGGTTTCGGCATTCAAGAGGGATGGAAATCGTCTGACTCTCAGGAGCTTAACTATGGCCTTTACCTTTTGGGGATTATTCATCCTATCATTGTGTAACACGCCCGTAAGTTCTCCTTCATCTAGAACCCCCTTTATTGATCGCCCTTCCCTGCTCGCAATTTCCATAACCCACTGCGTCGCTTCCCATTGTTGATTGAAGCCCCACTTGAGGGATGTAAACAGATCATTAATCCTTAGCCGATCATCTCTGCCAATGCTGCTCATTAAACCAGCTACCCTGAGCGATAGTCTCTCCCGAGCGACAGAGATCTTTATTGTCTCCTCCAAATCCATCAGGCCTAAGAATAGCTCTAGCGTCTGTTTGTTTGGAGGGAGATCAAGCATGGGCATAAAGTCGGTCACTACTTGTTCTCTTCTAAGAAAGCGTGTGAGCCTCTTCAAAATCATCCCCTTTTCAATGTCATTCAGGTGCCGGTGAACAAGGTTATCATATAGGTTAAGCAACAGTGCCTCAAAGGGAGGAAAATCATCCGGTACTACCTCGCACACTATACCTGGCCAGCCCAATTCCCTTACGGCCAACAACCTTCGATATCCGGCAACCACTATGAGCTTGCTACCTGAATTCTCAAGCAGGTATGGGGGATTGAGAACACCAAATTTACCAATTGAGGCCTTTAGTGGTTCCAGGTCAAAATCAAAGCTCATAGTAAATGGTCCCGGTTTCAAATCAATATCCGGTATGGCTACCTTTGAGGAAGTAGTTTCTAACGGTCTTTTCCCCATGACAATCACCTCAAATCGGATTTATCCCTCACTCAATCACCGGGCTAGATTTAAGCACAATTTTCCCGAAGGAGACAATGCGTTTTTCCCCTTTTCTATCAGATCTTCATAGCGAGTTATTTAAAAGAGGCCTTTTGACTTGCCAAGGCCAAATCTATCGCTATACTCTTCCAACAAGACTCGAAAGGGGCATAGGGTTTACAGGGAGGGTGATGCCATGAAAAAGGGAAGGATATTGACAGGGCTTGTGTTCATCGTGTTTACGTATGTGACTCTCGGGGTACCTCTTTCCGTGGCCTCTGAGACGGTAAAGGTCGGTATTGTCCTTCCCCTTACCGGTCCTCAGGCCAAGTTTGGGGAAATTGAGCGAATGTCCTTTGAAATGGCCCGGGAAGAGATCAATGCAGCAGGTGGCGTCAGGGGGAACCCGCTGGAGTTGATTATAGAAGATGACACGGGCAGACCGGAGGTGGGTCGTTCTGTCGTGGAAAAGCTCATCACCAAGGATAGGGTTGTCATGGTTGGCGGCGGATACAGCAGTTCAGTAACCTATGCGGTGGCTGGTGCCTGTCAGCAAAAACAAATGCCCTTTCTGGTCAATACCGGGTCTGCGGATAAGATCACCGCGGTAGGATGGGACTATATTTTCCGATTGAATCCACCGGTAAGCGAATATGCGAGTGCAATCGAAACCCTGCTTCCCCAAGTGATTAAACCGAAAACCGTTGCCATTATTCACGAGAACTCCCTGTTTGGGACAAAGGGCGCCCACTCCTTTGCAAAGACCTGCAAGAGATTAGGCTATAAGGTAGTCCTTAAAGAAGGATATGAGCACGGCGGAATTGACTTCAAGCCCGTCTTGATCAGGGTAAAACAACTCAATACTGACGTTGTCTACATGGTATCTTATATTATGGATGCCTCCCTGCTAATGAAACAGTCAAAGGAGCTTCGATTAACGCCCAAGATGTTCATTGGGGGTGCAGCCGGTTTTACCCTGCCAGAATTCGCCCAAAATACAGGAGCGGCCTGTGAAAAAGTCATCTCAGCGACCCTCTGGCATCAGGTCCTTCCCTACCCTGGGGCCATGGATTACTACAAGAAGTTCATAGCTAGATTTGGGAAGCCGACCGAGTATCATGGGGCAGAGGCATATGCTGCTTGTTACGTGATAGCGGATGTCCTAAAGAGGGCCACGTCGTTCACGAACATCAATATCAAAAAGGCGCTTTCCGAGACAGATATGATGACAGTTTTCGGGCCGGTTAGATTTATCTCTTACGGTGGGATGAAGAACCAAAATAGACTGCCAACCTATGTAGTCCAGTGGATCAATGGTAAATTAGAGCTGGTTTGGCCTGCCGAGCTTGCTACGAAGAGGCTCGAATATCCTGTAGACTGGCTTAAGACCTGGGGATACAAACCATAGAGGGCATCAGATGCTCGTGTTTCTCCAAACGATTCTAGCTGGACTTCTCATAGGCGGTATCTACAGCCTGATCGGCATAGGCATGACCCTGATTATGGGTGTGATGGGAATTATAAACCTGGCTCATGGCCAGTTGATGATGGTGGCCATGTACATTACCTTTGTCTTATCCCATTACATGCATATTGATCCCTATGTTTCCCTCCTCGTTACCATGCCGTCTTTGTTTCTCTTGGGTTGTTTTGTGCAGAGGTCTCTCTTAAATCCACTGATGAAAAAGGAATCCATTCTCCCTGAAAATCAGGTTTTGATGACTGTTGGAATAGGCATGGTGCTGGCTGAAACAGCCCGGTTTGTGTTTTCCTCGGATTACAAGACAGTTAAGACGGCATATAGCACCTCGGTCTTCTTTCTGGGTGATATCTGCTTTAGCGTGCCTATGTGTATCGCCTTCATTTTTGCAATTGCCTTTACCGTGACGCTTTTCTGGTTCTTGCTCAAGACGGACACTGGCCGTTCGATCCGGGCCACAGCCCAGGATAGAGATGCTGCGGCCTTGATGGGTATAAACACTAGCCGGATTACAATCATAACCTTTGGGCTGGGTTCTTCATTGGCGGCAGCGGCTGGAAGTCTATTAATACCGATCTTTTATCTTTTTCCTGATATCGGTGGCCCCTTTACCCTGAAGGCGTTTGTTATTACCGTCCTGGGAGGCCTAGGAAGTACTGTAGGGGCCATATTCGGTGGACTCGTCTTGGGCATTGCGGAATCTCTCGGTGCCACCTATATCGGCATGGGCTATAGAGAGATGATAGGTTTTGTAATATTCCTGCTTGTCCTGCTGTTCTTGCCTGGCGGTTTGAAACGCTTGACCAAAGTGTAGAGGGGATTATGAGAAAGAACCTGGCATTGGTTATCGTGGGATTCACTTTTTTCCTCTTTCCCCTTGTTATCCGTTCGGATTACTACCTGCACCTGCTCATTATCGCACTTATGTGGGTTGTAATCGGATCTTCGTGGAATCTCCTGGCAGGCTATACCGGCCTGGTATCCTTTGGGCATGCGATCTTTTTCGGCACCGGTGCGTATACGGCCGGGCTATTTGTCACCAAACTGGGGATTTCTGCCTGGTGGGGTATGATGTGTGCGGGTATTGTCTCTATGGTGATTGGGCTCATTGTTGGCTCGATCTGTCTCAGATTGAGGGGCCCCTATTTTGCCCTCGCGACCCTCGCAGGAGGTGAAATTTTTAGACTCATTGCGATTAATTGGGAAGGCCTGACCGAGGGGATGGTCGGGATTCTGATCATGCAGACATTTAAGAGCAAGGCCCCTTACTATTACATTGCCTTGATTTTGGCAATCCTTTGTGTCTCTGTCACCCATCTCCTTATGAAAACTAAGTGGGGATACTATCTTGTCTCCATACGGGAGGATCAGGATGCTGCGGAATCCCTGGGGATAAATACAACCCTTTACAAAAATGTGTCCCTGTTAATTAGTGCCTTCTTTACAGGGACGGCCGGGGCCTTTTATATGAACTATATGGCATTTATCGATCCGGAGGTCGTATTTTCCCTACACTATATCTCCATTATGGCCATCCTGGTTGCTATTGTCGGAGGAGTTGCCACGATCCTGGGTCCCGCTGTCGGGGCCTTTGCTATGGTGGGCGTTCAGGAAGTATTTAGAAGCGCCCTTTTTGGTGCAGGGCCAAAATGGATAAGTCAGGCCCATGTGTTGGTGTTCGGCCTTCTGGTGATATTTGTAATCATGTTCCTCGCAAGGGGCATTGTGGGAGATTGGTCGAAGATCAAACGAGGGGTTTTTAGGATCAGGGAATCTACCTGATCGGCACGAAAGGCGGAAAATAAATGGCGCTCCTTGAAGTAAAGAAGCTTACCAAATCCTTTGGAGGACTCAAGGCAGTAAACAATGTGAGCTTCCATGTAGAAGAAGGTGAGGTTTTTGGCCTCATTGGGCCAAACGGCTCAGGCAAGACCACTATTTTCAACTGTATCAATAACTATGTGCCTATGACTGCCGGGGACATCCTTTTCAAAGGAAAAACCATAAAGGGGTTCAAGACATATAAGATCTGCCATCTCGGTATAGGCCGTACCTTCCAAGTCGTAAAACCCCTTTCCCGGATGACCGTTCTGGGCAATGTAATGGCCTCTGCCTTCTGCCGCGTTAATACCATAAAAGAGGCCCAGGATGAGGCATACCAGGTCTTAGAATTTTGTGGCCTCTTAGAACAGGAGGATAAACCGGCGAAAAGTCTCCCCATAGGTGGAAGAAAAAGGCTTGAGATTGCCCGTGCTCTTGCTACAAGACCAGAACTCTTACTTCTTGACGAGACTGCAGCCGGTTTAAATCCTACAGAGCTGGATGATGCGATTGAACTCATTACGAAGATCAGGGATAAGGGCATTACCATCTTAATTGTAGAGCATATCATGAAGGTCATTATGGCCATATCGGATCGTATCCATGCTATCAATTTCGGTCAGACCATTGCCGAAGGCACACCCCATGAGGTTGCCAACAATCCGGCGGTGATTGAGGCCTATTTGGGAGAGGGATATGCTCAAGGTTAGTGGGATAGATGTATTTTATGGAGATCTGCAGGTCCTCTGGGGTGTCTCCTTTGACGTGAAGGAAAAGGAGATCCTGGTTTTGGTGGGGGCCAACGGAGCGGGAAAATCCACCACGATTAAGACCATATCTTCTCTGCTTACCCCAAAGGAGGGAACCATCGAGTTCAACGACATCCGTCTGGATCATTTGCCTCCCCATAAGATTATTGAACACGGTATCGTGCACGTCCCCGAGGGGAGGCACCTGTTCACCGAGATGACTGTGGAGGAAAACCTGTTCATGGGGGCCCTCCACGGTGAGGCCAAGGTCAGACGGCCTGAGACTTTGGAATATGTGTATGGGATCTTTTCTATACTAAAGGAGAGAAGGGGACAGACCGCCGGAACCCTTTCAGGGGGTGAACAGCAGATGCTGGCGATAGGGAGGGGATTGATGTCAAGGCCCAAGCTCATGATGTTTGATGAACCGTCCTTGGGCCTTGCCCCGATGCTTGTGCAGCTGATCTTGAATTTGGTGAGGCGAATCAATGAGGAAGGTGTCACGGTTCTTCTCGTTGAGCAGAACGTGATGCAGACCTTAGCTCTGTGCGACCGGGCCTGTGTTTTAGAAAACGGGAGAATCGTCCTTCAGGGTAAAGGCGAGGAGCTCGTGGACGACGATCACGTGAAAAAGGCCTACTTAGGGGTATAGCTTTGGCTATTGCCCCCTTGCTTTTCGTACTATCTAGCCATCAGCTCCTGATAGGCATCCTGAATTTCCTTAAATCTCTCTTCAGCTAAGACCTTGAATTCATCCCCCAAATGATCGACCTTGTCCGGATGATACTTTGCGGCCAGTTTTCTGTAGGCTCGTTTAATTTCATCTACTGAAGCCCCCCGAGGCACACCTAGGACCTCATGTGGATCAGGTCTTGATAATCCCTTATCCCTTTGAGCCCTTTTTTGATCCTCTTGGTAACTTTCACTTCTCCTCCCCTTCCCTTCTTGATAATAGGCCCTTTCGGATTGTGCCCTCATCTTGGCTGGTCGGTAGATAAAATACCAATACAGAACACCCAATGTCACTACATCCTCAATCAGTCCGATGGGCCCTATAAAGAACTCAGGTAAGAGATCAAAGGGGCTCAAGGCATAAACTATGAGGAGGAGATAGATCAGGTATCTCATTATGCAGCAATCCTCACTCTTGAGGCTTATGTGAGGGCCTTAATGGCTAGGCCTTTGACTATGGTGTCCATGATCTCGCTATTGTAAAGGGCGGATTTGCCTGTAGGTTCCTTTACGCTTCCCGCAAGAGTGACGGGACCTACGATCTGACCCTTGATAAAAGGTCCATAACGTTGGGGGCTATGGTTCCGTCGCACAAGCTGAGGCCAAAAGGGAATATCCGGAAAGATCTTAAGGATACGGTGGCAGGCATCATCAACATCTAAGAACGGTACGCTACCGATACCTGCAGCCATGAAATTGAGGCGAGACCCCTTTTCAATTGATTCCCTGCTCTACCCTCTCAATATATTCTCTTGAGCGTGTGTCTACCCTGACTACGTCCCCGACATTTGCAAAGAGTGGAACCTGAATGACCGCTCCTGCCTCAAGGGTGGCTGGCTTACTACCTCCAGTTACTGTATCTCCCTTAATCCCCGGCTCTGTTTTAACGATCTCTAAATCAACGAACTGTGGCAGTTCAATATCCACTACTCTGTCGTTGTATATGAGTGCCTTGACATTCGTGTTTTCCTTCAAAAATAGCCTATTCTCCCTGAGCTGTTCACCTGTGAGAAAGACTTGATCAAACGTTTCAGTATCCATAAAACAAAATTCACCTTTATCCTGGTAAAGATATTGCATCTCCTTGTCCTGTATGTTGGGTGGGGCAACCTTTTCGCCAGCCCGAAATGTCTTCTCTAATACCTGACGGGTAATCATGTTCTTCAGTTTTGTCCTTACAAATGCCCCACCTTTGCCGGGTTTCACATGGAGGAATTCTATGATTGTAAAAGGCTTTCCGTCCACTTCGATCTTTAGTCCCGTTCTAAAATCTGCTGTTGAATACATAAATTGCCCTTCTCCTTCTGCAAATGTCTTTGCAGTAGAATTCCACTATGATGACAACAACAGCATCAAGGCTGATGTGAAACGTTCATGGCCGTTCTTTGCCCTATATTCGTAAGCCACCTTTCCAGGACCTTAATCAGATTTAATTTTCTTTCTCGCAATCCCTCCTCTTTGCCCTTTGCAGGCCCTTCAGCTTCTCTTATCTTCTTCAATTCATCGAGCCTCCTTTTGGCTTTTTCGTCATCTGGAAATGCCTTGACTGTCTGTTCGTATGTCCGTATGGCCGCTTCTAATTCTCCCTGCTTATAGTAAATTTCCGCTAAGGTAGAGGTTGGAAGGATTGATGGCTCTTTCTTAGGGGGAGAGCTCAATTCAGAGAGAACCTGGGCCGCCTCCTTATCCGATCTATGGTGGGCGAGATATAGCTCTAAGCATTCTATCGCCTCTTTGGTCTTGTCCTCCTTGATATAGACCTCAGCCTGAAGTTTAAGAAGAGAAGATAGCTCATCAATCTGCTCACATAATTTTGTTAGCTCGTTCTGTGCTAGCTCAATAGATCCCTGCTCAACATATGTTTCCGCCAAAACCCTCCTTATGTTAATGTCATCCGGGAAGAATTCTAGAGCCTTTTGACACGCCTCTACCACCATCTCTCGCTTGCCTTCTTCCTTTAAGCCTTTAATAAGCAAAAGGCTTGCCCGGGGTGTCACTGGCTTATTTAAGATCTCATCATAGATCTCGTCTAGTGGTCTCATATCGTACCCCTACTTACTGTCTATTCAGAGTATCGGAATGATTGCCCTGCCTAAAGCGGTAGATAATCTCATTTTCCCTTACCAGACCCAATTCCTTGCGAGCAACCGACTCGAAGTACCTTGGGTCCTCTCTAAGTCGCCTGATCTCGGCAGTGAGTAGCCTGTTCTTTTCCTTGAGATCATCTAGGATAGTGAGACATCTCTCCTGTTCCTTTTGCATTTTATATAGGTCTAGTAACCCATGTTTCCCGAAGCTTACCCAGGCTAACAAAAGCAAGGCCACAAGGCAAAGAATGGAGATGTAGCTAAGGTAATGACTTTTCTTAAAACGCGGCAAATTCAAAACACCCTTTCAGGTTCCCACTGGGCAGATATGATAATGGAAGTAACGCCGGCTCTCTTAGCTAAATCCATTACCCTCACAACGTGGCCATGTTTGACATCTCGATCGGCCTGCAAGATCAGGTTTACCCTTTTTTGTCCAGTGCTCCCTTTAAGCTTAAGATAAAGATCCCTGAAAGTCACTTCTTCCTTTTCGAGGTAACAGTTTCCAGCTTTATCTATCGCCACAACCAAGTTATCCGCTGACTGCTCTGATCCTCTCTCAGTAGTAGCGGGCAATTTGATATCAATACCTGACATTATCTCAAAATGCGAGGTGAGCATAAAAAATATAAGCAGCAGAAACACTATATCGATTAAGGGGGCGATGCTCACACCAAGACTGATTTCCTCCCTCTTTGGCTGAGTAAAGCGCATTACCCTTTTTTGCCCTCCATAGTGTCAACAAGCCTAATAGAGCTTTCCTCTATTTCGAAGATGAGAATATGGGCCTTATCTATAAGAAACCGATAGGCGACCAGTGTAGGTATGGCTACCAATAGACCTGTGGCAGTTGTAATGAGGGCCTCGGCAATACCTCCTGCAAGAGTTGCAGGACTCCCACCACCGTAAACGGAAATTGCATTAAAGGTCTTTATCATACCTGAAACTGTACCAAGTAAGCCGAGCAGTGGGGAGAGGTGAGCAATAGTCAACAAGACTCCTATATTTCTCTCCAGTATAACGCCCTCCCTCCTTCCCTTTTCCTCTATGGCCTCTTTGACCAGCCACATCCCTCTTCCAGCATTTCTAAGACCCGCCAAAAAGATCCTCGCAATTGAAGAGCTATCTCCCTGGCAAAGGAAGATTGCCTCTGCTATCTTACTTCTCTTCACAAGCTCTTCCACCTTAAGAATAAAGTCCTTTGGTATGATCGATTTTCGCCTCAATACCCATACGCGTTCCATAAATATGGCCAGGGAAATAACGGAGCAGAATAGGATAGGGTACATAAAAGGTCCGCCTTTAATGACAAGCTCAATCAATTCCTTTCTCCAAGTGAGTATGCACCTCAGCTCTTGAGAGGTTCCTCAGGGAGGGATTAGCTATAAAAATACCCCTTAAACAGATCAAAGTCAAGAACACCCTTCCCTGGCCTGTGTATCAGGGTTTAGAATATAGGCCACCATGCTGTATCAGGGAGGGTCATAGTAAGATGAGGGCGGCCTCGACGTGGCAAGGAGCCCAGAACTGGTAGAAGCATCATCACCTCTTGGCTTACGTCGAGCACGTGAGTTACGGAGCTCTCACTGAATGAAACCTTTTCTCTGGGAGCTCCAAACAGGTTAGACAATTTCCATACACGGCCCCAGTATCTATGCCGATCTTATTTTCCATGATCATAGGGTTACTAAATGGGGTATGCCCAAAGATAACCACCCTGCCAAAGTCATAATCAGAATAGATAAATCCGTCTCTAATCCAGATCATATCAATAAGATTCTGATCCTCTATCGTAATGTGAGGGCGAAAACCAGCATGGACTATGTAGTACTGCTCAAGCTCTATCATAGGTAAAAGTGAAGAAAAGAAGTCGAGATGAGAGGATGGAATCAGCGGATCCTTCCTGCTCCGCCTCACTTCCTTATAGCTTCTAAGGGTAGACAGGCCTCCGTTTAGTATGAAGGTCTGCGGATCAATATCCGATAGATAGTCAAGAAACATCTGTTCATGGTTTCCGATAAGGCATTGAACATGGGGGGAAGTGGCTTTTAGCTCCAAGACAAAGTCGACAACACCTCTAGAATCCCTCCCCCTATCAATATAGTCTCCAATAAAGATGAGCCGATCCTTGGATGGGTTCCATTCTATTTTTTCAATGAGGCCCTTTAGCATATCTAGGCAACCATGAACATCCCCAACGACAAATATCTTTCCTGCACCCATACAATGACCCTCAACGATGCGAAGCGATAGTGCCAAAATTTAAGCGATTATAATAAATGCTTTTAATAAATATTCAAGTACGTTATTTTTTAGCGGACCTAAACCTGACCCTGTAATGCTATTTGAGGCCTATGTCAAGGATAGTCATGGTTCTAGCAACCCATAATAAAGGAAAGCAGAGGGAATATGAGCTGCTTTCTGGGAATTCTCCCATAGCTCTTAGGGGGCTTTCTGAGTTCGAAGAAATCCCTCTCCCTGACGAAGAGGGGAGGACGTTTGAGGAGATTGCCACAAAGAAGGCCCGAGCCGTATCAATGATGCTTGGAGTTCCTGCCTTGGCTGATGACTCGGGCCTTGCAGTGGAGGCCTTAAATGGGGCACCAGGCGTACTTTCAGCACGCTACGCCGGAGAATCGGCCGACGACTATCAAAACAACCACAAACTGCTTGAGGAAATGAGAGGAAGAGAGAATAGAGAGGCTACCTTTTACTGCGCTATTGCCCTAGCAAAACCAGGGGGGCTGGTCTTGAATTATGCTGGGAGGTGCTCCGGGATAATCCTCGATGAGCCCGCTGGGACACACGGCTTTGGATATGATCCCATTTTTTACTATCCTCCCCTTCGTAAGACATTTGCGCAGCTTTCACCTGAAGAAAAAAACAGGGTAAGTCACAGGGGGCAGGCCATGAGGAAATTCTTGAATGATCTTGAGCGGATTTTGACTTGGTTGGGGGACAGATAATTGTGTACTCGACCCATAGGGAGGTTCAAGGTAGAATTAAATACTTATCCGGAAAGCACATATCCATGGATCACACATGTGAGACTGAAGAAGAGGCCCTGTTAAATGATATAGCCTCGATGCTCGCGGCCTTTGACAAGGAAAGGGCTAACCTTATACCTATTTTGCAGATGATTCAGGAAAGACACCACTACCTGTCTGCCAGCGCCTTACAAATGGTGGCCAAACATCTCGGAGTCTCTGGTTGCGAGGTTTATGGGGTGGCTACATTCTACAGTCAGTTCAGGTTTTATCCCCCCGGTAAACACCGGATAAGGGTCTGCCTTGGAACAGCCTGCCATCTGAGGGGTGGTGATATAATCCTGGAGAGCTTTGAACGGAAGCTCGGGATCAAGGAGACTGAAACAACAGCGGACAGGGAATTTAGTATTGATAGGGTAGCCTGCGTGGGATGCTGTGCCCTGGCCCCAGTGGCGATAATCGATGATACTGTTCATGGCCACATGGCCCCAAGCAAGGTAGAGGGACTTATCCTGGGTTTCGAGATAGAGAAGCAACGAGAAAAAAGGGGAAAGCAGCACGGTGAATCAAAACAGTAAAGAAAAACTGAACGGGGTATTTGCATCCATAAAGGCCGAGGCAGACAGACGCTTTAAGCAGATGAAGGGAGACGATCGACACAATATCTTCATTGGCATGGCTACATGTGGCCTCGCATCGGGGGCAATGGAGGTAAAGGCCGCCTTTGAGGAGGCGATTGCAGAAACAAAAGTCAATGCCCAGATTATTCCTGTGGGTTGCCTTGGTCATTGCTACGCGGAGCCACTAGTTATAGTTGATAAGCCCGGATCCCTGCCCATTCTTTACTACGATATGACACCTGGTAAGGCACGGTTGCTGGTAAAGGCCTTTTTAGAAGATGGCGACCCGGTTTTTGAGCACGTATTAGGGGCCATGGAGGAAAACGACACGATACCTTCAGTCTTAGAGTTCCCGCGGTTTAGCCGGGAAAAGAAGATCGTTATGGCCAACAGTGGTGTCATTGATCCAGAGGACGTCTATCAGTATATTGAAAAGGGAGGATATTGGGCGCTCGTCAAGGCACTCACCTTAGCGCCAGAGGAGATCATAGAGGAGATCCTAGAATCAGGTCTGAGAGGAAGAGGGGGTGCAGGTTTTCTCACTGGCCTAAAGTGGCGATTGGTGAGAGATGCCAGCGAAGAGGATAAGATTATAATATGCAACGCAGATGAAGGAGATCCGGGCGCTTATATGGATAGGGCTTTACTTGAGAGTAATCCCCATCAGGTTATTGAGGGTATAGCTATTGCTGCCTATGCTGTAGGAGCCCGGAGAGCAATCATCTATGTCAGGGCAGAATATCCCCTCGCAGTGAAGATGATTAAAAATGCCATTGATCAGTCGAAAGAGATAGGGCTCCTAGGAAAAGGGATACTCGGCACGAACTTTGATTTGGACATATCGGTATTTCAGGGCTCAGGAGCCTTTGTGTGTGGTGAGGAGACGGCCCTCATCCAGTCAATTCAAGGTAAGCGAGGAATGCCTCAACCGAGACCACCCTACCCCTCCCAAAGGGGCCTCTGGGGAAAACCCACGGTCGTGAATAACGTCAAATCAATGGCATCCATACCACCTATAATAGAACATGGGGCTCGGTGGTTTAGGGGGATAGGTACTGCCCAAACTCCTGGGACGGCAATATTCTCCGTGGTGGGAAACATACTCCATGCCGGCCTAGTGGAAATACCCATGGGAGTTACCCTCAGGGCCCTTATCTTCGACATCTGTGGCGGTATCCCAAATCAAAGGAAATTCAAGGCAGTTCAAATCGGAGGCCCTTCTGGAGGATGCTTGCCAGAGACCTTTTTAGATACGCAGATTGATTTTGATTCTTTAACGGAGGCCGGGGCAATGATGGGATCCGGCGGTATGGTGGTCATGGATGAGGATGCTTGCATGGTGGACGTAGCCAGATATTTCCTTGACTTCACCCAAAAAGAATCATGCGGGAAATGCACGTTCTGTAGAATAGGAACCAAACATCTCCTCGATATCTTGGAGAGGATAACAAGAGGGGAAGGCCGCGAGGGCGACATAACATTATTGGAGGAGCTGAGTTTAGACATAAGGGAAGGCTCCCTGTGTGGGTTGGGAAAGACGGCCCCTAACCCGGTTTTAACAACCGTTAAGTATTTCAGAGATGAATATGAGGCACATGTCAGGGAAAAACGGTGCCCTTCTATGATGTGTAGGGCATTAATAGCATACTATATAGATTTAGAGGCTTGCGCCAGGGGCTGCGACGCGTGTGTTGGCAGCTGCCCTACGGAATCGATCTTTACCACCGAAGACAGAAAGAAGGCCATTGACCAAACATCGTGCGTGAGATGTGGGGAATGTATGACCTCCTGTCCACCGGAGTATAATGCGGTACGAAAGGTCTCCCCTCCAGCGCTGGCACCCACAATCGAACGTCCTAGGGAAGGGTAATCCATGGTCAGATTGGTGGTGGATAACAGGCAAATCGAGACCGAAGAGGGAGCGACTGTTCTTCAGGCCTGCCTTGATAATGGAATCTATATCCCTAATCTCTGCTACCTAAAGGAGATGGATAGTCCCCCAGGTTCATGTAGGCTGTGCCTTGTTGAGGTTGATGGATACAATCAACCCATAACCTCATGTACTGTAGAGGTCAAAGAAGGGATGATCGTCAAGACCGATACGGAACATGTGAGAAGATTACAGAGAACTGCCTTTGAACTACTCCTCTCCGTCCATCATGTCGATTGCCGGAGATGCCCTGCTAACAGGAGCTGTGAGCTACAACGGATTGCCAAGTACCTGCATCTCGGCGTAAAGCTCAAGAGGTTTGAACAACTTGAGCGGAGGGTAGAGATAGTACAAGACCACCCCTGCCTCGAATATGTTCCCAGTAGGTGTGTCTTGTGTGGTCGATGTATCTATATGTGCCAGAGGGAAAACGGTCAGGCTATGGTAAGCTTTGCAAGAAGGGGGTTAGATACCATGATAAGTTTCTTTGGCGAGGGGGATAAGGTCAGGGCTATGTGCGGGCAATGTTATGCCTGTGTAGAAGCCTGCCCTGTTGCCGCCCTGCTAGTGAAAAACGCCCATTCGCAATAACATAACCATTCAGGGGTCCTTACGATGATAAGGGAAAATGTGAAGCGCCTCTTACGTGAACTACCAGAGGGTGTCACGCTGCTTGCAGCTGCCAAGGAAAGAAGCGCCGAAGAGATATCTGAGGCAATAAGGGCGGGGATCACAATTATAGGGGAAAACTATGTGCAGGAGGCCCTAGGGGTATACAAAGAAGTTGAGGAAAAAGCCCAGTGGCACTTCATTGGACATCTGCAGACGAATAAGGTAAAAAGGGCAATTGGTGTCTTTGACATGATCGAATCCGTCGACTCCTTAAGATTGGCCAAAGAGATAGAAAAGTGCTGTGAGAGACAAAATAAGATCATGCCCGTTTTGATTGAAGTCAACAGCGGCGAGGAGGACCAGAAGACTGGAGTAGCGCCCAAGGATGTAGGGCAACTCATAAGGGAGATCTCCTCTCTTAATCATCTAAAGATCATGGGCCTTATGACCATGGGACCCAGATTCGGAGACCCGGAGGGATCACGTCCCTACTTTGCAAGAACAAGAAAGCTATTTGAACACTTCAAGGGTCTTGGCTTACCAACTGTGGAGATGAGATATCTCTCTATGGGCATGACGAATTCCTATAAGGTGGCCATTGAGGAGGGCGCAAATTTGGTAAGGATAGGAACCAAGATATTTGGAGAGAGGGAAGGAAGCTATTATTGAGCTATGCTAGTCAACAAATGAGAAGGCTTATAGGTAAGGCCATCTCCAGCTTTCAGATACTAGAGGATGGAGATAGAGTGTTGGTAGCTGCCTCAGGTGGTCGGGATAGCTTATCCCTGTTGTGGTTGCTCAGAGACCGCCTGAAAAGGATACCCATTACGTATACGCTTATGGCAGTGCATGTAGATATAGGCTTCGAACAGGATACAGGGAAAAGCATGGAGGCATTTTTCAAGGCAAACGGTTTTGATTACCGTATTATCGAAAGCAGAGTTGGTCCATGGGCACATGGAATGCAAAACAGGGAAAGTCCCTGCTTTTTGTGCTCACGCTTAAAGAGAAAGGCCATATTCGAAACGGCGGCAGCGCTCGAATGCAACAAGATAGCATTTGGACATCAGAAAGATGATCTTATAGAGACGTTCTTCTTGAACCTCTTTTTCGCGGGATCAATTGGTACAATTCAGCCCGTGCAAGAGTTATTTAACGGAAAGCTTTCCATCATACGGCCTCTTTTTCTGCTAAATGGGAGCACTATCAAGAGATATGCTGATGAGATGGGATTTCCAGAGATAGATAGTGGCTGTCCTACGGCGGGATCATCAAAGAGGGCACAGATCAGGTCCCTGCTTTCAAACCTCTATCAGACAAATAGGAAGATAAGGGGAAATATATTTCACGCATTGCAGGGGATAGGCGGGCTAAATAGCCGGAACTGAGGAGATGAAAATAGGTATCATTGGATTGCCTCAATCAGGGAGGTTTACCATTTTTAGGGCCCTGACTGGTGAACGTGGCGTAAAAGGAGGCAAGTCGGCAGATCAGCTGCTCGCAACCATCAACGTACCTGATGAGAGAGTAGGTTATCTCACCGACTTATATCAGCCAAAAAAGACCACCTATTCTCAGGTGGAATACCTGCTGCCGCCAAGACTGATGGATTCTGACCATGCCAAGAGGGGAGAGGAAAATATAATCTTTAATGCGGTGAGAACTTGTGAGGGGTTGATACATGTAGTGAGAAATTTCCAGCTCTTTGGGGGCCCCTCTCCTACCCCTGAAGAGGATTTCCTCACGCTGGAATCGGAGATGATATTGAATGATCTTATGGTGGCTGAAAAGAGGATCGAGAGGATAAAGTCAGATGAGCGGAAGGGAAAAGGGGTCACTATCGAGGAGCTCTCTCTTTTAGAAAGATGCATGGACATTCTATCTGAGGAAAGACCCTTGCGGGATAACGCCGAAATAGCCACTTCTCCCCTCCTTAAGGGCTTCACCTTTCTGTGTGCTAAGCCGTTACTTTTGATCTCTAACAATTCAGATGAGGATGAGGATCCTCCAAGAATGCCCCGTATCCCCGAGAATGTTGAGGTTATGGTCGTTCGAGGTAAACTAGAGATGGAGATAGCGGAGATGGGGCCAGAGGAGGCAAAGGAGTTCCTATCTGCCTTTCATATTGAGAGATCTCTCATCGATAGGGTTATCAAGCGGTCCTTTGCCCTCTGTAACCTTATCTCCTTTTTCACGGTCGTGGAGAATGAGGTAAGATCATGGACAGTTACTAAGGGCACCTCAGCGATAGAGGCCGCAGACCTCATCCATTCAGATATGAAAAAGGGATTCATCAAGGCCGAGGTCCTCCCTTACGATCAATTGGTGAGATATGGAAGTTTTTCGGAGGCGAAGAAGGATGGCCATCTCCACCTTGAGGGCAAAAATTACATAGTCCAGGACGGGGACATAATCAGGTTTAGATTTAGCGTGTAGTAAGATGGTAAAGAAAAAGATAAAAGTCGGGATCATAGGGGCGGCAGGTTATGGCGGAGTTGGCCTGATTGAACACCTCATAAATCATCCCTCTGTTACCATGGGTGCCCTTATTGATAAGCGCGATATTAATAAGCCTATTAGTGTGATTTATCCCCACTTGAAGGGGTTCTGCGACCTGCCCGTCCTTGATCCAGGTGACCCTAATTGTCCTGATGATTTCGATATTGTCTTCTACGCTACCCCCGATGGTGTGGGTCAGAAGGGGGCGAGGACATGGTTGCGTAAGGGCGTTAAGGTAATCGATTATAGTGGGGATTTCCGATTTAATGATAAGGATAGCTATGCCTCTTACGCACTCAGAATAGGGAGGACAGGGGGACATGCTGATCCGGATATTCTCCCCTCCTCTGCCTATGGCTTGCCTGAGCTGCATAGGGCCGAGATAGCTGAATCAGATCTGGTTGGAAACCCAGGATGTTTTGCGGTAAGCTGCATCCTTGGGCTTGCACCTGCTCTCAAATCAGGCCTGATAGATACTCAGGATATCGTAGTTGATGCAAAAACTGGTGCGTCCGGGGCCGGGAAGACGCCATCGCCGACGTTCCACTTCCCAGCCAGATATGAGGCCATGAATGCCTATAAGGTAACTGGCCATCAACATGTCTGCGAAATCGAGAGGGAACTAAGCCTATTAGGTGGTGAAGAAATCAAGATCACGTTCACGCCTCACGTTGTTCCCCTGAGCAGGGGGATTATCACAACTCTCTATGCAAATCTTCTCGATGGGGCAAATATGGAGAGCCTAAGGGATGCCTACCAGAGTATGTATACGAAAGAGCCATTCATCAGGGTATTCAGTCACGGGGAGATCCTAAGTACAACTGATGTGAGGGGCAGCAACTTCTGTAATATCTCCCTTTGTATAGACCAAAGAACGGCGAAACTGATTGTCATTAGCGTGATTGATAATTTGGTGAAAGGTCAGGCGGGTAATGCGTTGCAGAATATGAACATCATGATGGGGATCGAGGAAACTACCGGCTTGATGTATCCTGGGAGCTTTCCTTAAGGGATAATCTTACATGCAGACCTTCCTTACTTGCATAAGATCGGTTTCGCCAAGAAATACCTTTCGTATCCCGTCTTGCATTAAGGTTGTCATTCCGTCGGCTATGGCCTGATCCTTGATCTCCTCGTTCCTAGCCTTATTTTGGATCAAAAGCTTCATCTCACGCGTAACAACCAGTAGTTCAAACAGTCCAGATCTTCCCTTGTATCCGGTCTTCTGACATCTCTGGCAACCCTTGGCCCTGTAAAGGGTTAGATCGTCCTTGTAGGAGATATTGAGGGCATCAAAGTTATCACCGTATGCCCTGGCCAGTGCGTCAAATTCCTCCCTTGACGGATGGTAAGCCTCCTTGCAACTCTTACATAGGATCCTTACCAGTCTCTGGGCAAGGATACACAAAAGGGCATCGGCAAAATTAAAGGGATCCATTCCCACATCCAGCAATCTTGTAATTGTCTCAGACGCGCTATTGGTGTGAAGCGTTGAAAGAACCAGATGACCAGTAAGGGATGCCTCAATTCCCGTTGACGCTGTCTCGTGATCCCTCATCTCTCCAACCATGATTACATCAGGGTCCGCCCTGAGGAATGACCTCATGGCAGCTGCAAAATTGAACCCGATCTTTGGCTGCACCTGCACCTGGCGAAGACCTTTCTGTGTGATCTCCACTGGGTCTTCTGCAGTCCATATCTTTATCTCGGGATTGTTTATATAGCGCAAGGCTGAATGGAGTGTAGTGGTCTTACCGCTCCCAGTGGGACCGACGCATAGGATAAGGCCGTAGGGCTTCTTTACTATCTCGATAAGTGCCTCATAATTTCTCCCGCTCATACCCATCTTCTCCAGGGGTATCGGGTCACCGGTCGGCAGCAGCCTCATGACGACATCCTCATTTCGGGCTGCGGTCGGCATTGTAACCACCCTCAATTCGAGGTCCAATGGGGCATATTTCTTGAATTTTATCTTACCGTCTTGGGGAAGACGCCGCTCCGCTATGTCGAGATCGCTCATGATCTTTACCCGGGAACAGATGGCATTCTTATACGTGTAGGGTATTGTCTGGTATACATGGCAAATTCCATCAACCCTGAGCCTGACAATGGCATCTTCCCTACCCATCATGGGCTCTATATGGATATCAGAGGCCCCCATATTATAGGCATCAATGACCATCTTATTTACTAACTGCACTATAGCCCCATCTTCCTCACTAATCCCTTCAAGTTCATCATCTACTTCTTGCTCTCCGCGCTCTAACTGACCCAGGATATCTTCGATGCTCCCTGCCTGGACCCCAAGACTCGATCTCTGGACATCAAAGAAATGGTCTATCATCTTGATAATATCTTCCCTCAAGGAAACACAGAACTCGAATTCATCGCCGGGGATGAGCCCTTTTATCGCGTCTTGCCCGGGCAAGTTATTCGGGTTTTCCATTGCGATTACTATCTTTGAGTCCGATTTGGCCACCGGAACGAAGAGGTTATTCTTCAGGTACGTTGGCTTCAGGCCTTTCAGCAACTGCCCCGGAATGACCATCCTTTCATCATACGGGACGAATCGCGTATCATAGAATGCGCTTAGAGACTTCCCTATGTCCTCTTTGGATACGTGATAGTTATCCATAAGGACAGTTTCCACACTGCTCTTTGCCTTCCGTGCACGGGCCATAGCCTCTCCGAGATCCTTCTGGCTAATCATGTTGTTGCTGATGAGATAATCGAATTTTGTCCGTCTTTTGCTTTGTTTTAGCTTCCTTTGATTGTAAAAGGCAATGCCAAGGACCTTTGCTATTTCCACAAGGTTTTGCTCGTCTTCCAATGTGAAGCGCTTGCCATTGCCCTTGTTGAGAAGCTGAATCACGCCCAATAGGTATTTACTGAACCTAATGGGAGCAACTAGAACTTGCCTTGTCTTATAACCAGTCTTCTCGTCCCAGCTCCTGTCAAATGTCAATTCAGGGCTTATCTCTTTCAATTCATACCTATCGTAAGCGTTCACGATGTTTGCCATTTTTCCAGAGGAAGCACAATAACCTGCAATACTCTTATTGTTGAGGGGGACCCTTATTTCGCTTATCTCTTCACCTGTCTTAAAGCGCGAAAAGATCTCCTTGTTAGCCCCATCAACTACATAAATGGTTAAGCGGTCTGCATCGAATAGACCAAGGATACTTTCACTCAAATTGAGCAATATGTCGTCAATCTCCTTGGAGGAATTTATCTTATTCGTGATAAAATTAAGCGTCTTGCTGGATTGAAGCTCTTTCTGCAAGGCCTCTACATCACGGGCTTCTTCTTTCTCGGTGTCTGTTTCGAGGACTGCCATTGTGTTCACCTTCCCGATTCTATTGGGATATTAACATATATTCCGGATTTTTTCCACAATATTCAGCTCCATTTTTCGTTTGAAAAATGGGCTTGATTCCATAAGAATAATATGGCCTTTCCCAAGAAAAAGTTACTCCCAGAGTTTATAGCATTCAAAAATCAGGCCAAATAACGTGTCCCATCATCCTATTAGCAAAGACAACCCCCTTGTGCTTGCCTCTATCTCACCGAGACGAAAGGTCATTCTTGAACAAATTAGTATTCCATTTGAGGCAGTCGGAAGTATGGTAGAGGAAACCCTTCTCGAAGGCATGCAACCGGCAGAAATTGCATGCCGGACAGCACTCCGTAAGGCTCAGTCGGTGCAACATAACCATAAGAGCCGCTGGATCCTAGGTGCGGATACCATAGTTGTAATGAACAGGAGGATATTCGGCAAGCCAGGAGATAGCCGGGAGTGCCATGACATGCTCCTCCATCTGAGTGGAAGAAATCATAAGGTAATTACCGGATTCTGCATTGTTGACCCAGGAGGCGAGACAGTTCATGTCCAGGCAGTCATGACAAGGGTAAAAATAAAGCGGATAAGCGAAACCGAAATCGAGGCCTATATTAAGACCCGTGAGCCCTTTGGAAAGGCGGGGGGTTATGCTATCCAAGGGATTGGCTCTTTTATGATTGAGCACATCACCGGTTCCTACACCAATGTGGTTGGATTGCCTGTGTGTGAGGTTGTGAGTGCCCTCCTTGCATGCGGCGGTCTTAAAGGTTTCCCCCTGATTGAGAAGTAAGCAGGTAACACCCTCAGTTGATCTCCCGTATGGGCACTCTCTACCCCCTACTTCAAGTCGCCCCTCTGCCTCACTATTTCAGACAGGATAATCCCCGCAGCGACAGCTACATTGAGGGAATTGAGGCGGCCCAATCTTGGTATACTAACCAAATGATGACATCGATCCCTCACAACATTGCTTAATCCTTTGCCCTCACTGCCCATCACCAGAGCCAGATCCCTATTCCAGTCAAACTCATAGATGTTTGTCCTCCCTTCCCCTGCAGCCCCTACTATCCAAAGACCCTCATCATCCAACTGTCTGAGACTTCTTGCTAAATTAGTCACCCTGGCCACGCGGAGAAAGGCTGATCCACCCGCTGACCTTTTGTGGACGGTATCCGTTATGGATGCTGACCTATCCCTTGGCAAAATAAGTCCATGAACCCCAAAAAACTCAGCAGTCCTGATCAGAGACCCCAGATTCCCGGCGTCAGTAATGTGATCCGCGATAAGGAGAAGCCCTTTCCCTCTGTTTGCACGTGCGCCTTTTATCAGTTCATCTAAACGGAAGTAACTGTAATTACATACGATGGCTATTACACCCTGGTGAGAGGAGGCGGGAGATAGCTTATCCAAATAGAGCCTATCCTTGAATCTGATCGGTATCCTCTTCTCCCTGGCCATATCCAAAATTTCCGTGAGTCGGCCAACTCCCCTTCGCTTGGAAACTAAGACTTCAGCTATTTCCTTACCTTCCCTAAGGTTTTCCTTGACTGCGTTTATGCCGAATATGACCTGGGCCAAATCTCCTACCTCGACAATTACAGATGCTTCTCTATATGAAATATCTCTTGCACTAAGGGAAGGCGTCTGTTTCTACATGCCCTTTGTGCCGTAATAATCGCCTCTATTTCTCTTGCCGCCTGGTTTAGATCATCGTTTACAACAATGAAATCGTAATCTCGACATCTTTGGATCTCCTCTACTGCCTTTTTCATCCGCAGGTCTATATTTATCCCTTCATCTGTTGATCTCCTCTTCAGCCTCTCCCTGAGAATCTCTATTGATGGGGGAAGGATAAATATTGAGAGAGACTCGGGAAACCGTCTCTTTATCTCCTTGGCCCCTTGTACATCAACATCCATCAAGAGGTCCTTCCCTGAGCATAGCTCCCTGTTCAAAGTCGAAATGGAAGTACCATATAGCTGACCATAGACAAGGGCCCATTCAACGAATTCATGAGCCTCAATCATGTTTTCAAACTCAACTCGATCAATGAAGTAATAATGTAATCCGTTCACCTCCCCTTCCCTCGGTTTTCTCGTGGTATGAGAAATGGAATAACCGACCCCCCCTATATTCTTTCTTGTAGTATCTATTAATGTCGTTTTTCCACTGCCCGAGGGCGCGGTTACCACAAAAATCTGTCCTTTTTCCGGCACGTTCTCCATTATCCTGTTGGTGCATCCTCAAAGCGGGTCAAGTTCTATATTAGATCCTCCGCACGTATTGACCCATTTGGAGAAAATCTTTGGGCTATGGTCTCAGATTGGATAGCTGACAGGATCACATGGTTGCTATCAGTGATAATCACTGATCTTGTCCTTCTACCCTGCGTTGCATCGATGAGCCTCTTATCCTCCCTTGCCTCTTCGCGAAGTCTCCTGGCTGGTGCCGAAGAGGGCGAGATAATAGCTATTACACGGTTGGATACGAGGAAATTCCCAAAGCCAATACTAAGTAAACTTGGATCCATCACGCTTCTCTCCTCTGTGTAATAAGCAACCAATTTATTCTACATTTTGAATCTGCTCCCTCAGCTTTTCCAATTCACCCTTAATCTCCACTGCAAGTTGCGAAATCGACGAATCTGCAGCCTTAGATCCAATTGTATTGACCTCCCTGTTTATTTCCTGCAATAAGAAATCCAGCCTCCTTCCAACCACATCATCCTGATCCATGTAGTTCCTAAACTGCTCTATGTGACTCTCGATTCGAATCAGTTCCTCGGTAATATCAGACCTCTCTGCCATAAAGGCCACTTCTAGCATCAAACGGTCCTCATTAATTTCAATATCTTCGGTCAACTTATGAATCCTCTGTATTAATTTATCTCTATAAGATTCAATTGTGGTTTTAGCTTTATCTCTTATCTTGTTGATATGTCTTCCAATCCTGTTTAATCGCTCCGTAAAATCCTTCTCCAAGGTCTTCCCTTCATTTATCCTCATTGCGTCCAATGAGGCCATGGCCTTATCTATAACATCCTTCAATTCAGGCCATATTTTTTCAGCATCAACAGCATCTTGCTTGACAATGATGATATCTTTTAGCTGAGAGAAAAAGGATAGATCTATGGGCTGCTGACAACCTAGCTCCTTATTGAGCTCATCGAAAATACTACCATAAGCCCTTACTAAGGGCCTGTTTAGTTCTAGGTTCAAGCCCTTATCACCGTTGTCCTTTACCTGTAAGGATATCTCAATCCTCCCCCTCTTTAATCTAGAGGAAAGTAGAGACCTAATCCTGTCCTCGAACAGCTGAAGGCTCTGAGGGAGCCTCAAGATAATCTCTCGGTACCGATTATTCCCCGAGCGTATTTCGGCAATGAATTCCATGGTCCCCTTTAAGGACTCGGCCCTGCCATATGCGGTCATACTCCTGAGCATAATCGTCTCTCTATCGCGTCCGAAACAAGCTTCATCCTTCCCCTCCTCTTAAAAGCTGCAAATAGCGATTTCTTAACATATTAAAATAACCAATGAGTGTCTCATCGGCATAATCAGGATAAGTCCATGCCAGAGGCCTAAAGGTCCCGGCATGAAAGATGAGGGTTAGGTCTGCATATAGTCCCTTTCTTAGATAAATCCTATGGATATAGTTCTTACCCGTAGCGAGGACCAACCTCTCTAAAGCAATATAACCTGGGTCAATGTTAATCCTCCTCCGCTTGTCAGCAAGGTGTTCGTTCTCAATCTCGTTTGTCGTCAACTTTATGTCCACGATAGAATCGGGGTGAATAAGCTTCGAAAAGGAGACGAAACGCCTATATAGAGGCCATCCCATTTCCCTCGCATAGTATTTTGTCCTATTGAAGAAGAGCTTCTCGCTCACCCAGTCAACAGGACCAAAACATCCCTCCATCTGTCCAATAACCTTCTCTATTAGGTCTTCTTCTGGGGAAAAGAGGCTGCTTATAAGTTTTACCTTCTTTACTTCCTTGGGGATACTCACTGTTCCATACCAGCTAATTTACTTGGTGCTCCCCTCTGCTTACTGCTGGATATGAGAGGCAAGTAATGCCTTGAGATCATCTTTCTTTACAGTTGATGTTCCCACCTCCCCGACCACTATCCCTGCCGCCAGATTAGACAAATATGCGGCTGATTTCACATCAAGCCCGGTGGCTATACCGAGCGTCAGGGTAGCAATAACAGTATCTCCCGCACCGGTAACATCGTATACTTTTCTGGCTATTACCTTTATGTGGGTTGCTCTGCCATCGCTCTCAAACAGAGTCATGCCTTCCTCTCCTCTAGTAATCAACAGGGCACGGCATCTGTAAGATTGCAACAACCCCTCACCAACTCTCCTGAGGCTTTCCTCATCCGATATATCCATGCCAGCAGCCTCTTGAGCCTCCTCGTTGTTGGGAGTGATGATGGTTACACCTTCATAAAGCGGGAAGTTCCTCACATTGGGATCAACAGCCAGTGGGAGACCCCTGGTTGACATCAAATCCTTCAGGCCTCCCATAAGTTCTCTAGTCACTACGCCTTTTCCATAATCAGAGACGATTATGGCAGCAAGGGTTTCCCCCCGATTATGAATAAAATCTAGGATGGTGTTGGTCGTCTCCGGTTTTAAGGTGTCCCTGGTCTCTCTATCGTACCTGACTATCTGCTGTGCATGGGCTATAATCCTCGTCTTGAGAGTTGTGGGCCTGTTATCTTCGACAACGATGCCATCGATATTAACCCCTAGCCTATTTAACAGCGAAAAAATCCGCTTTCCTATATAATCATCTCCAACGACTCCACATAACCGCGCCTTAGCCCCTAGGGAGACTATATTATTGACCACATTTGTTGCACCGCCCAGCATCGTGGTCTCATGGTCAACCTCAACCACAGGTACAGGTGCTTCAGGTGAAATCCTCGATACCCTCCCCCATATGAATTGATCCAACATGATATCGCCGACAATAAGCACCTCTGTCTTTTCAAAACCCTCAATAGCCTTCATCAAGGATTTACGATCCGTGGCTTTCATATCCATTTCCGCTGCTGTTTGGCCAGAGGCAAACGTTGGCCCTTGACTCAATTTCCCAGCCTCTTATACGTGGCCGCCACATTAGCGTCCCGGTTGTAGCTGTCTTTTAGGGCATTATATACCATATAGTGATTCTTGGATAAAGTAAAGAACCCCGTGCTCCCGCACGGGGCATTAGAAGTCTAATTTTAATTGCTTAGGGGTCTTTTCCTCATGTCTGTGGTATTGAAGATACTGCTTGATTGTATCGCTGGTGACCGTGTCTCCGACTGTGCGAACAAAGTATCCATCTTCCCAGAACTCCCCGCCCCACAGCTCACCTTTGACCTCCGGATATCTGCGGAAGATTTCCTTTGCGCTCACACTCTTGAGTACCCTGACCATCTCTCCGATGGAATATTTCGGCGGTATGCTCGCAAATATATGGACATGATCATCGGCTATCTCCATCTCCAGCACCTCGCAATCCCTTGCTGCCAGGATCTCTTCAAACATCTTTCGTGCCGCGTCTCGCACCTTCTCTTTCAGTATCCACTTTCGATACTTCGGTGCCCACACGAGATGGTAACTGGTGTCGTAGACAGCATGGCTCATTCGTTTTATGGACATGCAGCATATTATACTAAGCTCCTATACAGATGTAACCCTTTCCTCCCCGTGCTTCCGCACGGAGCATCCAGGGTTGGTTTTTCGTGAAAAGGGAGTGAAAATCGCCCCTGCTCGTGCTGAGGATAAGCCCCAATTTTAATTGACTGACCAATAGGTCTCTCATATACTCACTGAGAATTCGGGGACCCAACCTACTGCCAATACCTGGAAGCTACCATGACGATTTCCATCTGTATTATATGTCTTAACGAGGAAGCAAACATTAAGAGGTGCCTTGAGAGCTCTAAATGGGCTGATGAGATAATTGTGGTTGACTCAATGAGTCAGGACAGAACAGTCGAAATTGCCAAAGAGTACACTGATAAAGTCCATCAAAGGGCGTGGTCTGGGTACGCTGACCAAAAAAATTTCGCCGTTTCCGAGGCTACTGGTGACTGGATATTCAGTATTGACGCTGATGAAGAGATAAGTCAAAGCCTCAGATATGAAGTTAGAAAGGAGATCGAGAAGCAAGACGCTAAAGATGGCTACAGAATACCGCGGCTTTCGTTCTACCAAGGCAGATGGATTAAACATAGCGGTTTCTATCCAGACAGACAACTCAGGCTTTTCAGGCGTAACCGGGGATATTGGATTGGAAAGCGTGTGCATGAGAGGGTTCAGGTTAACGGAGAGGTAGGCTTCTTAAAGGGCAGTCTTCTCCATTATCCATATGGGGGCACCATCTCAGGTCAGCTTCAGACTGTTGATAAGTTCTCAACACTCTTGGCGCAAAACCTATTTGAGGAGGGCAAGCGTTATGATCCTTTACTTTTACTGTTGAGGCCTCCCTTGAAATTTATAGAGGTCTATTTTCTTAGACTTGGTTTGTTAGATGGGCTCGCCGGATTTGTTATCGCGCTCACATCTGCTTACGCCCTGTTCGCCAGGTATGTGAAACTTCGGGAGTTGGAAAAAGGGCTAAAAGATCAGCCCCCCTCCTCATAACAAATCAATTACTATGCCGCAGTGAAGAAAATCGCATTGGCAATTGAGGACTTTACCAGGCACAAAGGTGGAGCAGAATCATATGCTGTCTCTCTCGCATCTAGCCTTGTTGAGAAGGGATGGGAGATACATCTGTTCGGCCAGAACTGGGATGGTGAACCACCAACCGCCCTCTTCCATAGGGTAAAAGTTCCAAGACTCTTACCGTCTTGGGTTAAGATGATTTTGTTTGCATTGAGGCATAGGGCGATGGTAAAGGGTCAGGACTTCGATGTAGTCCTTGGTTTCGGAAATACTATACATATGAACGTGTACCAAAGCCATGGCGGAGTCCATAGGTACTCCACAGCCAGAAAGGTCCATGCGGAAAGTAACCTCATCTTGCGCCTGCTAAAACGGGCATTCATTACCCTCTCAGCGAAAGATAAGGTGAGACACTGGATAGAGTCTTCACCATTCAGGACCAAACCAAGACCTAGAATTATTGCAATCTCCTCTATGGTCAGACAGGATATGGCCGCATTCTATCGGATAGACAAGGAGAAAATAGACCTTATCTATAACGGTATAGATACCAGGAAGTATAATATTGGTTTACGAGAACGGTTAAGGGGCTCACTGAGGGGCCGATTAAGAATAGAGCATAATGATATAGCCTTTCTGTTCATATCATACGAGCTGAAGAAAAAGGGCATAGTGCCCTTAATCGAGGCTGCCGCACACTTGAGGAGATCAAATATTGGCAGCTTCAAGCTGCTGGCCGTCGGAGAGCCCCCCTACCCTTCCCTGTTAAGACGCATCGACCGGTTAGGTTTGGAGGATACAGTGATATTCGCTGGCCCCACAAGAACACCTGAGGAGTACTACGCAAATTGCGATGTGCTGGTTATGCCTACATTTTATGATGCATGTTCGCTCGTAGTCATCGAAGGGATGGCATGCGGCCTTCCCGCAATTACCACTGTCTCCAACGGTGCGGCAGGAATCATAACAAACGGGAAAGATGGATATATCATTTCCTACCCTCCAGTAGCCACCGAGCTCGCTGAGGCAATGAAGGCTTTTTTTTCACAAGGGAGGCTTAAAAGGATGTCCAAAGAGGCTTCCCTCACGGGCAAGAGATACTCCTTAGAGAGGAATCATCGAGAAATGATAAGGGTCTTCAATGAAATAGGGGGACAAGGGGTGCAAGGTCAATCAAGACGGGGGACAGTATTGGCATCAAAAACACTCAGGAAGCGCTTGGTATAATATTTTCTGGATTTTCCAAACTTGGCCCTCCAATTCTTTTCTTTTTCCTTCTCCCATGTTCGTCCATCAAAATGAGGGCCTTGCCTAGTCATACACCAATTGTGGTGTATAACGCTTTTACCACAAAAACCGTATTTCCATCTCTCTTCCTCTTGATATAAATCCTCTGTGACCCATGGGGGTGTAATAACCCTCTCAATCCTCAAAAAATACTCCAAGTCTTCGGAAATTCCCACAGGGGAAAAATCCTCATCAAAAAAACCAATTTGTTCGACTATAGCTGGTCTTATCATAAAGCATACTGCAGATCGGCCTCCCTGAATGAAGAGGGGAAGATCACTGTTTTTCACAAATCTACAGAATGCCTCGTGCCCGCCCCATTTTTCATATATCTTTTTCAAGCTACTAATAATGTTTTCTGAGGAATACGGTTCATTGGGATTTATGCGGTGTCTCTTCGTATTTGAATGCGCCTCAAGTAGTTCCTCCATGACAGGTGAGCCGTTCTCCAAGGCAGATATCCAGCCAATGCAAGCATCGCCTTCCATGACCTCCACCAATGGCTGCAGCCAGTCTGGTCCGAACAAGACATCATTATTTGAGATCACATAATAGTCATAGTAGAAGAGTGACCCGGGAATGGTGCCCGGAGCGAATCGCAGTATTTGATTCCATGCCCTGGCCACTCCCAAATTCTGGGGGTTTCTCACATAATAGATTGGGAACCTGGCGCCCCTAAACTCTCCTTTGATAAGCCCAGCAATGTCATCGCTTGNNGATAACTACGGAGATATCGAGATGTAATCTATTGGAATCTGTGTAGCGGCAAAAGCTCTGTAAACATGCACGGATCATCTGGATATTGTCTAATACCGGTATACCGATCAAGATCTTCATCATATTTCCCCCACGGTCAACGCCCATAGGTGAGGCGGTTATGGGCATGGAATATAGAGAAAGCGCGAGTGTATGTCAACTCGTGCTAATCCAGTCAACTTCCAGTGCCATTGACCCGTTATTTGGGCTTCATTATAATTGATTGTCTCCTTTAGCGCTCTGTACTATTGGGACTAGAATAGGAAAGAATAGGGCTCGTTTCTTGGGGATAAGAGGAGAAGGGGCAGACTCTTGGATATCGGGTGCGGCAATGGCTATTTCCTGCCCCCA
>JABAOC010001991.1_pt3 | contig 39887 bp, 30 predicted proteins | sample 7062161 | NCBI WGS metagenome assembly JABAOC01 (sample SAMN14538625, study PRJNA623070) | marine sediment metagenome | biome: marine biome [ENVO:00000428]; feature: marine pelagic biome [ENVO:01000023]; material: deep marine sediment [ENVO:00002113] | place: India: Gulf of Khambhat ... | reverse complement strand
AATGACTTTGAAGGTCCCTTTCGCTTTCTTGAGCTGATCCAACAGCCAGGCTTTTTGAATAGGTCCCAGCATGGTCGGATTTTCATCATAAGGATTGGTGCGGTACGTCCTGCCATCCAACATAAAGAAATCCACATCGCCGATGGAAAAATTACACCAGCAGCCAGGCCAGTCAGGATCGCCATAGCCTGGATTATTCCAATTCTGGTTGAAAATTTCTAATAAAGGCATTTTCCATACTGGTCTGTCTTTATAGGGTCCCAACCAAACATCATCGGTAGCCGCATCATGATCGTCCCAGATGGCATAAATCGCCGTTGAAGCGACCAATCGTCGGAATTCAGGACGGGATTGGCGTCGATAATATGTGTAGTAGTGCACGCCATTGGGCATCTCAGGCATGTTGATGTAAACATTGTCGCCCAGCGTGAGAAAGGCGATTGGCTGATGTACAAGGATGGTATCCCAGATCCGCTCATTGGGCGGATAAAAACCTGCTCCTCCTCCGAAGCCGACCTGAAATTTCGCACGACTTCCAACTGCTGGATAGGTGCGAAAGGATGGAAATTCAGGTTTCAGCGTTGACTTGCCATGGATCAAAACATTGTAATAATAGGTTGTCGAAGGTTGCAAACCATTGATTTCCACGACAGCCGTGAAATCATGATTGGAATCCGTAAAAACGGTCTTGGATCGTATGGGTAGCATCAACCGATTTGATGTGCTGGCAATTACTTGTAATAGAACTTCATCCACTGTACGAACCCAGAAACTGGCGCTGCTATCGGTTACGCAACCGAGCAGGGGACCGTGAAGCAGTTGAATATTTCGTTCAGCAGCAAGCTTTTTAAATTCGATAGATTCCGTCATTGGTTTAAACAGGTCTCGAGGACCAGCCAGAAACCGCTCAAAGGGTAATCCTTTTTCAATTGTAATTTTCATCGTTTGGACAGCGCTATCCAGTTCCCCTGTCTGGCATTGCGCCACAGCCAGGTTAAACCACGATTCCAGATCATTCGGTTCAGCAGCTAATAGCTCACGACAATATCGAGTTGCTTCTTCAGGTCTGCCTTCGACTATGTCCAGCATCTGACGCTGACCCCGCCGCTTGTATTCAAACCCTATTTGGTCATAAAAAAAGCGCCGATTCCAGGGATTTTCGCTACCATAATATGGATGCTTCAAGCCTTCCAGATAGGCATCAGGCGGAGCAAATTCGCCGATTTCTTCTTGTTTTGAACATGAAAGAAGAATGAGTGTAGTGGAAATAATTAATAGAAAAAGATGGTATTTTCTATTCATCTACAATTGTCCTTCAGTGAAATGAATAATTTTAGTCACGGAATTGGAACTAACACGGAAATTTTTTTGAATCCTATTTCTGTATCAGTTCATTTTTGATTTTTCCGCGTTTAAAAACGCCGATTCACGATATTATTATAGATCGATCCAAAAGAGTATCGCAAGCCAAACAAAACCGATACCTCATAAGTCGTTGCCAGTTTCTTCTGCTTTAATAAAATCTCTTCCAACGTGGCATCGCCTTTTGGCAGATAGAGTTGGTCGTGAATACTTTCCGCCTCCACTTCCAGCTTAAAAGCTAAACCTTTCGTGATTCGGATTGAAAGGTCGGTTTCCAGTTTCAACAAATTTTTTGACAGGTCGTGATAATAATGTGAATTTTCAAGGCTGGCATCGACCTCTCCCCAGGGTTGAATCAGCCCTAGCTCGATCCTTAACCTTCCATACGACAGCGTTTCTTGTGTTTTATCGAAAATTGTTTCTTCATCATATCGAAAAGAGCGTAAGCCTGCCGAATAGGAAAGAGAAAATATTCTGCGGTCTGATTGGCTCCACGGAAAGAAATTATATTCAATGCCAGGAGCGAATCCCAAACTTAAATTGATATTTCGATAAGTTGAAAAATTATAACGTCCAAATAGTCCTGCTGACCAGTGAGAATTCAAGCTTTTTATGACTTCAGCTTCGGCTTCCCACTCCTTGCGTTTGCCTATGATCTTTTCATCATCATCTTTGAAACTATCCTGTTGATGATCATATTTAATTTCAGACTTGATTTTCCAGTTTTCTGTTATCCGTTCTGCACTGCCAGAACTTACGATATCCAATTCATTCTGACTTTCTTCGGCTTGAAATTCTCCCTTCAAATCAATGTGAAAAACCCAATAGTTCCACGCATTATCAACCTGTTTCCGAATTGTATCGACTTGTTGTTCATCGTATTCAAAATCAAGTAAATTCGCCATCGCAGTCTGTGAAACATAAGGCATCAAGCCCATTTTTAAGACCTGGATTAAACCTCGACGCAATTTATCCTCAGTATTGGACTGGGGTGAAGTGTAATAGAGATTTTGATCCATTCCCTGAAAATTCTGCCTGCCGAGGAACCTCAAGCTGAATTTATGACCATCGCTTGCCGTCTTTTGTTCAGTAATTAATATGTGAACATGCGCCTGAAGTGGCTCACGTATAAAGTTAACGAATCTAATGTTATTTCGGATATAATTGAAATCGCAATCCTTACAATCAATAAATATTCGTAGCACATTAATCTGATCAACATTTTTGCTAATCACGGCATTTTTATTCTGAGCGATGCTAATAGAAATTTCGAATCCGAAAATGATGATACCAATAATAGCCAAGCATGATGTTATAATGAAGCCAGGTCTACTCATCTTGGGTTCCTACCTAAATTCAGTGTAAAAAATAAAAAAACTTGTTGGAATGTCCTTTATAAATAGCTATATTTAATAACAATAAACAAAAAATATAAACTAAAATAAAGGACATCCAACTGAGGTAAAAACAAGATACGAAATCATCGAGACATATGCAAGTCCATTTGGTGGACTTTATGTTCTTTCTGAATTTTTGCATCAGATAAATTTCATAAATTATTCAAATCCATTTTTGGTAAATTGCGTCGTATTCGCAACTACCATCCAGTCGACAATATCAAGATGCTTATCGCATCGGATATTGCTGGTGGTGAACGGTTGTACGACATTCAGCGCTTTAGCAATGATGCTGTTATTCAGGATCTATTTGACTTAGAAAGTATTCCCCACGATACAACGATCCGCGATGATTTGCTGTTAATTGGTCAACGCGATCATGAGCGACAGGAACTCTTATTCCAATTAAACGAGGTGCTGTTTGAAAAACAACGTATCCCATCCATCACCATCGATGTCGATGGAATTGCCACGCCTGTGGATGGTCATCAACAAGGTGCGGAAAAGGGCTATTGTCCCCAAGAAATGGGGAGTCGCTAATTTCAATCCATTGCCGCCATCTGTGACGAAACCGAAACGATCATTGTCGAGCAAATCCGGTCTGGAGCAATCCATTGTGCTGACGTGATCATTGTATTTTATAACCTTCAAGATTTAAATTTTTCAAATTTTCCCGAATTTTGTTACGTTCTTCTTTTCTAAACCTGTGGAATGGTTCTGCAAGAAAATCATCGCAAATACCCATCAGAGAAAGGGCACACTTAATCCCTTTGATTAAACTGGAACCATATTTTCCAACTCTGTAAATCGAACTGCTTATTTCCATTACTTTCTGCTGAAGAGGTAGTATCTTATCAAAATTTTTTTCAACGGCAGCATTATAAAGATCTACATAAAGTTTTGGAAACATGTTTGCACCACCATTCATCCCGCCATGCCCTCCCATCAGTACAAAGTGTGCAGTAATCTCTTCCGGCCCTATTAACAAGGAAAACTCAGGACGATTATGAAGCGCATGTTGAACAATGCTGAAGTACGCCAGATTAGAGGAGCTGTCTTTCATACCTATTATCCCTGGAATGCCTGCCGCAGCAACTACAGTAGATGGTTCAATCATAATTTTTGTATGCGCCGGCATATTGTAAAGAAACATTGGCAGAGGAAGCTGATTGGTTAAGTGTGAAAGGTACTCCAGTAATTCAGGTTGTGCAGAAGTAAAATAATAAGGTGGTGCAAGAACAACCGCATCTGCGCCGCAAGCAGCAGCTTTCTCCGCCAAATTTAAACTTTCAACACAGGACGTATCGGTAATACCCACCAATACAGGTACACGATTATTTACCTGAGAGCAAACTCTCTTTACCAATTCATATCGTAAAGAGTAACTCAAACTTGGAGATTCGCCGGTTGTCCCTAAAATGAATAATCCATGCACACCTCCATTCAAAATATGTTCTATCAGCCGTTCAAGCCCTTTTACATCTAAGGTATTGTTATCGTGCAATGGGGTAACCATTGGGGGAATAATCCCCTTTAACGGTTTTGGTAAATTTGAATTATTAACCATGATTTGTAGTTGTTAAGTTTTAAAAAATATTCTAAATGCTTTTATAGTTAGTTAGTCTGTATTATTATTTATTTTCACCGTTTTACTGCAGGGGCTTATTAAAGAAAAAAGAAAGCCAACTAGGAAAATAGTTGTAGTACCAAATACAATAGTTAAGTACGTATGGAACTGACTTCCGAAGGTATTTTCAGATATAAGAGGCGAAACAGTTAGCAATAGGATAACCATCAGCCCGGCAATAACTCCGACTACGGCCCCTATTATATTTTTCCTTTTCGAAAATGCCCCCAGCAAAAATAGACCGAGCATCCCGCCGCTAAAAATTGAAGCTAATTTCCACCAGGTATCCAAAGCACTTTTCACATTTATCATAATAACAGCGATTGAAATACCGAGTATGCTTATAATGAGAGAAGAAATATAGAGTACTTTCATCGCATCCTTATCTGAAGCTGATCGCCTAAAATAACGTTGATAGTAATCTGTTAAAAAAACTGTTGCTGAACTATTATAGCTGGTTGAGATTGTGCTCATACCGGCAGCAAAGATTGAAGCAATCAGAACTCCTGTTATACCGGAGGGCAACTCTGTTACAATAAAATATGGAAAAACCCGATCACTTTTTGTTACATCCATAAGTTCGGGAGGCAAAGTGCCTGCAGCCGAGTTATAAAAAGCAAATAAAGCAGTACCAATAAAAAGAAATAATAGCGACACGGGGATGTATAACATACTTCCAAAAAAAGCAGAACGTTTAGCCTCCTTATCTGTTTTGGCGGCGATATATCGCTGAACATAATTCTGATCTATACCGTAATTCTGAAGATTGATAAAAATACCATAAACCAGTACAACCCAAAATGTTGATCTGGATAATTCAAGACTAAAACTGCCAAGACTGAATTTATTCTGTTCAACTGCTATTGTAAATAGTTGTCCCGAACCTTCAGGCATACCAAATAGTATATATAAAGCGCAGATTAATGCTCCGCTGATTAAGATTATTCCCTGAATAGCATCAGTCCAAACGACTGCCTGAATTCCACCCAGAATAGAATAAAGCATTACGGTAATACCCGTAACAATAATTACAATTGTAACATCCCAGCCAAATAATGCATTTATAGTAAGAGCCAGCAGATATAATATTGTACCGACCCGCATCAACTGCGTTAATAAATAAAAAATTGAAACATATACCCTTGCCCAGGGGCCAAATCTATTTTCCAAAAAAGTATATGCAGACGGACTGTTTATTGTGCGGTATAAGGGAACAAAGAATTTTATCGCCATTATGGAAGCTACTGGAATAGATAAGCTGAATACAAAAGCATTCCAATTAGATTGAAAAGCATTGCCTGGTAATGCCAGATAACTTATGCTGCTTACAAAAGTAGCAAAGATTGACATCCCCACTACCCAGCCGGGTATATTTCTATTCCCTAAAGTAAATGCTGATGAAGATTTATTTTTTCTATAGAAAGAAGCACCAAATATGGTCACACCTAACATGTAGGCAAAGAAGATTACGAAGTCTAAAATATTCATTAAAATTAGTCTCTAATCAATAACTGAAAAATTTGAAGGGTCTATTAAAATATATTTTATTTTTTCCCGTTTCCAGGTATAAGTTATGTGTACTAAACCATCTTTTCCCTGAATTACAGCAGGATACGAATATTCTCCGGGGCGATCTTCCAGTGTTAATACTGGTTTCCAATTTTGGCCGTCTTTAGATACAGCGACATTTAGTGGTGTTCTTGGACCGCCCCACTCCCCTTCGCTTTTTTTTGAGTGATTATAAACAATTAATTGCAGACCATTTTTTAAAGTGACAGCATCTATCCCGGAATTTGGATTCGGTAATTCGGTAGCTTCCAGAGGGCTCCAGGTGTTTCCTCCATCTTTCGACCAACTGCTGATAACCTGATTCTCCTTGCTTCTGCAAAGAATCTGCAGCCTGCCATCATCATAGGTAAGTATACTTGGTTGTATCACATTAAATTTTATCGCATTATTGATTGGACCAATAAGTCTCCAGGTTTTACCCAAATCTTCTGATATTTCGAAATGAACCCGCCACCCCTTATTCTCGGTGCTTGAAGGAGAAATTAATCTTCCGTTTTTCAATAAAATCGGTTTATTTTTTATGGGTCCTAAGATATCTTCCGGTAATCTTACCGCTTCCGACCAATTTTTTCCATTATCGTCAGAGGATTTTGACATGCCCCACCATTCTTCAGGATTTGGACCAACTTTATAAAATAAAAGTAATGAACCACTGGGTACCTGAAATAGAACAGGATTCCAGCATGGATAACGTTTATCTTTATGTTGAATTCCATCTGCTACCGATTTTGGAGTAGACCATTGTCCGCCAATTTTTCTGCTCACCCAAATTTCCACATCCTTGTTTTTTTCGTGTGTACCTCCAAACCAGGCAGCAATTAATCCTTCAGGCGTTTCCTCAATTGTTGAAGCATGACAACTGGGAAAGGAAGCCTCATTAAATATAAATTCTTCTAATATCACTGCTTTGTCCTTTTCTCTTTGCTCCATCCTGCTAAATGATGATAGGGAGGCATTAACAATAAATTCTGAAGCATCAATACCTCCTTCGGTTAATTCAGATCTTAGTTGAGAAAAAGTTGGGGAAGAAATAAAGATGGATAAATATACAAATATGAGAATCGAAACCATTTTTATTGATGAAGTGCTTCTTTTTAGAATAGACCAATATTGCATTGATTAGGCAGTCCTTTTTATTTTTTACACTTCCATTTATGGAATAGATTAATTTTTATAATCATAACATTAATAACATGTTATAAGATCATGGATGCTTCGTAGATAAGCGATGAACAATATCGAGAGTTTGTTCGTACAACTTCAGTTAAACTGTAAAGTATGGATCATATCTCGCTTTTGCTTGCAAATCAGGCATGATTGTCGCTCCGACTTTTACTCAATGTTTTATATCAGACGGTTTCAAAAAACCGGCAGCAACTCCTGCTAAGAAAGCATCACCATAGCTCGCACCAATAGTCATCTTCGGTACTATCTGTGAAATACCTGTTACATCTGATACAATTTGCAACCATGTTTTACTTTTTGTTCCGCATCAATTTTACTCACACAAAGATGCGAATCGGCAGAGATTAATTTGCCAATAACTTTGCGCTGTTGGCGGCTTTACCTGATAAATATTTATACCTTTGATCAATTAATAATTTTCTTCTCCGCTCCATTTTTAAAATTCACTTTTTTCACTATCCTTCCTGTCTTATCCCACATTGTCGCTTCACCCTCACATTTTTTATTTTTCCAAACAGACTCGGTTCTCTTTTTTCCATTGTGCCACCAATTTGTCCAAACGCTGCTGCCATCCCGGTTGTGCTGCCAGCTCCATAATTTTTTCCCATCTTCTGACCAGAATACTTCATCTCCGACTTTTTTACCCATGTTATATTCTACCTGCCATTGCTTTTTACCATTTTCATAGTACCAGACTTCTGGACCATGAAGCAAGTACTGTCCATTGTCTGCAATACCTGCATGCCATACAGCTTTTATTTTTCCACCGGGGAAATATTCTTTGTATTCCTTCACCTGATCAATTGATTCCACCTGCGGCTTCATCAATGCATCTTCCTCAATTTTTTCATCCGTAGCTGTTAAAATCCATGCTTCATTCATTTCGAAATGGAGACAGGGCTCGTTCATGGACGTAATCAAATGAATGATGCCATTGGGTGCCTGGCGGGCTACAGAGTAACCCAGAGTGGCTCCTTTTAAATCTTGCCGACGTTCCGGATCTTCATGTTCTTGTGCGCCTGGTAACTTTTTAATCAACCAGGTTTCTCCCTCATCCTCCGACAAAGCGACATAAGCACCATGTTGTTTAATACCTGCGGGCTGTTTCCCGGAACGATGTTGAAAATCGCCAGCAAAAAACAACCTGCCGCTTTGCAGCCGAATAATCGTGGGACGCTGATTGCTTCCCAGGGCGCAAAATGGCGTTTTGCTGATCTTCCAGGTTTTACCGCCATCGTTGGAAATTGATTTTGGCATATAACCATGAATATCGCTGCTTTTACCACCCATGCCAAGAATTCGCCTATCCTTTAAAAGCACAAAACTCGTGTGTCTTCCGCCGCTGCGACCGCCGCTATCGTTCCAGGTTTTCCTGTTATTTTTGCTAACCCACAATACAGACTCCGGGCCGACGCCGTCACTTGCAACATAAAGTCTCCCCTTTTTATCCCGAAAAGCCGAGGTAATGGGTTGCGCAGAATGTCCGCCGACCAAAGTTTCAAATATTGGAAAATAAACTGTGCTCCACGTTTGACCGTTGTCAGTAGATTCAATCCAGTTAAAAGGAAAACCAGCGTCCAGCTTATTATTTCCCCAAAAATACCTTAACGTATCATTTTCCCGCCACAGCATGGGCGCATGGTCATTGGCGTCCGGAAAATCCAGAAACAACTCAGGCATGTCCCACTGGTCACAACCGAACCGCAATCGCAACGCGATCTGTGCCACATCCGGAGTTGTTTCGCTAATCGAGGTGTAATAAACCGCCAGCACATCACCATTAGCACACACTTCCAGTCCCGGACTGTGATGATGTCCCAGAATCGCTGGATGAAAACCTGTCACGCGATTGATAAAAAGCTGGTCCCCCTTTGAATTTTCCGGCGGCGTGGGCAACAGGTATCTTTTTCTGAAATGGGATTTTTCAGGATCCGGGCCAATCTGCGCTACTTCCTGATTTTGCTTTATACAACGCTGCACAAATGGAATGCAGCTTGCCTCAGGTTTCGTGTCGGGAAACGACGCTTGAACCACGCGGAATCCAATCGAATGGTTGCCCTGATTATTTAGAACCGTCCGGGTAAAATTTTTATAACCATGGACAACTTTGTAGCCGTTTGGTTCTTCCTTGCTGGATTTTCTGGTTAAGCTATTTGTACTTTGCTGAACCAATTCATTCATCTTCTCCACTGGCATGGGCGGAAAATTAGGAGAAATACCAGCTCGATTGGCAGACCGGGCATAAAATGGTTGCGTCCGATCCAGACCACCACCGCGTACAATCTTTGCCAACCCTTTTTCTGGTCCAACAGGATCCGATCGATCTTCATCAGAATAAATACCATGCCAGTCATAACACCATTCTGCAACTCCAGTGTGCATATTCTTAATACCCCAGGCGTTGGCAGTTTCGGCTATTGGCAAAGTATCGCCGGATGAAAAAAGTGTCTGAGTACCCGCTCGGCACACATATTCCCATTCAGCTTCAGTTGGCAAACGATAATTTTTTCCCTCTATTTCACTCAGCCATTCACAAAACGCCACCGCATCGTTCCAACTGACCGCCGAAGCATAAGGATAAAATTTTTCTATTCCCTTATATTGTGGCCGAAATTTTTGAAATTGTTCATTGGTCACCTCAGTTTCTGAAATATAAAACGGTTTGCTAATTATCACTTTATGCGCCGGTTGTTCGTCCCAATTTCCCTGATCCAGATAGATGGATTTATCAAATTTTTCAGTAAGTCCTTTATTTAATGAACCCATTACGAACGTCCCTTTTTCAATACGGATAAATTTCATGCCGATAGAGTTGGTAAATTGGTTTTCCTGTTTGGAACAACTCATCAATAAAGCAAAAATAATAAAAAATGTTGTCAGATGAATCTTTTGCCAATTTATTCGTTTCATAAAAAAATCCTTCATCTTATGTATCCGATAATGATCGTTATTTAAAAAATGTTCTCCCACAGAAAAGAAATTCGCCCAGCCAACTCCACCTTTGTTAATTGGATCAACCTAATGGTATTAAATTCTTGTCAAGTGTCATATTTACAATTAATTATCTTTCACTTCAATTAACAATAAATTGAATATTCCCATCGCCGATGCGTTCAAAAATATCGAGGCAACCATTATGTCAAGAGTTTTTCATGTATTGTAAAAAAATGTCTAAAAATTGAAGTTTCACTCTACACTTTTTTGCAAATTTTAAGCATAACAGTATCTGAAAAACTTCATATTTTACAATTAGTTAGATATCATGATTACAAAACTAAAAACCAGCAATTCTGTAACCAATGGACTTTATCCGACTAATGCTGGGACGCTAGTGATATCTATTCAAAAAATCTGTACCCATTGACAAGATGTTTCCGACAAACATCATTATTTAGCTCAATACCAAGTCCAGGTTTATTAGGAATTTCTAAATATCCATCTTTATAGATCGGTTTTTCCCTCTGGATAATATCCTGCCAGTATGGTAGATCAACACTATCAGATTCCAGCGCCAGAAAAGATTTAATTGCCATACATAAATGTCCAGAGGCGATCGTCCCCACAGGTGAGCACCCGTTGTGGCAGAGCATGTTGATGTTGTATAGGTCGGCCCAGTCAGCAATTTTCTTGGTCTCCAGCAAACCGCCACATTTCTGAGGATCCGGATGAATCATATCGCAAGCCTGCTTCTCGATAAACATTCGGAATCCGTACCGTGTGAAAAGATTTTCGCCTGTCAGAATCGGCACCTTGCTTGCTGCCGTCAATCGCTTAAAGGCATCGACATTCTGCGGAGGCAAGGGATCTTCCAGGAACCAAATATCAAGGTCTTTAATCATTTCAGTGAATTGAAGCGTATCCCTGGTGTTGTACTTCCAGTGAAGATCCACCCCGACCAAAATATTTGCGTCGAGGTTCGCTTTCACAGCCTCAAGGATGCGCCTCCATTGTTTCAGATTCTCGGGCGGGATCGTTCGATTCCACTTCTCGCCCAGGTACCGGGGCAGGCTCAACTTGATAGCTATGAAGCCGTGATCTAAGGACTTCTGCGCTTCCTCAATCCATCCCTTGGGATCAGCGGTCTTAGGTGATCCACTATCATGATAAAGCAGGATTTTCTCCCTGTAAGTTCCGCCCAAGAGCACATAGACCGGCACATTGAGAATCTTACCAGCCAGATCCCATAAGGCGATTTCAACGCCCGAGATGGCTCCGGAATACGCACCGTACCGTGATCCCCGCGAAACGTACTTCTCTACCATCATCTGCGTGAGAACCTCCACATGCAGAGGATCCTGACCAATGATTTGATTCTTAATGTCCGCAACATGAGCAGTTACATCCACCTTGGGATACGCCTCGCCCAGACCGTACAGCCCGGAATCCGTCGTAACTTTGATCAGTGTAGTATTGTACTTATCAAGATTCAATGTGGCTGTTATAACATCATTAATCTTGACCTTGCCTAGTTCGGTCACCGCTTTCGGCTTAGTTTTGAGGATATGGGATGGTGCGGCTAATGTAGCAGCGGTTGCCATGCCCGCAGCACCAAAAAATTTTCTCCTACTCAGCATCATACTTCCTCGTTTTTCATCCTTATGGTTAAATCTATTCTAATTCTTTCAAAGGTTGCGAACTGTGAAAAAGAGAGTCATTTCAAAATAATCCCAATTTTTTCATTTCGTTTGTAATTTGATTCTCTTTTTCAGGATTTAATCGTGATAACGGTGGGAGCACCCAGGGTTCACACAGTCCCATCTCTTTCATCATCACTTTCAGCGCAGCAATTGCCTCACTGCCAGGCATGTCCCGTTGATGGAGATTGGCGATTGGATCAATTTCCGCTTGCAGCTTTTGAGCGCCCTTATGATTTCCTCGCACCACTGCGTCATATAATTCCTTGAATTTATTGGGAATCAAGTTTCCTGTACTGGGAACAATACCATCGAATCCCATTAGGAGCGTATTAACTGATTGGGTAGTCCATCCACAAAGCAACGAAAAATCCTGCCTGGCAGCATAGCTTTCTGCTAAAGTTTTCAGGCGTTCAAGGTTTCGCTCAGAATCTTTTAGTCCAACAATTTTTGGATGATGGCTGAGTTTCTCGATCACATCCAGCGGAATGGACATGTGAGTCGTGGATTTAATATTGTAGATCATAATCTCGCCAGGGCAGCGCTCCGCCAGGGTTTCGTAATATTGAAGCATCATATCAGGAATAAGAGGATAATACGAAGGTAGATGAACCACAAAGACTTCAACACCAAAATCATAAAATTTTTGGGCTAAAGTTAAAGAATTTTCAAAACAGTTATCCGAAATTCCTGCGTAGACAATCGTTCGTTTTTTAACATACTCGGTCACCTGTTTAACCAATTGGAATCGAGTCTGAAAAGGGATGGATGCCGATTCCCCAGTAGTCCCCAAAATAAAAGGATAGGTATCTCCATTTAAGACATAATCAATAAGTTTTATAGATGCAGCCTCATCCAACTTACCATTTTCTTTGAAAGGTGTGACCATAGGAATAACCACACCATGATATTTTTTTTCGATTTTCACATTTTATCCCTGGTTTTCAATTCGTTTATTTCAAGAATAACATCCGTTTTGTTTCTGAGATATTATCCATTTTTAGTTGATAAAAATATAAACCACTGGGCAGATCATTCATATTGAATAGTACATTGTATGAACCGCTTCGCTGATATTTATTAACAATTATGCTTACAAGTTGTCCCCGAATATTGTAGATCTTTAAATGGATATGGGTATCTTTTGACAAATGATACTTAATCATTGTTTGGCTATTGAAAGGATTGGGATAATTCTGCTCCAATCGAAAGTCTTGAGGAGCTATATTGGTGGTTGATGTAACAGGTGAAAACCCACCCTGTCTGTCAATTTTTAATAAATAGACTTCTCTATCATTACTGTAACTATTGGTTGACCCGCTAATGATATAACCCCCGTCGTCTACTGGCCTGACACAGGAGGCGCTTTCATCATTATAACTGCCATACGTACGACTCCAAAGTTCATTACCTGAACCATCAGTTTTGATAATGTATAAATCAGTACGCCAATAATTCGAAAAAAACGTATTCTCCAGACTGCCGACTATAAGGTATCCACCGTCACTTGTGGAGATAACATCAGAAGCACCATCCTTATGTTCGTCACCAAAAAGTTTATGCCATTGCTCGTTACCATCAGCATCGGTTTTAATGAGATAGACATCTCGTGCCTGTGCATTGAAATTGGCTGTCCAGCCTGCCAGGAGATAGCCACCATCATCGGTCAAAATCAATTTACCTGTTTTATCCCAATCGGTTCCGCCGTAAGTGCGGGACCATTGTTCGTTTCCATCCGCGTCTACTTTAACGAGATAGCCGTCATATTCACCTTGCCCATAACTCAAGGTGGAGCCGACAAAGATGTATCCCCCATCCGCTGTCTGTTGTACACAACCAACATCCTCGCCGGATGCACCGCCATACTTTTTGTCCCATGCTATGTTTCCATCTTCATCCAGTTTTATTAGATAAACATCTACGTCTTGCCTCTGGGCTGTATTGTATTGAATAGACGCAGCAACAAGGTACCCGCCATCATTTGTTTGAATGACATAAGAGGCTCGATCACTCTCCTCATCTCCGATCGTTAATTCCCAAACAATTGATCCGGATTGGTCCGTCTTAACGATCCAAATATCAGGGGGTAAAAGGTCATCCGAATTCGCTTTACTTCCCACGGCAATATATCCGCCGTCAAGTGTAGGTATCGCTTCTGCAAATCCTTCACTCCAATCTTCGATACCATACCTTTGGCTCCATTCGATTTGACCATATTTATCAGTTTTTATTAAAGTTGCGTCTGAAAATTCCCTGTCAATTAACCTGGACGACCCGGCAAGGATATATCCTCCATCACTGGTCACTCGAACGGAACTGGCTCCGTCGCTTTTGGTCTTGCCAAAGATGCGTTCAAACGCGATAAAACCTCCATCGATGTCAGTACCCTCTCCCAACAAATCTACATTATTTGGGCTGGTGCTGGCATTGCTTTCAACAACAAAGTGGCCCAAAAAACTTCCCTCCGATCCAGGCTGAAACTGGATCTCCATAACATATTTCTCAAGCAGGCCAAGCGTTAGGGATCCGGGATCATCAACAATTGAAAAAACCGCAGCATTTGGTCCCTCGATGCGAATATCACTGATCGCCAGCGAGGTCGAGCTTAAATTATAAAACGATATAGATCTGATAGCCACTTTTCCTTCAGGAATTCGACCATAATACAACGTATCATCAGGCGAAATTGATATAATCTGAGAGGTCACATCCGACACAAGAAGTATTGAAAGAAAAACTATCAGGTTAAAGAAAATAAATAACTTTGATATTTTCATCATTACATCCTCCACACTCAATAAAACCAATTATCAAGTCCCAATTGATGGAAGGAAGATCGTTACGTTTCCCACCGTTTTTAAATAAAGAATAGAAGGAACAGTGAATGCACTGCTCCTTCTTAGTAATTGAACAGATGAGGCAATTCTGCGATTGCCTCATCCTAGTCTATAAGGTTATCTAACGAGTTATTTTGATCCCGCCTATCATCCACCATGAGTAGTAATCACGTTCTCTGGGACGATCCTCTATGCCATAATATTCGAACATAGGCGCATTAGTGAGATTGATGAAATCGGCATAGACCTGCAACCAGGGAAGAACATCATAAGCTGCTGATGCGTCGAGCTGCATGTGCGGGGCTTTCCATTCGTCCCAATCTTCGTTCTTGCCGACTTCTATTAGATATTCACCCTGGTACATGGCGCTAATACGAGCCGAAAAACCATATTTTTCATATGAAAGGGAGAAATTGGCTATATCACCAGCCTGACCGGGCAAAAATCCTTCACGACCAAAACCTAAATCAGCTTCTGCCCAGGTATGAGTGTAATTCGCGTAAACACCAAATCCGTTGAGGGCACCGGGCAGGAATGAGAGCTCCTGGTTCCATGCCACTTCGAATCCGTACAGCTTGGCATCTCCACCGTTCACAGGCTCGGTCAAATCAAAATCATCAAAGGTGCCGCCCACAACCTTTGATTCTCTCTCAAAGAAAATATCTTTGAGGTTTTTGAAGAAGAAACCAGCTGCAAATACCCCAACTCCCTGAAAATAATGTTCAAACATCAAATCCAGGTTACTGGCTGTCGTAGGTTCCAGCTCGGGATTACCTTGTTCTATCTCCTCACCGTCGGCATCGAGGAAATAGTAAGGAGTTGTATACCAGTAGTTGGGTCTGGAGAGTGATTGAGTAAAGGCAGCACGAATGTTCGTCATTGGGCTCAGGCGATAGCGAACGTGAAGCATTGGCAAAAAATTATTGTAATCTCTATCGACTGTTACGTCTTCCAGGCTTGATAAATTGCCGTCATCATCTAATTCGACCTTTTTACCTTTATATTCTGCCTTTGTGATTTCATGGCGAAAACCACCCAGAAATTGAAAATTACCCATACTAACGGTCGTCATTGCATAATAGGCGTAAATATTCTCCGTATTGACGTAGTGCTGAGCTTCAGAATCCCACCACCGCATCTCGCGCTGCAGGTCGCCATCTTTATTTGCCTTATAAAAATCTAATAATTTATCTCCGTCTGGCCCGGGTCCGTATTCGTAATTCTCGTTCATGAAATCCTTATCCTCGTAATCAGCCTCGAACTGGTCCAGGGTGAGGTCTCCTTCACCTTTCCACTTCACTTTCCAGCGATCTTCATCCCGATCTTTTTTATCCCGGCGAATCTTTAAACCGAGCTTAAATTCAGAAGGAAGTGTAACAAGTGTGTACGGCATTTTAAAGTTCATCGAACCCACGTACTGCCAGTTGTTCGCATATGTGTTGCGATAATCCATACCGTCAAACTCATAATTGGCAGCGTTGTAAATGTATCTGTCCTCTAAATTTGTAACCCTCCAGCCCGGGTACTTCATATCGCTCAAGTCGAGCTGTAGATTAACTTTCTCGTCCAGTTCCCATTCTGTTTCCAATTGGTCGGGATGTTCTTCATTGCCATGGCTATAAGCAAAGGTATAATCGAGTTCCTTGTCTTTAAACTTATGAAGTCCACCGCCTGAAAGATTGACCTGCTCTAAGTGTTCAACGCGCTGGGTAGCCCCCATAACAATGCGGGAATCTTCCGTCAGGGTTCCATCTGGTGTAAGATAGTCGCCCTTACTAACTCGCACCCGCCAGCGACCACGCCATTGATCATCTTCCATTTTGCTGTACATGCCTCGAATAAACCATTGATGATTCATATTTGCTCGATATTCCAGGCCTGAACCAAAACCATAACGTGTACGTGTACGACGGTAATCTCGTAAATCAAAATCATCCAAAGCAAATGGGATAGGATTATCGTTGATGTCTTCTGTATCGTCAAAGTCAAACTCCATTCCGTCGGTACCCCGCTGCTTCACGTCATAATTTGCGGTAACCGTAAGTCCAAAATTCTTGTTAGCGCCAAATACGTTACTATAGTTCAGCTTACCCTGTCCAATCGCCTTTTTGTCGAGGTTGGCAAAACCTGGGCCCAATGACAGATTTAAACGTCCTTCCGGATTATCAAATGCACTCCGCGTCACCAGGTTTATCGCTCCACCAATCGCATCTCCATCCATATCCGGTGTAATCGATTTTGTGACTTCCACAGTTGCCAGTTGACTGGCTGCAATGATATCTAATTGGGAATATCGTTCCTCAACCCGGTTTGTTGCCAACCTTTCGCCATTGACAGTCACGTAATTGAGCCCTGGTGCAGTACCTCGAATTAAGGCGTATCGTCCATCTCCCTGACTGCGTTCAATAAAAACACCAGGAATACGCTGAAGTACTTCGGCGGTATTCACGTCAGGGAAACGTTCCATTTGCTCTTGGGCAACCACATTTTTAATGTTTACTGCCATGCGTTGCTGACTGAGAGCTTTCACCTGTCCCTGCCGTAATCCTTCCACCACGACTTCTTCCCCAGGGACATAACTAACGTTCAAGGCTGCATCTTGCCTGGTTGTGGTTCCAGCAGTGACACTGACCTCAGTTGAAAATTCTTCATACCCAATGTAGCCGACAACCAGTGTATATGTGCCAGGGGGAACATTGGCAATAACAAACTGACCCTCTCTATCCGTTGCATCACCAAAATTAGTGCCCCGTATCATAACATTTGCTCCTGGTAGATAATCACCGCTGCTGACATCAGTAACACGACCAGTAATCGTTCCTGTTACCTGTGCTTTCAGACTCGTCAGCGATAGAGTTAACAAAATAGTTAAACTCATAAATAGAATCTTTGATTTTGAGATTTTCATAATCTCCTCCTTCTCCTATCGTTTTGCATTAGAGAAAAAGTAATAGTTTTTTGACTATTAAAGTTTTTCAATGAAATATCCAGGTTTCTTGTTCGAATGTAAATTGTATCACCTCCTTAGGTAGATAGATTTTTACAAAAAATTTGATTTATTTAAGCCAGGCTTTGATCACCTCCTTTGCATTGTTTGATAGTTTGGTTTATTTAACATTCAATTTTTAAAATAATCTGCCACTGTAATTTGATGTTTTTGAATATAACTTTCTACCTCTTGAATTACCTCTTGAATTCGTTGCTGAGAATAACCCAATAATCTTAGAGAATAATCAATTATTTGATAACCTGGTTTGATTGAGTCCTCACCTAAGTTCCCCTCCCCTTTTTGTTCATAAAAAGAATCGGCAATCCCCTGGATTGCCATAGCTAAAGAATCCAATTCGCCGGGCGCAATTTTATCGCCAAAAAAAGTTTTAAGGCGAATCTTTTTATTTTCTAAAGAATATTTATGAATTTCTGGGATTTTACGAATGACCAACCAGAGTGGGAAAAGTTTTGGATTTTCAAGGGTATTGATGTAACCAATTTTAAAATCCAGCGCAAAGCCGACTTCAGGACAAAAGGAAAGGGAATGGATTTGTGCAATCTGTTCTCGAAGGATGTTGATATAATTTTTGCAGATCGTTTTCAGAATGCTCAATTTATTGGGAAAGTGAAAATATAAATTGCCCATAGAAGTCTTTGCTTCTTCCACAATTTGACGAACAGAAGTCTTCTCATACCCTTGCTCGGAGAATAGCTTTTTAGCTGCTTTTAAAATATCATCATATTTATCTTGATTTCTTTTTTTTTTGACTGGTTTTTTCATTGGTTCGTTTCACAAAAGTGGTTCTGACGAATGGATAATAATCTCCTTTTTATTTCAAAAAAACAGTTGTTTGGTTGCAACGAACTAATCACTTTGAATTTGATGGAAATGTAAACTATAGGATAATTCCCTACCGTCATATCAAATCGAATATAAACCAATATTGTAAAAGCAAAAATTAGGTTCGGCATTACTTCTGTCAGGAATGTGATCCAAATATAAAGGATTTGGAAAAAAACGAAGTTGCTGACCATTTAATTTTGCTTGTGAATTGTTCTAAGTGAAACCAGTTAAAGGAATGAAAGAAAGATAAAAAATCAACATGGAAAGAAATTGGAGGCTAATTACTTTACGCATCATTTTTCCCTCCTCTCCGAGAGATGGGTAAGCAAAGTTAGAATTCAAATATTAGATAAAAGTGAAACTTTAATCTGTTCTTAATAATTCAATTGTAAAACAGAGCAGTGCTCTATTAAATATAATAATTTTATTTTTTTTGTCAAGTGTTTTTTTAAATTTTCAAAAAAATATTCGGGCAGGTTTAATCTATTTTGCATTTTTGAAGGAGATTTAAAAATAGGGTTCGAGGCGGAATAGTTTGAGTTCAATTGAGGAGAGAAATCTATATTTCCAATTTTTTAATAATGATCAGGTGCCTTTTTTTACTTCTAATTTTCAATAACTGATTCCATCTGCTTCAGTCAGAAGGAGCCAGTTATGAAACTCATTTTTAATAAAACGAATATTAATCTTAAAACTCGATTTTACAATAACAATAGAGACTAGCTTCATTTATTTATTCCCATTCGGAGCAATGACCAGTTCATCTCCTGCGATGTCTGCCCACGAATAAAAATGAAAGGTTCGATTATCAGACATTGCCACAAATAAACCCACTGGAAAAGTATCATTCAAAACGGCATTGGTCACTTCAGATCCATCACTTTCGTTACAGGAGACATGAACGACCTTGACCAGTTGGTGATTGTGGGGATCGTCAGGCTTGCCTTCTCGTTTGAAAATGCGAAATGCGTTTGCCTGTTGATCAGAAACCAGGATATATCCCGTTCCATCATTCACTTTATAGATCGAAATCCCTTCGTGATCTTCTGCAAAACCTTCTGTCCCAAATAAAGCTAATTCTTCATTAGCATTTTCAACATCAGGATCGGCAAAATATTTTCTTACGCCGACAGTCTCATCCGAAAAGTAGACATAACCGAGCTCATCATCCACAGCTATCGCCTCGATTTCCTTTTTTCCGCTCCAAATGCCAAATTCTCTTACTTTTGTACCTTTTATATTTCCCATTCCATCGTCCTCGAGTCGGTATTGCCAAAGATATGAACCATCCGTCGGACCTTCTTTACGGCCAACGATGGCAAAAATGGCATTGTCTGACAGTCTTTTGAACAAGGCAATTCCCATCGGTGCTCTTTGAGCTTGACCTTCGAAAACCTCAATACCGCCATTATCCACAGTCTGCATATCTGGTAGACTGAAAACCCGAAGCTTGTTGGTCAGCCGCTCCGTGGTGACAACAATATCTGTGGGAACACCATTCAAAATTAGACCATATTCTACATCCACATTGTTGGGTCGTTTTAGATTTCGGATCGTTTTTTCTTCGATTATCTTGCCCGCCAGATCGAACACGTAAAGCGCGCCATCAGAATCTTTGTCCGTCCCGATAATCAGACTCTTAGATCGATCAGTTGGATGAAGCCAGATCGCCGGATCATCGGTATCATGCTTCACTGGATCTGTGATAATAAGTGGAGCAATAGGTTTTAATTGAGTTTTATTCTCTGAGGCTTTTTTACCGCAATTAATTAAAACAAATGTAACCGCCATTCCTATTACTGTTACTAATTTTAACATTCTAAGGTTATATATGAATCGCATCGAGGGTCTCCATTAATTATATTATTGCCACATTTGGATTCTAAAAAATGATTAAAATAAATTAAGAAAGAATGATTCAGTTAAAAAAAATACATAAGATCGCCAATATTAAAGACGGCGCAGTGGAGTGACTGCGCCGTCTCTATTAAGGGGATGGGATTAAATAACATGGACATTTGAATTTTTTTTGGCCGTTAAGAAACAATGAGTTACAAGATTTAGATGAGTAACTTATTTTATCCCACCCCCTAAAGACTCGAACCTGCTTTAGAATTCATACTTTAGTCCCACATGTGACCACCACTTGTAAAACTCACGCTGTACTGGTCGTTCCGGCCTTCCCATGTAATAATACAGAGGCTCGTTATTGATATTGACCACTTCCAAGAAGAGGCTCAGACCGCTGAACAACCTCATACTACCGGAGAAATCCAGTTGCATATGATCTTTGTAATACCTATCATGTTCCTCGGTCTCACCGACATCCTCGATAAATTTACCGTGATAGTTTATGCCGAACCGGCCTGTGAAACCACCTTTTTCATAACTGAGAGCAAGGTTCGCAACATTGCCAGCCTGACCCGGTAAAATGGTTCTTTCACGACCCGGTATATCAGCCTCCGATTTGGTATATGTATAATTGGCATAAATACCGAATCCGCTCAAAAAGCCGGGTAGAAATGTGAACTGCTGGTTCCAGTTGACCTCAATTCCCCAGAGCCACGAACTACCGCCATTTACTGGTTGTTCGGCCTCGTACCCAACATAGGTACCACTCGTTTCTCTGTAAATCCGGTCGTAGATAATGTTTTCCAGAGACTTATAGAAGAAACCTCCGGAAAAAATACCGATACCCTGAAAATAGTGCTCGCCCATCAAGTCGAAGTTGTACGCAGTGGTGGGTTCCAGCTCCGGATTGCCTCTTTCCAATTCCTCATCCTCGCGGAAGACAAAAAGGTAAGGCACCATGTCGAAATAGTTTGGTCGGGAGACACCAGAGGTAACAGCAACTCGAAACTGTGTCATCGGGCCGACGCGATAACGTAAATGGATCATCGGCAGTAAATTGTGGAAAAATTTGCTGTCCTTCAGATCTTTATGGCTTTCATATTCACCTTCATCATCGTATATCAGTTCGGTACCCGTGTAATCCGTACTCGTTAATTCATGACGAAAACCGCCAAGAACCATCAAAGGACCAAAATTAAGCGTTGTCATGGCATAGTAGGCAAAAATATTTTCTTTCGCAACAAAGGTATTCCCTAATGTCGCTTCAAGGTCAACCTCCTCTTCCAGCAATCCACCACGATATCGGTCAAAAAAGGCTCGAGATTTATCGCTATCTACTTGGGGACCCATTCTGTAGGCATCATCCAGGATACTGGCATCCTCACCCTCCTTAACAAACCGGCTCATCGTTATGTCCTCATCACCCTCCCAGGTGTAAACCTGTTCATTGTCGTCTCGATCTTTTTTCTTCAAACGAACCTTACCACCGATTTTCAATTCCGCCATGTTGTCGCCAACGAGAAACGGGTATTTCAAGTTAAACAATCCCGTCATTTCCGTATCATGGTTATAATTTTGATTCGCTCCGAATTCTTCCAATTTCCAGTGGCTGGGATCGTGTTCGTAGTCTTTGGGCAGGTTCGTGATGGTATATTTCGGAAGATCCGGATCGGACAAATCGAGCGTCAAATCGGCATCTTCATCCAGTTCGAACTCGGGATCAACTTGTTGGGGTTTCTCTTCCTTTGCCCAGCTGTAAGAAAGATTGTAATCGAGAGTCATATTACCGAAGTTGTGCAGTCCTCCACCACCAATATAATTGATGACCTGCGTTTCAAGGCGGTCTTTGAGCGCACGTACTAATGCAGCCTCTTTGATATGCGTTTTATCGACATACTCACCCTTATTCGGACGGATTCTCAGGCGTTGCCGGTATTCATAGTCATCCCGCAGATTGTACATGCCGCGTAGGAAAAATCGGTGTTCATCGCTCGGATGGTATTCAAGATCTCCGGAAACACCGTAACGGGTGCGCTTGACTGTATAATCACGTAAATCAAGGTCCTGAAGAGCCCAGGGTATTTCTGTTCCGGAGGTATCATCTTCACTGCCCCAGTCCATCTCATTATCGTCGTTTCCCCGTTCACTTCTATAGTAGTTACCGCTGATCGTGAGTCCCCAGTTCTTGTTCTCACCGAATCGGTCACTGAATGAGAATTTACCCTGGTAGAGGGGTTTTCCCAGCAGTCGACTGTAACCGCCACCGAGTGTGACGTTGAAGATCCGCTCGTCCCTGTCAAAGGCACTCTTGGTCACCAGATTCACCGAACCCCCGATCGCTTCAGCGTCCATGTTAGGGGTGATCGCTTTCGTCACTTCAATTGAAGAAAACTGATTGGCTCCAACGACATCCAGCCCAACGTAGCGCTCTTCGTCTTCCGGAGAGGCAACCATTTGGCCGTTGACTGTGACATTGTTAAGACGAGCCTCGGTTCCACGGATAAGTACATATCGCCCTTCTCCCTGATCCCTGGTGATGGTTACACCGGGAATACGCTGCAATACTTCAGTTGTATTCAAGTCGGGAAATCGTTGCATCTGCTCTTCAGATATCACGTTCTTGATATTCGGTGATACTCTCTGCTGACTGAGAGCTTTAATCTGGCCCTCCCTCATCCCGTGGACGACGACTGCTTCTAATTCTACATAGCTGACTTTTAGCGCAACATCTTGTTCCACAGTGCTTCCGGCAGTAGCCGTAATCTCTGTGGAAAATTCCTCATAGCCGAGGTAACTGACCGTCAAAGTAAAGGTTCCCGGCGGCACACTCTCAATACGGTATTTTCCCGCACGGTCACTCGCCGCCCCATATGACGTTCCTTTTAGAAATACGTTCGCTCCGGGCAGAAAGTCACCCGTATTGGCATCGGTGACCCGACCGGTAATACGACCTTTCGGTTGAGCGAATAAATAATTTGAGCTACTCACAAATATGAAAATTAATATCATAAAATAGAGTAACTTCTGAAATCTTACAGATTCTTTTTTCATTTCTTCCACTCCTTTTAAAATACGTATTGAACGATTAAGACTTTTGATGATTACAATTCGATACTAAAACTTATTATCACCTCCTCTCAATCTGGTGAGTCATTAATTAACGATTAACAGGTTAATCATCACCTCCTCTCAGCTTAATCTAATACCAACGTATGTCGTAAAGCATATTTTCCGCCGCGTGCATCATCACGATAAATTTCAGCTTTTACTTTCTCATTACCAGCATAAAATTTTATGAAAGTACTTTTTGTAAAGTTTGAATTTTCCCAAAAAGTTCTTAGGAGTGTTACCCTTCTTTCGTCCCTTTCTTTGAAATCAGTATAAAATTGGTTAAAAAGGTTGATCGCCTGTCTATCTTCGATCTTTTTATAAGAATCAACATCTGCAAGTCTCATATAAAAAAGAGCTTTTTTGACCTGTTTTTTGTTAGATTCAAAGTATTCTAAAATTGCCGGTTCTCTTTTCACTCCTTGTTTTTCCTTTTCTTCGATCGCTTTAGCAAGCATTTTAAATAATATATTAGGGGCAAAATCTTCTTCAATGCCTCTGGCATGACCAACGTCAATTTGCCAAAGACCATTTATATTAGAAAATGATGCATTGTGCGAATGACCGCAAATATAAGCGGTGACACTATATTTCAAAAGCAATTGGTGAAACTGAAATGCATTTTTTGGATATTTATCCAATGAATCACCCTGGTGCCGAATTCTGCCATTATCCATATCAGGGATAGAAACGATCGGCTCATGTCCAAAGACAAATATAAATTTTTTGTTAGTAGATGTCAAGTCATTTTTTAGCCAGGTCATTAATTCTGGTACAATATCGCCATCTGTTCCATTAATCGATTTTCCATCAAAATATTGATTTAAGACGACGTAATGGCAATTTTTCCAGTCGAAAGAATAGGTAAGTTCCTCGGTTCCTGCAGGTCCAAAGTTCACAACATTTGGCAGGGAATTTTTATTATATTTTTGAAGCCATTGAATGTCTTGCTCGACTTCCATTTCATGATTTCCAGGGACGGGATACCAGGGATAATCATCACCCAATACCTGTGAAATGACTTCATGAACCGCATAAGGTGGATCGATATCACCTGTGCTAATTGTGAATGCCCCCTTTCCCACATCTTTTATCGCTTCAACAACTCCTAAAAAATGCTCTGACGAACGATATTTTTCGGTCGCATAATATCGCATATCTGCTGTAACGATGAATGTAAATGAATCATTATTATCTTTTCTACTGCAATTGAGAAATAAGATTCCTGCTAATAAAAATTTAAATACAATTCCGAGAAATGCTTTTTTCATAATATATTTCCTGATTTTTCTTTTCATCAAATTATAAACCTGGCTATTAAATCGTTTGTTTTTTAATCTCCAAACAGTTTCTTAAAAACGGCCAAGCATTCCCTGAATCCATCTTCGAATGTTCCATTATCGGGTCTGTAAACACTTTCAAGAGAGACGACACCCTGGTAGCCATCCCTTTTTAATGCCGCGGCGATATCCTCAAGGTAAGGCGCCATATCTCCTTGTCCCAAAGGGCAAAACTGGACAGTCGCCCGTGAAATATTCGCCTTACAGTCTTTTATATGGATGTGCCCAATATATTCTTTAATCTCTTCGTAAGCATCCGGATAAGGCACATCCGTACAATAAAGCGTATTCGGAATATCCCAGATTATTTTGAGACGTTTTGTTCCCAAATCATCAATAAGCTTTCTCCCCAGCCATCCGGAAGTGACCATTGCGTTATTTCCAGTTTCCACCGCCAGGGTAATCCCTTCATCTTCCGCCAATTTGACCGGGGGTTCCATGAGCTTCAACAATTTCTCCCAGGCGCCAGTGCTGGCAACCCACTTTTCAGCGCCATTATAGCCAAAAATAATCATCTCCTTGCGGCAACTCATTATTCTGACCATGTTGCTTCCTAATTCTTTGGCAATTTTGATGCATCGTTTTAGCCCATCAAAATGTTTTTGGTAAGCTTCATCTTCTATCTCTGTAGTCATCACCGGCAAGCCAACAAAATTGTGGCGAGTAATACAGGGGACTTTTACATTGTATTGTGTAACGAGATCCTTGATTTTTTGAATTTCATCAGCCGTTTGATCGCCAATTTCCTTGTCCCAAATAAATTGTAATTCAGCGTATTCAATTCCGGTCTCATTCATTACTTTCAAAGCATGCTTTAAATCTCTGCTAATTCCATCAGTAATTACGCCAAGCTTCATCGTTTCAATACCTCCAGTTATTGTTTTTTAACTTCTGTTCCGGCAATTTGCTCTAACAATTTCACAATGCACCAGTTATCTTCATCTGGAAAAAGAGATATTCCAGCCTGAAATAATTCAAAAGCCGCGCTGGCAGTAAACATGGCTACTCCGTTTTCTTTTGCCATATTCATGGAGATTCCCAGGTCTTTGTACATTGTCCCGATATAGCTACCCGTCCCTTTGAATTTCCGCTCCATAATGAGTTGTGCACAATTTTTAAACAGCGGGCTTGAGACCCCACTCGAGGCGAATACTTCATAGAGCGTTTCGGCTTTTACGCCTGCTTTCACACCAAGCACAAGCGATTCAAAGATGGCTGTAAAACTCGACCCGATTAGAGCCTGTAATGAAGCTTTTACGGTCTGTCCAATCCCGATTTGTTCGCCCACGTGGAAAATATTTTGCCCCACTGCTTCCAGTATCGGTTTACAATCGTCAAAGACTTCTTTTTTAGTCGCGGTCATTAAAGTGAGCGTTCCATTTTCAGCACCCGGTTTTCCACCACTTACCGGCGTATCGATGAGGTTGATTCCTTTTTCAAATAATGGTTTTTCAAGACTCCTAACTTCCGAAGGATTGATGGTCGCTGAAACAATTATAGTAGCTCCTGGTTTAAGCCCTTTTAGCAACCCTGTTTGTCCGAGAACAACTTCTTTCACCTGTTGTCCGTTGAGCACCATTACAAATACAGCATCGACATGTTCTGCGACCGCCTGGCAATTTGTCGCCGGCTTGCCGCCTAATTCCACAAACATGTTTACTCGTTCTTCCCGCAAATCAAATCCAGTCACATCAAATCCATTTTTAATCAAATTTTTTGCCATGCCGATGCCCATATCGCCCAGTCCGACAATCCCAACTTTTTTCATTTGTGTCCTCCTGCTATTAAGCATGTCTATTAAATAGGTATTATTCCCATGCCATCAATTTAAGAAATTGAGATTTTAACTTTCATTGACAATTATTTTCTTACGAAAACAAAGATGGTACCCACAACGTAAGTTTTGGAAATATACTAATTAAAATTAACGTCAAAACATTAGCCGCTAAAAACGGCATTGATCCCCTGAATATTGAACCAATCCCCAATCCTGAGATTGCTGAGGCAACGTTCATACAGGTGCCCACCGGTGGGGTGACAGCTCCAACGGCTAAGCCGGTAATGAGAATGGCGCCAAATTGGATGGGAGAAATCCCCACGGCGATACAAGCCGGCAAAAATACCGGGGTAAGTAATAAAATCGCCGGGCTCACATCGATAAACGTCCCTGCAATCAGAATAATGATGACTATGGTGATCAACATGACTGTGGGCGGAAGGCTCATGGCTATAACAAAACCAGCGATCGCTTCCGGGATTCGCTCCAGCGCCAGGATCCAGATATACAATTTGGAGAGTGCGATGATAATCATTATCTTGGCGCTGGTCATAATTGCAGAATTCAAACTTGCCGGAAGCATTTTTGCCAGGTATTTTTTCCGTTCAATTTTCCACAGAAAAAATAATCCGGTTAAAAAGGCATAGAGCACACCAATCGCCGCTGATTCGGTCGCTGTCGCAATACCGAGCACCACAGAGCCGACCACAAATACTGGCATAATCAGCGCAAATAGTGAACGACGGACACGATCAATCACTTCCATGCCAGTCAATTTAACCTCTTCCCTGGGATATTTTCTTTTTATTGAGATCAACATGGTTATCACTAATTGAAACACCCCGATCATCAAACCCGGTATGAGTCCCCCTAAAAATAGCTTGCCAACAGATTCTTCCGCAACAATGGCGTAAATTACCATCGGGATGCTTGGCGGAATGATCATTCCCATTGTGGATGAAGCAACGGTTATGCCGCTGGCAAATCTTTTCGGGTATCCTCTTTTTTCCATTTCAGGTATCAAAACTGATCCAATCGACGCTGTATCTGAAGCCGATGAACCGGAAATGCCACCAAAGATCATACTGGCAGTAACATTGACCAGCCCCAATCCTCCACGCAACCTGCCGACAAAAAGAAGGCTAAAATCAATTAGCCGGGACGTAATCCCGGAGGCATTCATCAATAAGCCCATGAGAATAAACAGTGGCAAAGCAATCAACGCATAAAGGTTCATTCCAGCAAAAAAACGCTGGGGCAAAACAATAAGCAGTTCAGGATGATGGAAAAAGAAATAGCAAAACGCGGATAATCCCAAAGAATACGCGATTGGCACGCCAAGCATTAAAAAAATAGCCAGACTTACTAACAATATTTCCATGAATTTTATGTGTTCTATTTTGTATCAGAAACCAGTGTTAACATGATATGATAAATGCAATACAATATCGCAAATCCACACCCAATTGGTACGACGATCTGAACAAAAGCCTGTTGAATTCTTAACGAAGCTGTCAAATACTCCCCGGTTATTTTGATCCAGCGGAAACTATACCAGATCATCACACTATTTAAAAATGCAATCAAAAAAAAATTGAGAATTTCACCCATCTTTTTCAAAGTATCGGGCAGTTTATCGAAAAAATATGTAATAGCGATATGTTCCTTTTTGCCAATAACAACTGCAGCCCCGAGTGCTGAAGTATAGATAAATAAAATCACCGCAAGCTCATTTGCCCCGACAATGGTGGCATTGAATCCATATCTCAGGATCACCAGAGTTATGATAAGTGAAATAATGCAAACAAAGCACAGTGAAATTATACCTGTGAGAAAGCATGTAAGAACCTTCTCGAACTCAATTAGCCGTTTCATAATGGTTATTTAATTGATCGTTATAATAATGAATGATCATAATCCTTCACACATTTGGTTTACTCCCTGATACATTCCCTGGCATCATTGATGTCCTCCCAGGTGAAATATCCTTTATCGATAAAGTATTGGTATACCGATTTTGTTGCTTGGCGAAATTTTTCGATATTCCCTGGTGTCACATAATTGGTTTTAAGTTTTTTGGAAAGTTTTTCTATGTATTCGAGCTCTTTTTCCCGATTCAACTGATCACTATATTTCATCGCTTGTTCTGCAACTTCATCAAAAATCTTTTGAAAATCAGGCGGCAAACTATTGTACCAATCAAGATTGACCATAAATGGATCCGGACCCGTCGCATAATTGGTAATAGTCAGGTATTCCTGAACCTCGTATATTTTAAAATCCCATATATTTGACACAGCATTGTCCTGTCCCTCAACCACGCCCATTTTTAGAGCCATATAAACTTCACTATAGGGGAGTTCCTGGGGATTGGCACCCAGGATTTTAGCATTCATGACGTAGACTTCCTGCTGAGGTACACGCATCTTCAAGCCTTTTAAATCATCCGGACTTTCTATTGGTCTGACATTATTGGTATGCGCCCGAAATCCCTGCGAAATTCCGCACGCAGGGATATGATAGCCATTTGCCCAAGCAGCTTCATTAATTTTCTTTGTGAAATCGCTGTTGATTAATTTGATAGCCTGGTCCCAATTTTCCACAAGGAACGGCAGCATAAAGATATAATATTTTTTGTTTGCATTAATAAACCCTCCACCTCGCGTTCCCTGCAAAGCCCCGGTAGCGACCATATCCTGTACTTCGAACTCGGTTCCCAGGACTGCCGAGAAGTAATTTTCCACCATTATCCTGCCATTCGTTCGCTTCTCCAACTGTTCTTTGAAGAAAATCATTGACTGGCTGCGTGGATGATGCTCGGGTTGTGAATTGCTATATCTAAAAATAAAAATTTCATCATTAGATTCGGCACAGACAATACATAAAATTGCAATTAGTAACAGTACTGCAAATATGATTCTTTGCTTATTCATGATTAGTTTGTTCTTATTCAAAATTGGATATCATTGATAATTTTTTGTCGAGTTTTTTCTACCCCTTATACTCAAATTTTCTTTTGAATACGCTTTTTCAATCAATTCTTCAACCTCGCTTACACTCCTATTAATCGGTCCCTCGGCTTCCATTTTCAGACTGGTCACAGCCGCTGCCCAGGTTGTGGCTTTTTCGGGAGAGGCAGTTATTCGTTTGGCAACATACGAACCGATGCACGTATCTCCTCTGCCACTTCGTCCGATCAATTTTTGGGGATAGAATTTTGTCTCATAATCATGACCCTCAGCATGAACTAGCAGACCATCCTTGTGAGTAAGCACCACCTCTTTCGGCCCCCAATCTGAGATGTGTCGTGCTGCGAGTTTGATATCTTTTTTGCCTGTCAGCATTTCGGCTTCCACGGCATCAGTTTTTAAAATATCGATGCAGGAGAGGACTTGCTGTTTTTCAGACCATTCGGCATTTATCAATGTACCATCTTCAGAAATAATTCGAACGAAGCCCTGTGCATCCGCAGCGAGTATCGTATCTTTTTTTCTGATTTCTTTAATCACTTCCAGATCAACTTCTCCACGAGTTGAGGCATTGATGAGGAATGCCTTTGCTTGCAAATCTTTAACCTGATCAGGTATAAAAGATCCCGCCGTGTGCGTGACAGATAAAATGCGCTCGTCTACATTGGAAGTTGGGTAATATAGCCGCATATCAGTCGAATATTTTGTATATGTTGGATAGACATCCACACCCAACTTAATAAGTGCATCTACAACATGAGAATCTTCCTTTGCTAATCGAGTGACTGTGGCTGTTTTCAATCCCATCATGGCAGCGACATGTGCGCCATAATTAAATCCGCCACCATCCACGACTCTCGAACCTGTTTGGGAAACGATATTATCTTTTGTATAATTTCCAATGATGACTATATCATAGCGTTTCAATTTTCCTCTCCTGAATGTTTTATAATTTATTTTAAAGTCAAAAATGAAACGTCTTTGTTCGTCTCACTTTTGACGTCTCACGTTTCACATAGGAAATTAATCACTCACTTTGGCACGCCATAAAGAAGAGGCCAAAATTAGAGAAATGATAGAGGTTCCTATCCAAAAAATTATGGCGTTACCAAAGTCGTAATGTCGAACCTCGTTTACAATAGTTGTCCCTCGTTCAATTAATGAACCGCTAATTCGCTCCTGAAGAGCGGCACCGATATAGCTGAAAACACCGATAAATCCCAGTGCCGCCCCTGCTGCTTTTTTCGGAGCAATATCAACAGCAAATAATCCGCCCAAGGAAGTAACAAGTCCGTTTAACGAAAATCCATACATTACAAATGCGATTGTTAATAAAATTGGATATCCCGGGGGAGTTAAGAAAATTATAAAAAGGGCAATAATTTCCATTATAGCACAGATCAAATTTACTGGGGGACGTCTGGCGTTGAAAAGTTTGTCAGATATAAAACCATAAGCGGCACATCCCACAAGTCCAGCCAGTGGATTGAGCGCCAGTAGACTTCCCGCTTCAATATCAGAATAGCCTTTCGCTTCTTGCAGAAAAAGCATTCCCCAACTGTTAATGCCGTAACGTGTCATATACATAGTCGCACTGGCAAACGCCAGTACCCAGATTGAGGATAATTTGAGGATAGAGAGTTGCGTTTGCCAGGTTGTTTTTGGTTTTTTCGAGCTATCCTCTAGCATTATGCCGTGTTCATTTTTCCAATCTGCTACTGGCGGAAGCCCTAAAGTCTGGGGTCGATCCTGCATAAATAGATACAAGGTAATGGCAACGAAAACGCACAGGACCCCTGGTCCTACAAAACCAGCTTGCCACCCAAAGAATGTAACTAAAGCTGCTGAGCCGACGAAAGTAAGTCCCTCTCCAATCGAATGTCCTGTACTCCAGATTCCGTAATAGCGACCCCGCTCTCTATTGCTAAACCAATTTGATAACGACACAATTCCTGATGGGGCACCAAAACCTTGGAACCATCCATTGAATCCCCAAAGAATCACCCAAAGCCATAAAATAGTGGATCCACCCATTATCATGTTAATTAATGCCGACAGCAGCACACCAGTTGCAAAGAACTTCTTGATATTTGCATGATCCGCTAAAAAGCCGTTGATTAACTTGCCAAAGGCATAACCATAAAAAATAGATGAACCAATGAGCCCTAATTCTGCTGCTGAAAAAAATCCACCGTCTATCAGTGGTTTTTTGACTACCGACAAACCCAATCTGCATGTATAGGCAATACCATAACCGACAGTAATTGACAACATAATGGATAAGCGATTTTTCTTATAGAGTTTATCAACAAGTTGCTTATCCTCAATTAAAGACAGATTTTTACCAGTCGTAAAAAATCGAATAAGATTTTTCATTATTCCTTTTTCAATTCCTTTTGTACCTACATTGATTTTAATTAGTGCTTAAATGAACAAGTTCTTGTCCCCAGTACAAGCTTCTTGTTGTTGTTAAAAACATGAAAATCGCTTATTTCACAGATCAGAAGCTTGTGGCATAACTAATCATGAATTGAAATTCTCAATTAGTCAGCAACTTTAACCCGCCACAAGGTACTTGCTAAAATAAGAGATAGAACTGATGTATCAATCCAAAAAATTATTGGTTTACTGAAATCATAATGTCAGACCTTATTTACAATTGTGGTGTTTTGATGAATTAAAAATCCATTGGTCAATCTTCCAAAGGAATAGGTATAAAAAAATGCTGAACCGATCACGCCCAAATCATCAGCAGAAAAAATTCCTCCATCGATCAGTGGCTTTTTGACAACGGATAATGCTAAGCGACAGGTATATGCAAACCCATATCCGAGTGCAATTGCCAACATGATGGAAATACGATTCCGTTGATACAGTCTGTCAATTTCTGTTTGGTCCTGGATGAGAGGCTTGTCTTTGCCTGTTTGCCAGAAGCGAAAAAGATTCATTAAGGGTAACCTACTTTAAAAATAATTTTTAATCTTGATGGTAATCTCAATACAGTCAATTACATTAGTTAAATTCCAAATCACAAATGATAAATTTCAAATAATTTCCAAAACCGAAATTTCAAATTCCAAACAGTATGAACCAATTCTATTGGTTATTGATGGTTGAAACTTGAGATTTATTTGTAATTTGGAAATTGTTTTTTGGAATTTTGTATCATTATTCCACCTAATTTATTTCGCTAACTTCAACTGGTCGCTTTTCATGATACGATTTAGTTGCAGCCAGACTCACTTTCAAGGCTGCCACGCCATCAACGGCTTTTATCGATGGCTCTTTGCCCTGCAATACATTATTGATAAAATCCTGGATTTGATTCAGATATGCATTTTCAAATCGCTCCATGAAATGGGGAACCACATCGTGGGTGATTCCTTCTTTCGTCATCATCAAAATCGGTGTTTCTCTGAAATAGCCGATTTGAATACTGCCTTTAGTGCCCCAGATTTCAGCCCGAATATCGTAACCAAAAATGGCATTACGACTCAGATTAACGACTCCGACAGTTCCGTTTTCAAAATACATATTTACAATGGCATTATCTATATCACCCAACGGTTTCAGTTCGGGATAAGCTAATGCCCCGCCAACAGCATACACGCTTTTGATGTCTCCCATAAACATTTTCCCAACATCAAAATCATGAATCCCCATATCAGCAATCAGCCCCCCACTCACTTTCGGATCACAGAATTCCACAGGCGGACGGAACGGATCTCGTGATGTTGAAGTTAGCAGGACTGGCGTGCCGATGACATCTGCTTCAATTTTCTTTTTCGCTTCCAGATAACCTCGATCAAATCGGCGCTGGAAACCCATTTGAAAAAAGACACCAGTTCGCTCAATAATTTTCAACATCTCTTTTGCTTCTTCCAATGAAATCGAAATCGGTTTCTCACAAAAAATAGCCTTCCCACTCTTCGCTACATCAACGACAACCTCTTTGTGCGTGCTCGTTGAAGTGATAACCGCAACAGCATCGACTTCCTTATCTGCAATCAAATCATGGTGGGTGTTATACCATTTCGGAATGTTAAATTCTTTAGCAAACGATTCGGCTAGTTTGTCCTGTAAATCTGCCACAGCAACTAAATTAGCATTGGGCACACGTTGGGCTAAATCGATAGCATAGACTTTACCCAGACGTCCCAGACCGATCACGCCCACGTTCAGCTTTTTGACCATATTGTTAGACTCCTTTGAAAAAAATGAGACGATGGAGTCCACTTCGGAAGTGGACTCCATCGTCTTATCTCAATAAATTTCTTTTATCTTCACAGCTCGATTTTCTTTCACCGATTTCATGGCTGCCAGACCAATCATGACGGCTAACAATCCATCCTTTCCTGTGACTGGGGGTATTGTATCATTTTTAATCGATTCAACAAATACCTGCATCTCTTTCAAATACGATTCGGTATATCTCTGCATGAAAAAGTTCAAAGGTAAGGCGGAATGCGTCCCTGATCGGTTCAGGTAAATATGATTATCAGGTGTGTTGTTTTTCACCGTCACCATCCCTTCTGAACCGAACACCTCGACCCGCTGGTCGTAGCCATAAACCGCCTGCCGACTGTTATCAATCGCTCCCATGGCGCCATCCTCAAACGTCAACATGACAATGGCTGTATCCCAATCACCAGCTTTCTCAAACATAGGATCGACCAGGACATTCGCTCTGGCATAAACTTCAGTGACTTCGCTGTTCACTAGATAGCGAGCCATGTCGAAGTCATGAATCGTCATATCCAGGAACAGTCCGCCTGATGATCGAATATATTCTTCTGGCGGCGGCGCAGGATCACGACTGGTAATCCGTAATACATGCGGTTCACCTACTTTTCCAGATTTCACTATTTCATAAACCTTCAAAAAATTGGGATCGAAACGGCGATTAAATCCCACCATTAACTTAACACCATGCTTTTCTGTTGCTTCATTGATTTTGTTTATCTTCTCAATAGATAAATCGATGGGCTTTTCACAGAAAATGTGCTTACCAGCAGCGGATGCTTCCAGAATAATCGGATAATGCGTATTTGTTGGAGAACAGATGGCAATTGCATCAATATCTGGAAGTTTCAGAATTTCTTTGTAATCTGAAAAACTCTTCGGGATGTTGAATTGCTTCGCAACTTTTGCTAACTCATCCGAAAAGACATCTGAAACGGCGACCACTTCAGCCCCGGGGATTCGGTTCACCAGATTTTCGGTATGAATTTTACCGATTCTACCAATACCAATGACGCCAAAGCGAATTTTTTCATGATTCATATTGATCTTCCTTTTTATTTCTTTATAATCAATTTCGGAACCTTTCGAAGGATCCAAACCTTCGAAAGGTTTATTTTACAGATCAACGTTTTCTCTGGTTATTAATTCAATTGTAACGGGAATATACTGTTGAATACTTTCCCCTTTGATAACACGATAGGCATTTTCAATGGCAAGCTTTCCCATTTCATAAGGATGCTGAGCCACAGACGCCTTCATTTTCCCTTCTCGGATTGCATCGCGTCCATCTTTTATCGCATCAAAACCAACGACTACAATTTCTCCTGTTTTTCTTGCTGCTGCTATGGCTTCAATCGCTCCAAGTGCCATTAAATCATTGCAGGCGAATAACGCCTGGACTTCTGGATGTGATTGAAGAATGTTTTGAAATACATTAAATCCCTGGTCCCTTTCCCAGTTAGCGGTCTGAGAGGCAACAACCTCAATACCCGCCACATTATCCACAGCTTTATGAAATCCTCTCAATCGAGCATCACCTGTCTCATGCCCTGGAATTCCTTCGAGAATAGCAACTTTGCCTTGTTCGCTTAGCTGTGCCACCACATATTTCCCTGCGATTCGACCACCTTCAAAATTATCAGAGCCAATGTAAGTCACAACTTTACCGTCAGCCTCGGCTAATGTGGCTGAATCGATACGGGTATCGACAGTTAATACAGGAATCCCTGCTTCATTGGCTTTAACAATTACTGGAACAAGTTCCCTGGAGCCACTGGGCGCCACGCAGATCGCATCGACTTTCCTTTGAATCAAATTTTCAATAATCTGCATCTGCTTTTCAACATCGACTTCTCGTTCGGCTGCCTGAACGATTAAATTGATGTTTACTTTTTTAGCTGCATCTTCTGCTCCTTGCTGCATATCAATAAAAAAAGGATGGTTCAATGTTTTCATGACGATGGCAATGGTTGGTCTTTTAATAGCTGTCTTTTCTGATCGCTGACAGTTAAAAAACAATATAGCTGGCAAAATCATGAAAATAGTCACAATCAATACATATTTTTTCATCGTTACTTATCCTCCATTTTTGAAATTAACTCCTTTGCTTTTTTAACGTCATATCCACCAACACGGCAATAATGATCACTGAACCGATAACAATTTGTTGAATAAATGAAGAGACACCCAACAGATTTAGCCCATTTCTTAGCACGCCCATTATAAAAGCTCCAATCAGAGTTCCGATAATTGTTCCTTGACCACCCATGAGACTGGTTCCCCCGATGACAGTTGCTGCTATAGCATCCAATTCATACATAATCCCAGCAATAGGTTGGGCAGAATTGAGACGCGCTGTGAGAATAGCCGCTGCCAATCCACTTAACATGCCGCAAAGTCCGTAGACCGTAGTTTTGTAGAACTTGACATTCACTCCTGACAAAATCGCAGCTTCCTCATTCCCACCGATAGCAAACGTGTATCGACCTAACTTTGTTCGTGTTAGGATAAAATGAGCAACTATGTAAACCAGCACCATAATGATAACGGGCGTGGGAATATGAAGAATTTCACCTGTTGCCAGAAAACGGAATGATTTTGAAAATCCAGAGACTGGTCTGCCTTGCGTAGAAAGGAGCGCTGCGCCACGGGCAACGCTCATCATACCCAAAGTGGAAATGAACGGGGGAAGTCGGCCATGTGTGATTAACAATCCATTAACCAAACCACATAAAAAACCGACCGCCAGCCCGAACACAATTGCGATAGGGAGAGGGATGCCGAGATGTATCATCTTTGCCAATACCACTCCAGAAAAGGCAAGGATGGATCCCACCGACAAATCAATACCAGCAGTAATGATAACAAAGGTCATGCCCACAGCAATGATAGCGTTGATGGATGTCTGCTGGGCGATATTTAACAAATTCGAGACAGTTAAAAAGAAAGGTGTTAAAATCCAGAGCGCGCAACATAAAACAATCAGTCCGATTAATGTACCAAACTGTCGCCCATAATGTAATAAAAAATTTTTCGTCTCCATATTATTCCCCTAACGCGCACTGCAAAATCTTTTCTTGCGTTGCTTCTTCGGCAAGAAATTTGCCTGCGATCCTACCCTGGTGCATCACTAAAATTCGGTCGCTCATTCCCAAAATTTCAGGTAAATCTGATGATATCATGATAATCGCCACACCTTCTGCGACCAGTCGATTCATTAATTGGTAAATCTCAACCTTCGAACCCACGTCGATACCTCGAGTGGGTTCATCAAAGATAAAAATATCGGCTTGTGAGCAGAGCCACTTACTCACAACGACTTTCTGTTGATTCCCTCCGCTTAGAAACATCACTTTCTGATTCAGACTGGGGGTTTTAATTCGCAGTTCTTTGACGTATCGATTGGTAGCCATATTTTCCTCATGCCTATTTACAATGCTAAATTTTGAAAACCGCTCTATACTGGGCAGGCAAATATTTTCTTTAATCGAGAGGTTTAGGACTAATCCCTGTGATTTCCGATCTTCGGTGAGAAATGCGATCCCCAAATTGATGGCGGCACGTGGTGATTTGATATTTTGAGATTGCCCTTTAACATAAATTTTCCCAGAATCGATTTTATCAACGCCAAATATTACCCTGGCTAATTCTGTTCGTCCTGATCCTAACAGCCCAGCGATCCCCAAAACTTCACCCTGAAACAGGGAAAGGCTGATATTGTTTAATTCATCTTTTTTATTTAAATCTTCGACACGGAGGAGTTCTTCTTCACGTTTTATTTTTTGTTTGGGAAATTGCTCCTTCACCTCTCGATTCACCATCATGCGAATCAATTCTGACTTTGTGACTTTGCAAATTTCCTGAGTGCCAATATATTTTCCATCTCGCAAGACCGTAACTCTATCTCCAATCTGAAACAGTTCTTCTAATCGATGGGAAATGTAAATGATGGATACGCCCTTATTTTTCAATCGCTGAATTGTAGCAAAAAGCTCTTCGATTTCATGCTCTGTTAAAGCAGAAGTCGGCTCGTCCATAATGAGAATTTTCGCATCCAACGAGAGTGCTTTGGCAACCTCGACCATCTGCTGCTGGGCTATGCCCAAATCTTTGACCAAACTACGGGCACTGATTTCAACTCCTAAATCAACTAAAATTTTTTGAGCTGCTTCATACACTTGTTGCCGATCAATGATTCCCAGAGCCAGGACTGGTTCTTGACCGAGAAAGATATTCTCTCCAACAGCCAAATGCGGAATGAGGTTGAACTCCTGATAAATAGTACTAATACCAAGTTCTTTCGCATGTTTGGGATTCCTGATTTCAATTTCTTTACCTTCCAGAAAAATTCGACCGCTGGTCTTTTGATAGGCGCCACTCAGAATCTTCACCAGAGTGGACTTGCCAGCTCCATTCTCACCAAGAAGAATATGCACCTCTCCTTTGCGAAGCCCGAAACGGACATCGTCCAAAGCAACGACTCCAGGGAAAGTCTTAAGGATATGATGCATTTCGAGAACGAGATTGCTATTCATAACGAGATAAAAACTTGATAAAGATAAATGATAGGCGTGCTATTAATTTTGTGATTAGAGAAAAAAGAGTTAGAAAGATATTTATTATTACAATTCTGCATTGATGATTTTTTGAAAATTTAGAACATGAAAATTAAACAATAATTTTGAAAAAGTCAAGTTTTTAGTTCGCTGCGATTCATGTCATTTTATCGAACTATTTTGAAAATTTTCTCATATTAAGAATTGTCTTTTCAGCAGCCGTATCAGGATCGGGTATCGGCATTATCTCGGCTGAGATGAATCCCTGGTAATTAATTTCAACCAAAGTATCAATGATCTTTCTGAAATCAATATGCCCCGCTCCTGGATACCAGCGATTCGAATCGGCAACATGAAAATGGAATAGCTTATTTCTGGCAGAAAAAATACTTTCGATGATTGATGGTTCTTCGATGTTCATGTGAAAAGTATCGAGGAGTAGTCCAACATTTTCCGATTTGATTTTATCTAAAATTTCCAATCCTGACTGAACCGTATTAATTAGGTCTGTCTCATAGCGATTTAAAGGCTCAATTGCGATTTTAACCGATTCATTTTCAAAGGCACATTCCTTTAAGGCTTCGATCATCAAACTTTCTGCGTTATCTTTGCTCATATTTGATCCATATTTTCCACGCACCAGGCCAATAATGACGACGGCATCTAAATCATTTGCCAGTTTAATATGTTTTTTGATACGTTCTATGCCTTTGCTACGAACCAATTCATCTGGATGGGTAAAAGACAGCCCCTCCTCGCCATACACCTGACCAGTGCCAACGGCTGGCACTGGCAGACTATTTTTTTTGAGAAGATTAATTAATTCAGACAAATTAAGATAATCGGGATCACGCACGGCTAATTCCACTCCATCATAGCCCAGCTTTTTAATCTTGGCAATATTTTCAGCCAATTTTCCTTTGTATGCCAGGGCATTGAATGAGGCTGGTTGCGTTGAAAGTACGATACTTAATTTCATGTCTACAATCCCATTTTTTGAATTGCAAAAATTGGACGCCAGCCATCGGTAAAGGGCTCTTTCAAATATGGTTCCATTTCTTTTTCAGTGCGCATCGTTGTTTTTTCAATGGGTGGAAACTTTCCTGGAGGAAAAGCTTCTCGAATTTCGTCATGGACAAGCGTAAGATAAGACAGGATAGCAGCAATCGTCCTTCTTGCCTTTTTCGCATCGCTTACGGTTGGTTTACCAACGACTCCTTCTGGGATCGAACCCATTTCGATGGGAAAATGTCCCTGTCCTTCTGACCATTTGCCGGGTCTGGCAAAAGGATCAACAGCCTTATCAAAATGTCCATCGGGTAAGTAGCCTTCCACGGTTGTCTCTTCGGCTAATTTCATATCCACATATTCTGGTGCGAGCAACAGCATCACCGAAGTTTCTGCCTCATCCGCATGAACAAAATTTGTATCCCAATCGCCGCCTCGTTCTTTCGTTCTGAAAAATTCACGAACTGCCCGATGCCAGTCAATCACACGAAAGATTCCTGGTAGGTTCCAGGTTTTCTGTAGTTCCTGAATGGCAGCTTCCAGCAACCATTGGTGTCCATGATTGTTGATGATAATAATCTTCCGAAATC
>JABAOC010008373.1_pt1 | contig 39899 bp, 33 predicted proteins | sample 7062161 | NCBI WGS metagenome assembly JABAOC01 (sample SAMN14538625, study PRJNA623070) | marine sediment metagenome | biome: marine biome [ENVO:00000428]; feature: marine pelagic biome [ENVO:01000023]; material: deep marine sediment [ENVO:00002113] | place: India: Gulf of Khambhat ... | reverse complement strand
TCTCTCTTCATATTTATCATAATATAGAGGGTCTTATAACTGAAAAAGAAAGATATAATAACTCTAGTCAAAATATAAGATCACTTATAATACCGCAAGATTCCTCAACAGGAGATGTAATAGAATATATATACTTGTTATCAGATGTTTAAATTAAATTAAAGGGCGGTTATACTTCTGAATCGAAACATCACTATAGTTGGATTAACATCTTTATTCATCTTGTCAACATTGGTTCCTAATAGTTTGGGGTATAATGTAAAAACAACTATTAAAAATGAACAAGAATCAATATCATCAAGTAATGAAGGTCCACTGGGTGAATGGCCAGACTTTACCCCTATTGGTTTCATTACAGCTCCGCACCCTGATTATCCTGAATATCAGACACACCTTTATGGTGACTGGGGAGGTATTGTGGGTGAGGAGTTCATTTTTCTTCAGGACAACATGATAAAGCTACTGTACCACAGCTATCATGAAACATATATGACTAATCATCCACACCAAGAAGANNAGGCTACGATCCAGAAACAAAGATCAAATACACACCCTTAGTTAAACCTGGAGGACCTAATCCAGGTCCTGCATGGGAACACACCGATACACCGGGTTATATCCAGCACCCAATTACCGGAGAGCATCTACTTTACAATACTGTGAGACCTGGTACAAAGTATCTACATCCTGAATGGGAGGGTCTACCAGGATGGGAAGGTGCTATTCAAGTGTCGACCAGTGAGACCCCACCTACAATAGGTGTTCCTTTCGAGCAGACATACGAGAACATTCTTATCGCTGAGTATTGGTGGGAGCAAGGCTGGAATCAGAACGGTGTCATTAAAGGAGGACTATCCGAACCAACGCCTGTCTGGATTCCTCACCTTGGTACCAATGGTATTGTGCGCCTTTTTTATCGTGGACTACATGGCTCACCGAGCTCCTACTGGAATTGGCGGATCTCATATGCAGATAGCGAGGATGGTAAGACCGATTGGACAAAGAATCCAATACCGACTTTTGATCCGTCGGACCCGAATAATCCTGCTTATCAGTGGACACTACCCTATCCAGAGGGTTTTTCCTTTCGAGGTGCTTGGCAAGCCCATTGTACAGGTGATGTGCGAGCTGATGGAGTTCACATGGTCTTATGTGTCTCGAACCAAAACTATGCAGGCTTTGGACACATTGCCTACTACTGGTCACCCGACTGGGGTGATACCTGGATTGGTCATCCTGACAATCCTATTATCGCACCAGGTCAGTTCCCTGAAGGTGTACCGCCAGAGGGTTTTCAGCGGACACCAACCCTATTAATTGATGAGAAATATGAAAGATACATCCTCGCTTATAACGCTGGACATGACATAAATCAGAAATGGAAAAGACGCACCTATCTAGCCATAGCTTCACGTCCATTTAATCCTTCACCAGATATACCTATCCTTACGGGTCCTAACTCTGGAATAAGAGGACGAACTTATCCTTATAATGCTAGCTCAACTGATCCAGATGGAGAAAATATATATTATTGGTTTGATTGGGGAGATGATACAAATACTGGGTGGATTGGACCTTTTTCTTCTGGAAAAACAATTATAGAATCTCATGCTTGGGATGAAATTGGGGAATATAACATTAAGATAAAAGCAAAAGATGAATATAATGAAAGTGAATGGTCAGAACCATTTACTGTGATAATTAGTAATCCGCCTAAAGCACCAGATATAAACGGTCAAAATAAGGGAAGTCCTGGTATCTCTTACGAGTTCGGTTTTACTTCAACAGATCCTGATGGTGAAGATATTGGAGAATATATTATTAATTGGGGTGATGGTAATCCAGATAATATCATCATGGGTCCTTTTAGTTCTGGGGAAGAGGTAAAAGTAAGCCATATCTGGAATATTAAGGGTAAATTTATTATCACTGCAAAAGCTAAAGATATTAATGGTGTTATTGGTCCAGAGGCAACATTGCCTATTAATATACCTAGAAACAAAACAAACATTAATTATTATTTGTTGAAATTTTTAGATATTCTACCAATATTGCAGAGAATGTTATTATTGTTGAATTAGTAATTTAGTAGTAACCCAGATATATTCTATCTATTTCTTTTTTCTTTATTTTTGGATATAAATAACTACATTTCTACTTAATATAAAAGAAAGGAAAAGGAGTTTAATGAGATGAGGACTTAAATTTGATTTGAGCCAAATTTGGCTTTTAATCCAAAGTTTTCCTTCCAGTTGGTATAGATGAGGTTAGCTAAGTTCATTTTATTTTTTAGTCTTTAGTAGACAAAGAGATACAGAAATGTTGTATTCTTTCCTCACTATAATATATTAAATCATAAAGGGACCTTACAACCGCAAAAGAAAGATTTGTAAGCTCAGGCATCTATATAAGATTGTTCAGAATCCCATATAACAATGAATAGTGATATTTAAATATCAATAAACAGATGCAGATATGTAGATAGAGGGAGGCATCTATGAACGGAAAATCTATCCCATTTATTATAATATCTCTTTTAATAAGCTCTGCATTTATACCAATAACTCTCGGATTTAATGTCAAGGTTTCAAAAGTTAGGCAACCATCTATTCTAAGTAATGGAAAAACTTTATATGTTGGTGGAAGTGGACCAGATAACTACACAATGATACAGTATGCGATAAATGATGCAGTGGATGGTGATACAGTATTTGTCTATGATGAATCATCGCCTTATTATGAGAATGTGATTGTTGATAAATCAATTAGTCTTATAGGTGAAAATAAACTGACAACTTTTATCAATGCACGTAGAGACGGTAGTGTTATTTCTATTTTTTCAGATTGGGTGTATATTAGTGGTTTTACAATTCAGAATTGCGGTAGAATACATCCTAATGCAGGGATTTACGTCAATGAAGTTAGTCATACTTTTATTGTGGATAATATCATTTCAGATAATAATTACTATGGTATTCTACTCAGTAAATCTTTATTCTCAAATATCTCAAAGAATTTGATTACTGAAAACAATGACATTGGAATCTATGATATAGGTGAACACGGAATAGGAAATAACACAATAACATGGAACATTATCACATACAACTATGTAGGAATCAGAATGGACCATTCCGCTTATAATATCGTGACCAATAATTCTATAGTTTACAATAAGCAATATGGTATCTTTGCTGAAGGTGCTCATGATTTATTATTTCATCATAACGACGTTATTAATCCATATTTGAATGCATTTTCCAATAGTAAAGATAACAGCTGGGATAATGGGTATCCATTAGGAGGGAACTACTGGTCAGATTATGACGGGATTGATAATTACCATGGACCAAATCAGGATATACCTGGTTCAGATGGAATAGGTGATACACCATATACAAACTTTTATGAATGGGAACGAAAGGATCATTATCCATTAATGAGTCCATGTCTAGGATTCTATGCAGATCCAAATGATTCAGGTTTATATAAGGGAGAAATCGATGAAATGATAAGTTTTATTGGTACCGCTCATGGTGGTATTCCACCCTATAATTATCATTGGGATTTTGGCGATGGTACAACTTCCGATGAGCAAAATCCTGTACATGCATATAATGCAGCAGGTTTTTATAGAGCAGAATTGACTGTAACCGATATAAATGATATTGGTTCCAATAGCTATGCTACTGTTAGAATTAGTCATCCAGCTCATTCTTATCTCTGGGCAGATGATGATTATAATGAGTCCACCTCAGGATGGGGATATGACCATTTTGACAGTGTTCATAAAGCAGTAGAGGTTTCAGGAGAGTCAGGAACTGTATTTGTTTATAATGGTTACTATTATTCCAATTCTGGAGGATACCCGATAGGATATAGTCCTAAGGATATTAGTGATAATATTGTCATTGATAAAACTCTAATTCTATATGGGGAAAATAAAGAGACCACTATTATCGATGGACAAGGATACGGTAGTATTTTCAGAGTTATTTCTGATAATGTTGTCATTGAAAGTTTTACACTTCAGAATGCAGATTGTTGGTTGGCTGTCGGAATATTGGTAAGCTCCTCTACTTCTGGACATACTTTTTCTAATAACATTATTCGCAACCTTGATTACGGTATTTTTCTTGGTGGCTCAGATAAAAATATTATTTATGGTAATTCTATTGTTGAATGTGAGATGGCTGCATTGTGGTTAGATACCTCTGATTATAACAATATTTATAGGAATGAAATTGCAAATAACGAATGGCGAGGGATATGTATATTTATGGGTTATTCAAACAGAATTTATGAAAACAATTTTATTAATAATCCAAGCAATGTTGATTGGGCTGATACTTTATCGAAATATATTAGATATCCGTTATTAAGAACTAAATGGTCCCGTAATTATTGGGGTAGACCGCTACTTGGTCCAAAGTTGATTTTAGGTTTACTTGCTTGGATTATCGGTGAAGATCCTTATTTTTGGATTATACCTTTTCCTTGGTTTCAGTTTGATTGGTTTCCAGCCAAAGAACCATATGATATAGGAATTTAGATTAAACCCAGATATATTATATCTATTTCTTCAATTCGCCTAAGACAAAAATAAATTCATTTTAACCTCATAAAAAAGTAAAGAGAAGTTATTTAATGAGATGAGGACTGGAATTTGATTTGAGCAAAATTAGCCTTTTAATCCAAAGTTTTTCCTCTAGTTGGTGGTGATGAGCTCTGCAAATCTCATGACCTTGCTTAGGAAAAATCATTTTAGGTTGTAACCAATTTTGGAGTTAGGTGACCTTAGGAGACATATAAGTTGTATCTATAACAAAGGTGTTATATAGTATAAAAAAAAGAAAAAATAGGAGAATACTTATAGTTTTATTATCCCAGTCCTTACAGAAATATTTTTAGTATCTGGAACAAGTTAGTAAAACGAGTAAATAAAATCCATAATGGATTGTTGGTTGATATTTTAGATCTTGGTATATTAACTGTAAGAGTGGCTTCATCACTTTCGAGACCATATCCATCTATAACCTTTGCCTGAATCGTATATTCCCCTGAATTACTCCAAGTATGATCTTTTGTAATTATTGTATCTAAATGAAATGGTCCAATTATTTCTTCATCTCCATCACCCCAATCAACACGACAAACTGCTGGTTCCGTAAAAGGGTCTGATCCTGGACCAAAATTTTCATCTGCTAGAGTAAATTCATATTCATTTTTAACACCTGGTTCTCCTGTTAAAGGACCGATTATTGATTTTATTACCGCATGATTGTTCCATTTATGTGGTTCAACCCATGGACCTTTATCAAGTCCTGTTTGAACAAAATCGCCCATTATTTCATATGGTATTTCTCCGATTCCATCGCCATTCATATCTGATCCTTCATAATCATCCCAATAATTACCACCAAATGGATACAAATAATCCCATATGTTTTCTCCCTCTTTATCTTTTACATTATACCAAACATTGTTTATAAAATCATTATGATAAATCCAATTGCTCTTTGATTGTTGCCAAATAAACATACCTGCTCCACCATTGTTTTTAATAATATTATGATGAATGTAGTTATTATTTGAGGAATCATGTAAATAGATTCCAGTTGCTCCATTTTCTTCTAAAAGATTCCAGCTTATAAAATTATAATTAGATGTAATATCTACTGCTGCATCCTCCTCGCTAGTTCCACAGTTTTGTATAACAAAACCTGAAAGTCTGGTAAAAGGTTCATTTATAATTACTACGGATCCACCATTATAGTCTAAAACTGCTTTTCTTTCATCACAAAAGGGACTTTTAAAGATACTAGAAATATCAAGATTTTCCTTATCTATTATCAGCTGTTCATTATATAAACCGTCGATAACCCATATTTTATCACCAGGATCTGCATTAATAATTGCCTCAGATATTGTTTGAAAAGGATGCTCTTTTGATCCATCTCCACCTGAAGACGCGTCGTCATCTACATACCATTCGTGAGTAGATAATGGATTAATAACGAAAAAAACTACTCGGTAAACATCGTTTTCTGGATTGTCATCAGACCAAACAGATAAAGTTTTAAATCTAGGGGAGTCTAAACTAAAAGTCGCTCGATATTCTCCTTCGTAATCATAGACCACATCAAAGAATGATTCTACCCATACGTCAGGGTCGAGATCATATGGTCCTTTTCCACCAGAATCAACTTCAGTCCACTCGTTATCATCATACCTCTCCAAATAAAAGTCTAAATCAACCAAAGCAGAAAAATCTCCATTGTTTTGAACTGTCACAAAAAAATTATCTTCTCCAATATTACGTGTTTCTCCATTTAAAATATCTGTTGGGATTCCGACACCAACATCAAAAAATTCATTGGAGTTTGTTTTATGTTGTTGATCTTCAATAGAGATTTTATAGCTTAAACTTTCACCTGTTACTTGAATTGCAGCACCTATTACTAAAATACCTAAAAAAATACCAATTAATTTATTTTTCATGATTTCCCTCTTAATTTTACATAAATAGTATAAAATAAAGTAATTTAAATATAACCCAAAAATAAAATATTTTTTTATATTGATATAACTTTGAAATTACTACTAAATGTAACTAAAAAATTTAAAAAGAAAAAAGAGGAATATTATTCTTGAATAACTTTTATGGTTGGTTTCATTATATACTTATCACTACCTGTTTTATGAACTGACTCATTAGCATCGAAGTCTAAGGTGAGAACTGTAATATTATTTTCATAAATCCAGAATGATTTTATCAATTTGACTTTGCTTGATGATATTGTCAGGTTATGTTCTTCAATTTCTCCACTATTATTAATTATAATTATCGCTTGCTCAATTGTTAATCGTATTTGTGTATATTTTCCTGCAGAAAGGTTTTTTTCGCCTAATAATTCAGTAACGTTTTGTAGTCCTATTAAATCAAATGTTTGTGAATAGTTTGCTATTGTATACCATCCTGCTTCAGAGTCAACATCTTCATCATCTACTCCAATTTTAGCTATGGCTTCATCCCATGCAGTTGCACTTGTATTGTCAGTAACTGTTAAATTTACAGTATAAACACCCTCTTCCGTATAACTGTGCTCCGGGCTCTGTTCATATGATATATTACTATCACCGAAATCCCAAGACCAGTTATATGGTTCTTCACCTCCACTAGCAGTACCCACAAATTGAATATCTTCGCCGACTGAACCTTCATAATCACCATGTGCATCTGCTGTAAAACCTTCATTATTGTTATCATCTTCATTTTCATCACCGTCTTCATCTTCATCGTTTGCCCCTGCTTTGTGAACTTCCACCATTGAAATAGTTACATTTGCATGTAATATATCTAAATCTCCAGGTTTATCAGTTATTTGCAGACGAAGCGTTCCTTCACCTATTTCAACTTCATCTTCCTTTTTTTCCTCAACACATCCACTTACAAGCATTAGTAAAAATGCTATCATACATACAGAAAATATTTTTAGGTTCATATGGACCCCTCACCAACATGTTAACGATTTCTTTTATAAAAACTAATTCATTTTTAAAATTCATTCTTGATTATTAAATGAGATATCAAAAAACAATATAATTTATATTGTATCTTTTTTGTTAAAAACCATAAATCAATAATCTATTTAAATTATATTTCTTAGTATCATAATACGTCTAAGAATATGAAACAATTTTATCGCTAGTATTATTATTTAATTTTAATTAGTAAAAAATTTCAAACTGTTATTTTTCCACATAAGATTTATATAATTTGTCCTTCAGAATCGTATTTATTTAAAAATTCATTAGGATTTGATAGTTATGACATGGGAATGTTTAATCTGTGGATCATATTTTAGAAAACCTGAAGGACAAATAATACCAAATTGTCCTAATTGTAATAATAAAAATGTAGTTTTTTTCCAATATATAGGCGAAAATTTTTAATTATATTTTATATAAGAATCTCCTAAATTAAGGTTTTTTCGTCATTTGTCGATAAAAAATCACTATAATTATTTAAAGAAGATTATAATATATTATTGTATAAAATTTATGAGATAATTTAGTAGAGAGGAAAAGCAATGATACCAATATATCACTGTAGAAACTGTAAAACAAATTTTATGCTTCCATTAGAGCTGAGCAATGGATTAGATATTACAATTTTTGTATGCCCAAAATGCAAGAGCAATAATTGGGGAAAAATAGCTGTATAAACTAAATACTCTTAATCTTTATTTTTACTCTAATTTAATATTGCTTAATCCATCTTCATTTTCTGTTACAAAAATAATGTTTTCCATATCGTTTTTAACATCATCTACATGAGTAATCAAAAAAATCTGTCTAAATTTAGAAGTAAGTGAATTAAGTGCTTTCATAATGTTTTGACGTCGATAAATATCCTGTGAACCAAAGATTTCATCAAGAATAATAAAATTAAACACGCCACCTGCCCGCTCAGTAATAACCTCTGATATTGCAAGACGTAAACAAAGATTGACCAAATCTTCTTCTCCTCCAGAAAAACGTTCAATTCCAAAAGCTGTCCCATTATCATAAATTAAAAGATTGTAATTTTCATCCAGCTCAAGTTCTCTATATTTTCCATCTGTAAGTCGTTCAAAAAAGTCAGATGAATAAGATGATAGTGTTGGACGAATCCTAGATATTAAATGCGTTCTAAAACCAGACATAACATCTGAAAGCATTCCAAGATGCTGACTTAAAAGCTTTTCTTCTTTAATTTTGTTTTGATATTTTTCAAGTTCAGAAATATTTTCCTTGAAACTTTCAATTTTTTGCAAAATCAATTTTTTAGAGCTTTGCTTTCTTTCAAAATCGATTTTTAAGTCATTTAGTTCATCTTTTTTACTGTCTAGTATAGTTAATGCACTCTGATATTTTTTATAATAAATATTTTCTTGAGAAGATATTAAATCAAACTCTTTTAAATCAAATTTAAGAACCTTTAATTCCTTGTATCTTTTTTCCTTATTTTTTAAATCATATTGTTCTTTTATTAGTTCAACTGTAATGTTGTTAATGGTTGTTTCAATTCGTTCTTTTTCCCGTAATTGAGTCTGTAAATAATTCTTCTTTTTTTCAAAAGCAGATTCCTCACGAGTAACTTTTTCTTTTTCTTCTTCAATAGCTTTAAGTTCCTTTAAAAGTGAATTAACATTTTTTTTATTTTTAGATTTTTCACCCTCAAAATTTGTCAAAAGATTTTTATATTGATCTGCAAGAACTCTTTCACAAGTTGGACATTTTGCATCGGGACCAATCTTTTTAATTTTATTTTCTTTGCATTCTAGTTCTCTGATATCTTCTTTCAGCCTATAAACTAGTGTCTTTTTTTGTTCAATTTTTTTGACAAATTCTTCAATTTTTTTATCTACTTCCTGTAACCTTTTTTCAGAAGATTTAATATCACTATCCAAATTTAAAAACGTCTTAAGTCTTTTATTCTGATTATCAATTGAGTCCTGTCTTTCAGAGATTTTGTTTTTAAGAATTTTAATTTCGCTTTCAAGTTTTTCTTTTTCTTCAAAAATTGTTTTTTTCTGGACTAATTTTTCCTTTTTATCCTTTATTTTTTCATAATCAGATTTACTAGTTTGAAGTTTTTTATCTAAAGCAATAATTTCGTTATTAAAAATTAGAATTTTCTGATTTATCTTTTTAATTAATGATTCATTTTCATTTTTTTGTTTTTCAAAATTTTTTATTTCATCTTTGTATATTTTGATTTTATCTCTACCCTTTTCATCAGTAAGATCTTGATTTAATTTTTCTATTAAGGAATCTTTTTCTTTTTTATCTGATTTTATTTGTTTTATAACTTCGTCAAGTGAATCAATTCCAAGCATCCTAAGAATCAATGGTCTTCTTTCACTTGCAATCATTGTAGAAAGAGCATTAAGCTCTTTTTGTTTTGCAAAAATACTAGTATAAAAAGATTTGAAATCCATTCCAAGCTTCTTTTGAACAAATTTGCTGACAGTTTCAGCGCTTGTTGCTGCAATTTTTCCATCAATTGTTGCAGTAGCTGTAACTGCAAGGTTTTTTCCATGCATCTCACGAACAATCCTATAATTTGAATCTTCAAAAAAAAATTCAAGCTCGCCGCGGCATGGATCTGAAGATATTGTTCTAACACGCTTTATTTCATCTGCTGACGTTCTTGCAGCAACAGAACCATAAAGGACCCATGCAATCCCTTCAAAAATAGTTGATTTGCCAACTCCGTTAAGTCCAACAACACCTGTAACTCCATCTGGAAACTCAATTGTTACATCTTTGAATTTTCTAAAGTTTTTTAGTTTCAGGTTTTTTAGTATCATTTGCCTTCTTCTCTTGCTTCAATTTTTTCAATATAACCAATACCAAGGTCTAGAAGAATTCCTTTTTCTTTTATGTCTTGGTTTTCAAGAAATTGTTTAAATTCATTTGAAAGCGCCTCAATTTTAGATGTAGCAGCTGGCCTTGACTCTGTATCCTTGATTACATTCGCCTTTATTTCATAATGAACTGCATCAGAACTTATTTTTCTTATTTCCCCAAAATCAAGACTTCTATAGATGTGAGAAGGAATTTCATTAAGAGTTATTCGAAATGTTTTAGCTTTTGGATCTATATCTTTTACAGATTGTCTTATATTTTCCATTACTTCTTCAAGTTTCAGATTTACACACTTTATAGGTTTTAGATCTATCATATTTCTTACTTTAAGATCAATAAAGGAAGTTTTCAATTTTCCTGATCCAACTTCAGCCTCAATAAATCCTTTTTTATCAGGTGCATCAGTAAATGTAAAACGTTCTGTAGAACCAGAATAAAATGCATTGTTTGCAAGTTTTGAATACTTGTGAAAATGACCAAGGGCAATATAATCAAAATCTTTTGAAATAACGTTTGCAGGAATAATTTGTTCATTAAATTCATTCATACTAAATATTTTTATACCAGTGACAGAGCCGTGTGATACAAAAATATTGAAATCTGCAGTTGAATCAGGTTTTAATTTATTCATTTCTTTTTCAAAATGTTTTTTTAATTCACATTGTGGGATTGCATGAATCGTTATTCTTTGATTATCAATTTTTAAAGATAACTTTTCATATTTTGCATTATAAATAGGAAAAACTTGCTCAACATGATCAAATATGCTAAGAATATGACCTGTTTCTTTGAGTTTAGGATGTTCATGATTTCCAGCAATAATTACACATGGTATTTTTGCATCAGAAAGCTTTAATATTTGATCTAAGGCAAATGTAATCGCTCTATTATTTGGTCTAACTGAATCAAATAAATCACCTGCATGGATAATTAGATCTGGTTTTGTTTTTATTGCATAGTCAATAAATTGTTTAAAAGCATTATATGTGTCTATCTCACGTTGATTTATTCCATCTACTGTTACCTTACGGTAGGCAGAATAGCCAAGATGCGTATCAGCAATATGTAAAATTTTCATATCTATTTCTTTTGTTTTAACTTTTTAGAAACAATATCACACACAATTGTCACAACATCTAGAGTTGGTGCAATAGGTGGTGCATATGCTGTTTCAAGTTTTTTAAAAGTTTCAACATCAAGGTGTCCCAAAATTGCAGTTGAAAATGTGTTAATGCGCTGAGCAGCATTTTCACCAACTGCCTGAGCAGCTAGTATTCGTCCATCTTTTTGATTAACAGTAACTTTTATTGTAATAGGTTTACCACCTGGAAAATAATCTGGACGGGAAAAACCATTAAATCTGCCTGATACAGTGGAAAAGTCAGATAAATTTTTATTAATGGGACCAACTCCCGCTATTTCAAGATTAAAAAATTCAGAGGTTCTAGATAGCAAAACACCATTTAAAAAATTGTAGCTTCCACCTGCAGCATTTATTCCAGCTGAAATTGCCTGTCTTACAGCAATACTTCCAAGACCTATCAAAACAGGTTTATTTGTAATAAAATCAATATATTCTGTACAATCACCTGCAGAATAAACATTTTTTACAGTTGTTTCAGATTTATCATTTACAATAATTCCTTTAGTTTCACCTATTTTACATCCGATATTCTTTGCAAGACTAATGTTAGGTTTTGCACCAACCGCAACTATCAATAAATCAGTTTCAATTTCTTTTTCCTCATCGGTTTCCCTATTTTTAATACAGATTTTACTAATTTTTCCATTTTTATTATTAATTTTTGTAGCAAGATGATTTGTAAAAATTTTAACATGTTGTGATATTTTTTCAAAAATTATCTTTGAAATATCTTCATCTAGAGTATTTGCTAAAATATTTGGTAAGGCTTCAACAACTGATACATTCATTTTCTTCTTACTAATATTATCAGCCATCTCAAGACCAATGAGCCCTGCCCCAACAATCGTTGCATTCCCATCTTTTTTAATGTAAGATGATATATTTAATGCATCATCAATTGTTCTAACAGCAAAAACTCCTTTGATAATTCTACCATTTTCATATAAATTCTTAATAGGTGGAAAAATTGGATTTGCACCAGTGCAGATAATTAGGGAATCGTATTTTTTTTCAATTTTTTCATTTCCTTTATTTGCTAAAACAATACCTTTTTTTATATCAATCTTTTCTACAGTTGTATCAAGGAATAGTTCAATATTTGCATTTTTAAACCAATCTTTTGGAAATTCAATTAGATCGGTTTTTTTTGGAATTATTTCAGATATTGTATATGGAAGGCCACATTTTGAATACTGTGGATATTTGTCTTTTTCAAAAATAATAATTTCTGCTTTTCTATCTGTTTTTCTTGCAAATTGAGCAGCTGTTCCACCTGCAGCACCACAGCCAATTATTACAATTTTTTTACCATTACTCAAATAGACCCCTGTTTTAGTCAAATAAAATTGTTTTTTAATGTTTTTGATTTGATTATTCAAAATTTAATCTGAAACGCACAAAAAGAACGATTAACGCAATTATTAAAACAAATATTAAAAAATATAGAACTGTACTATGTTCATCGATATTTATTATAACAGATTTAACATCTTCATTTATTTCTTGACCTTTTATTAACGCATCAGCTTCAATAAAAGATTTTTCTAATGTTTCAAAACCCTTATTATATTGGCCGTTTATCACAAGATTTTGCCCTTCATTAAATTTTTTTAATGAATGGGTTATTTCTTTTCCAAGATTATCTGCAGCTTTTATTCTTGAATCACAAATGTCAAAGGAAATATCTTTTAATCTTTGTTTGATTATTTGTGTTCCTGAAATTTTTTCCAATTCAAAAAGCGCATTTTTTATATTTTCAAGAGTTTCTAAATAATTTTCTTCCCAAATACTATCAATTGCATTTAGCACCTTTTGCTTATTTGTTATTTTATCAATATCTTTCCAAATCTGTTGAGTTAAATAGGCTTGTTTCTGCATACTCATATCAATTGTTGTTAAAAATTCAGATATATCAGTGTCATTTAAGATGTATTCAATTGATATTTTTTCAATTTTATCTGTTTCATTGATAAATACTCTTTCAACTCTATTGAAACTATTTATCAACTCATCGTGGTCGTATAGATTAAAAAGATCCAAAGAAATTTGTGCAGCATCACCTGTTTGATAGGGCATATAAATATCATTATTACAGATGTGAAAAGGAACATAAATTGAAGAGCAAGCATGATTTGCAGAAAACCAACCATTACTTAAAATTTCATAATTTTCAGATGGAATTTTATAAATTGCTACAGCTTCATATGTAAAATAATCTTCACACATGGGTCTTAAGCCATTTAAATCCTCACGGTCAAATCTTGAAAAAAAGATCATATCGTCAACAGTAATTTTTCCATCTATTTTACTGTTTATTTGCTTAAGCATTTCTTCTTCCCATGCTTTATAGATATTTGTAACACGAACTTTACCAATTTTGCCATTTATATCTAATAACTCAACACTAAAGTAGCCTACATTTTTTCTTTCACCAATTTGAATTTTTGTTACAACTCCTAGACTATTTGTTCTTCTTGCATGGAAAAAAGATATTGGTTTTGCAGAAATATAGTTGTCACCAATTTTTACAATCCTAATTCCAAATATTGATCCTAATCTCACAGCGCTAAATTTTCGAACATTTTTTTCAACAACTTTATTAAAATCTCTTGAAATTGGAAATAATTTTAATCTATGTGTTTTCCATAGTTTCTTTGGATAATTTGACATTACTTCAATTCCATCTTTAATTTCTTTTACTCTATAATTAAAAGCATCTGCTTCAACCACATACCCTTTTTCTGGTCCAACTACAAAAAGATTTTCTGATACACCTGTAGCATGCATTTCTTTTACAGCTTTTTTTGTAAGAAGATCCACTGCTTCTTCTTCAGTACTTGCCTTTTCACATGCAAAACGTATCCAGTCAAAATCATCCCAAGCATATCTTGATGGATTGATTCTTAATGAATCAGTATCGGCATCACCGTAAGAAATACCTCTTTCTGATAGGCTCATTCCTGCTTTAACTATATTAGGTATTGTATCTCCTTTTGTGGCAACTCCAATGTACTTGTTATATGAAGTATAACTTATTTTTTTCCCAGACCAAGGATGATGATAATCATATTCATAACCTTCTGGAACAATGCATAAAACCTGTAAACCAGGTCTACTTGGATCTCTTACTTTTAGTAAAAGATTATAATCTCCAGCAGTAGCATTACCACATATAACAATATCTTTACATCCTCTTGCACTATAAGTTATTAAAAAATTTGAATGCATTAATATTATAATAGTAATAAACAATATTCCCCATTTTTTCATATATCAAATATATAGTATTGAATTAAATATATAAAAAGATTTTTTTTAAATTATTATTACTTTTTAGTGGTTTTTTTCTTTGTTGAAGTTTTTTTTGCTACTGGTTTTTTTGCTGATGGTTTCTTTGTTACTTTTTTTGGAGAGGTCTTCTTTGTTACTTTTTTAACGGGAGGTTTCTTTATCTCTTTTTTTGGTTTTTCCTTTGTTTTGGGTTTTGCCTTTTCCTTTTTTTCAGGTTTCTCTTCTTCTTTTGGTTCTTTTATTTCTTTGGGTTTTCCTTCTTTCTTTTTTGGCTTTTCCTCTTTTTTCTCTGGCTCAATTGGTTCCTCTTCTTCTTTTTTTGTTTTCTTTTCCTCTATTAATATTGATGGTTGAGATATGACTTCTGTTTTAAATATTTCAATTCTTTTTACAGGATATAGCTTTCTACAATTTTTATAAATATCACTTCCAATTTTTCCATCTAATATATTTTTAACAAATTCTGAAAGAGTAGCTGTTTTTGCTTGATCAAAAATTGTTTTTTTCATAGCCTCTCTTACAATTTTTCGCTGTGAATTTTGTATACGTCTCTCCGTTGTTGCAAATGGTTTTATTCTAATAACCGCACCATCTTTTGTGGAAACATCGTAAACTCCCTCAATTTTTGATCTTCTTCTTCTAATCATTCTACGTAAATAATCTGAAGTTAGAGAATGACCAACAAACTGCGTGTAAGCATTTGATTCGTTAACTTTGTTTATTTTAAAATGTATTGTAATATGAGATTTTCTAAAATCATTTGTCAAATCTTGTAGAGACACTTCAGTTACTCTATCTATTAGAAAATCAGGACTATCAGCTAGTGTATCTGCAATTGTAATATTATCAAATGAAGGTGGAGCAACTATATTGTACCAATTTTTAGCTCTCCATCTGTCTTTTATTTTTCTTGCTGCAACACGGGATCTTGCTTTTGCCATATCTATCACTTAATTTAATTATATTTAAATAATTTGGTTTTTTGGGTAATACAATCCTTATACTTAAATAATGCTGGTAAAGAATTTAAAATTTATATAAAGTTAGGATTTTTCTTTTAATATCATGGATTTTAAAAATATTTCAACAAAAATTTTATATATTGCTTAATGTATAGTCCCACATACTTCCCACGGAAGATATTATGAATTCAATTATAACTCTAGACACAAGAGGACGTTTGGTAATTCCAAATGAATTTCGAGAAGCACTTGCTTTAAAAGAAGGAGACGAAGTATTGATAAGCTTGGATAGAAAAACTGATACACTAACAATTAGTCCTATATACGGAAAACCAACGGATCTTGTAAGAATAGAACTTGAATTTGGGGATACACCTGGATGTCTGGCAAAAATTGCAAAAAAAATCGCTGAATTAAAAATAGATCTAGTAATGACAGAATCAAAAAGTTCTCAAAGAGGAAAAAAAGCTAGATGGGACATAGTTGCAGATATTTCTAAGAGCTCAAATTCAATAAATCAAATTAAACAATTGTTGTTACAATCTGGTTTTATAGAGGCCATAAATATCACACAGATTGCTCGTAGTCGTCTTCATCGTTAAACAACTTTTATTATAATAGGCACTTATATAAATAAAGCCATCGCTATGGGACAATAAATATTAAAGATTTCGAGAAAGCTAAAACTACCTTCACATTTTTTTTCATGCCAATTCGTAAGATTTCATCATATAATTTTTGATGATAAGATACATTTTCGATTAATCGTTTATAGGATGGAAAAACTTCAATTATATTTTCCTTAATTCCTGGTTTAAGGTTTAATTTATCAACCATAATCTCTTTAACTCCAAATTCAATAAATGTATCAACAAAAACAGAAATATCACTAGGTTTAACTGAAGGATATATCGGTCCAAAAAAAACACTTACATAAATTCCCTCACTAGAAAATTGTTTAATGGTCTCTAAGCGATTTAAAATCGGAGATGAATACGGTTCAAGAATTTTTCTTTCATTATCATTTAATGTTCCTATACTAAACATAACCTCAGCATCTGAAAATTTTGATATCAAATCAATATCTCTTGCTACTAAATCTGATTTTGTTTGAATACAAATTGGAAAATCATATTTGAGTAAATGTTCAAGACAAAATCTTGTAAGTTTGTATTTTTTTTCAACAGGTTGATAAGGATCTGTCACTGTTGAAATCCCAATAACTCCAGGTTTTTTCTTTTTTAATTCTTTTAAAAGAACATTTGGAATATTTGTTCTTACATCCACAAAACTTCCCCAAGAACTTCTTTGAATACGTAAAACATTTGGAACATAACAGTAAGCACAATTATGTTGACAGCCTCGATAAGGGTTTAAAGAATAATCTAAACCAGGTAAAAAGGAAGGTGATAACGCAGTTTTACAATTAATTTCTTTAATAATCATGAAATTTCCTAAAAATCCTCAAGTCTTTTTTGATAAAGTTGATTTTTAAGAACAGCACTATTTCTAATCCATCTTTGAAGAGGAATATCCATTTTATTTGATATAAAAACCAATGCTTTATCAAGTGTATCAAATTTTTCAAATGGTTCTCTAAGGGCTCTTCTAACACTTTCTCGAACATTCCAGACACCTATTGGCATAATATAACCAGGATGTGCCTCCCTAAGTATAACTATACCTGCTTGTCTTTTTTCTTTATTAAGAAGTTCATTTACTGCAAGTCTTGCCGCATAGTAACAACCTCCAATTTCTGCATAAGTTGTTCTTCCTTTGTAAAATTCATAACTATTAAAAATAGAAATACCTCGACTATAAGGATTCCATGTTGTTTTTGGATACCATGCTTCAATAAGTTCATATTGCCATTCAGATGGCATCATAATGACTACCCATCTATTATCAAATTGATTATGAAAATATACCCTAAATTCATTTATCCAAGGGTATGTTTTTGTATTCTTCATTAGTTCTTCTCCTATTGATGAATCAACTGCTGTGATACCCCATCGGGTGGGAACAAATTTTCTGTTTTTTTTAATACCAAATGCTCCAACGGAAAAAGCACGTTGAATTTTTGATACGTTCAAGCCATTTTTATAAAGACCTAAAACTGCTTCTTTTGCCTTTAAATCTGTATCATAAAATGCTTTTTCGATATGTTGATCATATTTTGGATTTGTTATATCAAATCTTTTAAGAGGTGCTGAAGGACCATGTGGTTGGCTTTCATCATAAAATGCAATTCTACCTACAGGTTTTTTTTTAAAAATCGCTTCTGCAAAAACACTGTTTTTAGCAAGAGCAAGCTCTCTAGTATACTCTACTATCTTATTTGAACTTTCAACATCAAAAATATCAACAGTATGCTTCCCACGGATGAGCATTGAACGGAAATCTACAATATCATCAATGCTTCTATCCAACCATAGTTCAGGTGTGTCAATAACTGATGTATCACCAATAACCGGTGGAATCATTGGGCCAATTGATATTTTTGGATAGCCAATTCTACCGATAAATACACTGGGTGGAGATGAACCACCAATTTTCAATGTATCAATTAGGGGATTAACTTTTTTACGTGAATGATATCTAACTATTACAGGACAACGGTTTTTACCACAAAGGAGTTTTGTACCTCGACATAAAGGGCATATGCTAGTAGTGTTTTGGCGTTTTATATTTAAAAGTTGTTTTTGATTCCCTATGTTTGAATTTTTGATTAACAATCTTACAATAATTAGATTAAATCTTTTATATACCTTCGCCTAAGGTAATTTAATGTAAAAGCTGAATTTCTACTCAAAATACTTATTTATTAGATATTATATGTCCATTTCCGATTAATATGGCATCTAAGAAAGTTGTTAGTGAGAGAAGACGTTCGAGACCAGTTACTAAATATAAAGCATCTCATAAATTAAAAAGAAATAAACCTGCAATGGCTCTTGTAATTATTATTATTCTTATGTTGGTTTTTAGCTCATTTTATATTGTTTTTACTAGTTTTGATGATGGTAACGGTTCTAATAGTGGGACTAGTACGAGTGGTTACAAGAGTGATCCTGCTTATATAAATTCTATTGCAGGAACCAATTATCCAGTTGCCGTAATAGAACTATCAAAAGAAAAAGCTATTGCAATTGAACTCTATATCGATGAAATGCCTGTGACTTGTCAAAATTTTATTAATCTTGTAAATAATGATTTTTATGATGGAATGATATTTCACCGTGTTATGGATAGTTTTATGATACAAGCTGGCAAATATTTTCCAGATGGATCAACATCTGAAAGCCCTTATGGAAATATCATTTTTGAAGATTCTGATGTAAAACACGATGACGGTGCAATTTCAATGGCAAGTACTGGTGATAGAGTTGGAGGGAGTGCAGAGTTTTTTATATGTGATGGAGCACAACACGGATTAGATGGACGTTATGCTGCATTTGGAAAAACAATCTATGGAATTAATAATGTACGAGAAATTGCCGATGAACCTCATGATAGTAGTTATGGTCAAGTAGGTGGTGGGAAACCTTATAACGATATTATCATAAGTAGTATAACTATAGAAAATTATTAGAATTAGAGGTTTTGAAACTATGTTAAAGAAAGCATTAGTAAAAACAAATATGGGTAATTTTAAAATTGAGCTTCTTGGAGATAAAGCACCAATTACTGTTGGAAATTTTATGAAACTTGCAGATCAAGGATTTTACAATGGATTAATTTTTCATAGAGTAATCCCAGGCTTTATGATCCAAGGAGGATGTCCTCATGGAACTGGTAGAGGAGGACCAGGTTACAGCATTAGAGATGAGATTCATAGAGATCTCAAACACGATAGCCCTGGAATTTTATCAATGGCAAATGCAGGTCCAAATACTGGGGGTTCACAATTTTTTATAACAGTTGCCCCAACACCATGGTTAGATGGACATCATTCAATTTTTGGTAAGGTTACAGAAGGTTATGATATTGTTGAGGCAATTTCAAAAGTTAAAACTGATAGATACGATAAACCACTAAAAGATATTACAATAAACAGCATTACAATTATTAACAGATAAAACTGTGATATTATGAGTATCCTATCCGACATTGATATTTTAAACTCAATTAAAAATGATGATTTAGGAATTGAGCCTTTCAACGAAAATAATCTAACACCAAATGGTTATGATTTATCTATCGCCGAAATATTTATTAAAAAAACAAGTGAACATATAAGGGATGGAATTGCAAAAATTCCCCCTCTCACGTGGTTTGCCATTTCAACAAAAGAATTTGTAAAAATGGGGCCCCATTTAACATCACAACTATGGATAAGAAGCAGCTATGCACGAAAAGGAATACTTGCCAGTTTTGGAAAAGTAGATGCAGGTTTTCATGGAACATTAACTATTTCTTGTTTTAATTCAAATGACGAATCATTGGAAATTCCGATTGGAGATAGATTTTGTCAGATTATTTTTGAAAGAATGTTATCGATTCCCTCAGAATTATACGACAAAAAATCTGGTAACTATCAAAACCAGCGTGGGATAAAATTATAGAACTTTTCTTGCAAATGTTAGATACCCAGTATGACCCAACATTTCAAAGCTGGGTCTTGTGCCAAAATCAGAAACAATCATTTCCCGCTGTATATTTTCAAATGTTTTTACATCAATAAATTTATGGTTTTTTATCTCTTTTACTGTTTTTTCAACCTGAGATATTAATGGAGAATATGTGCAAAAATATCCACCAGCTTTTAATGCATGCCAAGCATGGGCAACTGGCTCCCAGGGTTTTGGAATGTCAAAAATTACTGCGTCAAGCTCTTTTTCATCAATTCCTTTTGTAATGTCCTTTAATTTAGGAATTACATAACTTTCAAAGTTTCCTATTTTAAGATTTTTGATAGCATGATTTATAAAATCTTTGCGGTTGTCATAAGAAATTACTTTACCATTTGGTGCAACTGCATTTGCAAGAGCAATGGTAAGGGAGCCAGAACCAATTCCTGCCTCAAGCACAATTTGACCTGAGGTTATAGAGCAGTTCATGATAATATGGGCAGCATCTCTAGGTAAAATAATCTGGGCATGCCTTTTCATACCTAGAAGTTTATCCTGAAGGGAGGGCTTTAGAACCCAAAATTTTTTATTTCCTATTTCAAACTCTTCTCCATATTGTTTTCCAACAAGAACTGTTGGATTAAAAACTCCAATTCCTCTGAATTTATCTGTTTTTTCCTGAATTGGGATAAGATATCTTCTGTATGCATTATCTATTAGAACTACAGTATCATTTAATTTGACCTTTTCTGACATTTCAATCTATTTATACATATTTGATAGAGAACCAAAACCAAGATCTTCTATATCAAGTTGATCTAACCATTTTTCCCTGCACTCACAATCAAGGTTTTTAAAAACATTGATATCTTGCAAAAGTGAAAAATTTGAAATTGCATCTAAAAATATTTTGTCACATAACGTGCAATTATGTGCCCCGCGAATGCTTCCTCCGCCAGCAATATCACACTTAATTTTCACATTTTTTATAATTTTTTTACTTTCCTTTAGAATTTCAACAACAGAAAAAAGCCATGGAGGTCTATATTTTTTCTGTGTCCAAAGATAATTTACAAAAGTATTTCTCTGTACATTTGTTGGATTAAATGAAATTGTATCTGTTATATTTTTGATTTTTTTAACAGTATTTATTGCATCATCAATTGATTCCTTTTCAGTTAAAAAAGGCGGTTTTATTAATACATATGTTTTTAATTCAAAATTATATTTTTTGAGAATATTTACCGAATTTTTAAAATCATTAAAGGAAAATCCTTTGTTTAAACAAACCTTACGGATAAAATCGCTTGCAGTTTCAAGGCCCATACCTATTTCAAATTTACATGAATTTAATATTTCCCTGATTTTTGATAGATTTTTATCATTTATAAATTCAGGTCTTGATTCAATGGATATCTTATCTACGGTTTTTACAAGTTTATTTAAGATTTTAATTTGTACAGTTTGTTTTATTTCTTTTTCATCTAAAAAACTTCCAGAGGTAAACATTTTTACAAATTTTTGGCCAGAGTAATTATTCATTGCATTATCAAATTGAGTTTCTAAATCTTTGCTGGATATATTGTTCCACATTGTATCATTAAAATATCCACACATTGAACATCCTGATGTATGCGCCCAAGAGCATCCACGAGTTTTAAAAATAATTACAAATGTATCAACTATTTTTCCATCTAAAAAATCTAATTCATTCCAAACTTTTATTGGTTGTTTTGGATTTTGAAATTTTGGTTTGAAATCCTTTTTTAATTCTTTGCAGAACTCTGCTAATTCATTCATTTCTTGTTTCTTTTATCTTTCTTCTTGTATTTAAGGATTAAAGCAACGAGTATAATTGCAATTATTAATATTAATGTTTCAAAACCCGGAGCCGAAACAACTCTTACTCTGACAGTAGGCGCATTAATTATCTCAGTTTTACCAACTGTTGATTCATCAGCTACGTCAAAGTAATAATTATCTGTATCATTAATAGCATTAAAAAATATAATATGTATAGGATTGTTTTTTTTATCTAATTCTAATTCACCCTGTTCATCTCTTTTAAAATGATTTTCAAAATTATACGTGAGTATTGCTGTTACATTTATTGTTCTATTATCACCAGCTTCCCATCCATCATATTGAGTTGATGTTACATAGAATTCTTCCCGATTAGGATCTTGAGATGCGTTTATTTGTTTTTGACCGCCATCTACTGTATAATATAATCTCCAAACATTAGTTTTAACACCAAATTTTATATCATCTGCAACACGAACTGTATCACCAGATTGAGGGGATGCTAAAGTGATTGTATCGTTACTATATGTAAAAGAGCTTTTTACCTCTTTAGAGTTATCTCTTGAGTCAGTTGCAGTTAATACAAAATTATGGATTTCATCACCCTCTAAAATATCAGGACCCTTATATGTATAACTAAAAATATCATCTTTATAATCAAAATCATTTGAAGATATCTTACTATTATCTATTGATAGAGCAATACCTTCTTTTTCAATTCCAGAATTATCTGTAATTTTAGCAAGAATCATAACATCTCCACCTGCTTCTTGCATATCTGGTAATATTACTAGATCTATTCTGGGAGGTTCATCATCATATACTGGTGGATTAACAAGAATGATTAAGATTACTAACCAGGAAAAAAAGTAAATTGCATAAGACCCAAACCAATTTTTTCGTCCAAAATCAGTAAGATCTAATTTAACTCTTAAAAATATATGTTTTAAAAAAACAGCATTGACAACGCCAACAAGCAAAATCAATTCCCATCTAAAAGGATTATTTCCAATTAGAGCCCAAAATCCAAAACATATTAAAGCCATAAAGGCACCAAATAAAAATGAAATGAATGTAGATTTGATGTTTCTTCGTTCTCTTTTTAAAAATGCCTCTATATCAAATTTTGGTATTTTAAAAGGTTTATCTTCCTCTTCATCCTTTTCTTTTCTTCGTTTAGCCATCGGAGTGGGATAGAGTTCTTATTTAAAGGTTTTTCCTTTAATTATTTATCAGTTGATTGCTAATAAAACAAAAAAAAAGATAATTATTTCCAGCTTTTTTATTTTTTTTAACTTCTCCTTTTGCCTTTTTCTTTTCGAGTTTTAAACGTTTTTTTTCAGTTTCTACCCTTATTTTTTCTTTTTCAAGTTCATCTCTAGAAGATTCAATTTTTTCTATCTTTACGGTTTTATCTTCATACGATAATCCGGCTCTATATCTATATGTAAAAATGAGTGAAATAACAATATAGATTGCAAGAATTATTATTACAGGTGTTAATAACTCTGCTTCCTCAAAAAATATAAGTCGAAATGCAAGAACAACAGAAAGAAAACCTAAACCTGCCCAAGCATGATGACGAAATGCATGATATTTTTTTTTGAATTCGATTAATTCTTTTTCCTTCATAGAAACTCTATTCCCTTTGGTATTTCTTTTAAATATTTTTTAAAACCATCAGGCCAATTATCAGGATTAATCCCTTTTTGTGCAAGAAATGCTGCTACCCAACGCTCCAGACCAATACCTGAGCATCCACTCCAAAGTTCACTTTTTTGAGCTTTAATATTGAATGCTGAAATATATTTATCACCTAAAATACTTAAATTTTGGAATTCAAGCCATTCAGAGCTTCTACGATCACCTCGATATGGCATATATGCTTCAAAATCAATTGTGCCTGTATCTTGAGTTGATTCATCACCTAATTTTCCAGCTTGTTGGATATACCAAGGCGTTACCCAAGCCATACGCCATTCAATATCAAAAATATTATTAAAAACATGCTTGTAACGGTCAATAAATTTATCACGAAGATTAAGAAGTTGCTTTCGGGTTCCAATATAAACAGGCTCTATCCTATGAAACTCATCAACCCTTTCTATACCATGTCTTCCTCCAGACTCATATCTTCCAGAAACTGCAGTTTTATCATATATAAGAATAGGTAAAGATTTTTCAGAAATTGTTGTTCCTTTAAAAGACCAATAAATTACTGGACATTGAGCATAACAGATACCTGCTGAAGGGGCGGAAACATTTTTTTTCAATTCATCAAAATCAATTTCTTTTGTAATTTTTGTTAAATCTACAAATCTTTCCCATTTTTCAACATCTCTACTTGTAGGTTCTGAAATATAATAAAACTCACCAGGCATACCTTCAAGGTGCCCTGTTTTAAGCCATATATCAAATGGAACAATGTTAGACTCAATAATTTCCTGAAAACCAATTGGAATTAATACTTCCTCAATAGCAATTTTTTCCATTGCCTTAAGAATAGCTGCAGCTTGAGGTCGATAAAACCATTTCCCCTTAGTTGGTCCCTGTTTTAACCAACCGCGTTTGACCATCTCTTCAGTCGGATCTTTAGACCAAACATGCTTTTTAGGGTCAGACTCCCATATAAGCTTCCAAAACTCTTCTTTTCCCTCATAANNTAATATTGATTTGCAACCTTTTCTTTTGCAAGTGTAATCATCCTATCTATATAATTCCTTCGTAAAAAATCTTCAGAGACATCTTCTAAAATGAGCTTTATTTGTTTTCCAGAAACGTTTAATTTTGCAAATGGAATTGTAAAATCTTTTAAAGGTTTTTTTTCAAGTTCAAAATCAATGGTATAACTATCGATTTTAATGTTTCTTATTCCGAGATGATGTTTTTTTCCAAATTCTTTACTTATTACATTTTTCAATTGTAGTAATGCATTATGAGGTCGGAAAAAACCATCAGATGAAATATTTAGATATAAAGAATTATTTATAAAATTCTTTATTTCAATTTTAACACTTTTATCTTTTTCAATTAAAACTTTATTAAAATTTGAAATTGTTGTTTTAAGCTCATTTTTCATTGAAGAAATATCGCTGCTAAACGAAAAAATTGAACTTAAATTAAATTTCATATAAAAACCAGGATTACATAGTTCTTATTTATCTTTATCTAAAACTTTTTCTGCAACAGTTATACAGGCAAGATAATCATCAATTGTATGGAGAAGAGATGAAATAGAATTTGCCTTAATTTTTGCTTCTAATTTTTTATTTTTTATTTTAGAAGTAACGAAATTAAAATCATCAACCTTTATTGATTTGAAAACATTTTCTGCTTTTTTTATATTATCAAATTCTATTTCTATTTTACAACTTACATTCATTTTATCACTTTAATTGTTCAACTATTATCTTATCTACCAACTCTAAAAACTCGTTTTCTTTAATAGACTGAATTGTGGCTCCTGCCGCAATTTTATGACCACCACCATGACCTCCTAATTTTTTTGCAGCTTCACTCATAGTATATCCCAAATCTAGACCCTTACCAACAAGATATTGATTACCCCTACATGAAATATGAACCTCATCATCTTTTTTAACAAGAGATATTAATGGTTTTTGCGTATCTAAAATAAAGTTAGTTGCAATACCTCCAATAACACCTCCAAGTGATGAATCTTTACTATAAAAATATCGATAACTTTTCTTTTCCTTAAATCCGTCTTTTTCTAAAAATAGTAGTTCATCAAGAATTTTTTGTTTATAATTTCTTTCTAATTTAACTGCTTCATTAAAAGCATTACTACTACCAAGACATAGTTCAAGTCCTAAACCTCTATTACCACCCTTACCACATGAATCTAGAAGATCAGCAAGTCTTTCAAGTTCACAATTAAAATTATTTGAATAAAAACGAGGTCTAATAACTGTATTAAGAATATTTTTTTCACATCCTTTTTTTATCAATTTTAACATCAAATAGGATTGAAGCTGCCTTTTTTTATTTTTTGTAATCTTATCAATTGTATCATCTTTTTTAAAATCTAATTTTTCTAATAATTTCAAAATGTTATCTTTATTTCCAGAAATATCTGAATAATATGGATCAATTGAAAAATATAGCGCATTAAAAATCGTATCTCCATATAGTTTTATTTCTGATTTTTCTTTTAAATACCCATTCTTAATTACTTCTTCTAAAATAGTTTTATTAAATCCTCTGAATCCACCAATATATTGCTTATCACCTGTTGCACCAGTAATTGCAAGATCACCTAAATCACTGTTTTTTTTATTTATTGATATTGCTAGAGAGTAAGTAAGTGTTGAACCACAAGCTTCATAATTTCCATTGATACCACAAAGATTTGCGTTTATCTGAAAAACATTTTCAGTTGTTTTTTTCTTAAGAAATTGATGATGATCAATAATTATTGATTTACAATCCATTTTTTCAATCGTATCAATTTGACCACTACCCATATCAAGAAAAATAATAAGGCTATTTTCTTCCTTAGAAACCCTTGCAAGTCCTTTATCAAAAGGATTTCGCATAAGTGTCGTATGAAAGTTGTAACCAGCACGATAAAGAGCTTTACAAATTATTGCAGCTGATGTTATTCCATCTGCATCATAGTGAGATATTACTNNACTCTAATTTTTGTAGATTTTGGAAATGAAAAAATTATATTTGATGCTTTTTTTGCTTGCTTTAAAATTTCTTTTACCATGAAGGAATTAAGAAAAGGAAAACTATCTAAAAAATATTTTGCAATCTGTTTTAATGTATAAAAGAAAAAAAGAAGAATATTGGTTTATCATTAAAATAACAAAAATTATCGATAACCAAGATTCTATAAATATTTATCAAGTAAAGGATATTTTTCTTTGATTTTTNNGATTTTTTCAAGTAAAACACTGTTTAGGTTTTTTAGCTTATTATAGAAATGATTTATTAGTAAAGTCAAACGATTTCTTAAGATGGAACCTTGAGAAATTACTTTAATGCTGTTTTGTTCATCAGATGAGTCAATTGGTTGAATAATTTGACTTTTATAATCTGATGTTCTAAATTCCTTAACCTTGCCTTTACTTTCACAAACTCCATTATTTGCAACTGCTCTAACCCAATAAGTAGGTCCTCCAGTAAGTCCATCTTGAACTATACTAAATTCTTCAAGATTATCAAGGGTAATTGANNNAGATTGTTAGGATCTTCATCACCATATTCAAACCATACTTCACATGTTGATGTTCCACCATATCCGAATAATTCACCACGGAATTTTGCTGAGTTTGTTGTAACATCGTTTGGTAAATATGTTTGAACAACAGGCATTCCTGGTGTAAATTCTCTTATAGTATGCAAAGGGGCATTACTCACCCATGTATCTACATCATTTGTTGCTACAGCTTTATAATAATATTTTTGGCAACTAGATAGTCCGGTTAATTCTGCATTAAAATTTCCAGTTGATGTCATAATTACATCGTTTGTTTCTAAATTTAAATTGTCTAGATCGGTACCATAGATAAAATGTACATTACAAGAGTCTGCTCCACCCAAATGCGTCAATTCACCCTCAATTACAGCAGAATCAAGTCCAATAAATGAAGGATCTTTTACAATAACTCTAGGTCCACCGGGTATAAATGTATTATCTAATCCAATTCTAATGGTATTTGCTTGTGATTTATGTTCTCCAACTGCTCGATAGTGATATATAGTTTCCCGATCAAGATTTTCGATTTCTACAGAGAAAAAATTCCAATTATCATAACTATCTGCTTCAACTCGATATTGATAATGTTCCCAGTTATCATGGCGTTCTGTATCATATACAAAATATGCATCCCAATTATGGGCATTTTCAGGTAGTTTTAAATATCCCCAGAGTTTAACTGCAGTTCCTTCAGTATTTATATGGTCCCAATGTTTAGTTTGAATAGCATTTGCTGCTATACAACCTGACAGAGTTGCTATACTTAAAATCAATGGGACTAAAATTATTATTATTTTTATTTTTTTCTTGTTCATTAATCACCTCCAAAACTTAATTTCTATATTTTTATATTTTCCTGATTCTTTATAATAATTGTGAAATAACAAACGTTAATTGTCGATAAAATACTAAAATAATAAAAAACTGTAAAAAAATCTCATCTATTCAAACATTAATTTTGCCTGTTCTGGTGTATATTTCCAACTCTCAGGAATTCGGTTATTACTCTGATAATATTTTGTGAGACGTCTAATTTTTGATTCAGTTAACTGTAGATTTCTTTTATTTTTCAAATCTTTTCTATGAGTTTCAAGATGCTTTCTAAGTGAAAGTGCAGTTCTAATTAAGTTTACCAAATCTTCAGGTATTTCAGACTTTATATTATTTGACTCAAGTATCTTTGTTATTTTTTTGCCAGTTGCAATTTTAATATCAGGAACAGCATACTGATCCCTTAATATTTGTCCAATTTCACTTGTAGATTTGCCAGATTTAGCAAGATCTATAACATGAGATTCAACTTCTCTAGGATTTAACGAACTCCAATCAGGGTGCTTTTTTCTATCAACTGGATGAGTTGAACTAGATTTTCCCTTTCTTCTCGCATGAATTCTAGCCATTATTTTTTCTCCAAACAAATTATAAGGAAAGACCTGAATATAATCCTATTATTTAAAATTAAAGTAAACATCTATTCTATTTTTTTGAATCTAGATCCCAACTTTTTCATTACCTTTGGAAGAGTTGTATATTCCATATCTTCCATTGGCAAACGATGAGGTTCAAATGGGCCATGTCTTCTTAGATAATCCATAAAATCTTGAGCTTTTTTCCTTGTTATGTCGAATGCAGGATCATTAAATAAATCAACAGGTTGAGTAATCATTCCATTTTTTAGTTGGAATCCTAAAGCAATTACTCTTGGAGGACCATCAAATCTTGTACACTTGGCATTTTCAACAGATACAGGCATTAGGGGGCCATTATGTGATCCTCTCATCCATCCTGAAACCAAATGACCTACAGAAAATGGCTCAAGAACTTCCCCAACTGCAGGTAGTCCAGATTGAGCACGTACAATTCCAACAGGATCATCCTTTCCGACATATTCACCTGCAATTTGATAGAGTTTTTCAGTAGAAATTGCGGCTACTGGCTCATTAGACGGGAGTTTTGAACTTCCTTTTGGATAAACACGTTTTATTACAAATCTTGATTTAGCACCGATAAGTGCTAAAAGATCATACATTTCTTCAGGTGTTTTAAGCATTACATTTTTGTGTTCCTGAATATCCCAAACCTCAAATGAGAAACCATCGTGAAGAGAAGGATCAATTATAAGACCGGCAGTATTGAATGGATCTGCAAACATCTTAAATATGGGATAATTAAATGCTCCTGGTTCTGTTTTATCCATCATAAATGCAATTATTGGTTCTGCCTTTCTTTCAGTAAATTCCATCTCTGCTACTCCTGGGCCCATGCCCTTGATATTTCCTGAAAAAGCATCACAGAGTAAATCTTGTCCTGCGCCATAGAGCCCAAGATTACGAGATTTTTCTGTTGCTTCACAAAATGTATCCCAACAAAGACTGTGAATTTCTTTTGAATCAATCCCTCTTTTATGAATCATTATTAGTTCAAGGTCATCTCCACAATGTGTAACATGAAAATCAGTAATTAGTTTTTCACGCTTTGCTTCAATTAATTTTTTGCTGGCTATTTTCTCAAGCTCTGGATGAACCAAAGCATGGCCTGGCCAGCCTCCAACATCTGCTTTTATAATACTGAAGGTTGTTTTCATAATTAATCCCCTGTTGTGTGAGTATATATAAATTGTTTATAAATAGTTTGGAAAATCTTTTAGTAAGATATATATTTAAATCTTTATTTGGGATAATAATTGAGGACGAGAAATGACCTTGAAAATATACAATACCTTAACAAAGCAAAAAGAAGAATTTAAACCTGTTGAAAATGGAAAGGTTAAAATGTACGTTTGTGGAATGACAGTATATTCTGATGCACACATTGGCCATGCTCGAACATACTTTGCTTTTGATTTAATTCGTAGATATTTTGAATACACAGGATATAAAGTTACATATGTTCAGAATATCACAGATGTTGATGACAAAATAATTTCTGCAGCTGCAAAAGAAGGAGTTGATGCACTTGAATATTCTAAAAAATTCACAGAGAGATGCCTTGATGATTTAGATAAACTTGGAATTAGAAAAGCGGATATTTATCCAAAAGCATCAGAAACCGTCCCTGATATGATAAAAATGATTCAACAAATTATCGAAAAAGGATATGGTTATGAGTCAAGTGGAGATGTTTATTTTTCTGTTGAAAATTTTAAAAGTTATGGTAAACTATCAGGTCAAAAACTTGAGGATTTAATAAGTGGTGCAAGAATTCAACCAGGTGAAAATAAAAAAAGTCCTCTCGATTTTGCCCTTTGGAAAAAGGCAAAATCTGGTGAGCCTTTTTGGGAAAGTCCGTGGGGCAGGGGAAGACCTGGATGGCATATTGAGTGTTCTACTATGAGCAGTAAATTTTTAGGTCTTCCTTTTGATATACATGGTGGAGGGATGGATCTTCGTTTTCCACATCATGAAAATGAAATTGCTCAGGCTGAAGCAGCAACTGGAAAAGAATTTGCAAAGTATTGGATGCATATTGGTCTTCTCACTGTTGAAGGAGAAAAGATGTCTAAATCAATTGGAAATATTATCAATGTAAAAGATTTATTAAAGAAATGGAATCCTGAAATTGTTAGGTTTTTTTATGCTCAAGCTCATTATCGAAGTCCCCCTGATTTTAGTGAAAAAGCCTTGATAAATGCAGAAAAAGGTCTTGATAGGATTTATAGATTAAAAGAAAAATTGAATGAGTTATCAGAAGAATATGTTTCAGAGATTGTTGAGGGAAAAGATTTGAATTCAGAAGAAAAAGATTATCTTTTAAATATCAATAATTTTAAAAACGATTTTGAAAAAGCAATGGATGATGATTTTAATACACCTCAAGCAGTCTCTACAATTTTTGAGTTTGTTAATGCCAGTAATAGGTTTTTTGAAATATGTTCAAATCCTGATAAGACACTTTGTGGTTATGCTTATAGTATTTTAGTAAAATTAGGAGATATTTTAACCTTGTTTCAACCTAAACATGTTGAAACATTCAAATCCGATGAAGACTTATTAGTAAATTTACTTAGTCTTGTTTCTAAATATAATGTAGATATTAAAGAAAAAAGCATTGAGAGGATAATTGATATTCTCCTTGAAAAAAGAGAAAATGCGCGTAAAAATAAGGATTGGGAAACTGCTGATTCAATAAGAAATGATTTAGTAATGGTTGGTTTTGAAATACAGGACACTTCAGAGGGTCCTGTATGGAGAAAAAAATAGATTATGAAAAAAATTCTTGTTGGTTTTGATGGGTCAGAGGGCTCTGAACAAGCTTTGAATAGAGCAATTTCGCTTATTGATGAATATGGTGAACTTATTTTACTTGGAGTTATTCCAAGTCCTTCTGATAAAACATTTGTTGATGATAACATTTATAAAGTTTTAAAAGAAAAAGCAAATAATCTAATTTCAGATGCTATTGAGGATTTAGGCCACCAATCGTTTCAAATAACGGGGATGGTTGAAGAAGGTGACCCGGCAGCAAGAATTATTGATGTTTCGAACAAATTGAATGTTGATTTAATTGTACTCGGAAGTAGAGGAACAAGTGAATTGGGGCAGTTTTTACTAGGAAGTGTAGCAAATAAGGTAGTTCAATATGCTCATAAACCTGTTATGGTCGTTAGATAGTTGTAAATATTTTTGTAAATCTGTTATATTTGTTATATAAAATAAAAAAATATTAAAAAAAATATAAATTGTTTATTAAATAAGCTTTAATAATAAAAAATATTATAACTATCGAAAACATTATATGTTGCAGATAGATAACAATCGTTAATTGTGGAGGTATATAAAAAACATTAGTAATTTTTAATTTAGAGGTGAAAAAAATGAGAAAAATAATAGGAGTTAGTATAGGCTTTTTATTACTGATTTCAAGTGTTTTAGCAAGTGCTACATTTATTGAAAAAAATCTCAATACCAACGAAATTGAAAATATTATTTTTGAAGAAGATGTAATAATTTCAACATTTATTATTCCTGATTTTAAAATAGATAAAAGAGCAACCGATGACTACATAATTCTTGAAGACTTTGGTCATTATCTTGTACCTGGTAAACCTAATCTGCCTTCAAAGATTTTTACAATAGCAATTCCCCCAGGTACAGAACTTGTAGATATAAGTTATGAAACCGATGAAGAAATTATTCTAGCTGGAAATTACAACATAATCCCATGTCAACTACCATATGCAATTGGAAAGGAAGATCCAATATTTAGGGAAAAAGAAGAACAAAGATATTGGGATAATTATAATAGTGTTTACTTCAAAGATGATTTTTATCCAGAATCCAATGTGGAACTTGTTCTAACAGGAGGATATAGAAAATATAATATTGTAGATGTTAGAGTTATGCCATTTTCATATAACCCCATATCTGGAAGACTTTCTTATTTCCCAGAAATTACTGTTTTTATTAGATATAAATATCCAGAAGATTGGTCTGAAGAACAAATAATGATCGATAATATTCCTGAATTACAAAAATTCGAACAGAAAATAATTTATAACTACAATCAGGCAAAAGATTGGTATCCTACTGGTAAAAGCGGAAGAGCATCATACGATTATGTAATTATAACAACTGATTCATTAACATCAAAAATTGAACCATTAGTGGAATGGCAAGAAGCAAAAGGTAAAAATGTCTACGTTGCAACAACTGACTGGGTAGAATCACACTATGACGGTTGGGATCTAGAAGAAAAAATGAGGAACTTTTTAAGAGATAAATACCCATCTGATCAATGGGGTATTAAAGATGTGTGTTTAATTGGCTCTTATGACGATGTACCTATGCGACGTACCGACCCAGGTCCTGACACTGATTATTATTATGCAGAACTGTCTTTACCTGATAGTGAATCTTGGGATATAGATGGAGATCACAGATATGGTGAAAACTCTGATCCTATTGATTTTCATACCGAAGTAAACGTTGGAAGAATTCCGTGGAGTGATAAAAATATCGTTGAAGATATTTGTGAAAAAACTGCTGCCTATGAACAAAACAATGATCCATCATTTAAAAAGAATATTTTACTTATTGGAACATTTTTCTGGCCTGATACAGATAATGCAGTACTTATGGAAATGAAAACTGATCCTGAAGAAAATCCCTGGATGGCAGATTGGACAAGGGTAACTATGTATGAAGAAGCTCAAACTACATATCCATGTGATTATGATGTAAGTTATGCAAATGTAAAGGAGGTGTGGTCTTCTGGTAAATATGCATTTGTGAACTATGCAGGTCATGGCTCTCCAACCGCTTGTTACGAATATTACCCATCTCAGCCATTTGTTGACACAGATACATGTAACTATCTGAATGATAATTATCCAGCAATTGTATTTGCATGTGCTTGTAGTAATTCTGATACTAATTATGACAATATTGGCCAGATGATGATGAAGCAGGGTGCCATCGGCTTTTTAGGTGCAACAGCTATTGCTTATGGTTATCATGGATGGAATGATCCATATGATGGCGCTAGTGCATCCTTGGATTATTTCTTTAGTACAAAATGTACTTCAGGAGATTACACACAGGGTGAAGCACATCAATGGGCATTGCTTGAGATGTATACTCACGACCTCTGGTATTATTTAAGATTAGAAACATTTGAATGGGGAGCTCTTTGGGGCAATCCTGACCTAACAATGGGTGTTGTAAGTCGTCCACCAGAGATACCTGCAATACNNTGGACTATTGATATTGAAACGACATTTTCAACAACTACAACCGATCCTGAAGGAAATAGCATATATTATCAATTTAATTGGGGTGATGGAACTGACTCTGGATGGATTGGCCCATTTGCGTCTGGAAAGACTGCATATGCATCTCATATTTGGACAAAACTTGGAGATTTCCCAATAAAAGTAAGGGCTAGAGATGAATATGGCGTAACAAGCGATTGGTCTGGAATCTTTACAATTTCAATTTTTGAAAATGAGCCGCCTCAACCAGCAACTATCAGGGGTCCAACTTCCGGATCGCCCAAAAAATTAATGACATTTAATGTTGTTTCAGAGGATCCTGAAGGTCACGATGTATTCTATATGGTATTTTGGGGAGATGGATACTATTTACCACTTACCGGGCCATATGACTCAGGTGAAGAAGCAACGTTTAGTCATTCATGGAGTGAACCAGACGAATACACAATTGCTATAATTGCTAATGATGAATATGGAGGTAGAAGTTTACAAAGCACTTATAAATTAAAAATTAATACAAATAGAGCTGTAACAAACCCAACATTATTCCAGTTTCTTGAAACTCTTTTACATCGTTTCGCGTTATTTAATTTGATTTTTGAAAAAATAATAGGAAGGTAAATAAATGGGTAAAAAATATATAAGAAAAAGCAAGTTTTTCAAGCAAATTTTCTGTGTAGCAATATTTGTTGTAATGATTTCTACATCATTTGTTACTTCAATGGAAATTTCAACAAGCAGAAATTTAGATCAACAATCAGGAATCAATATCAAAAGTATTAGTTATAGCTACAAATTTGATAAACCAAAAATTAAGACAACATCAGTTAGTGATTCCAAATATTCTTTGATTGAAATGTCTGGTTGTATAAACACTGGCAAGTATGCAGGTGAACCATTAATGCCTGTAAACATCATTAGGTTATTAATCCCGCCTATGAAAGATGTAGCAAATGTAAACGTTATTGGCAATCCTGTTGAAATTGATTTAGTTGATTCTGATTTGGTAAAAATACCGGTGTTTCCATATCAAGACCCAGTTCCATTTGGCAATTCTATTGGGGAATTTGTAATAAATACTGATGTGTATGAATCTTCTAATCCTTATCCGTCAAATATAAAAGAAAATTATCATATTGGATACTCCCGTGGATATGCAATTCTTGATTTAACTGTTAATCCAGTTCAATATATTCCAAGTGAAGGAAGAATATTTTATTATCCTGAAATCGCAATCGATATCGAACTTAAAGATACAAACAAAGTAAATCAATTTTTCAGAAATTCTTTTGAGGATAAAGCATGGGTAGAAAAGCTAGTTGATAATCCTGAAATAGCTAATGATTATCAGATGAATACATTAACTCTTGAATATGAAGGTGGATTATGTGATCCAAGTGATGAATATGATTATGTAATTATTACCACAGAACATAATGATCTTGATTACTGGGATACAAACAGTCAAATTCCATACAATTGGGAGAGTCTACTTGACAGACACAATAACGAGGGTTTAAGCTCCACTTTAGTAACCATTCAACAAATAGATGCATGTGAAGATTACTTTGACGAAGATCCTATGTTTAATGACCTTCAAGCTCATATTCGTGAGTTTTGTAAAGATGCATTTCAGGATTGGGGAACTAGTTACATTTTTATTGGTGGCGATGATGAATGGATTCCAGCTAGGCATATGAGATATCAATATGAGTCTAATGCTGACTCTGATATATACTGGAGTAACCTTGACAAAACATTTAATGCCGATCATGATAACTATTGGGGTGAAGAAGGAGATACTGGCTTTGATGTATATGCTGAAATATTCATCGGTAGAATCACCTGTGATGAACCCCAAGATGTTTCAAACTGGATGAAAAAAAGCTTTTATTATGCAGATAATCTTGATGAAGAATATTTAGATAATGCAGCATTCTATGGCGGAGATACTACATGGCCATGTCAGGGGGATGATTTCATGGATTACAGTGCAATTAAGGGAACCGACGATTGGCTTGGTCCAGATCCTGATGCAGACGGACCATTTCCAGAATGGGCTGGTTTTCAATTTGGTTTTGAAACATGGAATGAAGAACATCCAGATGACATGTTTGACCTTTCTGTTATGTGGACTGCTGAACCACCTAATCCTGGTTGGAATGGGGGAAATACCTTTGCAGCTATAAATGGATTAAAAGAAGACATCAACAATGATAAAGTTACAGTTATGAGTGGAATTGCTCATGCAGATTCGTATAAATCATTAGATGTAGAATCAAGCTCCTGGGAATCTAATTATCATAATACAAAACCGTTCTTTTTACATGACTATGGATGCCATTGCGGCGATATGGATGCATCAGACGATGGTGTTCTTCACTCAATGCTTTTCCATTCAGATACAGAACTTGCCTTTGGTGTTGTGTATAACACAGTTTTCGGTTGGGGTAACTTTCAGACCACCAATTCAAGTAGTGCATTTCAAGCAAAGTCCTTCTGGGATTATTTCCTTGATCTAGAAAACTCGGGATATCCAACAAATTGGGAACTTGGAAAGGCCCATGCATGGTCCAAAGACATAATGGCACCAACACTAGATTGGGATCCACAATATGGAACATGGCGTGGCATCATTCAAGGATGTCTATTGTTTGCAGATCCTGCACAGAAATTAAAAAATCCACATCCAAACCTACCACCTGAAAAACCACCAGCACCTGCTGGTCCTACCGAATGGGCACAGTTTGGAGAAGCAACCTTTACCTGTGTGGCAAATGATCCTGAAGATGATTCTCTTTGGTTCTTGCTAGACTGGGGAGATGGAACATTAAGTGATTGGATTGGTCCGTTTGGATCCGGACAATCTGGAAAGGTACATTATATCTGGACCGAGGTTGGGACATACAAGGTAAAAGTAAGGGCTCGAGATAAACACTATGGCCAAAGCGATTGGTCAGAACCAGCAACACTTGTAATTGTTGAAAATCAAGGTCCAAATATACCAATAATTACTGGATCAACTTCTGCACCGCCAAAGAAATTATTAACATTCACATTCTCCGCAGAAGATCCTGAAGGAAATGATATTTATTACAAAGTCAGCTGGGGTGATGGAAACATAGAAAGCTTCAAAGGACCTTATTCTTCAGGAGAGGAAATAACACTTAATCATGCTTGGGGGTCGGTAGGAGACTATACAATCGTCTGTTTTGCAAAGGATATGTATAATGCAGTTGGTTCGCAAGCCTTCTTAAAGTTAAAAATCACAACCAGTAGAGCAAGCTACAGTCAACCATTACTACGAATTATTGAGAGTCTATTGAGCCGATTACCGATATTAGAAAGATTATTATATAAATAAATATAATAATATAACCGAACTAAATGCTTAAAAAGACAAAAAAAATAGTCTTACTAATCCTTTCTTTTTTTTTATTTTTAGCATCAATTATTTCAGCAGTTAGTACTACTTCACAACATGTTAAAAATGTAAAAAATATAGATAATGGATACAAAAATTTTTCATTAGAACTAACATTTAATTCAGGAGAATTTGAATTCGAAATAGTAAAAACAGAATTTGGACTATTTGCATCGATAGTTTTACCTGGTGCGGGATTTAATTATCATGAAGGAAAGGCAAAACTACCAACAATTAGACGATTTGTTGAAATACCTTATGAAGCTAATCCAGTAATCACCATTACAAAGATGTCTTGGGATTATACATCTCTTGAGAAGCTTAACTTGCCAATTTATATTGTTCCATGCCAAAGCTCAAGTGAAAAAATACCGAAAGAACAGCAAGAATTTCTTTTTGATGAGGATTTCTATTTACTTGATTCCTTTTTTCCTGAAGATATTGTAAAAATAGATGAAATTGGATATATACGTGCACGTCGTCTTGCTTTAATTGAAATTTCTCCAGTTCAATATAATCCTTCCACAGGTGAACTTAAATTAATGAATTTCTGTGAAATTAAAATTGATTTTCAAAATAGCAACATGATAGAAACCCGTGAAAAAATTGAAAGATACTATTCACCTACTTATGAAAAATTATTTGAACATATATTCATCAACTATAAATCCTTTGAAAAAGAACTTCTTAATAGAAAACAAGAATGCTACCTAATAATTATTGATGATGCATTTTATGATGAAATTCAGCCTCTAGCAAACTTCAAGGAATATTTGGATTTTGATGTAAAAATCACTAAAACCTCAGAAATACCAGGTGGCTCAAATAAAGAGAGCATCACTAATTATATTGAGGACGCATATTATAATTGGAACAACCCACCTGTTTTTATTTTACTAGTTGGCGATACTCAACAGATACCAACTTTTACTGGTTCTGCTTCTCCCACTGCCACTGATTTATACTATGTAGCTATTGATGGAAACGATTATTTCCCAGATATTAATATCGGTAGATTTCCTGCATCTGAAGAAATTCATGTCGAAACGATGGTTGAAAAAACTCTATATTATGAAATAGGGAATTTTACATCAAATGATTGGATAAAAAAAGCTTCCTTTATGGCTTCAACTGAATATCATTGGATCTCTGAGGAAACACATAACTTTGTTATTGATAATTATTTAAATCCTTCTAATTATTCATGCGACAAACTTTATTCATATAGATATGGAGCAACAACCCAAGATATCCATGATGCAGTTAATGATGGTAGAAGTCTTGTTGTATTTTCTGGACATGGAATTGCTAGCGGCTGGACTGATGGGCCTCCTTTTGACAGGTCAGATGTAAAAGACCTTATGAACGAAAATATGTATCCATTTGTCTGTAGTCACGCTTGTTACACAAATTCCTTTGATCAAATCGAATGTTTTGGAGAAACTTGGCTTAGGGAGGAAGATAAGGCTGCTTTTGCATTTTGGGGATCTTCTGCAAAGACATATTGGGATGAAGATGATATTCTTGAAAAAGGAATGTTTCAGGCTTGGTGGGATGATGGTCTTGAGTGGATTGGGGGTATGACAGATATGGCACTTCTATATTTATTTGAAAACTACAGTGGAGGAGGTTTTACAAAATACTATTTTGAGGTATACAATATTATTGGAGATCCATCTGTTTTAATTTGGAGTGATAATCCAAACCGTTCACCTTATGAACCTGACAAGCCAAATGGTCCTTTGCAAGGACTGGAAAAAGTAGATCATACCTTTTCAGCAAATACAACAGATCCTGAAGACAACAATATCTTTTATCAATTTGACTGGGGAAATGATGTTTATAGTAAATGGTATGGTCCATTTAATTCTAGTGTGACAGTAGAAGCAACATATGCCTGGGGTGAACCTGGAGAATATGAAGTATGTGTATGGGCAAAAGATGTTCATGATAAAAAAAGTGATTGGTCAGAGCCACATATTATTACTATTTTAGATAATAAACCCCCTTCTGCACCAACTATGCAAGGCAAACGAGTTGTAAAAACTGGAGAACCTTACGATCTTACAATAAGTTCAAAAGATCCCGAAGGTCATAATGTTTCATATTATATTGACTGGGGAGATGGAGATATTGAATATTGGTTAGGACCCTACAATTCAGGTAAAAAGGTAACGTTTTCCCATTACTTCAATGATGGAGGAACTCTTACAATTAATACAACAGCAAGAGATGAGTTATTTGATGAAAGCCCAGAGCAATCCTTAAAGATATTTATTATTAAAAATAGAATTCATACAAGTTCATCTTTTCAACAAGTTTTTACCAGAATTTTTGATATTTTTCCAATCTTGA